>WBZO01006245.1_pt1 | contig 11653 bp, 10 predicted proteins | sample 5204261 | NCBI WGS metagenome assembly WBZO01 (sample SAMN12412400, study PRJNA552823) | activated sludge metagenome | isolation source: activated sludge from anammox sidestream of wastewater treatment plant... | place: USA: North Carolina | collected 2017-09 | reverse complement strand
TTCAAGTACTTGAATATGCCCTGCGATTTCAATTAATGGTTTAGTTAATGCTGCTAGACCTGGTCCAATCTCAAGAATACTTTCACCTGATTTTGGGTCAATACATTTGATAATTTCATTGATTATATATTGGTCTTGAAGGAAATTCTGCCCAAATCGTTTGCGTGGTATGTGTTGCATTGAGAAACCTTTGTAAATCTTGGATGGAAGCAATGATTTTACCAACTTAGTCAAAGATTGTAAATGCAAGATAGTGATTTGGGTATAATATTATATACACTACGACTGGATTTTATTGCCTGTAGTGCTGACTTATACACTTATATGATGATTTATTATTTATAAATGGTGGGTTAAGGTAGGGAAATATATTGGATAGAAATTAATAACTCTTTAATTTCTATCCAATATATTATTTAAGCAGCAAATTCTTCAAGATAACCCTTCATTTTTTGTAACGCTTTAACTTCAATTTGTCTTACGCGTTCTGCAGATATATTAAATTCAGCGGCAAGATCATGTAATGTTAACTGATCTTCTGCATCGGTAAGCCATCTGCTTTCAATAATTCTACGGCTTCTTGCGTCAAGATGCTCCAAAGCATAGGAAATACCATCAGTTTGGATTCTATCCTGCGATTTACGCTCTAACATTAATTCGGGCGTATGCTCATTATCAGCAAGCCAATCAATTGGTGCTGACTCTTCACTGGTTTCAGCAATTAATGCAACATCGGTTCCAGTCAGACGCATATTCATTTCAATAACATCTTCTTTGCTGACATCTAGTGTTTTGGCTATTCTAGTTGCTTCACTATCTGACAGGTTACCAATATCTTCACGTTGTGAACGTAAATTAAAGAACAGCTTTCTTTGTGCTTTGGTAGTTACTGTTTTAACAATTCGCCAGTTTTTTATAATAAAATCATTAATTTCTGCTTTAATCCAGTGAATTGCAAAAGTTACTAGTCGCACTTTTCTACGCGCATCAAAACGCTTAACCGCCTTCATTAGACCGATTGTTCCTTCCTGAACAATGTCCGCAAAAGCCAGTCCATAGCCAAGGTAATTGCGTGAAATTGATACAACTAATCTTAAGTGAGACAATACCAAATTACGGGCAGCATCAACATCTTCTTCCTGACGCCATTTTTCAGCAAATTCATATTCCTCTTTTTCTGTTAACATCGGAATGCTGTTAACGTAAGAAATGTAAGCGTCCATGCTACCATTACTGGCAACTGGGAAATTTTTGTTTAGAGCTATAATACTAGTCATTGCTCCTCCTTTAAAGGTACTTTTAGCGCACAAATTATAGCAAAAAACTGCTAGTTTGTCAAATCCTCGTACCTAATAGATGAATCTATTTAATATAAGCTGATTTATATTTGCTGAATGCTTGGAGTTATAAGCTTTTTGCTACTATCCGTGTAAAAACGCGGATGTTTTTTAGCTGCTGCTAACCATATAATCCGTTCTGTAGTTTTTTAGAAGGGATTACAAAAATGAAGACATTATATAGAGGGAAAATATTTACTTTTACAAATAAGGCAACTTTAGCAAATCTGCAAGGAGTAGTGCCTGATAGTTTATTTGTAAATGATGAGAGGTTTATCTTTTTACGGGATGGCGCAATCATCGTTGAATCTGGCAAAATAGTTGCCATTGGTGATTATTTGGATATTAGAAACCAACTCCAGTTAGGCGATAAAGAAGTTGATTATAGCGGAAAACTTATAACTCCTGGCTTTATTGATTCACATATGCATGCTACTCAGACTTCGGCGGTAAGTGCTTACGGAGAAAAATTATTGACTTGGCTTGATAATTATATTTTCCCGGGGGAAGTGGCATTTAATAGTGAGCAGTCAGCTCGTCGCGAGTATGAGATATTATTAAAGCAGCTATTCAAGAATGGAACCACGACAATTTGTGCTTATTTACCAAGTTCTTATGATGGTGCAGATCTGCTATTTGAAATTACTGATAAATATAAAATGCGTGCGGTAATGGGTAATACCATTATGACAGATGGTAATCCTAAACTAATTACGGATGGTGAAACCAGCATGTTAATTAGTGAGAAGCTTTATCATAAATGGCATGAAACTAATCGTTTGTCATATGCATTGACACCACGCTTTGCATTAAGTTGTACCGATGAAAGTATGGGTTTATGTAAGGAATTTGTGGAATCGCATCCTGATGCCTATATACAGACGCATTTATGTGAGAATGTAAATGAGATTCAGGATACCTTAGCAAAATTCCCTTGGGCAAAAGACTATCTGAATGTTTATGAGAAGTTTGGGTTGGTTCATGATAAAACAATTCTTGGACATTGTATTCATCTGTCGGATAGTGAATGGAGTCGGATGACGGAGGCGGGAGTGGTATTTGCTAATTGTCCAGCTAGCAATAACTATTTGGGTAGCGGCTTATTCCGTTATGATGAGGCAATTAAGAGAAATGCCAAACTGACCTTGGCGACTGATTGGGCGGCTGGTAATACCTTGTCTATGTTAAGAGTAATGGACGACGCGTATAAAGTAGCAATGTTAAATTCTTTTAAGCTTGAAACACTAACTCGCTGGTATTCGACCACACTTGGCTCGGCAAAAGCATTATCACTAGATGATTATATTGGTAGTCTGGAAGTGGGCAAAGAAGCCGATTTCATCGTATTAGATCCTGAAGCAAATGAGTTATTAAATTATCGCCTAGAAAGCAGTTATGATTTACTGGATTATCTATTTTCAGTGAGTTCATTGGGAGATGATCGGATAGTGGCTGCTACATATGTTTATGGTAATAATGTTTATTCAAATAGTTCTAATTAACAGGATTAAAAAGCTCCCTTCTAAGGCTGTAGCATAAGTATGTTGCGGCCTTAGAATATTTATTTAAGGCTTGAATTGAAGGGGTAAAAAGATGAGATATGCAAATAAATGGTTACAATGGTCAAGTGCTGAGTTATTTTTTATTTTTAGTGTGATTTCTGGTGTAATGTTCGGAGTTTTTAGTGGACCAATTGCCAAATCAATGCATTTAAGTGATGCTACATTGGGCTGGTTATCTGGTATTTTCTTTATCGTATATGCAATAACTCAGTTTTTTTCTGGTCAATTATTCGTAATTTTTTCAGCAAGAAATGTATTACTTATAAGTACACTGATTTCTGCTGCTGGAGCGCTCTTATTTAGTATGACTAATAGCATTTTTATGTTATTTGTTGCTCGGGTAATGCTGGGTGTGGGACTTGCGGCTACTTTCGTGGGTGTGCTATTTGTTGCACAAAATAGTTTTGAAGCAAGAAGCTTCCCAGTTATTTCTTCACTAAGTCAGAGTTTAGCTAATTTGTGTGCTGGCATATTTGGCTTTATAGCTTTTATGCTAATTAAGGGTGGGTTTAGAACTCCGTATATTGCTTTATCAATAGTATTTGTAATTTGTGCGTTATTGGTATTGCTATTCTTTGACAAAAATCCGGACAATAATAAGTGTCGAAATAAAGAGGCTTCATTTATTGCTAGCTTGAAGGAAATTTTGAAAAATTCGCAAGTCTGGTATGCATCGTTATATTTTTCTGGTTTATTTGGTGCCGTGCTAACCTTTGTGGATTTATTTGATGTTTCATTTCAGATGAATGCTTTTCATGAAAGTTTTAGCAATGCTACCATTCTTAATTCAATGATTCCATTTGGTCTGACTATTGGTGGATTAATTCTTGGAACATTAGCGCAGAGATTGAATAATTATGTTATTCCAGCTCGGTTTGCTGGACTGCTTGCAATAATAACTTTTGCAGTAATTTTATTTGTAAGGTTTGATTCTGCCAGCGCAAATCTGATTGTTGGCAGTACCTGTGTGTTATTTGGTATTGGTTGTAGTGGATCTATCCTTGCATTCCAGTGTGTTCAGAAAAATATTGCTGAAGCTGAATTAAGACCGCTTGCGACATCATTTGTCTTAACTTTTTCATATATATTCTCCGGTTTAATTGAGCAACCTGTAGTTGGTGATTTTATCGCCAATACCGAACTTGGTGTTATTAATCCGGGTAAGAAAATGTTTGTTTATCACTGGATATTTAGTTCAACAGTACATGATGGTTGGTATAAGTATAATATGGGTTTATATTTCGTGTTTGCTACACTAATCATCAGTTTTATTGCTAGCTGTTTTTTCAAACAGAAAAATTAATCTTGAACTAATACATATCCTAATGTCCATGTTAGCGGTGTATCATTTATTGTTTCTACAGCAGTTAGCTGACTAGATTCCATCGCGAGGTTATTGAACAACATATTGTTAATCAAAGTGGAGTTTGCACATTGGTTTTCTGGTTTAAACGCAGTCGGGTGTTCTGCCACAATTTGTGAATAATTTTCAATACAGGTAGTATTTATATTTTGTGTTAGTAAGCCCGGTTGGCTTTCTATATTCCAGAAGCTTAGGGCGTAATAAACACTGGCTATGCCAATAAAGGATTCCGAATAGTAACCAGCTACATTTTTTACCTGATTTATTTCTGGGTATGGAGCTATAACTGAATCATAGTTTGACGTACAGCCACTATAATCAAAATTACCATTAATGTTAAGTGAGACACTATTGTAGCCTAATGGATAACAGGCGTTATGATTTGGTAGTGTGTTCATCGTATTTCTTGCTACATCCTGTCCCAGTCCTAAGAAGCTTATTGCGTAAACATTATAGAGCTTATTATTAATGGAAACTTTGATAATACTTTCACTGCTTGCTTGTGGCGTTGCAAATGCTACTTGAGCTGATGCCCCGCCAACTTCAAATATACCATTGGTAATGTTATTCCCAAAATTATTTTGCAGATAATTGACATCTGCCCATGAGTAAATACCCTCATATTGTCCACTAATCGTTTGTGTCTGATCTAATTCTAAGTTATTTGCAACTATTGTTGCGGCAACGCTTTGATAAATTGCATTCTGTTGTGATTCTGGTACTATACGCATTCCGGCAGTACCAAGAACACTGGTTGGAATAATTGCTAGATTTACCGCGGATTCTCTAGTTTGGATAAAGTTAATCGCGCTGGTTAACAACGGTTGGATCCCTTGGCTACCTGCATCTTGAGGGTTATTGGCAAAGCTTGCCAAAGGAATATTAATTTTTGATTCATATAAGTCATTTATAACCAATCCTGACTCAGTAGATAATTTGCTATACACATAAATTCGTGAGCCACTACTGCCTGCATCGACAACAAACTGATATGGTGATAATTGTGTTGAGCTATTGCTATTTCCAGAACTACATCCACTAATTACAATCCCTGATGCCAATAATAGCATGATTCCATTTGCCAGTTTCATCTTTAGCTCCCTGTAGTTATTTATTACAATAATCATATGTATTTGAGTGCTTTTATGAGAATAATATTATCATATTAAAAGAACTGAATTGGTACAAAACATGCTTTTTTAGTTATGTTTTGGCAGTATTGCTTGTTTGTATCTATGGCATTTTTTTATTTAGGTTTTAGAAAATTCAATCAAGTAAGAGTTTGCGATATTTTAGTCAAATTTATAGCTTTATTGTTCTAGATAAAACTCTTTATAGTGATAAAATAATGCACCGTGGTTTTTTGTGAGTAAATTATTATGCTGGTAACTGAACGTCGTAAGTGGTACGTGGGATTTGGTATCGTACTAATCTTTTTTGTTGCATTATTGATTATAGTACAGGCTAATTGGTACTGGATTTTTGGTTTAATTGGAATTCTTGCAGCAATAGGAATTTACGATAGAATTCAGCGCAAACATACGTTATTAAGAAACTTTCCAGTACTTGGACATATGCGCTACATCCTTGAATTTTTCCGCCCAGAGATTCAGCAATATTTTGTGGCAAGCGATGATAGTGAACGTCCATTTGATCGCAAAACCAGAACTGTAGTTTATGAACGTGCCAAAGGGATACCAGACACGATTTCATTTGGTAACGATAGAGATATTATGAAGGCTGGTTATGAATGGGCACTACATTCATTATCACCTAAACATCATACCGATGTAGATCCGCGAATTACTATTGGAAATTCACAATGTAAACAACCGTATTCTGCTTCCCGTTTAAATATATCTGCACTAAGCTTTGGGGCTTTATCAAAAAATGCGATTATGGCACTTAATCTTGGCGCAAAAAAAGGGAATTTTTTACATAATACTGGAGAAGGTGGACTTACTGAATATCATTTGCTTGGTGGCGACGTTGGAATGCAGGTTGCCACTGCATACTTTGGCTTTAGAACTGCCGATGGTAATTTTGATCCAGAGAAATTCCGCCAGCAGGCAACTTTGCCAAATGTTAAATTAATCGAAATCAAACTTTCTCAAGGTGCTAAACCAGCTCATGGTGGGATGTTGCCAAAAGAAAAAATCACGCCTGAAATTGCCCGTATTCGAGGTGTTAGTTTGGATAAAGATGTAATTTCTCCACCGACACATAAGGCTTTCTCCACTCCACTCGGGTTATGTCATTTTATTGCTCAATTACGTGAGCTATCTGATGGTAAACCAGTTGGTTTTAAGCTTTGTATTGGTAAAAAAACTGAGTTTTTCGCGATTTGTAAGGCAATGCTACAAACTGGCATCTACCCTGACTTTATTGTAATTGATGGTATGGAAGGTGGAACTGGTGCCGCACCATCAGAATTTGTCAATTCAATCGGTATGCCACTTCAGGAGGCTCTAGTTTTTGTTAATAATGCTTTGGTTGGCTGTGGTTTACGTAAACATATCCGTATTATTGCCAGCGGAAAAAATGCAACAGGTTTTGATATGGTGCGCATGATGGCATTAGGGGCTGATATTATTAATTCTGCACGTGCCATGATGTTAGCTTTGGGTTGTATTCAATCAAAACAGTGTGGAAATAATACCTGTCCAGTTGGTGTTGCTACACAGAATCCGCGTTTATTTAAGCAGTTGGATATTGATGATAAATCCGAGCGTGTATATAATTACCATAAATCAACGGTTAAAAACTTTACTGAGCTAGTTGGAGCAATGGGGCTTGAAAATCCGAGTGATATTTTGCCATCTAGTGTAATGCGTCGAATTAGTGATCATGAGGTGCGCTACTTTGATGAAATTTATGAATTTGTAAAACCCGGATGTTTACTTGAACCTTCAACGGTTCCCAAGCAGTATCAACGTTTCTGGGAAGCTGCAACTCCTGAATCCTTCACGTTTGTTCATTAATATGTAAAAGCCCGGGTTAATTTAATCCGGGCTTTATTTTTTTATTACAACAACTAACCAAAAATTTCTCTTACTTTACAGTAGGTTATATTTTATCATGGTTACTGTCTCAAGCGTGTAAACACTACTTTCGCAAATGGGTATTGATTGTTTAAATTCCTTACAGTCATAAACCAGAGTATGAAACTCTCCCTGTTCACCACAAATATCAAGTGGTCGTGAGACTAATTCATATAGATTAAGATTATGATAATCAGCACCCAAGAGGTCATCAAGCCCAAGAGATTTGTTTATAACATTGATTTTAGCTTTTATTTGGTATTTGTGGAGTAAGGTATAAACTTCAAATCTGGATTTACCCCATATTGGCATAAGGGATTTAATCCCTGCCTCATGACATAAATCATTATTAAACTTCTTATGTGCCAAGTTATCCATATCTCCAAAAACGCAGCCATCGATTTGGTATTTTTCAATTAAGACTTGCAATCCAGATAGTAGGGTTTGACGATAATTTTCCCAGCTGGTATCTAAATAGAGAATCGGCACTCCCAGCAAATTTGCCTGTAACTCAAGAATTTCCCTGTCAACTCCATTTGATCGAGAGCAGTTATGTTCACCATCAAGCATGGTTAGTAATGCAACTATTTCTATTCCCTGTGCCTTTGCCAAATGGTAAACTAGGCAACTATCTTTACCACCGCTCCAAGCAACAACTGCTTTTTTCATTCATATTTCCAAAAATTTAACTGTTATTTATCAGACGTAATTCCCGTTTTAGGATTTTTCCTGTAGCATTTCTTGGTAACTTTTCCATGAAGAAGATTTTTCTGGGCTGTTTAAAAGGAGCAAGAAGCGGCTTTAGGAAATCTTTAATTTCTTTTTCTGAAATTTCAATACCTTCCTTTGCTTCAATATAAGCAACAGGCGTTTCATTTTCTTCAATATCTTTAATTCCAATCACTGCGCAAGCTTGAATCTTCTCGTGTGTATAAAGAAATTCTTCAATCTCTCGGGGATAAATATTCATTCCCTTATGAATAATTAGATCTTTTTTCCGGTCGATTATAAATACGTAACCCTCTTGGTCAACATAGCCAATATCTCCAGTTTTAAACCAGCCATCAGTAATAACCTCAGCCGTTTCTTCTGGGCGATTATAGTATCCAAGCATTACACAATCACCCTTAATGCATAATTCACCAACTTCCCCGCGTGGCTCAAGGCGAAAATCTTCGCTAAAAGCCTCAATCTCAAAGCCTGGTAATGGAGTTCCTACAGAGCCAAATTTATTTGCCCAAGGTTTATTTAATGAAACACCCGATGCGCACTCACTAAGCCCATATCCTTGAACTAATTTTCCTCGTTTAAAGGTTTTGCTAAAACGTGTAATTACATCCTCGGATAATGGTGATGCCCCAGAAACCCAGCCTTTTACATTATGAAACCAATGAAAATACCAAGGTAATTTTGCTCTTGCCATAGCACTAAATATATCTGGAACACCAACAAAATATTGGCAGCGGTGAAGAAGAACCAGTTTGAGTAGTTGGGCAAAATCTTTTTTGGTGGCAATTGAACGGACTATGACTACACCACTATTGGTGGCTATCGGTAATAAAACAGTTACTGCAAGCGTGAAGGCATGAAACATTGGAAGGTAACAGATAAATTTGGCTTGTCCTTCTTTGATATTATAATGTTCAATTGCGCCGTAAATAATTGATAGTAAATTTCGATAACTGAGCATTGCGCCTTTGGGTTTACCTGTGGTTCCACTTGTGTATATGATAACTGCCAGATCATTTAGGTTGCTATCGACAAACGGGGTTGTATCTCTGAACTTATTAGTAATCTTGGCATAATCTATATTTTTTTCATTTTCAAGCGGGGCTCCATCAACCCAGATGACTTTTTCTATTTTGGTAGCAATAGTAAGCCCTTTTATCTCAGAAGCAAACTTAGCCGAGGCAAATAATAATTTAGCCTCGGAGTCATTTAAAATATAAGCATATTCATCATGCTTGAGAAAATTATTAACAGGAACTGCTACAGCACCAACTTTTGAGATTGCAAACAGGTTTACAATAAACATATATGAATTTGCCATAATCATGGCAATTTTATCGCCTGGTTTTATTCCTACTTCGACCAAATAACTGGCAACTGTATCTACATGATTTTTTAAATCAAGGTTAGATATTCTAATATCACCATCAATAATTGCTGTTTTAGTTTGTTTTTTACGTAAGTTATTACCTATAATCTGATAGAAATTATTGACAGGATATTCTCGATTCATTAGTGCACTTTCCAGTAAACATCATTCTAATTATTTTACCAGATTGGTTTAATAAAGGTGAAAACATAATTGAGATGAAATCAGGTTTTGCTGAATAAAATGGATTAGATCATTTAAAATCAGTAGATTATATGAGTTTGCAGATTTGGGAATAGGTTTTGCAAAAGTGGGAAACCATGATGAATCTCGCTATAGTATTATACCTGCCTAGGAAGGTATCAGTCATTTGTAAGGGGCTGAGGAATACAGGTTTTATGTATAAAGTTATAAAAGGGGCTTATCATGTATAGTGAAATCTGCTTTTTTGTTAAAATTGTTCAGGCTGGTAAAATTGCAACTGCTGCCAGTACGTTGGGTATTGCTCAATCAACTATTTCTAGGAAAATTTCTAGTTTGGAGAAGAAATTAAACCATGCCCTTATTCGTAGAGGCTATGGAGAAATTTCTCTAACTGATTATGGAATGAAGCTTTACAGCTCATTTAAAGGAATTGAAGACGAAATTGAGAAACAAATGAAAAAAATTAGTCTTTGTAATGCAGGTTTGTGAGAACTAGAGATGATTGATGATATTTTGCTTTTCCTAAAAGTGGTGGATGCAGGTAGCATTCTTGCCGCAGAAAAAAAACTTTCTATCCCTCATTCTACTGCGGCGCGGAGAATCGATGGATTAGAGGCTAAAGTCGGCAAAACTCTCTTAAATAGGAGTCCGCAAGGCGTATCTTTGACTGAGGATGGAAAGTTTTTTTATGACTGTTTTAAGGGGTATGAGCGTAAACTTAATGACTTATTTGAAGAAAACGAGACAAGTGTTGAGGGTAAATTAAATGTTGTTTTACCCTTTACCTTTGCAAATAACCTCTTAATTCCGCAAATAAGTGATTTGCTACTTAAATATCCAGATTTGGAATTGAATATTATTCATAATTTTAATAAATTTAATATGAAAAAAGAATTGTATGATCTGGCGATTACTGACTATGAGCCTTTGCAGCAGTCACAAAAAATAAAGAAGATTGGTAAAACCAGAATGCTGTTAGTGTGTACTCCCGAATATGCAATTAATTATGGGTTATTAAATAATGTTGATGATGCTTGTAAACATTTTATAGTTTGTAGATCGGATCTGAAAGGATTAGTAAATAATAAAATTAAGCTATTTTCTGAGTCTGAGGATAAGATGGTTGGGCTTGAAGTTAAACGGAAAATTATTTTAAGTAGTTTTGTCGAAGCAAAATCTTTTATCATGAGCCATCAGGGAATCGCGGAGTTGCCAGAGTATATGGTTCAGGGGGAATTAGCGTCTAATCAACTGATTCGTTTATTTCCAGAGTTTCATGCTGGTTATATAAATTATTATCTTTTGCGGAATATCAACGAGAATGATCCAAAATTCAAAGCTTTTATGGAGCACATTAATAAAATTTTTGATAACCTTTTGCTTAATAGCACAGAGCGGAGTTTTACAGACGAGGTGTATAGCTAGAAAAATAGGGGTAGAAAATCTACCCCTATAAGCAAATTTTTAGCGTTAAAAATTATTTCTTAACAATTTTACGCATATCAAGAACGTGCTGCTCTTCAGAACCGATCATGCCACGTGCATAATCTTCCAGATAAACTGATTTATCTTTTACTTCATCAAGTAGTTCATGGTAAAGCTTAGCTGCTTTAGTTTCGTGTTCAATAGATTCTTTAATGATAGTTTGTAAATCATGTTTATTTGATTCTTTGATTGATTCTGTTTCCAAAGTTGGATGTCCACCTAAACCAGTCATCAATTCACCTGCTTTTAGCGCATGATCAAGAGATTCAGTAGCATGACCTTTAAAGTAACCAACTAGAGAAAGACGCTCCAAACCATAAACCATAAGGCTATAATGAGTATAGCGGCTAACACCAGCTAATTCATGAGCAATAATTTTATCAAGAATGGCACATACTTTTTTTTCATTAATGTCTAACATTTTTTTCTCCAAAAAATTCAAAAGTGCATAATTATAGCCTATTATTTAGGCTAAATGTGTATTTTTCGCAAAAATGCAACAGTTGCCTTATCTTGGCATTGCATCCGTAATAACATCCGAGAGTAATTTTTATTTTGCTTTT
>WBZO01006241.1_pt1 | contig 11660 bp, 9 predicted proteins | sample 5204261 | NCBI WGS metagenome assembly WBZO01 (sample SAMN12412400, study PRJNA552823) | activated sludge metagenome | isolation source: activated sludge from anammox sidestream of wastewater treatment plant... | place: USA: North Carolina | collected 2017-09 | reverse complement strand
AACCTCTCGATGGCCGCGAATGCGTTGACTTGACGCCGGAGGTCCGCGAGGATATTCACCTTGCCCTGCCAGCCCATCCGCGCTCCGACGCGGCGGAAAGCGTGGACCGGCCTTTTGTCGGTGGCGCGTCCGAGGCTGACCCGTTCGCAAACAGCCGCGGGAATCCCTGGGAGGCGCTCGACAAACTTAAAATCAACTGAACCCATCATGGCCGTACCCAAACGAAAAACCTCGAAAATGCGCCTTCGCACCCGCAAAGCCGCCAACCGCTGGCGCGCTCCCAAAATGGCAAAATGTCCCCAATGCGGAGGGGTCGTCCGTCCACACACCGCCTGCCCCTCCTGTGGGTATTACAAGGAACGTCAGGTCTTGGATGTCGGAGCGGCCTGATTTTTTCCGCGCGACGCCACACATGTCCCCTAAGCCGCTCGCATGAAGATCGCTCTTGACGCCATGGGAGGGGACCACGCTCCGCGGAATCCCGTGCTCGGAGCCGCAATGGCGCTGCGCGAAAATCCAAATATCACGAAGCTCTTTCTCACGGGCGATGAAACCGCTCTCAAGGCCGAGCTGGCGAGGGCGGGTTGCTCGGACCCACGCATCGAGATCGTCCACACGACCCAGGTCGTGGGCATGGACGAGCACGCCGTAGAGGCCGTGCGCCGAAAAAAGGATTCCTCCCTCAGCCGCTCGGTGGACCTCGTCAAATCCGGACAGGCTGACGGCGTGGTCAGCGCCGGGCACACGGGAGCCATGGTGGCGGCAACGACCATCAAACTCCGCACCCTCGAGGGCGTCCACCGTCCGGGCATCGCTTCGTTCCTCCCGACCGAGCACAATGTCTGCGTGCTGATCGACGCTGGCGCCAACGTGGATGCCCGTCCGGAGCACATGCTGCAATACGCCATCATGGGCACTGTGGTCTCGAAGCATGTCCTCGGCTTTGAGGATCCCTCCGTGGGCCTCATGTCCATCGGCACCGAGGAGGCCAAGGGCAGCGAATTCACAAAGGATATTTTCCAGCTCCTCCGGAAGAGCCGCCTGAATTTTCGCGGCAATGTCGAGGGGCACGATCTGTTCCAGCATCCCGTCGAGGTCGTCCTCTGCGACGGCTTTACGGGAAATGTCGTCCTCAAGACCACCGAGGCCACGGCAGCGGCGGTTTTCCACTGGCTGAAGCGGGAGCTGAAATCCACATGGGCCCGCAAGCTGGGCGCGTGGATCGCGCGCAATGCCTTCCGGGCCATCCACGACAAGACGAATTACGAAATGTACGGCGGCAGCCCCCTCGTGGGCGTCAATGGCATCGCCATCATCGCGCACGGATCCAGCAGCGCCCTGGCGCTCAAGAATGCCATCCGAGTCGCCTGCGAATACACGGAGAAGCGGATCAATCCGCTGATTGTCGAGGCGATCAAATCCTTTAATGAAACGACTTCGGACCAGATCCCGACAACCTAGCCGGTCCGTCTCGATTGTTGGCACCGGCAGTTACGTCCCGGAGCGCGTCCTGACCAATGCCGACCTCGAGAAAATGGTGGACACCACCGACGACTGGATCCTCTCCCGCACGGGCATCCGCGAGCGGCGCATCGCCGCAGAGGGCGAATTCACGAGCCACATGGCCGCGCAGGCCGCGCGACGAGCGATGGAGCAGGCAAAGGTCAAACCGACGGATGTTGACCTGATCATTGTCGCGACGATCACACCGGACACATTTTTTCCCTCGACGGCCTGCCATGTCCAATGCCTCATTGGCGCCACAAATGCGGCGTGCTTCGATGTCTCCGCGGCCTGTTCGGGATTTCTCTACGCCGTTGAAATCGCTCAGCAATTCATCAGCAACCACGCCTACAACACCATCCTCGTCGTGGGCGCCGACCGCCTGAGTTCCATCGTCAATTGGGAGGACCGCAACACCTGCGTCCTGTTCGGGGATGGGGCTGGGGCGGCAATCCTCCGCCCACGCGCCGGATCTTGCGGAGTGATCACGACATTCATGGGCAGCGATGGCAATTACGGGGACATTCTCCACATGCCCGGAGGCGGCTGCGCCCAGCCAATCACCCCGGAAAATTTTGGCCAGAAACTCAACACCCTCCACATGAACGGGCGGGAGACATTCAAGCAGGCGGTCATTTCCATGCAGACCGCCGCGCGCCGAGCCCTCGAGCAAAGCGGACTGGCCGTCGAGGATCTATCCTGCATCATCCCCCATCAGGCCAACCTGCGCATCATCGAGGCGCTCGCCGAGCGCCTCCGCGTCCCGCTCGACAAATTCCACGTCAATCTCGACCGCTACGGCAACACGTCCGCGGCGGCGGTCGCCATTGCGCTGGACGAAGCCAACCGCTCCGGGCGCTTCCAAATCGGCGATTACATCCTGCTCGTCGTCTTTGGGGGCGGCCTGACCTACGCCAGCTCGGTCATCGAGTGGTAAGGCGCTGTCAATAAATAAGGTTTACAGAAATGGCGCAGGAGATTTTGGGCGATGGCAAGGCGCGGGCGACGAGCATCCTCAATGCAGGCTGCAAGGAGCGAACAACGAAGCCATCGGCCAAAAGATCAAGCCAGGATGTAAACCTTATTTATTGACAGCGCCTAACTCCGCGCCCGGAGATGCTGGTGGCATTCGAGCAATGGGAACCGGAGAGCGTTTTAATGCGGCGAGCGGAATGGGACGGCATGCCGTCCGCGTCTCCGCTGCGGAATCTCTCCGCATTCCGATTTCCGATCTCCGATTTTCATCCCACCCACTCCCAAGCGGATTTCAGAAAAATCTGTTTGAGTTCCTGAGGAGGATGTCTTGTAATGGCCCTCTGTTCTTATTTTTGGAAGGCATCATGGAAAACATCATCGAGTCGCGGGAACTCCGCATCGAGCAAAAACATTTTTTTATCGAGTTTCGCGAAAACGACCGTGGGCGTTTCCTGCGGATCACGGAGGAGGCTCATGGCCGCCGCAATACAGTCATCATCCCGAGCACGGGGCTGGAGGAATTCGGCCGCCTGTTGAATGATGTCCTGGCGTCCGGGACAGCGCAGGCTTGAGCGCCATTCGTCCGCTTCCCATCTCCTCCAAACACTCCGGCTCGCCCGAAGGGGCCGCTCATTTCACCCATCAATAAAAATCCAATCAGGACCTGATCATCACATCCAAAAACATATGCCAGCAAAAACAAAATCCACGAAATCCACCAAGCCCTCCTCGAAGGGAAAATTTGTCTACACCTGGGGGAATGGCAAGGCCGACGGAGACGGCTCCATGAAGCCCCTCCTCGGCGGCAAGGGCGCCAACCTCGCCGAAATGACCCGCATTGGGCTGCCTGTGCCTCCGGGATTCACCATCACCACGGAGGTCTGCACCCATTTCTACGCGAACAAGCGCGCGTATCCCTCCGCGTTGCAGGGCCAAATCGAAGCCGGAATCCGCAACATGGAGAAGATCATGGGGACCCGGTTTGGCGATACCACTGGCTTGCCGTTGCTCGTGGCGGTGCGCTCCGGCGCGCGGGATTCCATGCCGGGAATGATGGATACCGTCCTGAATCTGGGGCTCAATGACGAGACCGTCGTCGCCCTGGCGCGCGCGACAAAAAACGATCGCTTTGCCTACGATTGCTACCGCCGCTTCATCCAGATGTACGGCGACGTGGTCATGGGCGTCCAAAAACGTCCCGACGAGGATCATGAGCCCTTCGAGGCCGCCATCCACCAGCTCAAGCACGATCGTCACGAAGAGGATGTGGATGACGCCCATCTGACGGTGGACGATTACAAGGAACTCGTTGCCCGCTTTAAAAAGCTCGTGAAGGAGCGCACCGGCAAGGCCTTCCCGACGAATCCGTGGGATCAGCTCAAGGGCGCCATTGGGGCGGTCTTTGGCTCATGGATGAACGACCGCGCCATCGTTTACCGCCGCAAATACAACATTCCCGCCGAATGGGGCACGGCCGTCAATGTCCAGGCCATGGTTTACGGGAACATAGGCGAAACCTCGGGCTCCGGCGTGGCCTTCACCCGCAACCCCGCCAATGGCGCCAAGGAATTCTATGGTGAATTTCTGATCAACGCGCAGGGCGAGGATGTCGTCGCGGGCGTCCGCACCCCTGAGCCGGTGGCCCTCCTCAAGAAGGAATTGCCAAAGCCTTACGCCGATCTCGAAAAGGTGCGAAACATCCTCGAGAGGCACTTCCGGGACGTGCAGGACTTCGAATTCACGATCCAGGATGGGAAACTCTTCATGCTGCAGACGCGGAATGGAAAGCGCACGGCAGCCGCCGCGCTCAAATTCTCGATGGATATGCACAAGGAAAAATTGATTGACTGGAAAACCGCCGTTCTGCGCAATCCGGCGGACCAGCTCGACCAACTCCTCGCGCCGATTTTTGATCCGGCCGAAATCAAAAAGGCGCGCGTTCTGGCCAATGGCCTCCCCGCGGGCCCGGGCGCGGCCTCCGGGAAGATCTATCTGAACGCCGATCGCGCCGCAGCCGCCGCCGAGAGGAATGAAAAGGTCCTCCTGGTCCGCAACGAGACCTCGCCGGAAGATCTGCGCGGCATGATTGCCGCGGAGGGCATCCTCACGGCCAAGGGGGGCGTCTCCTCCCACGCGGCGCTGGTCGCCCGCCAGATGGGCAAGGTCTGCATTTGCGGAGCCGGCGCCCTGCAAATTGACTACGACAAAAAGACGGTCCGGGTCTCGGGACTGACCTTCAAGGAGGGGGATTACCTCTCGATTGATGGAACCGCCGGTACGGTCTATGCGGGTCAGATTGCCACGGCGCCCTCGGAAATTATCGCCGGACTCATTCATGGCAACAAGGCCGCGCAAAAGACGGAAAAATACCGCGACTTCCTCCAGCTCATGAAATGGTGCGACCAGGCCGCGCGTCTGGCCGTGCGCACCAACGCGGACAATCCCGAGCAGGTCCGCCATGCCATCGCCTTTGGAGCGACCGGCATCGGCCTCACCCGCACGGAGCACATGTTCTTCGAGGGGGACCGGATTGACGCCATGCGCGAGATGATTCTCGCTGACTCGACGGAGGACCGCAAAAAGGCGCTCTCGAAGCTCCTGCCCTTCCAACGCAAGGACTTCACGGGGATCTTCAAGGCCCTCAAGGGTCTGCCAGCCACCATCCGCCTGCTCGATCCGCCCCTGCACGAATTCCTGCCGCACACCAAGGAGCAACAACTCGATCTGGCGAAGAAATTCGGCGTGAAGGTCGAATTCATCCAGCAGCGCGTTGCCAGCCTGCATGAATTCAATCCCATGCTCGGCCACCGCGGATGCCGCCTCGGCGTCGCCTATCCGGAAATCACCGAGATGCAGGCGCGCGCCATTTTCGAGGCGGCCGCCGATGTCGCCAAACAGAAAATCAAGGTCAAACCCGAAGTCATGATCCCGCTCGTGGGCTTCCACCGCGAACTCGAACTCCAAGTCGGAATCGTGCATCGCGTGGCCAAGGAGGTCATGGCCGCTAAGAAAATCAAATTCGATTACCTCGTCGGCACCATGATCGAGGTCCCGCGCGGCGCCATTACTGCCGATGAAATCGCGCAGACCGCGCAATTCTTCAGCTTCGGCACGAACGACCTGACCCAGACGACCCTGGGCATCAGCCGCGATGACATGGGCAATTTCCTGCAGGCCTACACGGAGAACGAAATCTACAAAAAGAATCCGTTCGCCACTCTCGACCAACAGGGCGTGGGTCAGCTCATGGAAATCGCCGTCCAAAAGGGCCGCTCAGTCCGCAAGGGCATCAAGCTCGGCATCTGCGGCGAACACGGCGGCGATCCCGACAGCGTCAAATTCTGCGACCGCATCGGACTCGACTACGTGTCCTGCTCGCCCTACCGCGTGCCCGTCGCCCGCCTCGCCGCCGCCCAGGCCGCGCTGGAATCCAAATAGCATCCCCTCCCCGACCCGTCCGCTCAGCCGAGCGGACGGGTCGTCCCCCCCCGCCAGTCCACGACACGAAGGTTCAAGGCATAACGCGAAGACTGGCTTTTCAGAGAGAAACGTCCTTGCATTTTCACCATTTTCCCCGATAGTCCTCACTCCTTGACCTGACCCTATCGTCCAGTGGCCTAGGACACCGCCCTTTCACGGCGGTAACACGGGTTCGAATCCCGTTAGGGTCGCCACTCTAAGTCTTTCAGGGTGCGCGACTTGCGCCGAAAATGGCCACTCCGCGTCATGCAAAAAATCATGCAGATCGTTGACGTCGCCGCGATCTCGCATGAATCGCGTTCAAATCATTGGCCACGGCGAGGCCGAGGTGAAGATCTACCCGATCCGCCGAAAAACGGACCGATACCGGTTCTTCCAGATCGCGTGGTATGAGCTGGGAGAGCGCCGCACCAAGACGCTGGTGGACCCGGCGAAGGCAAAATCGTTCGCGCAGCAGGTCCACGTTTCGCTCCTGAACCAAGGCCGCGCCACCGAGGTCACGCCGCAGGACATCCAGATGTTTCGGGATGCCGAGGCAATCACCGCTTCGTTCGGCGTTTCCCTCCCGTTTGCCATCCGCGAATGGGCCGACGCCCGGAATTTGCTCGGGCCCGGAATCCTCGGCTCCGCGAAATCATTGGCCGACGCCCTCCACGGCATTCATGACATCCCCACCAAGACCGCCGTCCTGAACTTCGTGGCATCGAAGGAAAAGGCGGGCCTGAGCAAGCGGCACGTCGGCACCATGCGGAACCTGCTGGAGCCGTTCTATCGGAAATTCAACGACCGCAGCCTCTCGCAGATCACGGTGGCCGAGGTCGAGGCGCACGTAGCCAAGTCCAAGGGCGGGGCGCGAACGAAGAACAACCTCATCGCCACGCTGAAGACTTTCTTCACATGGGCGCAGAAGCACGGGCACCTGCGCCAGGATCGCCCCACGGCGGCAGACACGCTCACCAAGGTCCGCGAGCCGATGAAGACGCCGGAAATCTTCACGGTTGAGGAGATGACCGCGATCATGAAGGCGGCGGAAGCGGAGATGGTGCCTTACATGGCCATCGGCGCGTTCGCGGGCCTTCGGAGTGCCGAGATCGAGAAACTGGACTGGTCGGCGGTCGATTTCGCCACAGGTTACATTCGAATCGCATGGGACATCGCCAAAACACGCCAGCGGCGGCTGGTTCCGATCCCCGCAAATTTGAAGGCGTGGCTCCTACCGGTGCAAAAAGAATCCGGCTCCGTGGTGCCCCGGAACCTGCGCGAGCGCATTCAGGCAATTGGCAAACGTGCCGAGGTGCCGTGGAAATCAAACGGCCTGCGCCACAGTTTCGGCAGCTACCGGCTGGCCGAGGTGCAGGACGCAGCGAAGGTGAGCCTCGAAATGGGCAATTCCCCGCAGATGCTGTTCAAGCACTACCGGGAACTCGTCACGCCCGAGCAGGCGCGGCAGTGGTTCGCCATCATGCCTGCTGCGTAAATCGGACACATGGTTCCGATTTGACGCGTCCATTCGCCGGAAGACGCGGAGTCGCACCTTCATGCACGGTGCTCGGGGCCAAACTCGCATCGGTTCCCGCAGAGGATGGGGGTGAAGACATCCGACACATTCCAACCGGGTCCGGTAATCGGACCTATGAACGCACCATTCCGCACGCTGCCGCGCTGCCTACCCGACACTTCGCAGGTTGACACCGTATGTGTCAGCATGGGGGAAAAATCTCACTATTCTTCGCAGAAACCCGGAAGGGTTTGCCAGTCGACGGCGGATCACGCTGGTATGCCGACAACCCGCCTCATCAAAAAGAGGGAACTCGCCGCCCGGCTCTCCATCAGTCCACGCACCGTGGACGATCTGGTCGCCAAGCGAACGATTCCCTACATCGCCATCTCTCCCCGCCTTCACCTGTTCGACCTCGATGCGGTGCAGGCGGCAATCGCCAAACGCTTCGAGGTCCGTGCGAAGGGGGTGCTGCTGTGAGCTTCGCCTTCGACGACAATGGAAACCGAATCGCGGTGGACTGGCGCACCCCGGTTGACGACATGGAACCCGAGGAGGACACCCGCCACGATGAGCCCTCTGCCGTGATGTTGGTCGAGCGCATCGCCGCAACGTTCACACGGGGAGACAGCAAAATCACGGAGCTGGCGTGGCGTTTTCTTCTCGGTGCGGAATCTCAATCCATGCGCCGCTGCGCAGCACGGGCAGGCATCAGCTTTGCAGCCATCTCCCGCAGAGCCCGCATCATTTCCGAAGAATTTGGACTTCGCCTTCGCAATCCCCATGTGCGGGACATGCGCCGAAAGGTCGCTCTGGCCGCGTGGCGGAAAAAGAAGCGGCGAGCCAGTTTACCCGACTCGCCGCCTCCAATGCTTACCGTAGATCAGAAGCCCCTCAACTCGGGAGGCCTCCATGAATAGTTCTGCCGTCAACGATTCGGTCGTGGATTTGCTTCCCGCTCACCTTCGGGAAATGGTGGCGAGTTGCCCGCAAAGTGGCGATGGCGTTCATCGCTGGCTCTTCCACTGCGCCCGCCATCTCCACCACCATCTCTCGCCCGAGAACATCGAGCATGTTCTCGCGGAAGCCGTCGTGGGTTGTGGGCGGGATGTCCCCGAGCGCGAAATCTCCGACGCCGTGCGGAACTCCGATCCGGCGAACAGAGACCTTTCCAATCTGATTCCTACGTGGCCCAAACCCGACCCGGCAAGAATCGAGGATGTGGTGTGTCGCGGGCCCGGTTCCACTGAATTGGCCGCGATGAAACCCGTGTCCCTCAATCGGGAAAGGGATTTCGTGGCCGAGCTGTTCCCGGGCGATCCTCTGCTCTGCTGCGGTTGGTCGAAGACGCAATGCTCCACGCGGTCGCGGTCGCAGTGGGGATCGAAGATCCAGAATCTCCAGTTCATCGTGCCATCACCAATGAGCCGCCAATGGGGGCGCACCAAGATCGACAAGCACCTCTCCCAGCGCTGCCTCGATAATACAGGTCCTCGTCACTACCTCGTGGTCGAGTGCGACTTTACGGAATCGTCTTCCGTCGGTCCGCTGGTGAAGCGACTCGGCACACAGGGCGTCACTCCAATCGAGATGTGCGCTGCCGTGCTCTGGGAATTGAGCAAATACGGCCCGCTCACGATGATCGTTCACAGCGGCGGGAAATCCCTGCATGGGTGGTTCCATTGCCTCGGCGTGCCGGAAGACCACCTCCTGCGATTCATGCGGCTCGCGGTATCACTGGGGGCAGATTCCGCAACCTGGACCCGCTGTCAGCTGGTGCGGATGCCCAACGGACTTCGGCCGACGAAGAACGGACTTCGCACCCGGCAGCAGGTGATCTACTTCGACCCGGAAAGGGGGCAGAAATGAACGCGTGGAGCGAACCCATTCCCGAAGTCGAGACGAAAGCCCCGCCGCCAATCCAACTGCCGCCGGTTGTCGAGTGGCTCGACTTCGCCTCCAGCGAGATTGCCGAACCGCCAACCATTGTCGAAGGTGTCTTGCACCGTGGGTCCAAGATGGTCCTCGGCGGCGGCTCGAAATCGTTCAAGACGTGGACGCTGGTGGACCTCGCGCTCTCCGTGGCAAGTGGAAGCCCTTGGTGGGACATCGAGACAGCCGAGGGAAAAGTCTGCTACGTGAACTTGGAGATTCAGGAATACTTCTTCCGCCGTCGCTGCCTCGACGTGTGCGACGCGAAGGGAATCATGATCCCGAAGAACAACCTCTTCGTGTGGAACCTGCGCGGATACGCCGCTGACATCAGTTCCATCCAAAACCAGATGTCCGACGCCCTGAAGACCCGCGACCTCTCGCTCATTGTCGTCGATCCGATCTACAAGATCATGGGCGGGCGGGACGAGAACAGCACCCGAGACATCGCCAACCTGCTCAACCACATTGAGAAGTTGGCCGTGGAGACCGGGGCAGCCGTGGTGTTCGGCTCTCACTTCGCCAAAGGCAATCCTGCCCTGAAGGAGTCCATCGACCGAATTTCGGGCAGTGGAGTTTATGCCCGCGACCCGGACAGCATCCTGACGTTGACCCGGCACCAAGAGGAAAACCGCTTCGTCGTCGAACCCGTCCTGCGGAACTTCCCGCCCATGCCGTCGTTCGTGGTGCAATGGCTGCACCCATTGATGACCCGCGACAACGGGGCCGATCCCACGGAATTGCGCGGGGTGAAGGGTGGCCGACCGAGGAAGTTCGAGCCCGAGGCGCTTGCCGCAATCTTGGACGTGAACCCGATGTCCAAGAAGGAGTGGATGAACGCCGCGATCAACATCCTCGGCATGAGCGAGGCGACGTTCAAACGGTTGGCATCCGAGGCGCAGACGAGCGGGTTGGTGGAGAAACACGGAAACAAATTTCGCCGCCAATTGACGCCCAACCTCCCCGGGGGCTCACAAGGTTCATAACCGCTCAAAACTGGTTTTGAACCCCCAAAGGCTCACAAGGCTCATAAACCTTTAGGTTATGAGCTATGAGCCCTTGCGGAAAACCCCTCGGGCCAACTGGCTCAAAACTCTCGGGCAACTTTCGGGGTCCCTGCGCCGTCCTTCAAAGCTGGTTCGCCGCGACGCCCGTGCAATTTGAGCGAGAGCCAATTTTTCGCGCTTCCCACAATTTGCGGCCCCATAGGATCGACCTTTCGACGCCGCGACAATTGCCCCGCCTCTTGGCAGAGCGCAGGTTTTGGCGGGGAGAGGCGGCGACTACGCCTCGTTCTTCGGGGCGATCCCGGCGTGTTCGCAGGCCTGCGTGAGTTGTTCGAGGAGCCACCCCGCGTCGCCCACGTTGGCCCAGTTCACGCGATCCGGGTCCACGCCGCAATGGTCGTCCAAGTGGGCTTGAATCGCGGCAACGGCAGCGCGGGCGCATTCCACGCGGTCTAGGAAGGCATGCATCGGGTCGTTCTTCGGTTTGGCGGTTTTCTTCATGGCGATCACACACAGCACTCAACCGCGCCAGAACCGGAAGGGGATTCCGCCAAAGAAATCCGCCAAATCGTTGACGCCGCCACATCCTTGTATGCTTACCCATTCGCATTCCCGCTGTTTTGGCACGATTGGCGTCGTTGTCCCGCTGCCGTCACCTTGTCCCGTTCCGGAGCTACCCCGTCCACAGCCCGAACCGTTCCCAGAACCGAGGCCCGACACCTTCCTCTAAGCCATGAATCGCACCCTTTTTTCCGCGATTACCGGGAGCGTCGACGCGCAATCCGGCATTATCACCAACGTCAGCGTCGCCACCGTGGGCGAGGCCAAGGGCCACGGTGTCCGCATCGACGCCACCACGCTCCAGCAAATCCAAGCTGCCGCCGAGAAGTCCGAGAGCGTTCAGGTGAAGGTCGACCACTGGTCCGGGTTCGACGGGATCGTCGGCAACCTGCGCCAGTTCCGCATCGACGGGAGCCATCTCCGCGCCGACCTCCACCTTCTGGAAAACCATCCGGCCCGGAACCGCATCCTTGAGATGGCGGAAAAGATGCCGGGGAACTTCGGGCTTTCCATCGCCTACCTTGGTGATTCCGAGGACAAGGACGGGATCGCGTTCGCCCGCGTCACCGAGTTGCTCGCTGTGGACCTGGTTGATGCACCCGCCGCCAATCCCGATGGGCTTTTCGCTTCCGCCTCGCCCGAGTTTGTCGAGATGCGCCGCCGCCATCTTGCTGAACTCGAACCGCTGCGGGCCTCCCTCCACC
>WBZO01006240.1_pt1 | contig 11660 bp, 8 predicted proteins | sample 5204261 | NCBI WGS metagenome assembly WBZO01 (sample SAMN12412400, study PRJNA552823) | activated sludge metagenome | isolation source: activated sludge from anammox sidestream of wastewater treatment plant... | place: USA: North Carolina | collected 2017-09 | reverse complement strand
CGGGGAAGAGGGTGATGTGCTGGTAGGGTTGTCAACCTCGGGAAATTCGAAAAACATTCTCAACGCATTTGAAACGGCCCGAAATAAAAAGATCACAACAATCGGATTTACCGGGTCAACAGGAGGTAAGATGAAAGAACTGAGCGATCACCTGGTCAATGTTCCTTCCACAGACACACCGAGGATACAGGAAAGCCATATTCTGATCGGGCATATCATCTGCCAGTTGGTGGAAGAGAATTATTTCAGCGAACTGTAGTAATATCTAATATTCGATTATCATAATAAGATCTCAGCAGTAATAAAAAATTCAACAACTTAACGATCACCAATGGCCAATGAAGCGATCATTCTGGCAGGAGGGCTCGGAACAAGATTAAGGGACACGGTTCCTGATCTTCCGAAATGCATGGCGCCCGTTAATGATCAGCCGTTCCTCACTTATGTCATCCGCCATTTGCTTTCGCAGGGAATTGAAAAGTTTATCTTTTCACTTGGTTACAGACATGAAGCTATAGAACAGTTCCTGGAAGTGCAATTTCCTACCATCAATTACCACTGTTGCATAGAAAATGAACCACTCGGCACCGGAGGGGCGATCCGTTTTGCCCTTCAGTATGCAGCAGATGAAAATGTGCTGGTATTGAACGGGGACACGCTTTACAAAATTGATACGGCAAAGTTTTACCGCTCTCACCGGGAAAAGTCTGCACTATGCAGTATAGCCCTGAAGCCAATGAAAGATTTCGACCGTTATGGAGTGGTTGAGTTAGGTGATGATAACTTAATAAAAGATTTTAAAGAAAAACAATACTATCATTCCGGCCTGATCAATGGCGGAGTTTACCTGATCAGCAGGGAAGCTTTTCTTCAAAAAGAATTCCCGGATAAATTTTCCTTTGAAAAAGATTTCCTGGAAAAAGAATTCATCCATAAAACCATTTACGGATCTATCCACGACAACTATTTCATTGATATCGGTATTCCGGAAGATTACAAAAGGGGGCAGGAAGAATTAAAATATCATCCGCCCGATCCCGGCAAAGTGGACAAAACCTGGACTTTGTTCATAGACCGTGATGGTGTCATCAATCATGAAAAAAAAGAGGACTACATCCGTAATCCTGAAGAATTCCGTTTTTATGATGATGCCAGAGAATCCCTGGCCATGCTTTCAAAAAAATTCGGAAAGATCATAGTGGTCAGCAACCAGCGGGGCGTCGGCCGCGGGCTGATGTCGGAATCGGAACTGACAGACATACACAAAAAAATGCTCCGTGAGATAGAAGATGCCGGCGGGCATATTGACAAGATCTACTATTGCACTTCCACAGATGCCAAACATCCCGACAGAAAGCCCAATCCGGGGATGGCTTTGAAAGCCAAAGAGGATTTCCGGGATATCTCTTTCTCCCATTCAATTATGGTCGGCAATAATACCAGCGATATGCTTTTTGGTCGGAATGCAGGAATGTTCACCATATTTCTAAAAACGACAAGACCTGATCATCCGGTACCCCACCCTGACATTGATCTCGTATTCAGTTCGCTCTCCGGTCTTGTCAAAGTTTTCCGTTAACCACCTCTTAAGGTTTTTTGTAAAATTAAATGGGTTGATTTCCGTTATATCTGCGGCTATTGACCGGCAGAATTAGTAATTTATTGGGGAAATTGAGAGTAAAAACATTTAGCATAAGTTTTAATTTTGAATCTTAAATTCAACTGATCCTGGTGAAACAAATTATCCGTTCATTTATCATTTTTCTCTGCCTCGTAGCAGCCTTCAGCCTTTCTTCTTCTGCTCAGAAGATCACGAATGCAGATCTTAAAAAATTACAATTAAAAGAAGATACGCTTAAGGATCTTGCCAAGAACCTGATACTGGACAGCACTCTTGCAGGACGCATGCGTTCCGACAGTTCTTTTATCAGAACCCTGATAAGGTCTCTGGAAATAAAAAACTCTTTTTATTATCCGTTCGATTCGGTAAAAGGTATTTCAAAACTTTACGCACCGGATACCAGTTTTAGGATCTTCACCTGGTCTTTATCGCTGGATGAAGATGGTTATTATTACCGTCAGCGTGGAGCTATTCAGTTCCCCACTGCCGATGGTTCATTAAAGCTTATCCCCTTACGTGATTATTCCGAATTCACTGCCAACCCGATGGATTCCGCCCGTACCAAAGACAACTGGATCGGAGCCGTTTATTACAATATGGTTAAGACAGAATACAAAGGGAAAAACTATTATACGCTCTTCGGCTACGATAATAACAGCGCCATGAGCAATAAAAAATGGATAGAAGTACTCACCTTCAATGATAAAAATCAACCATTATTCGGCGGGCCTTTCTTTACTTTTGAACGTGACAGCATTCCCAAACCTACCCAATACCGCTTCAGCATAGAATATAAAAAAGATGCAAGCACACTGGTCAATTATGTAAATGATCTTGGAATGATCCTGGTAGACCATCTTGTTTCAGAAACCAACGAACCTGAAAACAAGTGGACCTATGTGCCCGATGGTGACAATGAAGGTTTCAAATGGATCAACGGGAAATGGGTTCACATTGATAAAGTTTTTAACCAGAAACTCAAAGACGGGCAATTCCCCATGGATAATCCTCTCTATGACAAGCAGGGCAATCCTGATGAGAAGAAACTCAAAGAAAGCTCTGACAAAAACAAAGCAAAGAAAAAAGACGGTGGAAATGGAAATTTGCAATAAGCAATTACTGATAAGCAACTCCTGATTACTGCAAAAGTTTTTTTACACTTTAGGGTTTTCTTTTTTAGAGCTTAGGCTTGTTTTTCAATCCTTCTTTAATAATGGAAAGAATTCTTTTACGCTCTTCCCCTGCTAAGGTCAGCCGCGGAGCTCTTACATATTCAGAACCGATCCCCGCTTCGGCTGCAGCCAGCTTAATGTACTGAACCAGCTTGGGATGAATATCCAGCTCCAGCAATGGCATGAACCAGCGATAGATCTTTGCAGCCTCTTCGATCTTCCCTTGTTTTGCCAGCTTATAGATGGCCACTGTTTCTTTCGGGAAAGCGCATACCAGGCCGGCCACCCAGCCATCGGCACCCAATAATAATTCCTCAAGGGCAATGGTATCCACACCACACAAAATTTTAAAACGGTCGCCAAAGCGATTTCTCATTTTGGTCACATTGCTTACATTTCGTGTGGACTCTTTTACTGCATTGATGTTTTTACAATCTTTGAGTTCTTCAAACATATCCAGTGTCACTTCAATTTTATAATCCACCGGGTTGTTGTAGATCATGATCGGCAGCTTTGTGGTTTCCGCCACTGCTTTAAAGAATACAACTGTTTCCCTGTCATCCGCTTTGTAGCGCATGGGCGGCAAGAGCATCAATCCGTCAGCGCCCCATTTCACTGCATTTGCAGTTTGCAGGATCGCTTCTTTGGTGGAACCCTCTGCTATGTTCAGTATAACCGGCACTTTACCTTTTACTTTTTCAATGGTGAATTTTATCAGATCTTCTTTTTCGGATGCGGTCAATGTGCTCGACTCACCTAAAGTGCCGCCCAAAACAATTCCATTCACTCCAGCATCCAGTTGTGCCTTCAGATTTTTTTCAAACATGGGCAGATCCAGTTCATCCTTTTTCGAGAACTGTGTGGTAACGGCGGGAAAAACTCCTTTCCATTCAAATTTCATAACAGTTGCTTTTTAATTTGCCGTCAAAGGTAGAAAATTCACCGGCTTTTTCTTCTTAAGGCCATGCTATTAAAAAGCTCCTGTGGATAAAAGGAGCTCAAAGAATTCAAAGCACATTTCTATTGTTTAACGAACCTTAGTATAACCGGTGAATGGTTGTCATTTATTACCAGTAAATATATTCCGCCCGACAAATTCTTTACCGGGATTGTTGTCAGCTCATGGGTGATTTTTTGAGTCATGACAACGGCTCCCGAACTGTTCATGACAGAGGCTGTAACCGGTTTCCCGGAATAAGGAAAACTCAATTTAAGCTCATTGATAACAGGGTTCGGAAATATCGAAGCATGCACCGGAGTGATGTAAACCTGGCGGGTTTCACTGAAAGTAAACCGGCCATCTATATCAATTTCCTTTATACGGTAAAAATTAGTCCCACCCGGCGGATTTGAATGTATCCATTGATAATTTACGGGAACATTGCTGTTGCCAGAAGCATCTGCTGATCCAATGCTATTGAAATGTATCCCGTCTGCGCTGTATTCAATTTCAAAATGATCGGTATTCACCTCGGTATTGGTGGACCACTGCAACAGGACTCCATTTGTATTTTTTACAACAGAAAATTCCAGGCCGGTAACAGGTAAAATACTGGAAATGGAAATAGTTTTGTTTGCCGAAAGATATACTAATGGATCGGATGCAAGGCCTCCATATTCCACTACATATCCCTGCGGATTATTATTGCCAAGATCATTCCATTGACCCATGTTACCTCCGCTCGAAAATATCTTGCCGTAATTTTCGCCAAAAAGTGAGTTGTTAGGCTCGCCGGAATTCCAGTTCATAAACATCCCGCTTACTACTACAGGGCTGTTATTCCCGTTTGAAAAATTAGTCCCTATCTCTCCAACAGGCCCGGTTACCCAGTACCAATGCCCTTCTGAAGCAGCTTGATCTACATAAGTAGTAGTACCGGTAGCAGCATTAATCTCCAGGTTTCGATCACTGGCTCCGATCCAGGCATCAGCCGCAAGCTTTTGCCTGATAAAATCATTTTCAGATGGGGAAGTAATGGTAGCCAGGTATCCATGCAATCCAAGATAAATTTTTGCAGCAGCCGCAGCTTTTGCAGCTGTCCATGTTTCTGTAGTACTCACATATTCATAAAAATGCCCATTGCTAAAAGCAACCTGGTTTCCTGCGGAAAAAGTAATTACCCTGTTGCCGATCACATTGGAAGTTGAAGTAAACTGAACAGTACGCAATAAATTTTGCCAGTTAGCAGCTGATGTTGTGCCTGTAAAAGATAAAACCCCGTTAGCAGCATTATAACTTGAAGTGACACCTGACGGCAACGTACCTGTGTAAGATAAGACATCGCCGGATTGAAAATTTGAAGAGATGGTAACTTTGGTATCCGTAATATTTCCGGTGCTGTAAACCAACAAACCATTATCAACCGTAAAGGCAGGAGCATGCAAAAGATAAACTATAGAAGAAGCGGTAGTTTGTAATGAAGTGGCAATCATCACCACATTCCTGCTGCAAGAAAGATTTACAACCGGATCACCGCTCATACCGCCATATTCTACAACATATCCCAAAAGAGAAGTGTTAGGGAGATCATTCCATTTACCTGAGGCTCCACTGGAATATATTTCACCATAATGTTCATTGCCTCCAGAATTATTGGGTTCACCTCCGTTCCAGTTCATATATTTCCCACTCACTGCTACCGGGCTGCCATTTCCATTTGAAAAGTTGGTTCCAATCTCTCCCACCGGACCGGTTACCCAGTACCAATGCCCTTCCGCAGTGCTTTGATTTGCATAAGTAGAAGTGCCGGTGGCTGCATTGATCTGACTATAATCATCGCTGGCGCCTATCCAGGCATCAGCTCCTAATTTTTGGCGGATAAAATCGTTTTCGGTACCGGAAGTGATGGTCGCCAGGTAACCTTTCAAACCATACAAGGTCCTGAGTGCTGCTGCGGCCTTTGCATCGGTCCAATTATAAGAGCCCGGTATGTATTCATAAAAATGCCCTGTACCTGTAAATGCTAAAGCCGTTCCAAGATTGAATGTTATTGTTCTTTGGGAAGTGGATGAAGAAGTGGTATTGAAAGTTACCGTCCGTAACAAAGCCTGATAATCTGACGAATTAGCATTACCGGTAAAGGTGAGTACTCCGGTAGTAGAATTATAACTTCCGCTAACTCCCGTAGGTAAAGTACCGGTATAAGTTAAAACATCGCCAGTTGAGAAATTAGTAGAAATGCTCACTTTGGCGCCATCAATGGTTGTTGCGCCGGTGATGGTGATGGCATCATCCACCACGATGGCCGGTGCATTATTAGCAACAGATGTGGAAGTGCCGCTCCCGGTAATATTTAGTTGGGCAAAACATGTACTGCTTAGAATACATATTACAAGAGTAAGTATGGGTTTCATAAATATTGGATATAGCAGTCTCTTTTATGGAGGCTGTTTCTGTATAACGTTTAAAGATCCTTTTATTGTCTTACAGGAATAAATATTCAAATTCAGTTAATTAAAAATGATCGAGGACATGCTAACTACTGATAACTTAATAACTGGTTACTCTTAAATTCTGATTTAAAGATATCTGTGCTTTTTTATTTTACAATTCACCAATCCTTATTTTTCCATTTATATAGTCAGTTAAACCAGTGAACAGTCTGAGTGTTTTCGCTTTTCCTGTTTTCTCATTGGGAAATCACAATCACTGAATACGCAAAATCCTTTGCCATTTCATTACCTGAAGATGTACCCGAAGGAATTGATAAAATAAATTTAACTTGCAGAAACATCCTGCATCCGATGCCTCATCGCATATTCATAAAGAGATCAGTCAGCCTGCTATTGCTGTTGGTCTTTGCGTTCAGCATCACTCCCAAGCAGTGGATCCATAAAATTGCCTTTCATCACAAAGACGTCTTTACCGAATGTAACGATGGTATTTCCAAAGCGCATTTGCATCAAACCGGATTTCACTGTGAACTGGATAACCTTGTTGTACTTTCTCCTTTTACTTCCGATATCAGCATTACAAAGATTGAAGCTCCTTTAGTTCATACTGATTATTACACATATAACGAGAATAACCACTACCCGATCCCCGTTTTCTTTTTCGATCTTCGCGGGCCCCCTGCAATTATCTGATCGAACATTCGATCACTTTCCAAAAATAAATACTCCGGATGCCGTTAATAATTTTTCTCATTAACGACAACCATTAAAGAAAAAATAATCTTTCCCTGAAGGGAAATTATATCATCCATCAAAAATCAATTGATGAAAAAAATAATCTTAGGAAGTGTCACCCTACTGCTTACGATAACAACATTATCAGTAAATGCAGAAAACAAATACAGGCCTGCCGGAAAATACGGGCTTGAAGGTTCTCTATCAGGAAGAGTAACAGATAAAGCCAGTAAGGCTCCTCTTGCCGGCGTTACGATCTTTATTCCGGACCTTAAAGTTGGCGCTGTCAGTGACGACAATGGCTTTTACTCAATGAAATATATTCCGACAGGAAGTTTTCTCGTAGAAGTAAGAATGATCGGTTATAAGACCATTACAATAAATATTAAAATAACTGAATCGGCTGTTGAAAATTTTGAAATGGAGGTAAGTGCAGTGGAAGAAGGCGAAGTGGTGATCACCGGTTCCACCAGGGCAACCCAGATAAAAAGGAATCCTGTTCCGGTGATCTCTGTCAGCCATGACTTTATCGCAAAAAATTTAAGCACCAACATTATTGATGCCATAGCCAAAATACCGGGGGTGAATGCTATTACCACCGGCCCCAATATTTCCAAGCCTGTTATCAGGGGGCTCGGATATAACCGGATACTCACATTGTACGATGGAGTGAGGCAGGAAGGTGAACAATGGGGAGATGAACATGGAATAGAGATAGACCAATATGGAATTGACCGCATTGAAGTGATCAAAGGGCCTTCAAGCCTGAGCTATGGTTCCGGCGCACTTGCCGGTGTGGTAAACCTGATACCTTATCAACCGGCGCCGGAAGGAAAGATCAAAGGTGAGATATTAGGGGAATACCAATCCAATAACGGGCTGTTCGGAAGCTCAGCCATGCTAAGAGGTTCTGAAAAAGGATTTGAATGGATGGGAAGGATCTCTCATAAACAAGCTACAAACTACCAGAATAAATATGACGGCAGAGTGTATAACACTTCATTCAATGAAACAGATGCCTCTGCATCCCTGGGCATGCACGGCAACTGGGGTTTTTCTCATCTGAACTTCACTCTCTTTGATGATCTGCAGGGCATACCCGACGGAAGCAGGGACTCTGCAACCGGTAAATTCACCAAACAGATTTCTGAGGATGATGATTTCCGTCCTATAGTCACCAATAAAGAACTGAGATCATACAGGATAAACACCATTCATCAGCATGTACAGAATTACCGTGTTTATTCTGCCAATAGTTTTTCTCTTGGCAGCGGCAGGCTCATCTTCAATCTTGGCTACCAGAGAAGTGTACGCCGTGAATTCAATCATCCTGAAATGGCCTACCGTAATATAGCCGGACTTTATTTAAAGCTCAACAGTTTTACCTATGACCTGAAATATGCTTTTCAGGAATTGAACGGATGGAATATTACCGCCGGGATCAATGGTCTTTACCAATATGACAATGTTGAAAAAGGAACAGAGTTCCTGATTCCTTCTTATTATCAGTTTGACATCGGCGCTTTTGCTTTGCTGAAGAAGACGATTGCCAAACTGGATCTTGCCGGCGGGCTCCGTATCGACAGCCGCTCTTTCAACAATAAAGAATTGTATATTGATACAGATCCCGTTTCAGGATTTGATAAACCCGTTTACGGTGCCGATACTCTGCATGCAGAACAACTGTTTCAAAACAATAATCATCATTTCCGTGGAATTTCAGGCAGCCTCGGAGCCACTTATAATTTCAATAGAAAGTTTTCATTGAAAGCCAACATCTCTTCCGGTTTCAGAGCGCCTGATGTTTCTGAGATTTCCGCCAACGGAGTTCATCCCGGAACCAATATTTACCAGGTGGGGAATAAAAATTTTAAACCTGAAATGAGCCTGCAGGGAGATATCGGGCTCACCTATTCTTCTTCTGAAGCAGCGGTCACATTCAGCCTGTTCAACAACCGCATCAATCATTATATCTTCAATCAGAAACTGCTGAATGCAGCCGGTGAAGATTCAGTGATCGTTGCAGGTAACCAGACCTACGAGTTTCAACAGGGCAAAGCTGAACTTATGGGGGGAGAATTAAGCATTGATCTTCATATCATACCTTCTCTTCATTTTGAAAGCAGCCTGTCTGCTGTCTATGCAAAAAATATGAGTGCAGGGGCAAAACTTTCTGACAGCAGCCGTTATCTTCCGTTCATACCGCCGCTCCGGGGAAATTCGGAACTGAGATATGATTTTCATTCAAAATCGGAACGCATCACCGGAGGATTTGTCAAGGTCCAGGTTTCCTATGAAGCAAGACAAAACCGTGTATATCTCATTGATAATACCGAAACTCCAACCCCGGGCTATGTCCTTTTCAATGCAGGTATAGGTTCTACGATTGCTAACAAAAAAGGAAAAAAACTTTTTATGATCTCTGTCATGGGAAATAATTTACTCGACCGTGCCTATCAGGATCACCTGAGCCGGCTGAAATATTTTGTATGGCAAACCGGATCAGGGTATAGGGTTCCCGGGCCCAAAGGGACCTATGGCATCTACAACATGGGAAGGAATATTCAATTCAAACTTGTCTTCCCTTTATCATTTGATGTGAAATAAATACACTACTGATCCTCTTCAGATCATCAAAAAAAAGCCGCCTCCGTAAAATTATCGAGAGGCGGCTTTGCAACCACAAATCTATTATGCGGGGATCATTGATCCCACCAGATCTTGTCTTTAAAAATATTAACTGCAGGTACATTGAAGGCGGTTGGATCGTTAGGTTAAGGAGGAATCAAAAGGTCAATAATGAGTCACCATTTGACTGCCTCACTATCGGGTTATGAACCTATAGGTAATTTTGCTCTTTAAACTGCTGCGCAAGTTAGATGGATTTAACACTATATTTCCGGTCCTTAACAGCCGGTTTACATAAGCACATTAAATTTTTTAAAAATGTTGCATAAATAACCGGTGTATTAACAACTAATTTAAGAGAGGAAGTACGGCAGGAAGTATAAAACAGGATGTAATTCTATTTTCGGTTTAAAAAATTATCATATGCAAGTGAAGTGGTGTCTCTGTGAATCGTGGTGTGTACAAAAACGCCTCCTCCAAAATCAATATCCACTCCGCATGAATCCTGATACAGGATACCTTTATGTGGATAGATATTTCCTGCCACAGTGACTTCAAATGAAAAATTATTTCCTGAAACTTTTCCGTTGTCAATGGTCACCTGGCCCACCGGAGAATCTGCTGTTCCGGTAAGTTCTTCTCCATCGGTAACAAAGTTGTATGCAACATCCAGGTACATTCCATCCGGTGTGGTTATGGCGCCGGTCCATCTTCCATCGAGCGAAGAAGAGAATGTCATCAGGAATACGAAACAAACCGAAGAAATTGCGGAGGAATAAATCTTACGGAACATAGCTTAAATATTTTGATCTGTTAAGCTACGATTTTCCTACTAATAGAATCAATGACCGGGCTTGATTTTTTTTCTGGTCAGATTGCCGGGTGCTATAAAATCATTTTGATCCGGATATAAAGGGATAAAAAAAATAAGGAACCTGATTCGTAAAAACAATGAGTATTTTATTACTCTGTATCTGTCAGAACATTTTTGTCATTAGCTGAAAACAAAAAAGGCTTTCTGTTTTCAGAAAGCCTTTGCTTCTTAATAAAGTTTTTTACTTTACGTTCTTGGAAATATGTTTTGCCATGTCAAACATGGAAACCTGTTTCTTACCTCCGAATACTGCTTTCAGTTTGTCATCAGCATTGATCATGCGTTTGTTTTTGCTGTCCTGCAGTTTATTCTTTTTGATATAAGCCCACATCTTTTTTACAATTTCAGTGCGGGGCAATGGTTTGCTTCCTACTACTTCAGCTAATGCAGCGCTGGGAGTAAGTGCTTTCATAAATGCAGCAGAGGGTTTGCGTGCAGGTTTTTTCTTGGCAGGTTTTTTTGCTTTTTTAGTTGGCATTTTGATGTTGATTTTTAATTTGAATTTTAATGGGTTATACCCTGTCGGAAGCAAATATATAGGTTTTCCATTGGGAAAATAAAATGCTTCATTGGTAATTTATCCACTTTTTATAAGGAGATCATCCATCAGGCGCCGACGATAGGGGGAGAAGCTTACGGCATTCAAACAAATGAAATATCCGTTTCAGCCAGTTCATTTCCCCGGGGCTGACCAATCATTATTTCGGGGATCTGCATCCGGTACATGAGCTCCTCCCAAATGGATCCTGTCAACCTTCTTTCCGGCCTTTATCTCAATGGTCAGGGCAGTATTTCCCTTTTCCCATACCCCTATATTCCGATGGATCTTTTCAATGGTACCGTCAGAATAATAAACGGTAAGATCCACAGGTACGGGCTTATTCCCAATGGAAATGACCTTTACCGAATACCCTTTCCCCTTTTTTAGAACCGAACTGATGGCAAGGTCAGGATAGCCGGTTTCAAAGAACCATTTCTCCCAAAACCAGTTGAGGTTACGGCCTGCCCCTTCATTCATGCTATAGAAAAAATCATTGGGCATGGGATGTTTTCCGTGCCAGTTCTCAATATACCTGTGAAGCGCTTTGGTAAAGAGGGCATCTCCCAGCAGGTCCTTTATATAGAGGTAGCCCATGGCAGGCTTGGGATAAGAATTGGTAAAATAGCCGCGGTTCAATTCGGTGCTTGGAGTGACGATGGGCAGGTCATATTCATCACCTGCAGAGGCCGAAACTGC
>WBZO01006238.1_pt1 | contig 11665 bp, 10 predicted proteins | sample 5204261 | NCBI WGS metagenome assembly WBZO01 (sample SAMN12412400, study PRJNA552823) | activated sludge metagenome | isolation source: activated sludge from anammox sidestream of wastewater treatment plant... | place: USA: North Carolina | collected 2017-09 | reverse complement strand
AACACGACCCGGTGGTCACTGCCGCTCTGGATCGTGACACCGGGCACATGGCTCAGATCCGGAGGGTCCTCCGCAAAAGTCACATCGACCTGGCGGAGCATACGTCGCCTGATCTCGTCGATCGACGTGCGCGCTACCATCCGACCCCCTCGCACGATGGCGATTTCCTCGCACACCTTCTCCACTTCGGACAGATCATGTGAGGACATGAACACGGTCCGTCCCCGAGCCCGGAACTCCTGAAGAAAATGCAGAAACCGGCGTTGGATCACCGGATCGAGACCGTCGGTCGGTTCGTCCAGAATCAGCAGCGCCGGATCGTGCTGTACGGCGGCGGTCAGCGCCAGTTTCTGCTTCATTCCCTTCGAGTATTCGCCGAACTTGCGACCTAAGTCGGTATCAGCCAATTCGAGCGCATCGAGAGCCGATCGCCGCAGCGCAGCAGAACCGCCGGAGAAGCGCGCCGCGTATTCAAGTTGCTCTCTCCCTGATCGATCAGGGAAAAACGAATCGGTCTGCACGAGATAGCCAATGTGCCGTCGCGCCCGGACCCCATCCGACCAGCAATCGTGACCGAATATTCGGGCTTCGCCTGTTGTCGAACGAATAAATCCAAGCAATAGGCGGATAGTTGTCGTTTTCCCTGCTCCATTTGGCCCGAGGAATCCGAACATCGCCCCCTGCTCAACAGTCAGGTCAAGTCGGTCAAGGGCGGTCAGTTTGCCGTATTGCCGGGTTAATCCAGTCGTTACAATTGCCGCGCAGGCGGGATGCGAGTCACTCATGCTGGCAGCCTACCATCTGGCGCATAGGTGGCCAAGGTCCGCAGCGGACGGGAGTGGTAGCGAGGACCCAGACATTGAGATCCGAAGCAGAGAAGTGGAAAGTACCTGAAAGCGATCCGGCCGGTCACCCCGACAACCGGCACATTGCTGTGCCAGGCTCCCCTTCCGGCCAACCTTCTGATATCGCCGACGAGCGGGGCCCCCTGATTTTTTGCGGCATGTGCGGAGCGCTCAATCCTGCGGTCAGTTACTACTGCGCGGCCTGCGGCTCGACATTGGTCGATGCGTTTCACGCCACGGAAGGACTGCGTGTATTCGAGCGCCCTGATGCCGCATCCCGAATCATCGATATCGTGCCATCCGGTACTGCGCTGGAGGTCAATGAGGACCCCGATGCGCCAGCCGACTATGCGCGAGTTCGCCTGACAAACGGCAAACTCGGCTATATCCGCCTGGCCGATGTCGAAGCAGCCACCTCGCTGTCATCACCAGCTCAAAGCCCGATTGGCGGCAAACCGAACATCAATACCAACGCCCGTGGTTGTGTGTCCACTCCCGGCGCCCTCGCTTCGCTGGTGTTGCTCATTCTGCTTTCGTCGCTGGCGCTGTACCTGATTAATCAGGAAGACTCAGCAGAAGCAGGGTTTCTGGCGCTGGTCACATGTATGGTCGTGGCGCCTCTGGCGATTCTGATGATCATCCTCTATCTGATGGCTCGCGATCGCGAAGATCGCGCTCTCGAAGCAGAAGAGGAAGCGCGACTGCAAGCTGAACAGGCCAACCAGGCGAACGGCGAAACCTAGCCCTTACCAGTCTGTTCCTGATCCCAGAGCTGACGCTGCACCTGCATATGACCAAGATGGAGTGCGGTGTGATCGAACGCATGCAGAATCGCCGCCGCTTTGGACAGTGATAACGCGCTGACACCCTGGACGGGGTTGGCTTCACGCACGTAGATGCTTCTCAGGTCGTCGTCAGTCAGCCGTCCCAAGAGTTCCGCCAGTTCGGTCATCCAGGCGCTGTAACGGTCGCTGATCGCCTCGATCGACCCCCTGGCCTCGAACTCCTGCAGACGCTGCCGGTTGAGCTCGCGTCCGCCCACAGCCTGCAAGGTCCAGTACTCGCCCGCTCCTGCAATGTGCGTGGCTAATCCATACATCGTGCTGATGTCGCCATGCGCCTGACTCGTTCTCCAGTTGGCCAGAGCATCTTCAGGCATCCCCTGCATGGTCTCCAGAACCTGGTCGAGCAGTTTGCCGAACTGGGCCAGTATGGCGTCGGAAAACGGGTTCATTTCGCAGACCTCCGTTATCGGTAACCCTGCAACCAGGGTTCGCTGTCGATCGTTGTGGGCAATCCGTGCCCGGGATAGACCTTCACATTACCTGGCAAGTCGGCCAATCGCCGCAGACTGGCCGCCATATCCCGCTCCGACGATCCCGGCAAGTCGATACGACCGTGACCGTTGGGAAACAAAACATCGCCACCCAGAAAGACCCGATCGGGTTCTGAGTAGAGGGCGGTGTGTCCTGGTTCATGTCCAGGTAGGTGCATCACTGAAAAAACGGTCTCGCCGACTTCAACGCTGTCCCCTTCTGCAACGAGGCGATCGATGACCACCGGTGCGATCTCGAACGGGAGCGCGAAGAGCGTCGTCCCCGGCGACGTCAATCCGGGTGCGCTGAGCGCATGCGTCAGCACGGGGACGCCCAACTGAGCACGCAACGATGCGGCGTCGCCGATGTGGTCCCAGTGAGAGTGCGTAATGTAGATGAGATCGATGCTCGCTCTCTCCTTTTCGGCGGCCGCAAGCAGCTCCTCACTCACGCCAATTGGCGCATCGACAATCAGCGCATGTTTCGACGCATCGTCGATGACCAGATACGCGTTCGTTTCGACCGGTCCGGCCGGGAACGTCACGATCGTCAGACTCATTCTGGCAATGCTCCCCCTTCGGCATGAGCGACCGGTTCCGCCTCCGTCGCGGGTTCGGCAGGCGCCGGCAGCGGTTCCATGTCGCTGGACCAGACTGGCTCCTTGCTGTCCATCGCGACCTCCAGTCCGAATCGCCCCAGCAACTGACTACACCATGCCGCCCTCCAGGGTTTGGGGTCAACAGGCTTTCCGGGAGCATGGGAATCCGAACCGCAGGAAATAAGCATCCCTCGCCGTTCGGCGATAGCACGATAGAGCGCTGTCTGCTCAGCCGTGTGTGATCGATAGTGCGCTTCCAGACCGTCGATCGGCGCGATCGGCAGCAATCGGTCGAGGTCAGCGTCCGTGACGACGCCAACTGCATCGGCCCGCCCCGGGTGGGCGATCACACACACGCCACCAGCCCCATGCGCTGCGGCCACTACATCGGCAACCGGCAGATCCGCTGTGAATGTCCCACCGAGGGAGACCAGCAGTTCGGCAGCTTCTTTCAGATTCGGAGCGTGCTTGTCTTCGATCACCGCCGACAACACATGGAATGGCCAGAGCACCCGGCCATTGCAAATACCCTCCAGCGAAGGCAAAGCTCGACCCGACTCGACAAATCGCTCCCGGGCGTCGATCGCATTGGCGTTCAACTGGTCGTCGATTGATTGCATCAGTGCCAGGAACGGTCGTGCATCGGCATCACTCCGGTCCGGCCTGATTCCATAAACCAGCACGTGTAACTGCCGTTCTTCCCACTTGCAGGTAATTTCGACACCCGGCAGGATTGTCACACCCCGCTCAGCACCAAGTCTGATTGCGTCGATTACCGACTTTTGCGAATCATGGTCGCAGACCGCCGCGACGCGAAATCTCTGCTTTGCCAGATACGCTGTGAGGGTATCCGCAGTCCAAAACCCGTCGCTGGCCAGGGTGTGCAGGTGGAGATCGACGGGATCAGTATCCCGCAAGCCTGATTTTCCGTTGTTCATGCGTTCCGTATCGCCATACTCGTCCAGAGAAGCAAGCCGCATCCACTCCTCCCCCGGACAGTCTACTCCCCTCAGTGCGCCTTGCGTGGTACGCATACTGCGTGTCACCATCAAATCGACAATTGGCGCATTCGGCCATGTCACCACCCGAGGCGATCAGGAGCACGAAATGCCCATAACTCCCAATCAGAAACCGGAGACCTACGCACTCTTCAAGACTTATGACGTGCGCGGTATCGCTCCGACCGATCTCGACCCCGATGTCGCCTATGCAGTGGGCAGAGCGCTGGTCGCCTATCTGCAACCATCCGAAGTCGTCGTTGGTCGGGACATGCGCGTTTCCGGCGAAGCTCTGGCTGGGGCGTTGATCGATGGTATTCGGGACCAGGGTGCGGACGTCGTCGATGTCGGGCTCGTGTCCACAGACGCGCTCTATTTCGCCGTGGGCAAATACGGTTACGCCGCGGGAGTGATGATCACCGCTTCGCACAACCCGCCTCAGTACAACGGATTCAAGATTTGCCGAGAGGAAGCGCGGGCTCTGTCCCTCGACGAAGGGATCGGGCAGATTCGCGATCTGGTCATCACCGGCGCGATCAGCGATCCGCCCGACGGGCGGCGGGGCGATCTCATCCGCAAGGACATCATTCAGGACTACGTCGATCGAGCCATTTCCCTTGTTGATGTCTCGACATTCAAGCCGTTCAAAGTCGTCGTCGATGCCGGCAATGGCATGGCCGGCAAGACGATCCCCACGCTCTTCGACAAACTGCCGTGCGAACTGGTGCCCCTCTACTTCGACCTCGACGGCACGTTCCCCAATCACCTCGCGAATCCGATCGATCCGAAGAACATGGTCGATTTGCAGGCGGCCGTTCGCCAGCATGGCGCAGACCTTGGGGTGGCGTTCGATGGCGACGCTGACCGCATGTTCGTTGTTGACGAAAAGGGCGATCTGATCGGCGGCGACATCACCACCGCCATGGTGGCCATTTCCATTCTGGAGCGGGAACCCGGTGCGGCCATCTGCTACAACCTGATTTGCTCCCGTTCAGTTCCGGAAACGATCACCGCCCATGGCGGTCGCCCCGTGCGTACCCCGGTCGGCCATTCGCTGATCAAGAAAATCATGCGTGAAGAAGACGCCGTGTTCGGTGGTGAGCACTCGGGACACTACTACTTCCGGGACAACTGGTACGCCGATTCGGGTCTCTTTGCTATGCTCAGCGTATTGCAGTTGATGTCCCGAGCCGCACAACCGCTGTCGGGGGTGGCCGGGCCGATCGACACCAGATTCCGAAGCGGCGAGATCAATCTGGAAATCGAAGATAAAACGGCGGCAATCGAACGAGTGAAGCGTCACTTCGAAGAGGCTGGCGGGCAAATCGACGAGTTCGACGGTCTGACAGTGCAGATGGCCGATCGCTGGCTGAACATTCGCGCTTCGAACACCGAACCTCTGTTGCGCGTCAATGTCGAAGGGGACACGGTGGGCGCGATGGAGGCGCTGCGAGACGAAGTCCTGTCGCTCATCAGGAACGATCGTGCATAGCCCACTGCGACCGTCCGGCGAGACTGCCTGGATCACGCTGAATCCAGATTCGGCCATCGAAATCGTCAAGATCAACCCAGGCGGCCACGAGGTTACACGCTATCCCGGCCGGGTTGTGACCAATCTGATGCCCGGGCAGTGGCTGGTCGCTGAAGCTGAATGGAGCAGACCGGAGCTGGAGATCAGCGGTCTGCAATTCGTTCCCGGTGATCGGCTGCTGGAGTACTTCTCTCCAGTTCATGGCTTCGATGCCTTCGCCGTTTTTTCGCCACAGCGCGTGCTGCGAGGCTGGTACGCCAATGTGACATGGCCGTCATGGATGGCCGTGAGGGACATTCCAACCGTTTACTGGCACGACCTCTACGTCGATCTGATCGGGCTCCCCGACGGCTCCTTTGTCGTGCTCGACGAAGACGAACTGGCGAATGCCACTCTGGCCGATGACGTCAGGCGCATGATCGGAACATCACGAGATGAACTGATCCGCCGTTTTCAGTCTCGCGAGTTGCCATTTACCGATCGCTAACCGGTTCGATGTAATCGGCCGAATCGCTGCACCGCTTCCTGCAGTGCATCGAGCGGTATGGCTTCGCACCGCCTGTTCTCCGCTCCGGTCATCGTTTCGGCCATGCACAGCGCATTGACGATCGCTTCCTCGGTCGCTTCGGCAGTCGCTTCGAACAGTGGGCTGATCTCACTGTTTGGAAAATGCTGAACCTGACTGAGCGCACGGTTCCCGGCAGGATCGATACCCCGATTGCCGGTGCTGAAGGCGAGAAAAAGATCGCCGCTGCCATTCGACCCATACCCACCGACACGCGCCAGACCGATCGTGGCCCGCTGGGCCAGTCGCTTGCACTGGTGTGGCAACAGGGGCGCATCCGTGGCCACGATGACGATGATCGACCCGGCCCCCGGGTCCCGCGGCTTGATCACCCTTCTCGACCCGGAGGGCACAACGTCTCTGGTAATAACTTCGCCAACGGGAGCTCCATCGACTCGCAGCATCGCTCGAGTTCCGTAGTTAGCCTGCACAAGGACCCCGACAGTCCACGACCCGCCGGCGGCCGAAACACAACGCGATGATGTGCCAATGCCACCCTTGAACTCATGACAGATCATGCCGGTGCCGCCGCCGACATTCCCTTCGGTGACCGGACCAGTCGTGGCACCGTCCAGGGCGGCGAACACGTGTTTCGGGCGCACGTGAAACCCATTGATATCGTTCAACCAGCCGTCGTAGGTTTCCGCGACAACTGGCAGCCCGAAACTGACATCTTCGTCGTAAGCATCCCCCCGCACCTCCCAGGCGATAATGGCGTCTCGCACCACTCCAACGCTGTGGGTGTTGGTAATGCCAATCGGAGATGTCAGCAATCCGGATTCCTCGATCCAGGCGATCCCCGTCATCTCCCCGTTGCCGTTCAACTGGTGATATCCCGCGAACAACGGATCGCGTGCCAGACTTCCTTCATGGGGCAGAATCATGGTCACGCCAGTGCGCACCGGCCCCTGACCGACGATCAGGTCGCCGTCACCTTCGATCAGTGTGGTTTGCCCGACCCTGACCCCGGGGACATCGGTAATGGCATTGAGCGGACCGGTGGACATGCAACCGATCGTGATGCCCAGGGCGCGGGCGCGTTGACGAGTCATTGATTCTCCAACCATGCGGGAAACAGTTCAGTACGCCCCGTTTGTGCCAACCGATGTCGATGTGCTTCACGACGCCCCGCCGCCGCCCATCGAGAGAGTCGCTCAGGGGCAACAGCAACACTCTCCATTGGTTGGCGACAGTGAATCATCAGCGCCGCAAGCACCGCGCAGGATTCCTCGTCGGTCGGGTCAGGTTCGATTTCGATCCGACAGACCGGGACTGATTCGATCACAGTGGGATGTTTCCGTGCTTGCGGACGGGGGTCTGAACACGCTTTGTCCGGGCGATACCCAGCGACCGGATCAACCAGCGACGGGTCTCGGCCGGCGTGATGACTCCGTCGATATAACCTCGTTGTGCCGCCTGATACGGACTGGCGAAGAGCTCTTCGTACTCCTCGATCAATTCCGCTCTCCGGCCAACGGGGTCATCATGGTCCGCCAGTTCCTTGCGGAAGAGGAGGCCAACCGCTGCTTCCGCTCCCATCACGGCGATTTCAGCGGTCGGCCAGGCGACATTGAAGTCAGCGCCGATATGCTTGGAGTTCATGACCACATAGGCCCCGCCAAAAGCCTTACGGGTGATCACAGTGACTTTGGGCACAGTGGCTTCGGCGAACGCATAGAGGAGTTTCGAGCCGTGCCGGATGATCCCGTCATACTCCTGTCTGGCACCGGGCAGAAATCCCGGCACATCTTCAAAAACAACCAGGGGCACATTGAAGGCATCGCAGCAGCGCACGAAGCGGGCGGCCTTGATGCTGGCATCGATATCGAGCGTTCCGGCCAGCACATTGGGCTGATTGGCCACGATTCCGACACTATAGCCGTCCAGCCGGGCAAAACCGCAGACGATGTTCTGAGCGTGACGCTCCTGAAAGTCACCATTGTCGACAACTGCATCGATCACGGCACGCATGTCGTATGGTCGGGTGGCTACCGCCGGGACGATCTCCTCGAGTTCCGGCGCCAGGCGGTCTGGATCGTCGCCAGAGACGATCCTGGGTGGATCGTCCAGGTTGTTGGCAGGGAGGTACGAGAGGAGGATGCGCACCAGATCGTTCATGTCGTCTTCGTCAGTTGCCGCAAAATGCGCCACACCGCTGATGCGGTTGTGCGTATCAGCGCCGCCCAGTTGCTCGTGCGTGACCTCCTCACCGGTCACCGTTCGAATGACATCCGGTCCGGTGATGAACATCTGGCTGGTTTTCTCCACCATCAGCACGAAGTCAGTCATCGCCGGCGAGTAAACCGCTCCTCCGGCGCAGGGTCCGGCGATGATCGAGATCTGCGGGACGACGCCTGATGCCTGCACATTGCGCATGAAGACTTCGCCATAGCCGGCCAGTCCTTCGACCCCTTCCTGAATGCGCGCTCCGGCTGAGTCATTGATGCCAATGATCGGACAGCCATAGCGCACTGCCAGGTCCATCAGCTTAACCACCTTTTCGGCAAACGCCTCTCCCAGAGAACCACCAAAAACGGTGAAATCCTGCGAAAAGATGGCTACGCGCCGTCCGTCGATCGTGCCAAAACCGGTGACCACACCATCCCCCAGCGGATGGGATTCCGTCATCCCGAAATCACGCGCTCGGTGCCGAACAAACGCATCCAACTCCTCGAAGGTGCCGGGATCGGCAAGTGCTACGGCCCGCTCCAGCGCCCCACGCTTGTCCCGCCTGGCCTGCTTGCTGCTCGCCAGGCGATGCTGTTCGCCGTGCTGCGCTCGCAGTCCATTCAGTCGCAACGTGGCACTGGTGATGACTTCTTCAGCCACTTTGTCCCATCTTTCCTCGTCTCGTTCAGGTTCTGACCCGGTGCTCGCCGAACACCCTGCGCAGGGTGTCGCCCACCTGACCAAGCGTCGAACCCGCTTCGAATGCTGACTTGATGGCTGGCAGGAGGTTCTCATCGCCAGTGGCGACGACATGCAGAGTGTTCAATGCCTGTTCGACTCGCTCCCTGTTCTGCTCAGCCTTGTACGATCTGACCCGCTCGATCTGCCGATCGACTCGGGTCTGGTCGATCGACAGAATCGGCACCGTGGGATCATGGTCGTCGACGAAAGCGTTGACGCCGACGATGCTCGTCTCACCTGTATCGATCGACAACGCTCGCCGGTACGCATTCTCGGCGATGGCGTTTTGCACGTAACCCGTTTCAATCGCGGCAACGGCGCCACCGAGATCGTCAACACCGGTGATCCAGTCGTTCGCCCGCTGTTCCAGTTCATCGGTCATCGCTTCAACGTAGTACGAACCAGCCAGAGGATCGGCGGTATCGGCCACCCCCGACTCGAGGCTGATTATCTGCTGTGTGCGCAGGGCGATCGTTGCCGCCTCCTCCGTGGGTAGCGCCAGCGCTTCGTCATAACCGTTCGTGTGCAGACTCTGTGTACCTCCAAGCACTGCGGAAAGCGCCTGCAGCGAGGTCCGCACGACGTTGTTCAGTGGTTGCTGGGCGGTCAGGGTCACACCACCGGTCTGGGTGTGAAAGCGCAGCATCCACGACTTCGGATCGCGTGCGCTGAATTCGTCGCGCATCATCCGAGCCCACATCCTCCGGGCTGCTCTGAACTTGGCGACTTCTTCCAGCAGGTTGGAATGTGCGGCGAAAAAGAAACTGATCCTCGGCGCGAAATCATCGATGGCCATGCCCGCCTCGAGCGCCGCCCGAACATAGGCCCGCGCATTGGCCAGAGTGAACCCGATCTCCTGCGCGGCGGAAGCCCCTGCTTCCCGCATGTGGTAGCCGGAAACGGAGATCGAGTTCCAGTTCGGCAGATGCTCGCTGCACCAGGCAAACGTATCCACCACCAGTCTCATTGACGGTCGGGGCGGGAAAATGTAGGTGCCACGGGCGGCGTATTCCTTGAGGATGTCATTCTGAATCGTGCCGCCGAGCGCGGCCGGATCGACTCCGCGCTCCTCGGCCACGATCTGATACATCAGCAGGAGCATCGCTGCCGGAGCGTTGATCGTCATCGACGTTGTCACGACGGCCTGGTCGATGCCGTCGAAGAGCCTTCTCATATCGTCGAGCGTGGAAACCGGCACGCCGACACGACCGACCTCGCCGACCGCCCGCTCGTCATCGGAGTCCATTCCCAGCTGGGTGGGCAAATCGAACGCCACGCTGAGACCGGTCTGCCCCCGCTCCAGGAGCAATCGGTAGCGCTGATTGCTCTCTTCGGCGGTGCCGAATCCGGAATACTGGCGCATCGTCCAGCGGCGACCCCGATACATCGTCGGGTAAATTCCGCGGGTGTAGGGAAATGCCCCCGGATCCTCCAGCGTCGGCGGAAGTTCCGACTGCCGATAGACCGGCAATACCTCATAACCCGAGTCAGAAATGACCGGAGCAGGTCCCTGGCGCTTTTGCTTGCTGGTCACGATCGCACTCCCGCCTGCACATCAGACACGATAGGGGAGTGTAATGGCTGAATCGGCGCCGGTCTGCTCAGATACGGTCGTCGACGAGTTCGATCAGCACGCCGCCACACGATTCAGGATGGATGAACGCGATTCGCCAGCCGTGCGCTCCGGTGCGCGGAGTGGCATCGATGAGTCGCACGCCACTTTCGGCAAGCTGAGCCAGCGCTCCCTCCAGGTCGTCAACGCGCATGGCGACGTGATGAACCGTGTTGCCCCGCTTTGCCAGAAATCTGGCGATCGCCCCTTCCGGATCGGTCGGGCAGATCAGTTCGATATAGCCGGATCCCGTTTTGTAGGTCACCGCCTCGATTCCCTGTGATTCCATGACGAAGCGTTCCGGATCGCGGAAACCAAGCACGGCATACTGGTCCATGGCGGCATCGAGATCACTGACCACGATCCCCACGTGATGCAATCCAAGCGCACCCGGAATTTCAGTCAAACCTATGCTCCCGTTTCGGTCTCAGCGTCGGCACCGTCTGTTTCCTCGGTGACCACCTCGCCAGATGGGGCAGGCGTGTCACGACCGATGGGCTGACCATCCTGGCGAAGAACGACGCCTCTCGGTCGCTTGCCTGTCGATTCCATCCAGGCCCGCATGACTTTGTCGGCAACCGGCACCGCGTAGCTCGATCCCTCGCCGCCTTCCTTCAGGAACACCGTGATCACCACCTCCGGTTTGTCGAAAGGCGCGTAACAGGTGAACCAGGCATGCGACGCTTCGTGCGTGCCGTCTTCCCGTTTGATGCCCACCTCAGCGGTTCCCGTTTTGCCGGCAATGACGATCTGCTCGTCGGCGGCGGGGTTTGACAGCTGCCATTTCGATGCGATCTGCCCGGTGACGGGGTCCGGTCCCCGGTTGGCAGTGCCCGTCTCCAGGTTGATCACCCGCCACATGCCATCCCGAACCAGATCGAGTTCGCTCTGACTGGCATTGATTGCTCTGTGGACCTCCGGATTGAATGTCTTGGTCGGGTTGCCTTTGTCATCGACGATTTCGTGGATCAATCGCGGTCTGTAGATCGTTCCCCCATTGGCCACCGCCGCCGTATTGATGGCGATTTGCAGGGGGGTGGCCAGGAAATAGCCCTGACCGATCGATGTGTTGATCGTGTCGCCGGCCGCCCACTGCTGACCGTCGAGTTCCCGCGCTTTCCATTCCGGATCGGGAACCAGACCATACGCCTCGAAAGGCAGTTCGATACCGGTTTGTTCACCAAACCAGAAGCGTTCGCTCAATTGCTGATGGATCTTCTGGATCCCCATGCCTCGGAAATAATGGAGTTCCCCCAACTGATCGGAGGCGTAATAGAGGTCTCGGTAGTG
>WBZO01006236.1_pt1 | contig 11667 bp, 6 predicted proteins | sample 5204261 | NCBI WGS metagenome assembly WBZO01 (sample SAMN12412400, study PRJNA552823) | activated sludge metagenome | isolation source: activated sludge from anammox sidestream of wastewater treatment plant... | place: USA: North Carolina | collected 2017-09 | reverse complement strand
CGCAGCCACGCCGGCTGCACACGACGGCCGGCGCGACACCCGCTTGCACCAGGACCCGACGGGCGCCGCAGGCGCCGCGTGCGACGATGCGGCCAACTCCAGCCGCGTGCTATCGTTGCCGGCCGGCTGCGCCGGCAGATCGACGGCCGGGCCGCGGCCGCCGCCGTCACAAGTCCACATGCTCAGGCTGCTCGACCGCTACGTGATTCGTGAGACGCTCCTGCCCACGCTCCTGGGGCTGCTCGTCTTCACGTTCCTCCTGCAGTTGCGGCCGGTCGTCGAGGTGGCCGAGAAGCTGCTCGCCAAGGGCGTCCCCGCGCTCACCATCGGGCACATCCTGGTCACGCTGCTCCCGCAGGCGCTCGGCATCACCATCCCGATGGCGCTGCTCGTCGGGCTGCTCGTCGCGTTGGGCCGTCTCTCGGCCGACCGGGAGACGGTGGCCGCCCAGGCCTGCGGCATCTCGATCTTCAGGCTGGCCCGGCCGGTCATGGTCGTCGCCCTCATCGCGTGGGCGGCCACGACCTACGTCCTGATCAGCTGGATGCCCGACGCCAATCAGACCTACCGGGAGATCGTCTACGAGATCGTCGCGACGCGGGCCGAGACCGAAGTGCGGCCTCGCGTCTTCTTCGAGGACTTCCCCAATCTCGTGCTCTACGTCCGCGACACGGCGGCCGACGGCCGCGGCTGGCGCGACGTCTTCGTCGCCGACACGCGGAAGCCCAGCCAGCCGGAGATCTTCCTGGCCAATCGCGGCTTCCTCGTGCTCGACCGCGAGCAGCGGCGCGTGGACCTGGTCCTCGAACAGGGGACGCGGCACAGTTCGCCGCTGGATCAGCCCGATCGCTACGAAGTGCAGCGCTTCGAGCGGATGACGATGGGCCTCGATCCGGAGACGGTGTTCCCCCGCACGGGCCTGCAGAAGGGCGAGAACGAGATGACCATCGCCGACCTGCGGGCCGACATCGCCCGGCGCGAGGCGGAAGGCCGGCCCACGCACAACCAGGTGATGACCATCCAGAAGAAGTTCTCGATTCCGGTGGCCTGCCTGGTGTTCGCGCTCCTGGGGCTCGGCCTTGGGGTCACCACGCGCAAGGACGGCAAGCAGTCGAGCTTCGTCGTGGCCATCGCGGTCATCTTCGTCTACTACGTCTTCATGTACACGGCCGAGGCCATGGCCAAGGCGAAGTGGATCCCGGCCGAGTTCGCCATGTGGGTGCCCAACCTGGTGCTGGGACTCGCCGGGCTGGCCCTGCTGAAGTGGCGGGCGCAGTTCTCCGAGCGGTCCTTCACGATCCCGATTCGCCTGCCGCGCCGGCGTCCGGCCCCGGCTGCGCCGCCCGCCGCGGCTGCGGCCGGAAGCGCACGGCCGCTGTCTGGCAGCGTCGCCAGCCCCAACGTCGTGCTCGTCGTCCGCGTGCCGCAACTGGCACTGCCGCTGCCACGGGTCCTCGACATCTACGTGGCCGGGCTGTACCTGCGCATGTTCGCGCTGGCCTTCGTGGGGATGCTGGTCATCTTCTACGTGGCCACCTTCATCGATCTGTCCGACAAGGTGTTCAAGGGCCAGGCCACGGGCCGCATGCTGCTCGAGTACTTCGCCTACTCCACCCCGCAGTTCGTCTACTACGTGCTGCCGCTGGCGGTGCTGGTGGCCACGCTGGTCACCATCGGGCTGCTCACCAGGCGGAGCGAGCTGGTGGTGATGAAGGCCTGCGGCATCAGCCTCTACCGCGTGGCGCTGCCGCTGCTGGTGTGCGGCGCGCTGGGCAGCGCGGCGCTGTTCGGGATCGAGGAGTCGGTGCTTGGACGCGCCAACCGGAAGGCGCAGCAACTGAACCACGTCATCCGTGGCGGGTCGGCGCGGACCTTTGACGTCCTCAACCGGCAGTGGGTCGTGGGGCGCGGCGGCAGGCTCTATCACTATGTCTTCTTCGATCCCCGCCGGCGGGAGATGAACGGGCTGTCGATTTACGACTTCGAACGCGATCGCTGGCAGGTCGCCTCGCGCACCTACGCGGGCCAGGCCGTCTTCCGGGGCGGAACCTGGACGGCGACCAACGGCTGGACGCGCGAGTTCGACGGCGCCTCGCGCGTGAAGACCTACGTGCCGTTCGGGCAGCGGCAGATCGGCCTGGAATCGGCCGACTACTTCATCACCGAACAGCCCGACGCCGACCGCATGGGTTTCGCCGAGCTGCGGCGCTACGTGGACGATCTCAGGGCGAGTGGCTTCAACATCACGCCCTATCAGGTCGCCCTGCAGCGGAAGGTGTCGTTCCCGTTCGTCACGCTGATCATGACGCTGATCGCGGTCCCCTTCGCGGTCACCACCGGCCGCGGCGGGGCGCTCTACGGCATCGGGGTGGGCATCGTGCTCGCCCTGGGGTACTGGCTGCTGTTCAGTCTGTTCGCCGCCATCGGATCGGCGGGCATGCTCGGCCCGACGCTCGCGGCGTGGACGCCGAACATCATCTTCACGGCCCTGGCCGTCTACCTGCTGCTGACCGTCCGCACGTGAGGGCTCGCCTCGTCTGCGGTCGCGGTGACGAGCCGCAGGCGCCGCAGTACCAGTTGGCCGCGCATGCCGGCCACGGCATGCAGCCGGTCGATGACCACCAGCAGCTGCCGTGGCTGGCCGGATGGGTGCGGCGGCAGGCTGTCGGACACGGGACGCAGACGGTCCAGCCACACGGTGGCGCGCGCCGGCGCCGTGTCGAGCGGCACGCTGCGGCTCCAGCGACGATCGCCGGCGCTCTCCTCGCGCACCTGCAGGTCGACGCGCAGCGCGCGGCTGGCGCTGCCCTCGAACTGCAGACCCTCGCCGGCCTCCAGCGGCCGCGGCAGCGAGCAGGCCAGCGCGACCCAGGCCGTGGGGGCCTCGGCCAACTGGAAGTCGAGCGTCAGATCGTCACCCGACTCCGGCGCATGCACCTGCGCGGAGCTCACCTGATCCTTCTCGATCGTGCACGATCGCAGGTCGACGCCCTCCACGACGGTGGCTTCGCGAGGCGACGGGCCATCGGAGGACTGCGACCGCTCGCGCGCGGGCTCGACGAAGATCGGGTTGGTCAGCATCCACGGGGCGGCCTCCGGACGGTCGGGCGGCCAGAGCACCTCGACGCGGAACGCCGCCCCGCGCTCACCTGGCTCGAGCCACGTCGATGGGCGCACGTCGAGCTCGAGGCCTGTGGAGGTGGCCACCACTTCCCCATTCCGCAGCAGGCGAATCTCGGCGCCGGCCGGCGCGCTCGCCCTGGCGACGAGCTCCATGGCGGTGCCCTCGGGCACACGCTGTCCCATCCGTACGATGCCGGCCGGGTGCCGGCCGAAGAACTCCAGCCGGCCGGGCGTCGCCCACCCGTCGATGACGGTGTAGGAGCGGCCGGCCGCCAAAGCCCGCACGAGGGCTGCGGCGTCGGCCTCGGCATCGCGTCCGAAGGGTTGTTCCAGTTCGGCCACGGTCGAGAAGGCCCGGAAGATCTGCTCGTAGCCGGGTACGCGCAGGGCCCAGCCGCTGGTGTCCTCCTCGTCCTCGGTGTCGCGAAACCCGAGTCGGGCGTGTGCGTCCGCGCCGGCCAGAACCATCAGAAACCGGCCTTCGCTGGCCAGGCGATCCCATCGGGCGAGTGTGTTCGAGGGGCGGCTGAACAGGGAGGCAATCGCCTCGGGTGGTCGCCAGGGGTAGGCGGCGAGAAGGCGCGCCAGCGCCCAGCGCGACTCGTCACGCCATTCGCTGTCGGCATTGAGCCACTCGAGGCCGCGCACATCGACGTTCCAGTCACGCCATGACAGCGATCGGCGGGGGGAGTCGGGGTGCGCGGCCACGGTCACGGCACCCCAGCGTCTGGCGTCCTCGACCACCTCGTCTGGCCACCCCGCCAGGCGGTACGGCGCGGGGCCCGGGAGGCCGATGACCGCCAGGTGGCCGAGCCGCGTGCTGACCTCCACCGCATCGATCACCAGCACGTTGTCGATGTAGCGGGGGCGATCGCTCCGCCTGGTGCCATCACCGTGGTCGGTGAGCACGAGGAAGTCGAGTCGGGCGCGGCCTGCGGCCCTGGCGACTTCCTCAACCGTGCCGGTTCCGTCGGATCTCGTCGTGTGCACATGGTAGACACCGCGAACACGCGGCGTTGGCAGCAGCGGCGCCCAGCGCCCGGTCACCGCCACCCGTCGCGGCGGCAGCGAGGCCAGCGTCCATGCCATCCAGGCGGCGACGAGGACGATGGTGACGACGGCCGCCCTGGTGAGCGATCTGGCCGGGAACATGACGTCAGTCGCGCGGATGGAAGCGCTCGTAGACCGCGCGGAGGCGATGCTCGAGCACGTGCGTGTAGATCTGCGTCGTCGAAACGTCCGCGTGGCCGAGCATGAGCTGGATGGCGCGCAGGTCGGCGCCACGCTCGAGCAGGTGCGTCGCGAAGGAATGCCGGATGGCGTGCGGCGACACGTCCCGCGTGACGCCGGCGTCGCGTGCGCAGCGCTTGACGATCTTCCAGAACCCCACGCGCGTGAGCGCGCCGGCGCCGCGGCCGCTCACGAAGAGCCGCGCGGCCGTCCGCCCCCGCAGCAGCAAGGGCCGCGCGCCGGTCAGATAGAGCTGCACCCACGATGCCGCCTCGGATCCGACGGGGACGATGCGCTGCCTGGAGCCCTTCCCGGTGCAGGTCAGGCACTGGTGTGCGAGGTCGAGGTCGGCGGGGCGCAACGCCACGAGTTCGGAAACGCGCATGCCCGTCGCGTAGAGCAGCTCGAGCATGGCGCGATCGCGGGTCCCCCGCGGCGTGGAGGTGTCGGGCGCCGCCAGCAGCCGCTCGACTTCCTCGAGCGACAGGAAGCGCGGGAGCGCCGGCCAGACGCGAGGCGGTCGCAGGTCGTCGGCCGGACTCGCGTCGATCCGGTGCGACATCACCTGGTGGCGGTAGAAGCCCCGGATGCCCGATACGCTGCGGGCAATCGAGCGGGGCGATCGGCCATCGGCGGCCAGTTGGCGCACGAGGGCCTCGAGATCGGCCCGGGTCAGCGCGAGCAGGTCCTGTTCCCCGGCCGCGGCGTGCCGACCCAGAACCGCGAGGTCGCGTGCGTAGGCCTCGATCGTGTTGCCGGCCATGCGGCGCACCAGGCGCAGGTGTTCGAGGTACTCCTCGACGAACGAGACGATGCCCTGAGGCAGGGCACGCTGCTGGAATGGGTCGGCCTCCGCGCGGGACACGATGGGATAGTAGCCGTCGAGGGCGCCCGGCGGAAAGGGCGGGAAGCCAGCCAAGGGTGTATCCTGCCAGAGTCGATGCCAGCCGGGTCGATTGACACCCGCCTGGCGCGGCAGTAGTATCCGCGCCGTTTGCCGGCCGAAAACCCGGCGGTTCCCGAATGCCCAGTCCGCCCTCGAAGTGGCAGTTCCTGCCCACCGAAGCCATCAACCCCGCCAGCCTGAACCTCGACAAGGCCCCGGTCACCGAGATCATCGACGTGATGCTCGGCGAGGATCGCAAGGTCGTGGCCGCCGTCCAGAAGGAGCGCGAGCGCATCGCGCACGGCGTCGAGATCGTCAGCGAGGCGTTCAGGAAGGGCGGCCGGCTCGTCTTCGTCGGCGCCGGCACCAGCGGCCGCCTGGGCGTGCTCGAGGCCGCGGAGTTGCCGACGACCTTCGGCATCCCGCCGGCACGCGTGCACGCGGTGATGGCTGGCGGCAAGGAGGCGGTCTTCCGCGGGCGCGAGGGCGCGGAAGACGACTACGAGAAGGGCGCGCGCGCCATGGCCCGGCTCCGATTGACGGCCCGCGACGTGGTCGTGGGCGTCTCGGCGTGCGGCATGACGCCGTTCGTGCGCGGCGCGTTGACCCGCGCCCGCAAGGCGAAGCTGCGCGTCATCTTCATCACCTGCTGGCCCGGCACCGAACTGCAGACCTTCGTCGATCTGATCATCGCTCCGGCGGTGGGGCCCGAGGTGTTGACGGGTTCCACCCGGCTCAAGGCCGGCACGGCCACGAAGATGGTGCTGAACATGCTCACGACCATCGCGATGGTGCGCGTGGGCAAGGCCTACGGCAACCTGATGGTGGACGTGCAGACCGGCTCCGACAAGCTCAGGGATCGGGCCCGGCGCATCGTCGGAATCGTCACGGGCCTCGAGCCCGGCGACACCGATCGGCTGCTGCGGCGCGCGCGGTGGAACGTCAAGGCGGCCATCGTCATGCAGAAGGCCGGGTTGTCGCTGCCCCGCGCCCTGGCGCGCCTGCGCGCGTCGGGCGATTCGGTGCGCGAAGCCATCGGCGAGGACATCCAGCCTCGCCTGCGCGAACTGCTCCGCCTCGAGACCGAGGCCTGACGGGCCGGCGGGTCGCACCGCCGACGCCCTGCCGTGCAACCCGCCGGCCTCGCGCGTTGACACGTCAGGCGCACACAGGTAGCCTACGCTGTCCGGCTGTCGTCCTCGCCCCTGGCTCCGCCTTCCCTGCTCCCCGTCCCGATGCGACGATTCTCCGTTTCCCTGGCCGTGACGGTCGCCATGGCCGCCGCGGCGGTGCTGTCACGAGCCCCCGCTCACGCCCAGGCTCACGGTGGCGCCGAGGTGCGGGGCCTCTGGGTGGTGCGCACCGCGCTCACCTCGGCAGCGTCGATTGCCCGGATGGTGGAGGGCGCCGAAGCCGCCGGGTTCAACACGCTGCTGGTGCAGGTCCGCGGCCGTGGAGACGCCTACTACCAGGGCGGCCTCGAGCCGCGTGCGGAGGCACTGGCCGCGGCCGCACCCGGCTTCGATCCGCTGGCGACGACGATCGCCGCGGCCCGCGCGCGCGGCCTCCGGGTGCTCGCCTGGATCAACGTGAACCTCGTCGCGTCGGCGCAGGATCTGCCGCTGCAACCTGCACACATGGTCAACCGCTCGCCGGAGTGGCTGATGGTGCCGCGCGCGCTCGCGCAGGAACTCTCGGCCGCATCGCCCGACAGCCCGGGGTTCGTTGGCCGAATCGCGCGGTGGACACGAGCCAACAGCCACGTCGTCGAAGGGCTCTACGCGTCGCCGGCCCAGCCTGGCGCGGCCGATCACATCGTCTCGGTCGCGGCCGACATCGCGCGCCGGTACGAGATCGACGGTGTGCACTTCGATTACCTCCGCTACCCCGGCGCCGAGTTCGACTACGGCCGCGCGACGCTGAACGGCTTCCGCGCGGCGGTCGCAGGCGATCTCCCCGCCGCCACCACGCGTGCGCTCGATGCCCGGCTGCCCGACGATGCCCTGGCCTGGGTCGACGCGATGCCCGCACGCTGGGACGAGTTCCGGAGGGCGAAGCTGACGACGCTGGTCCACCGCCTGCGGGCCTCGGTGCTCGCCGCGCGACCGCGGGCCCTGGTGACGGCAGCGGTGGTCGCCGACGCCGACGAAGCCCGGCGCGCGAAGATGCAGGACTGGCGGCGCTGGCTGGATCTCGGCGTGCTCGACGTGGCATGCCCGATGGCCTACACGCCAGAGGACGCCGTCTTCGAGCGACAGATCGCGAGCGCGGTGGAGTCGACCACGACCGGCGCGATCTGGGCCGGCATCGGCGCGTACCGCCTCACGCCCGAGCAGACCGTCGCGCGGATCGCAACCGCCAGGCGGGCCGGCGCCGAGGGCGTCGTCCTGTTCTCCTACGACAGCCTCGTCGAGGCCACTCCCGCCACCTACCTCCACGACGTCGGACGCGGCGCGTTTCCAGACACGCGACCGGCCCCGGGCGGCCGCTGAGCCGGAGTCCGCATGCATCCGATCGATCTGGCGCTGCTCGTCGTCTACCTGGCCGGCACCGTCGCCATCGGCGCCTGGTTCTCCAGGTCGCACCGCAACGTGCGCGATTACTTCGTGTCGGGACAGCGCGTGCCGTGGTGGGCGGTGATGGGCTCGATCGTCGCCACCGAGACGAGCACGGTCACCTTCATCAGCGTTCCCGGCTTCGCCTTCGCCAACGGCTTCACGTTCATCCAGCTCGTGATGGGCTACATGATCGGCCGCGTCGTCGTGGTGCTGCTCTTCGTGCCAGCCTACTTCCGGGGCGAACTGCTCACGGTCTACCAGTTGCTCGGCCAGCGCTTCGGCACCGGCGTGAAGCGTCTGGCGGCCTCGCTCTTCCTGATCACCCGCACGCTGGCCGACGGGTTCCGGCTGTTTGCCACCGGCCTGGTGCTGGCCGCGCTGCTCATGGCCGATCCGGGCGTCGTCGCATGGGCCGCACGCCTGATCCCGGGCGTGGGCGACACCATGGCGGTATTGGTCCTGTCGGTGCTGGTGATGGGCGTGGTCACCATCGTCTACACCTATCTCGGCGGCATGGCCGCGGTGATCTGGACCGACGTGGCGCAACTCGTCGTCTACCTGGCCGGCGCCCTGATCGCGGCGTGGGTGCTGCTCGGCCTCATTCCCGGCGGCTGGTCGGAGGTGAGCCAGGTCGCCGGCGCGGCGGGACGGCTGCGGTGGTTCGACTTCACATTCGACGTCTCGCGCAGCTACACGTTCTGGTCGGGGTTGATCGGCGGGGCCTTCCTCACCACCGCGACGCATGGCACCGACCAGTTGATGGTGCAACGGTATCTCTGCTCCGCATCGCCGGCGCAGGCGCGCACGGCGCTGCTGACGAGCGGCGTGGTCGTGTTCGCGCAATTCCTGCTGTTCCTGGCGATCGGCGCGATGCTCTTCGTCTACTACACGCGCTACAACACGGCCGGCGCGGCCGCCTTCACGGTGGGGGGACGCGTCCTCACCGACCGCATCTTCCCGGCGTTCATCGTGGCCGAACTGCCGGTGGGCGTCGTCGGCCTGGTCATCGCGGCGGTGTTCTCGGCGGCGATGTCCACGCTGTCGTCGTCGCTGAATTCGTCGGCGGCGACCGCGATGGGCGACTTCTACATCCCGCTGACCGGAACCGCCCGCAGCGACGCGCACTACCTCGGGGTGTCGCGGATCCTGACGGCCATGTGGGGCGTCCTCCAGATGGTGGTCGCGCTGCTGGCCATCCAGCTCTCGAGCCGGGTCGTCGACGAGGTGCTCGGCATCGCGTCGTTCACCAACGGCGTCATTCTCGGCGTCTTCCTGCTGGGCACCTTCACGAAGAGCGCGGGCCAGCGCGCCGCCTTCGCCGGCATCGTCGCCGGCGCGAGCGTGATGCTGGCCGTGAAGCTGTTCACCCCGGTGTCATGGCAGTGGTACGTGCTCATCGGCTCGCTGGTCACCTGGGGCGTGGGCGGCCTGGCCGCGGGCGCCGGAGCCGACAGGGAGCGCGCGGCCGCCTGAGGCACACGATGGCCAGACCGTTCGCCACGATCGCCGCGACGATCGAGGCCGGCGTGTCGGAGCGCCTGGCGCCGTGCGCGGTGGCCGAGGTGGGCACCTCGTCCGGCGCCGCCTGGACCCATGCGGCGGGCACGCTCGAGGGCGACGTGTCATCGCCACGCGCTGGCGAGACGACCGTCTTCGATCTCGCCTCGCTCACCAAGGTCATCGCCACGACGACGCTGATGGCGCGGGCGGTCGAGTCCGGACGCCTGCGTCTCGACAGCCCGGTCTCGCAATGCGTGCCGGCGTGGCGCGGCGCCGATCGCGAAGACGTGACGCTGCGCGACCTGCTGGCGCACTGCTCGGGCCTGCCAGCGCACCTGGCGCTGTACCGCGAGTGCGAAGGCCGCGTCGACTTCGAGCCGGCCATCGCGGGAACCGCCCTGGAGTACGTCCCCCGCCAGCGCGCCGTCTACAGCGACCTCGGATTCATGCTGCTCGGGTTCGTGCTCGAAGATCGGGGCGGTTCGGATCTGGGGACACAATTCGACGTGGCCGGCCGGGGCGCCGGGACGACAGAACTGACCTACACGCCGCCGCGATCGTGGCGCTCGCGCTTCGCCCCGACGGGCGTCAGCGCCTGGCGTGGTCGCATGCTGGCCGGAGAAGTCCACGACGACAACTGCCGGGCACTGGGCGGATTGGCGGGCCATGCCGGGCTGTTCGGGACCGCGCGCGCGGTGGGCTGCTTCGCGCGATGGCTCCTGCAGTCGGTTCACGGCCGCGCCCACGCGCCCATGGCCTCGCCGGCGACGCTGCGTGCGTTCTTCGAGCGCACCCGCGTGCCCGGCAGTTCGCGCGCGCTCGGATGGGACACGATGCTGCCGTCGTCCTCGTGCGGCCCGGACATGCCCGCCTCGGCAGTCGGTCACACCGGCTTCACTGGCACGTCGCTCTGGGTGGACTGGGAAGGCGACGCCTACTTCGTGCTGCTCACCAATCGCGTACTGTTCGACGACCGGCCCGGGCCGATGCGGGACTTCCGGCGGCGCTTCCACACGGCCGCGGTGGCGGCGCTGCTGTCGTGAGCGACATCCGCGCGGCGCGGGGCGCGATGCCGCGGGGAATCAGGGGCGGAACGGCGAACTGGTTCCAGGTCCCCGCGGAGTGAGGCCGCCGGGCCGCGGAGAGCCCGGAACGCCGCCCGGCCGGCCGGCACCGGGACGCCCAGGCGCGCCCGGCACGCCAGGCATGCCGGGCATGGGCTGTCCCTGCCCGGGCGCGCCCACGCCCATCGACACCTGCGTGTAGACGAACTGCCACTCGTTGTACTTGCTCCGCCCTTTGTACAGGCGAAGCGAGGGCGCCGGGCTGGTGCTCGCCACGCCCACGATGCCGCCACGCGAGCCGGCCGCCGCCGTTGCGCCGCCGGGCCCTCGCTCAGGTACCGCCACCAGCCCCGGGGAGGTCGCGATCTGACCGGGCCTGGCGCTGCCGGCGACACCGCTTCCCGGCTGGCCTGGCAGGGCGCCCGGGGCCATCGCGGTGCCCTGGTAGAGCAACTGGAATTCCTTTCCGGTGATGGGGTCGAGGTACTTCTTCCGGAGGAACTTCTGCTGGACGAGGAGATCGAGGTTCGGGGGGAAGGCGCCGGCGTACTTGCGCTGGAACAGGCCCACGGCGCGCGCGTACTGCTCGCCCCGGAAGACGAGCTCGGCCTCGCGCTCGCGCTGCACCAGCGTCTTCCAGGAGGGAATCGCCGCGCCCATCAGCACGCCCATCACGGCGATGGCCACCAGCAAGGCCGCCATGGCGTAGCCGGCGTCTGATTGGCGCGAGCCTCCTTGAACTTCTCCCACCACGTCTATATCATCCGGTGTCGCACCCATGGTAGCACCGTCCTCGCGCGCGGCCCGCCTCCAGTGGCTCGTCCTCTCGGTGGGACTCGCCCTCTCCCTGACCGCGTGCGACAAGGTGGCGCTGACCGCCCCGACACAATCGACGATCACGCTGTACAGCAGCGCCACGGTCGTGGCCCTGAACGGGACCACCGAGGTCACGGCCCGGGTGGTGGAGCAGGCTGGCACTGCGGTGCAGAACGGGACGCTGGTCACCTTCACGAGCACCCTGGGTTCGATCGAGCCGCGGGAAGTGCGCACCAACAACGGGCGGGCGACCGTCCGGTTCATCGCCGGCGACGCCTCGGGGAAGGCCAGCATCACCGCGTTCTCGGGCTCGGCCCAGTCCGACGCGCTCCAGATCTCGGTCGGCGGCGCGGCCGCATCACGCATCGTCCTGAACGTGTCGCCGGGCTCGATACCCGCCGGTGGCGGCACGGTGACGATCACCGCCACGGTCACCGACGAGAACGGCAATCGCCTGCCGGGCGTGCCGGTCACCTTCACGGCCAGCTCC
>WBZO01006235.1_pt1 | contig 11669 bp, 11 predicted proteins | sample 5204261 | NCBI WGS metagenome assembly WBZO01 (sample SAMN12412400, study PRJNA552823) | activated sludge metagenome | isolation source: activated sludge from anammox sidestream of wastewater treatment plant... | place: USA: North Carolina | collected 2017-09 | reverse complement strand
TGTCGTGCGACCAGGCGCCGAGCTCGATGCTGTTCTGATCGTCGTTGAGGAAATGCAGGTAGGCGATGCGGCTGTCGGTGGCACGCTGTGCGATGTCGACCCCGGCCTGCACGATCTCGTGGCTGGTCAGGTCGGTCGTCAGGAGTTCCAGGTCGCGGACCACACGAAGGAGCGCGGCGTCGCGTGACATCGTCGTGCCTGTGTCAACGATACACCCAACAGCGTCCGACCCGGGCCGCCGTATGCTCGTGTCAGGAGACGGTACGAGGCTCCACCCGCACGCCGTCGGCAATCGTATCGCCGGGGTGCTGGATGAGGACGGCACCCGGCTCGACACCGCCGGTCACCTCGGCCTCCTGCCCGTTCTGGTGCCCGAGCGTCACCGCCACGCGCCGCGCCCTGCCGTCGCGCACGACGTAGACCGCCCAGTCCTCGCCGGTGCGCACGAGTGCACCGGTGGGCACCTTCAGCACGTCCGGGCTCTCCCAGGTGACGATGCGGGCTTCGACCCTGTACCCGTCGCCGAGCGCCTTCCAGGCTCCCGACGCGTCGGTGAACTCGAGGATGACGTTCACCCGCTGCTCTTCCACCCCAAGGGCCGAGATCTTCGTGAACCCGGACGGCTCGATGCGGCGCACCCTGGCATCGAGTGTCGTGTCACCCCCCCACTGCTCCACCAGGACGCGCGCACCCGGCTTCACGCGCACCGCGTCGAGCGAGAGAAGGTCGACGACGATCTCGAGCTGCCGGGGATTGCCGACTTCGACCAGGGCGTCACCCGCCGGCACGACGGTCTCGCTCTCGCGTACCCGCTTCAGCACGACGCCGTCGACGGGCGAGGTCACCGGCACGACCCGTCCGCCGCGGTCCGGCGGTGCGGGCGGCGCGAGTCGCGCCTGTGCGCGCTCGACCTCGGCCTCGGCGGCACGCGCGGCGAAGGACGCGGCGGTCACCTGCTCCTGGATGGTCCGCACGTCCGCCTCGCGTGCCTCGAGCTGCTGCGCGGTGCCCAGGCTCTCTGCCACGAGCATCCGGACGCGCGCCAGCTCACGTTCCGCCTGGGCCAGGGCGGCCCTCGCCCGCTGTTCCTCCGCCCGGAACCGTCCTGACGAGGCGCGGGCGCTGGCCAGCGCGGCTTCGGCCTCTGCGCGGCTGCGGGTATCGAGCAGCGTCGGGGCCTCCGGGCGGATCTGCGCGACCACATCACCCGCGCGCACCTCGTCACCGGGTTCCAGTTCGATCCGGAGGATGCGGCCCGATACCGGTGCCGCCACGACGAACCGGTCGCGGACGCGCGTCCGCCCTTCCTCGTCCACGGTGACCAGGAGCGGACCACGCGCCACGGTGGTCGTCTCCACCGGGACCGTCTGCGGCCACAGGGCCACGGCCAGCAGGCCGGCAACGACGAGGATGGCGAGCCAGAGGCGGACGTTGCGAAGCAGGCGGAGCACGGAGCTACTCCCTTCTCTTGAGCACGGCGATGAGATCCAGGCCATCCAGCCTGCGACGCACGATGAAGCCGGACAGCGCCGCGGCGGCAATCACCACGAGGAACGACCACGCCACCGTTGACGGCGCGACGACGAAGGACAGCCGGTACATCTCGTTGTTGAACGCGGACATGATGAGCAGCCCGAGCCCGTACCCGATGCAGGCGCCGACCGGCAGCGACACCACCGTGAGCACGGCCAGCTCACCGAGCAGGATGAGCGAGATCTCCGCGCGCGTGAAGCCGAGCACCCGGAGGCTGGCCAGTTCGTGGCTGCGCTCGGAGAGCGAGACGCGTGCCGAGTTGTAGACCACGCCGAACGCGATCACCCCCGCGAACATGACGTTGAAGAAGATCTGGAGGTTCATGGTCTCGGCCATGGTCTCGCGGAAGTTCCGGATCGTCATCTCGCGGAGGGCCACGCCGGCCACGGCCGGCATGGCCTTCACCGCATCGTAGAACTCGGGGAGGCGTACGGGGTCCACTGTCACGGCGGCGCCCGACACGGTCGGGCCCTCGCCGAGGATCCGGTTGAGCGTGTCGCGCCGCATGTAGGCCTGGAGGCCGACGCTGTCGTCCACCAGCATGGTGATGGGCAGGTCGAGCACCGGACGGCGCCCCTCGAGGACGGAGACCCGGACCAGGTCTCCCGCGCGCAGGTCGAGGATCTCCCCGAGCTTCTGCGACATGACCAGTCCTTCTTCGGGCAGCGCGAGGGCGCGCCCATCGCGGGTGACCACGCGGTTGAGGCCGGGCGTGCCGGGCAGGCCGGTGATGGCGAGCGTGCGCGTGCGGCTGCCCGACCGCAGGCGTACGGGCACGGTGCGCGAGGGCTCGATGTCCATGGCGCCCGGCATGTGCTGCACGTCGTGGGCGGCCCGGCTCGAGCGGGGCTGGACGAACGACACCGTGGCGTCCTGCCGCATGGAGAGCACGAACTGCTGGTTGATCAACCGGTCCATGACGTCGATGAACGAGAAGCCCACCAGCAGCACGGCAACGGCGAACGCGATCCCGACGACCGAGACGAGCGAACGCAGCGGCTGACGCTCGAGGTTCCGCAGGACCATGCGGGACGCGATGGGCAGGCGGACGGTCTGCTCGAAGAGGCTGTGGTGATAGAGCGCGGGTGCCTCGGGCCGCATCGCATCTGCCGGCGGGATGCGCACGGCCCGGTGCACCGCAGACCAGGCCCCGAGCGCCGCGACCACGAGCGAGCCGAGCAGCGAGGCAACCGCCACGTCGGTGGACATCCGGTAGTAGAGGATCGGGAACCGGAAGTACTGGTTGTAGAGCGCAATCATGCCGGAGCCGAGCCACGCGCCTCCGGCGATGCCGAGCAGCGCACCCACGGCGGCGATGCCGAGGCCCCACTTGATGTAGTGCCACGCAATGGCTCGGTTGTGATAGCCGAGCGCCTTCAGCGCCGCAATCTGCCCGCGCTGGAGGGCCAGCGCGCGCGTCAGTGCCACGTTGAGGATGAACGCCGCCACGCCGAGGAAGATGAGCGGGGTGATGAACCCGAATGTCTGGAGCTGTGCCAGCTCGTTCTCGAGTGTCCAGCCGGACAGCTGCTGGTTCTGCGGGATCGCGCCCAGCCCGCCGTACGGCTCGAGCAGGCGGTCCACCTGCGCGATCACCTCGGCCGACGACGCGCCGCGCCCCAGCGAGATCGACACGTCGTTGAAGCCACCTTCCATGTCGAAGGCCGGCGCCAGCGCCGACCCGTTCATCCAGAAGATGCCGAAGCGCCGCTTGTCCGGGAACAGTTCACCCGGCCGGATCGCGAACACGTATTCGGGCGAGAGGGCGATGCCGACAATCGTGAGCGAGCGCCGGCGGCCGTTGATGAGGGCGGCCACCGTGTCGCCCGGCCCGAAGCCGTGGGCTTCGCAGAACATCTCGCTGGCGAGCACCTCGTCCGGACGGTTCGGATCGACCCACCGGCCGCGCCGCAGGAACAGGTCATTCAGCGCCGGACGTCCGTCGGCCGGCAGCGAGATGAGCCGACCGGTCGCGGGCTCGGCCATGCCCGGGACGTCGAGCGTGACGTCGGCCACCACCCGCGTCATCACCCGCTCCACGCCCGGAATCGCAGACAGCCTGGCCTGGAGGCTGTTGGGCGCGCGCTTCAGCGACGCGAACACGTCGGCGAACCGCGCCGAATCGTAGTACTCGGCGCGGGTCTGCTGCAGCGACGCGAAGTTCGACAGGTAGGTCACGAACATCGTCACGCCCGCGGCGACCACCGCGGCAATGGCGAACGCCTGGCCCTTCATCTCCCACAGGTCGCGCAGGAGCTTGCGGTCCAGCGTGGCGACGAAGCGGGGCATCCTCACCATCGCAGCTCCGCCACGGTCAGCTTCGTCTGGTTCACGTCGATGGACGACACGCGGCCGTCGGCCAGGTGCACCACGCGGTCCGCGAGGCCCGCAATCGCCGCATTGTGGGTGATGACGACGGTGGAGGTCCCCAGTTCGCGGTTCACCCGCGTGATCGCATCCAGCACCACGGCGCCGGTCGTGATGTCGAGCGCCCCGGTCGGCTCGTCGCACAACAGCACGTCGGGCCGCTTGGCGATCGCTCGCGCAATGGCGACCCTCTGCTGCTCGCCGCCCGAGAGCTGCGCCGGGAAGTGGTCCAGGCGCTGACCGAGGTTCACGAGCGAGAGCGCCTCCTCGGGAGTCATCGAGCCGCGGGTGAGCTCGGTGACGAGGGCCACGTTCTCGCGGGCGGTCAGGCTGGGAATCAGGTTGTAGAACTGGAAGACGAAGCCGACGTGCGAGCGTCGGTATTCGGTGAGGGCCCCCTCGTCGGCAGCGGTCAGGTTGTGGTCCTGGTAGACGACCGACCCGGATGTCGGCACGTCCAGGCCACCCAGGATGTTGAGCAGGGTGGACTTGCCGGATCCGCTGGGACCGAGCAGCACCACGAACTCACCGGGGAAGAGGTCGAAGTCGACTCCGCGGAGGGCCTCGACGGTCACCTCTCCCATCTCGTAGACCTTGCGCAGGCCACGGGCAATGAAGACAGGCGCGCGAGTGTCGTTGGCAGGCACGTGGGCAGACCCTGCGCTAAGCATAGTGCGACTATGCTGATGACACGTGGACATCGCCATCGTCGACCAGACACCGCACGAACTGGTGGTGGTCAAGCCTGCCGGACTGGCCAGTGAACACACCCGTGACCCCGGGGCCGACTCCCTGGTCTTCCGGCTGGGCCGGCAGGGATTCACCGGACTGCGCTGCGTGCACCGGCTCGACAGTCCGGCGTGCGGCCTGATGCTGATTGCGAGGACGGCGACCGCCGCACGGCACTATTCGGCCGAGATCGAGAAGCGCCGCTGGCACAAGTGGTACGTGGCCCGCCTCGCCGTGCCGCACCGGATCGGGGCGCTGCTGGTCGGCTCGCACAAGGCCTACCTGTCCACGGAGGGCAGGTCGGCGGTGGTGGTCCGCTCGGGGGGCAAGGCGTCGTTCCTGGACGTGGTGGCCGCGGCGCCGTCGCCCGACGACACCGGGCATTCCGACGTGCTGATCGCGCTGCACACCGGCCGCTTCCACCAGATCCGGGTGATGATGGCGAACCTCGGTGCGCCGCTGGCGGGCGATACGCGGTACGGCGGACCGGCGTCACCCACCATGTACCTCGAGCACGTCATCCTGGGCGCGCGGCCGTTCGAGTCCGACGCGTGGAAAGTATGGACCGCCCCGCCGCACGCGGACCGGGTGGCATGGGCGCCCGCACTCGCACAGGCCGTGCACGAACGGGCCACCGCGCTGCTCGCCGCGCTTCGGTCGTCGGCCTGAGCACGCGCCCGGGCGACGGTCAGCGGGCGACGCTGAACAGCACGGCGTCCACGCGACCGGGTTCACGCACGTCGATCGGCCATGGGGGCAGCGGCTCCCACCGCAGGCGTTCGCGCCCGATGGCGCCTTCCACGATGCGGGCGAGTGCGCCCGCACTGGCCAGTTCCCGCGTGTTCGACGCCGCGAAGATCCGCCCGCCGGGCGCGAGCACCTCCACAGCCGCGCGGACCAGCGCCGGGTAGTCCGACACCGCCTTCCACGCCCGGCGCTTCTCGCGCGCGTCGCCTGCCGCGAACGTCGGCGGGTCCAGGACGACCAGGTCGTATCGTTCCGCCGGGCGCTTCGCCGCCCAGGCCAGGTACGCGAACGCATCCATCCGCGAGAACCGCGCACGGTCGGCAGGCAACCCGTTCACCTCGAGGTTGCGACGGCCCCAGGCGAGGTAGCGGCTGGACACGTCCACGTTGGACACGTGCGCGCCCGAGGCGACCAGCGGCACCGCGAAGGCGCAGGTGTAGGCAAACAGGTTCAGGGCGCGCCGAGCGCCCAGTTGCGCCAGGCTTCGCCGGTGCTCGCGGTGTTCGAGGAAGAGCCCGGTGGAGAACCCGTCGTACAGCCGCACCTCGAACCGCGAGCCGTATTCGCGAACGACCATGGTCTCTGGCTGCGGGACCCCGGCACGAGGCACGGCGGCACGCGTCTCCGCGGGCGCCTGGCCTCCGAGCCGGCTCCGGTCCCGCATGAAGCGCTTCACGTAGATCGACTCGACACCGAACGGGGCCAGCTGCTCGAGCGCCACGCCCGACACCATCGTCAGCGCCTCGTCATCGAGCGCGGCGTCGTCATAGACACTGATGACGGCCGCGGGACCGTAGCGATCGAGATAGAGCCCCTCGAGCCGGTCGCCGGAACCGTCGACGAGTCGATAGACGCTGACGTCGGTGGAATCGAGCAGCGGGCGGCGGATGTCGAGGGCTGCGGGCAGCAGTGTCGTGACGCGGGAGGGATGCACGCCGCAGCCATCGTGCGCGTTACGGAGGGCAGGGGTCAAGACCTGCCCGATCTTCCCGTTGACATGCGCCTTTTGGACGGGCTACCCTCAACGGGTCATGTTCGTCCGCGTCCACCACGTGCACCATCATCATCCGGCAGCTGCCGGGCGGGTGGAGTTGCGCGCACTCTAGGTTTGGACGAGGTATCGAACCCAGCGACATGCAACCCGCCACCCGGCGGGTTTTTTTGTGCCCGCACGGATGGCTCCAGCGAGCCGCCACGCCACACAGCGTCGTGGTCCGAGGTAACTGACGATGAAGATTGATTTCTCGAAACTGGACGGGCTCATCCCGGCGGTGATCCAGGACGCGAACACCCTGGAGATCCTGATGGTCGGCTTCATGAACGAGGAAGCCCTGGCGAAGACGAAGGCCACCGGGTTCGCCACCTTCTGGAGCCGCACGCGCAACAAGCTGTGGATGAAGGGGGAAACCTCGGGCAACCAGCTCAAGGTGGTGGAGACCCTCGTCGACTGCGACGAGGACACACTCGTCCTGAAGTGCATCCCGCTCGGCGACGGCGTCGCCTGCCACACCGGCGAGCGCACGTGCTTCTACCGGAAGCTGGAAGACTGACGAACGGCTCTAATCGAAGGACAGATCGATGACACTCAAGCTTGGCATTCCGAAGGGTTCCCTGCAGGACGCGACGATTCAGCTGTTCCAGCGGGCCGGCTTCAACATCACCGTCAGCTCGCGCTCGTACTTCCCGTCGATTGACGACCCGGAGATCGAGTGCATGCTGATCCGGGCGCAGGAGATGGCGCGCTACGTCTCGGACGGCGTGCTCGACGCCGGCCTCACCGGACTCGACTGGATTGCCGAGCACGAAGCCGGTGACGGCAAGACCGGCGTCATCGAACCGATCGCCGACCTGATCTATGCCAAGCAGAGCTTCGGCAAGGTGCGGTGGGTGCTGGCGGCCCCGGAGGATTCCGATATCCGGTCGGCGAAGGACCTCGAGGGCAAGACCATCGCCACCGAACTGGTCCGCGCCACCAAGTCCTACTTCCAGAAGCAGGGCGTGAACGTGAAGGTGGAGTTCTCCTGGGGGGCCACCGAGGTGAAGCCGCCGAAGCTGGCCGACGCCATCGTCGAGGTGACCGAAACCGGATCGTCGCTGCGCGCCAACCGGCTGCGGATCATCGACACCCTGATGGAGAGCAACACGCAGCTCTTCGCCAACAAGACGGCGCTGGCCGACGACTGGAAGCGCAACAAGCTGCAGAACATCGCCATGCTGCTGAAGGCCGCCATCGAGGCGCAGGGCCGCGTGGGGCTGATGCTCAACGTGAAGCGCGACGACCTGGCGACGGTGCTGGGCCTGCTGCCCGCGCTGCAGCGCCCGACCATCTCGAACCTGAGCGACGACCAGTGGGTGGCCGTGAACACGATCATCGAGGAGAAGGTCGTGCGCAACCTCATCCCCCAGCTCAAGGCGGCCAACGCCCAGGGCATCGTCGAGTATCCGCTCAATAAGATCGTGCTCTAGAGAGGGTGGGACGGGCGGGAGGGGCGGGAATGGGCGGGTTTTCGCCTTCCTGCCCCTCCTGGCGTTCCCGCCCCCTCCTGCCCAGGGAATCACCATGAACATCATCGACGCCTCTGACAAGCGCGCCATCGAGGCGCTGTTCGCGAAGAAGGAAAGCGCCGACCGCGCGTTCGAGCGCCGCGTTGCCGCGATCGTGCAGAAGGTGCGCAGCGGCGGCGACAAGGCGCTGCTGGCGTTCGCGAAGAAGTTCGACAAGCTCGCGCAGCCGATCGAGGTCTCCCGCGAGGAGATGGAGGCCGGGGCCGCGACGCTCCCTGCCGACGTCCGCCTGGCCATCACGAACGCGGCGAAGAACATCGCGAAGGTTGCCGCCCGCCAGATCCCGAAGCACTTCGACGTCGAGGTGGTGAAGGGGGTGATGGTCGAGCAGCGCGTCGAGCCGCTCGAGAGCGTCGGCTGCTATGTGCCGGGTGGACGCTTCCCGCTGCCCTCCTCGCTGCTGATGACCGCGGTGCCTGCGCGTGTGGCAGGCGTGCGCAACATCATCGCCGTCTGCCCGAAGCCCGAAGGGGCCGTGATGGCGGCCGCCCTGGAAGCCGGCGTGACGAAGCTGTTCCGCATCGGCGGCGCGCACGCGGTGGCGGCGCTCGCCTACGGCACCGCGTCGGTTCCGCGGGTGGACAAGATCGTCGGCCCCGGCAACAAGTGGGTGGCGCAGGCCAAGGCGCAGGTCACGGCCGACTGCGCGATCGACTTCTACGCGGGCCCGACCGAGATCGTGGTGGTCGCGTCGGGCGGCGACCCGGCCTGGGTGGCCGCGGACCTGATCGCGCAGGCCGAGCACGACCCCGAGGCGCGGTCGGTGTTCATCACGTGGAAGAAGGGCTTCGCCCAGCGGGTGAGCAAGGTCGTGGACCGCATCGCGAAGGGTCGGGACATCGTCACGACCTCCCTCGCCGCGCACGGCGCCATCGTGATCGCGAAGGATGCCGACGAGGCGATGCGGCTCTCGAACCGCTTCGCCCCCGAGCACCTGGTGGTGGAGAGCGACGCGCTCATCAATCGGCCGATCGTGGCCGGCGCGGTGTTCGTCGGGCCGCACACCGCCCAGGCGGCAGGCGACTACGCCACGGGATCCAACCATGTGCTGCCCACGGCGGGCGCCGCCCGCTTCCGCGGCGGCCTGAGCGCAGCCGACTTCGTGCGGGTGATGGCCGTGCAGCGCCTCACCGCGGACGGACTCGCACGGCTGGCACCGACGATTGTGCCGCTCGCAAAGGCCGAGGGCCTTCGGGCGCACGCCGAGTCGATCCAGGTGCGGCTGCGATGAGCCAGCGCCGTGATTGAGAAGTACCAGAAGCCGGCCGAGCTCTACGACGGCCTCCGCCTGCACCAGAACGAGAACACGGGCGGCTGCTCGCCGGTCGTGCTGCAGGCGCTCGCGGGACTCACCGCGGAGCAGGTCGGCTTCTACCCGCCCTACGAGGCTGCCACCCGCGCGTGTGCCGAGTACCTGGGGGTCGACCCGGACCGGCTGACGCTGGTGAACGGGCTCGACGAGGCGATCATGGCGGTCGCGACCAGCTACCTGCGGCCGCGGCCGGGGCTCCCGCTCGCCGAGGCCATCGTTCCAGAGCCAGCCTTCGAGATCTTCGCGTACGACACGGAGGTGGTCGGCGGACGTGCCGTCCGGGTCGAGCCGCAACGCGACCATGCGTTCCCGCTGGAACGGGTCCTCGACGAGATCACGCCCAACACGCGCGTCGTCTTCATCACCAACCCGAACAACCCCACCGGCGTCCTGACGCCGCTGGCGGCCATCCGCACCGTGGCGGCACGGGTGCCGCCAGGGGCGATCGTGTTCGTGGACGAGGCCTATGCGGAGTTCTCCGGCATCAGCATCATCCCGGAACTCGCGCAGCTCCCGAACGTGATCGTGGGCCGCACGTTCTCGAAGGCGTTCGGCCTGGCCGGACTCCGCATCGGCGCGATCACCGGGCACCAGGACGCGCTCGAGCCGATCAGGCACGTGGTGCCGGTCTACAGCGTGAATGTCGCCGCGGTGGTGGCGGTGCAGGCGGCCCTCCGCGACCGCGAGTACGTGGAGCGATACAGGGCGGAGGTCGAGACGTCGAAGGCCCTGCTCTACGCCGCGTGCGAGCGGCTCGGCCTGCGATACTGGAAGAGCGCGGCCAACTTCGTGCTGGTGGACGCCGGCGACCGCGCGGAACGGCTCGCGCACGGGGCGGCGGCCCGCGGCATCTACCTGCGGGATCGGTCGAAGGAGCCAGGGCTGGAAGGATGCGTGCGCGTGGGCACCGGCATCGTCGCCCATACGGAGCGGTGCATCCGCGTGTTCGAGGAGGTCTTGTGCGGCGTGGAGTGATTGACAGGAAGACCACCGAGACGCAGATTGCGCTCTCGCTGACGCTCGAGGGCAAGGGTACGTACCAGGTGCGGACGGGCATCCGGTTCCTGGACCACATGCTGGAGCTGTTCGCCCGGCACGGCGGGTTCGACCTGAAGGTGGACGCGACGGGCGACCTCGACGTGGACCAGCATCACACGGTCGAGGACCTGGGCATCGCGCTCGGCGAGGCGGTGTCGAAGGCGCTCGGCGACCGCAAGGGGATCAACCGCGCGGGGTACTTCGTCATGCCGATGGACGAGACGCTGGCCGTGGCGGCCATCGACCTCGGCGGACGCCCGCACACCGTCACCGACCTGAAGGTGAAGGTGCGGCTCGTCGGCGACCTCCAGACCGAGCTGGTGCACGACTTCTTCGAGGGGTTCGCCATCGGCTCGCGCGCCAACGTGCACGTGAAGGTGATGTACGGCCGCTCGAACCACCACAAGATCGAGGCGTCGTTCAAGGCGTTCGCCCGCGCCCTGCGCGTGGCCGTGGCGAAGGACAGGCGCCTGGCGAAGATGCTGCCGAGCACGAAGGGACTGCTGTAGAAGTGCGAAAGGAACGGGTCCGTTGTCACGTATCGCGCTGATCGACTACAAGGCCGGCAACCTCACCTCCGTGCGCAAGGCGCTGGCGGCGGTCGGCGCCGACGTCTACACGCCCGAGGTGCCGGGTGATCTCGCCAGCGCCATGGGGATCATCGTCCCCGGCGTGGGGCACTTCGCGGCCACGGCCGCGCTCGATGCCACCTGGAAGGCGGCTGTCCTGGCCCGCGTCGGCGAGGGGCGGCCGCTGCTCGGCATCTGCCTCGGCCTGCAGTGGCTGTACGAGGGCAGCGAGGAATCGCCCGAACTGGCCGGGCTCGGCGTGCTGGGCGGGCGGTGCCACAAGCTGCGCGGCACCTCGCCGGACGGCCAGGTGCTGAAAGTGCCGCACGTGGGCTGGAACAGCCTCGAACGCCTGGTGGACGCGCCGATCATCGACGGTGTGACCGACGGTGCCCAGGTCTACTTCACGCACAGCTTCGTGGCGCCCATCACCCGCGATACGGCGGCGGCGACGACACACGGGGAACGCTTCGCGTCGATCGTGCAGCGGGGCCAGGTGGCCGGCGTGCAGTTCCACCCCGAGAAGTCGGGCGAGGTGGGGCTCCAGATCCTCCGCAACTACATGAAGATGGTGGGCTGAACGTGCTGTCGAAACGCATCATCGCCTGCCTGGACGTACGTGACGGCCAGGTCGTGAAGGGCATCAACTTCGAGGGGCTGCGCAGCGCGGGCGATCCGGCCGAGCTCGCCCGGCGGTACAACGCGGAGGGGATCGACGAACTGGTCATCCTCGACATCACCGCCACACTCGAGCGACGCCGCGCCCTGGCCGACACGATCAGGGCCGTGGCACGGGAACTGTTCATCCC
>WBZO01006234.1_pt1 | contig 11669 bp, 11 predicted proteins | sample 5204261 | NCBI WGS metagenome assembly WBZO01 (sample SAMN12412400, study PRJNA552823) | activated sludge metagenome | isolation source: activated sludge from anammox sidestream of wastewater treatment plant... | place: USA: North Carolina | collected 2017-09 | reverse complement strand
ACCAACGTTCGGGCGGTCCGGGCGGCACGTTTTACAAAGATTGGGCTAAAAACGGCGGTTTGGATTCCGACCTCGCGCGTTTGGAAACGCGCCACATTGAATGGATTCAACAACTGCCCGCGATGGCGTTGGTGAACGAACGCCTGCTTGTTCACGCCGACGCGTTATTTTATCTGAATTACGGCGAGACGGTTGACCAAGTGAATAGCGCGGTCGAACGCGTGCTAAAAGGCAGCGCGGCAGAGTACGACCGTTTATTGGCGTTTGGCGGGGACCGTTTCGCGTTCGGCGAAAAAAATGCAGGCGGCGCCGCGCGCGCGCGGCAATTTCTCAAACAGTTCGGCGGCAGGCAAATCATTCACGGCCATACGCCGATTCCCTTTATGAACGGCGCGGCGTATGACCGCGTGACGCGCGCGTATGCGTATGCGGACGGTTTGGCGGTGAATGTGGACGGCGGTATTTATAAAGGCGGCGTCGGTTTCGTGTACAAAGCGCCGCCGTTGACGTAAAATAAAATGAGCGCAGAACTTGGAACCGACGCGCAAGCAAGCGGCGCGTCCATCGAATTGCGCGCCGATTTGCTGCAAATGGAATATACGTACCTCACGCAGTCGTCGTTTCGTTCCGACGAATTGCGCGATCGTATTTTCCAATTCTATCTGCTCATCGTCAGCACGGCGGCGGCGGTGATTTTGGGCTTGACGCAAATGGCGAACAACGGCGAACCGCGCGGCATTCCGTTCGACGTAACGACGATTCGCTGGGCGCTCGTGACGCTCGCGATCTTGATTGGCGTCATCGGCGCGGTGATGGTGCCGATTTTTGTGCGGCTGCGCCGCGTAGTGTTGGAATGTTTGCAGGGGACGGTGCTGCTCAAACGCTACGTCCTTAACGCGGCGAACGAAAAACGTTTCAGCGACGCGTTCATTTGGGACGATCGAACTTTGCCGCGCGATGAAAGTTACGGCAGCGCGTCGTTCCTCTTGATTTTTGTTTTCATCCTGCTCGATTCCGTCATGTTGAGCTTGCCGTTTTATGTGTGGTTTTCGGACTGGCTGCGTACGTTCGCCGCGCTGTTGTGGACGCTCGTCGTTTTCGTGCCGCTCGTGACGCTCCAGGTGATGGCGTATCGTTACCGTCTGGCGCGCGAACTCATGTCGGCAATGGAACGCAATCGTTTTACGGTGAAATGGATACGGCTCGGCATCGAAACGACGCCCGACGTGAAACCGGAAATTCGCAAACCGCTGCTGCAAGCGTTCGGCGTGGGGCTGATTTTCCTTGTTCTCTTGCTCGGCGTGAATTTGCTTTTTGAAGTTGGAATTATGGGTTTTTGAAAGCCGTCGAATTGAATTCGATGGTTGAACAATGGTTGTGCCGTCGAATTGAATTCGATGGCTTGGCTTTTTTCTATCCATAAGCAAAGGAAGTTATGTCATTACGCGGCGTCATTCAACGATATAAAAAATATCTGCCCGTTACGGAACGCACGCCCGCGCTCGCGTTGGGCGAAGGCGATACGCCGCTCGTGCGCGCGGCAGCGTTGTCGCGCGAGTTGGCGTGCGAGGTCTATTTGAAACTCGAAGGATGCAATCCGACCGGTTCGTTCAAAGACCGCGGCATGGTCATGGCGATGGCAAAGGCGGCGGAGAATGGCGCGCGCGCGGTCATTTGCGCGTCCACCGGCAACACCTCCGCCAGCGCGGCGGCGTACGCGACGCGCGCCGGTTTGCGGAGCGTCGTGCTGATTCCGTCGGGTCAAATCGCGCGCGGCAAACTCGCGCAAGCGTTTGTGTACGGCGCGCACATTCTCGCCATTGACGGCAACTTTGACCGCGCGCTCGAGTTGGTGCGCGAACTCGGCGAAGCGCACAACTTGGCGATTGTCAATTCCATCAATCCCTTTCGTTTGGAAGGGCAAAAAACGGCGGCGTTTGAAATAGTGGACGACCTCGAACGCGCGCCCGATATTCTCGCGCTGCCCGTCGGCAACGCGGGCAATATCACCGCGTACTGGAAAGGGTTCGTCGAATACGCGCCCGTTAAACAGAGCGCGCTGCCGAAAATGTGGGGCTTTCAAGCCGCGGGCGCGGCGCCGCTCGTGTCGGGCAAACCGGTGGCGGAACCGCATACGATTGCGACGGCGATAAAAATCGGCAATCCCGCGAGTTGGCAGGGCGCCATCCGCGCGCGCGACGAATCGGGCGGTTTGATTGACGCGGTGACGGACGACGAAATCGGCGCGGCGTACGCGTTCCTCGCGGCGCGCGAAGGCGTATTTTGCGAACCCGCGTCGGCGGCGAGCGTCGCGGGTTTGTTCAAAAAACAGCGCGCCGGAAAATTGGCGGCGGGGCAAACGATTGTGTGCGTGTTGACGGGCAACGGTTTAAAAGATCCCGAATTCGCGTTGGCGGCGGGTTTCAAGGTCGAGACGCTGCCGGCGACGAGCGACGCGCTCTTGCGCGCGCTCGCTTTGTAAAGGAGACGACGATGAATCTCTGGCGAGATATTCCTGCGCGTCCGCAAAACGAAAACGTTGTGTATGTGGTCGTCGAAATTCCAAAAGGTTCGCGCAACAAGTACGAGTTTGACAAAGATTTGGGCGCGATAAAAATTGACCGCGTGTTGTATTCTTCGATGGTCTATCCGGGCGATTACGGCTTCGTGCCGCAAACGTTGTACGACGACGGCGATCCGTTGGATATTTTTGTCATGACCAACGAGCCCACCTTTCCCGGCTGCATTGTCGAGGCGCGTCCGATTGGTTTGTTTCGCATGAAAGACAAGGGCGAGCCGGACGAAAAAATTCTCGCCGTGCCGGTGAACGACCCGTTCTTTCGCGACTATCACGACATTGGCGACATTCCCCAACATTTTCTGGCGGAATGTGCCCACTTTTTCGCGGTGTACAAAGACCTCGAAGGCGCGCACGTGAAAACGCTCGGCTGGGAACGCGCGGCGAGCGCGCACGAACGCATCGCCTACGGCATTGCGGCGTATCAAAAAGAATTTGGCGCGGCGGAGAAAAAAAGGGCGCGGCGCAAATGAATTTACGCGCGCGGGCTGAAAGCTGGCGCGGCGACCAGTTCTAGCGCGGGGACGAGGCGCTGCGCGACCAGATAGCGCAGGTTGCCCAGAAAATACGCGTCGCGCTGCAAAGCGGCGCCGGGCGTCCACTCGTTCTGCAAATTGAGACAGCCGCGCTGTCCCGCATTGAGCGATTGAAAAAATTCTTGCGCGCGGCGAAACGCAAAAACGCGGCGGTTCAAACTGATTTTAACGCTGAGCATGTAACCCGCGTGTTCCAATTCGTTCGCGACGGACGCGTCAAAGCGCATGGCGCAAATGTGCGCCGCCTCGTGTTGAAACGCGCGCAGGTCGGCGCGCGAAAATTTCAAACGCGCGGTTTTGGAATTGGCGTTTGAAATAAATTCCATGCGTTCGGGCAGCAGCGACGCTTTGCCGTACCGTTGTTCGCGCGCCAGCGCGGAATAATTGGTGAGCGTCGTATTTTTTTCGACCTGATACGCGTAATAATCGGTCTGATACCGCACGCGCCAATTTTTGGACAGATTCACCAGCAGCGCTTCGATATCGCGCCACAAATCTTTGCCGATAAAATACGCGCCGAGAATGGCGACAAAGGATTGGAGCGACGCCACTTCGGACGGTTTCACGACGAGAAAAACGCCAATGATAAAGATGCCGAGGAAAATGCCAAACAGACTGCTCGCGGGGCGCGGCACGCGCGTATAGAGCGAACGACGGCGCGTGGAAATGTCCTCGGCATATTCTTCGAACGGACTGAAACGATACGCGTCCGCCGTAATCTGGCGACTGAACGGATACAACACCAAGTGGACTTCGACGGAATCGTACGCGCGCAGCGTCGGAACGTTGGCGAGTTCCACGTCATAGATGTTGGGCAGCTCGGGATTTTGACGCAAACGGATGAGCTGCGCGAGCGCGGCGCGGTCCATGCGCGCGATTCTATGTGCGAGCGCGCGCCGCGTCAAATTGCCGCCCCCTAATAATTTTTACAAATCCATTACAGAGGATCCGACCAACGCATGAGATACAAAATAGAAACGCCGGCGACGACCGCGAATCTGGGTCCCGGCTTTGATTGTTTGGGCTTGGCGCTGGATTGGTGGAATACGATTGTGGTCGAACGCGCGGCGGAATGGAAAATCCAAGTGCGCGGCTTGACCGAAAATATCCCCGCCGACCGCAGCAATATGACGATTGAACACATGCGCTTGTTTTTCAAACATATCGGCAAGCCGCTGCCGCCCGCGCGCGTCGCCATGACGAATCGCATTCCGATTGGGCGCGGCTTGGGTTCGAGCGCGGCGGCGTTGGTCGGCGGTTTGGTCGCGGGCAATGCGTTGGCGGGCGAACCGCTATCGCGTTTTGAACTCTTGGAATTGGCGAACGAATTTGAAGGCCATCCCGACAATGTGAGCGCGGCGCTCTTTGGCGGTTTTACCGTTTCGACCTTTGAAGGCGCGCGCGTGACGAGCGCGAGCGTGGAACCGCCGCGCGCGTGGCGCGCGGTGTTGTTTATTCACGACCACGCGTTATCCACAAAATTCGCGCGCAAAATTTTGCCGAAAAAAATTCCACGCGCGGACGCGGTGTACAATATCGGACGCGCCGCGCTGCTGACGTTCGCGTTTCTCACCGAAAATCCCGAACTGCTCCACGTCGGCACGCAAGACCGTTTGCATCAACCGTACCGCGAGCATTTGGTGGACGGTATGGCGGAATTGCTCGCGGCGGCGCGGCAAGCGGGCGCGGGCGGCGCGGCGTTGAGCGGCGCGGGACCCAGTTTGCTCGCCCTCGCGCCGTCTCCCAAAATCGCCGCGCGCGTGCGCGACGCCATGCGCGAAACCGCGCGCGCGCGGCAAGTGAACGGCGAGGTTCATATCGTCAAACTGAGCGCGCAAGGCGCGCGCGTGACCGCGTTGTGACGGAACGCGCGTGACCGCGCCGACGTCCTTGTGACAGGAGCAAACCAATGAGAAATTTTTTCACGCCGCTTGTTTTGTTGACTGTCGCATGGCTGTTGAATGGCTGTCTCGGCGTCGCGCCAGAAATCATTCCGCCGACGCCCGCGCCGACGCGCGCGCCAACCGCTTTGCCCACGCTGGCGCCGTCGCCCGCGCCGACGATAACGCGCAGCGCGCCGCCGCCGAATCAACCGATTGTGAGCGACCCCACGTTGGAAAAATTGATCGCCGACGCCAAACAGGATTTGATGACGCGCGCGAACGTTACCGCCGACGCGATTACGGTGGCGAGCGCGCAAGCCGTCGAATGGCGCGACGCGTCGCTGGGCTGTCCCATCGAAGGGATGATGTACGCCCAAGTGATTACGCCCGGCTATTTGATTGTGTTGAAAGCGAACGGGCAAGAATACGAATATCACGCGAGCGCGACGCGCGTGACGTATTGCGAAAAATAAATTAAAAATTCATGTTACGCAGGCGCGCAAGTCAACCCTTGAAACGCAAATCCGACGAGTCGGAACGAATCGTGGCGAAAATTCGACGCGGCGTTACCGCGTCGAATTTTTTACAGCGGCGGCATTTGGGAATGCCAGGCGGCGACTTGCTGATATTGATGCGCGACTTGGAGAACGCGCGCTTCGTTCCACGCGCGTCCGACGATTTGCAAGCCGATGGGCAAATCGTCGCGCGTGAAACCGCAGGGCAGCGAAAGGGCGGGGACGCCGGTCACGTCGAACGGCGCGGTGAACGCGGTCAAATGACTCGCCAACGCCACCGCGTCGCTGCCGATGCGCGGCGCGGGAATGCGCGTCGTCGGCGTGATGAAAAAATCAATGTCGTCAAAAAATAGATCGAGCGCGCGCGTCAATTCCGCTTGCCGCCGTCGCGCTTGGGCGTATTCGTCCGCGCGAATCGTTTCAAAACTTGCTAGGCGCGCGTACACGTCCGCGCCGTACTCGTTTTGCCGCGTTTCCATCCAGACGCGATGATACGCCGCCGCTTCGACGCGCAGCGTGACGCGATTCGCTTCAAACATCGCCGTCCCGTCGGGCAATTCTTTTTCCACGCGCGTCGCGCCCAAATCTTCCAGCGCGCGTTCCGCCGCGCGCACGGCGCGTAAAATTTCGTCGTCCACGTTCGCTTCAAAATAACCGCGCGGCGCGACAAAACGCAGACCGCGCAGCGGCTCTTGCAAGCGCGCGGAAAAATCGGACGCCGGCACATTCGCCGACGACGGGTCCAGTTCGTCGTATCCCGCGATGGCTTGGAGAATGAGCGCGCAATCCTCCGCCGTTTGCGCGAGCGGACCCGCGTGGTCGTTGCTCCAACTCAAGGGGATCGCGCCGCGCAAACTGACGCGTCCGTACGTGGGTTTGAGTCCGGTGACGCCGCACAGCGCGGCGGGAATCCGAATCGAGCCGCCCGTGTCCGAACCGATGGCGCCGAGACACAGCCGCGCGGCAACCGCCGCCGCGCCGCCGCCCGACGAACCGCCGGTGATGCGATCCAAACGCCACGGGTTGCGCGCCGCGCCGAAATGCGGATTTTCGTTCGTCACGCCGTACGCAAATTCGTGCAAATTATTTTTGCCGAGCAGAACCGCGCCGTGCGCGTATAAATTTGTCACGACGGCGGAATCGGCGGCGGCGATCGATTCGCGTAAAATTTTGGACGCGGCGGTGGTGGGAACGCCGCGCAGGTCGAATAAATCTTTGACCGCGAGCGGAATGCCTTGCAGCGCGCCGCGCAAAATGCCTTGCGCGCGTTCCGCATCGGCTTGGCGCGCGCGGGCGCGCGCTGGTTCGGCGGCGACGAGAATAAAACTGTTGAGGGTTGTATCCAGACGCGCGATGCGTTCGAGATAAAAATCGGTGAGTTCGAGCGCCGTGATTTCGCCGCGCGTCAATGCGGCGCGCGCGGCGGCGAGGGTAAAGGCAGTTGGGTCCATGCGTCAGATTGTATAAAAAACGACGCGCGGGCGCAAATGCGATACGCGGTTCGTCATGCTTGCGATTTCTCGGCGTTCACGTTGCGCGCAAGTAGGACAAATTGGAAATTTGTCCTATGCGCGTTTTTACGGTAACTTGCAGTGGGTCTGCGAAACTCGAGTTATAATTCAAGGCAAATCCGAATGAGGAAAAAATGACCGCTGATTTTGAAACGCGTTTGTACGCGTATGCCGAATTGATTGTCAAGGTTGGTTTGAATGTGCAAGCGGGGCAGCGTTTGCTGGTGCGCGGCGCGCGCGCGAATCCCGTCTTGACGCACGCCGTTGCGCGGCTCGCCTATCGCGCGGGCGCGGCGCTGGTGCAGGTGTTGTGGGAAGACGACGCGCTGGATTTAATTCGTCTCCAAGAAGCGGCGCTCGCCGATTTGCGCGAATATCCCGACGCGGCGGCGTACGCACTCAATACCGGCGCGACGCGCGGCGACGCGTTCTTGTTGATGTACAGTCCCGACCCCGCGCTGTTTCAAGATATAGACCCGGAACGCGTGCGCGTGTTTTCGGCGGCGCGTCCGGCGGCGCTGCGCCCGATGCTCGAAGCGCAGAGCAAAAATGAATTCGCGTGGCTCGTCGTGCGCGCGCCGACCGAGGCGTGGGCGGCGCGCGTCTTTCCGCACGAACCGCCCGCGAGGCAGCAAGAAAAATTGTGGGACGCGATTTTTTCGATTTGCCGCGCGGATACGGCGGACCCGGTCGGCGCGTGGCGCGCGCATTTGGGCGCGCTGGAAAAACGCCGCGCCTACATGAACGCGAAACGGTATGCCGCGCTGCATTTCAAATCGCCCGCGACGGATTTGACGCTCGGCTTGCCGCGCGGCCACGTCTGGTTCGGCGGCGATTCGGTTGACAAGAACGGCGTGACGTTTGTGGCGAATATGCCGACCGAAGAAATTTTTACGCTGCCGCATCGCGCGCAGGCGGACGGACATGTTACGACGACGCGCCCGATTAGCGTGCGCGGCGTGGTGATTGATCAATTTTCTTTTACGTTTGAAAACGGGCGCATCGTGCGCGCGGACGCCAAAAACAATCAAGCCGCGCTCGAAAATTTAATCGCGAGCGACGAGGGCGCGCGCGCGCTCGGCGAAGTGGCGCTCGTCTCGGCGAGCAATCCTATCGGACGCCGCAACATGTTGTTTTACGATGGCTTGTACGACGAAAACGCCGCGAGTCATATCGCGGTGGGGCGCGCCTATCGTTTCACGCTGCATGACGGCAGTCGCATGTCGGCGCAAGAATTTATGGACGCGGGCGGCAACGAGAGTTCGATTCACGAAGATTTTATGATTGGTTCGAGCGATATGGACGTGGACGGAATTTTTGAGGACGGCAGACGCGAAGCGGTGATGCGGCAGGGCGAGTTTGCGTTTGAAGCGTAACGCGCGTTTTCGATAATTCGAACGCGTCGCGCGAATTATTTCGCGCGACGCGTTTTTTATTTTGCGCGCAAGTTAATTTTTTACTGCCTGCGCCAACGCGCGCAAATTTTCCGCCGGCGTTTGCAAATACAAATCGCACCCGGGCATGATGGCATCCACGCCCGCGTCCATCGCGTTCTGCACTGCCGCGCGAATTGTTTCCGGTGTGCCGTGCGCGATGGTGCGAACGGGGTCGAGATTGCCAAACAGCAAGACGTCGCGTCCGAGAATTTCGCGCGAACGTTTCAAATCGTTGGTTTGATCCACGTTCAGCGCGGCGGCGCCGGTTTGCGCGAGCAGCGGCAGCGCGTGGTTGGTTCTGCCGCACACGCTGAGAATGACGGGCGCGGGGATATTTTGAATCAAACGCTGCAAACGCGGCAAGAGCAATTCTTGAAACGCGCGGGGGCCAATGACGCCCGGCGAGCCGCCCATTTCGTGAATGGTTAAAAAATCCGCGCCGGCGCGGCGATACGCGTTGCCGACGGCGCTCAAAAGGTCGGTAAAAGAATCGAGCGCGCGCGCGACGTCGGCGGGCGAACGTTTGACGCTCGTCAGCAGCGCGACATATTCGACCACATAGAGCGCGAGCGTGAACGGTCCGGGAATGAACGCGCCGACCGGAATTGCGGCGCCGACGCGCGTTTGCAATGCGCGCAGCGCGTCGCAGACCAGGGGAATTTTGCCGCGCCGCGCAAAATCGCCGCGCGGGATTGTCACCGCGTCGGGCGTTTCGTACAATGGCTGCGCGACGAGGGGCCACATCGCTTCGGGCATGTCGGCGCGAAAATCAATTTCCGCGCCCAGCGCTGCGGCTTCGACGACGAGATGGGTTGGCAGCGTCGCGGATTGCCAGCCGTAGAGCTCGTGCGCGGACGCGGCGGCGAGAACCATTTTGCGCGCGTCGTGATGAATTTCGTGAAACGCCAAACCGCGTTCCGCGAGCGCGGGCGCGATAAAGGCGGCGAGTCCGCTAAAAACGGGCAGGGCGGCGCGGCGTTTTCCGCGCAAAAGATCGAGGATTTCGGCGCGTGGGGAATCGCTCATGCGTCCGGCGAGAGCTTTCTCAAATTTACAAAAATCACAACGGAATTGGCGCGGCGTCAACCGCGACGCAAGAGTGCGCCGATTTGGTCGGCGGTGGGCAGCGCGGGAATGACGCCGAGTTTGGTACATGCGAGCGCGCCTGCCGCAATCGCGTGCCGCACGGCGGGTTCTAACGGCATTCCGCCGGCGAGATAGGCGGCGAGCGTGCCGTTGAACGCGTCGCCCGCGCCCGTCGTGTCCACGACCTCGACTTGCAGCGCGGTCATGACGTGATAGCCGTCGTTTGTGACGACCATCGCGCCTTGCGCGCCGCGCGTGAGGACGACGGTTTGCACGCCCACGCGCAGCAATTCCTGACACAGGTCGAGCGAGTTGACGCGCGCGTCGGGCGCGTAACCGAGCAAAATTCGCAGTTCGGTTTCGTTGGGCGTCACAAGATCCGCGTTTTGCAAAATTTCGGGCGGCACGCGCGTCGCGGGCGCGGGATTCAAAATGCTCGTGACGCCAGCCGCGCGCGCGAGTTTCAACGCGTGTCCGGCGGTTTCGAGCGGAATCTCTAATTGCGTAATCATGACGTCGCTGCCCGCGATGCGCTCGCGCGCGTGTTCCACATCGGCGGGCGTGAACAGGGCGTTGGCGCCGGGGTCAAGAATGATGAAATTGTCGCCGCGCGCGTCGAGGACGATGAAACCGACGCCGGTGTTGCGTTTGTCGGTTTGAACCAGATATTTTGTGCCGACGTTTTCGGCGTCGTACAGCGCGGTTCCGATGGCGCCGAAATTGTCTCTGCCCAAACGCGCGATAAATTCTACGTCCGCGCCGAGCCGCGCGGCTTGGACGGCTTGATTGCTGCCTTTGCCGCCGGGACCCATGTCGAAATCGCGTCCGAGCAGCGTTTCGCCTTTGACGGGAAAACGCTCTGCGCGCAGCGTGAGTCCCACCGCGAAACTGCCGACGACGGTGACGCGGGAAAGATTTTCGATTTTCGATTGAGGATTTTCGATTGAACTCATTCGGCGCTTGCCTTATCGAAATTCAAAATCCAAAAATTCTTTTCATCTCTTGAGCGCGTCCAGCATATACGCGTAAAATTTACCCAAGTCCACTGTATCGAGGGCTTGAATTTTGCGGCCGCCGGGTTTGACGAGGGTGCGCCCTTGCGAACGGCCCGTGGTAATGATTTCGGTTTCGTACTCTTTGGTCGTGAAAAATTCGGGATGCGCGAGATAGGCGGTGGTGAGAACGTCCCAGAAATAATAATCTTGATGCACGACGAGCGCGTAACATTGACCCGTAAAATCCGAAAGCGGATATTTGTACTGTTTGCCGAGTTGTTTCAAAAAGGCGGACGTGACCGGCACGTTTTTGGTAATGTCGAGCGGGCAAATTGTAATTGGAATTTTCGTGTCCCATACGCGCGCGGCGCCGAACGGATCCCAATAGACGTTCCATTCGGCGGTGAGGTCTTGGCCCCCTTCCATAATCGGGTCCACGTTGCCTTTGACGTTGAGCGCGCCGCCCATCCAAATAATTTCCTTGATGCGCGTTTCGAGGTCGGGCGCGAGGTCGAGCGCGGCGGCGACGGTGGTGAGAGGACCCGTTTCTAAAATTGTCACGGGCGCCGTTTCCGCGCGCAGCGTTTTGACGATGAACTCGGGCGCGTTTTCCGGCGCGAGCGGCGTGCGAATTTCGTCGTTCTGATTCAGAATCGGCAGATGGTCAATGGTGAATGAATCGCGGCGAAAGATGCGCGGAAAGGGATTGACGCCGCGCACGCTGCTTTGGGCGACGCTGACGCCTTGTACGTTCATCAAATCGAGAATTTTGCGCGTGGCGCTGACGGCGGGTTCGATATAACAATCGGCGGGCGTGACGGCGATGCCGAGCACGCGCACTTGATCCATCGTCATTAAAAGAACGGTGGATAAATAATCGTCCACGCCGCCGTCGTGGACAAAAAATACGGGTTGTTTCGCCATGTGTGGAAATTTTTCCGTTGAAATGTGAAAACGGCACGAGTATAGCAGAGGGGGAAAGGGGTGTCAATGAAAATATGTCGGCGGGGTGTGCGTCAGGATTTTGGGTCATGTGCAGAGCGATAGGGTTTGAAGCGCGCACGTCCAATCGGCGAATGGCGCCACGGGTGATTTGCCGGCGGACGATAGGGTTGGTTCGCTGTTGCAG
>WBZO01006233.1_pt1 | contig 11670 bp, 8 predicted proteins | sample 5204261 | NCBI WGS metagenome assembly WBZO01 (sample SAMN12412400, study PRJNA552823) | activated sludge metagenome | isolation source: activated sludge from anammox sidestream of wastewater treatment plant... | place: USA: North Carolina | collected 2017-09 | reverse complement strand
TTCTTGAACCGAGGGGGCATCGCCCGCGTCTCCGCTTGCATTTGCTCGAGGGTGAGGTTGACGTCCCGCCCAGCCGTGAGGTCCACCGCGGGCGCGGCGGCCGTGCCTTGAGCGAACGCTGCCGTCCCCCCAGCCGCGACCATCACCGCCCCGGCGACCAGTAAGCTAGCAGTTCTCTTAGACAAACGCTTCACCGCGGTTCCTCCCACGAGTTGGGCGACTATAAAAGCCTAGTTTGTTCGTGTCAACGCGCACTTGCAAACACTTCACCGACACTGGAACACCTAGGGCGGTGAGGCTAGCCATGAGCCGTTCGATGCGGGGCACGGGCGGTGGATTCAAGCAAAGCACCTTGCCTCCTGGCGCCACGGCGGGACTCCCCTACTGCTTCACGAAGCTCACGGGGACCGCGATGGAGGCCGAGCCCCCCTCGGGTGGGTCGAACTGAGCTGCTTGCGCTCGGGAGCGTACGCAGCTGACCACCGAACCGGGGAGGCTCCCGCTGGAGGAGGCGCTGACGCTCTGCACCTCGCCGTTCGGGCCGACCCGAATGGTCAGCCGGATGCTGCCCTGCGCGTCCGGGTTCTCCGCCAACCCACGCTGGTAACAGGAGCGGAAGCCTGCGCGCATGCCCGCGACGACGCGGCTGGCGTTGCTGACGCTGCCCCCGGACACCGACGCCCCGCCGACGGAGGCGGAGCCCGTGGGCCCCTTGGGCTTCGACACGGTCCCGGTGCCGCCCGAGGTGTCGCCCTTGCCTGCGGAGCCGAGCGAGCCGAGCCCCGCCGTCCCCGTCTCACCCGGCTTGAGCGGACCACCGCCGCCGCCCAGCTTGAGATCGCTGCCGCCACTGACGCCGGTGTTCTGCGCCGCTGCTTTGTCGAGCGCGCCCCCCACGGACTCCCCCGTGCGCAGCACACCCGCCGTGGCGGGGCCGGAGCTGGACATGGCACCCAAGGTCGCCATCTCCAGCCGGTCCAGCTCGCTGGCCAAGGCCGCGGCTTGCTTGTCCGAGAGGCCGCCGGCCTTGCCCGCGCCGGCGTTGGCGCCAGCACCGGCCGCCTTGCCGCCGGAGTTGGTGGCCTTCTTCGGCTCGTCGGTGGGCTTGTCCGTCGCCTTGGTGTCCGTGATGTCCTCTTCGGTCGGCTTGTCCTCCACGGGTGGAGGCGCCGGGAGCCGGCTCATGCTCTCGATCAGCCCCGCGACCGCGGTGTCCTCGTCCACCACTTGATCGAACCAGTCCGAGTAGGCCGCCGCCGCGAGCATGGTGTGGGCCAGCAGACAGAACGCCACGATCATAGTCGTGGTCCAGTCGATGGCGCTGGCGCCGCTGGTGACCGAGACCGGGAGCTGCGGACGCGGCTGCACCGGCGGAGGCGTCACGAACTGGAACAAGAACGTCACGTCGCCGACCTGGACTTTGCCCCGTGAGTCCTCCGTCAGCTTGACCTGATACGCTCCCTGGGGCGTCCGCCGCGCTTGGCCCTTGAGCACGCTCAAGTCCGAGACGCCCGAGGGCAGCGCGACGCGGCCGTGCATCCCGTCCAGGAAATTGAGCCAGTACTCGTTGCCGATGAGCTCGAACAGGCGGAAGTTGGCCGGCACGTTCTGCGTGGCCAGCACGAACATGCTCTTCTCGTTGGGGCCGACGGTGACGTGCGAGCGCTGCTTGATGATGCGCTCTTCGGTGACGCGCCCGGCGTGCACGACCCCGATGCGGAGCACCTTGGGGCCGCTCGCCTGCACGGCTCGCATGACCGCCGTCATTTGCCCAGGGCGAGCGGCGCCCGGTTGACCTTGCTGCATCGGCGGTTGCTGCGTCATGCGACGTTATCTCCTGAAGGGCAGGCTGGCTGGGTGAGCCCTGGCACCGGCGCACCACGAGGATACTTTTCCGCTGGAGCGACGACGCCCCAAGAGTAACCGGGTGAGGGGTGCAGGTCCACTCCTAGGCTACCCGAGCGCACCGGAGTCCTCCCCCCAGCGCTCCCGGCGTGCCGGCGCCGAGACGCTCTCCAGGGGGTCGGCCGTCGGCAGCGCGCCTCGCTCGCTCTCCCACGACGCGAGCAGGCGCGAGCTCAGCAGCCGCCACTCCTCGCCGAGCTGGGCGCGCTGTCGTCGCCAGCGCCGCGCGAGCGCCCCGACGCCCGCGAGCGCCAGCAGCAGCGGTGGTGCGCCGAGGCCGAGCGCGGTCCCCCAGCCGTCGACACCGGGGCCGGACAGTCCCTGGAGTGCGGCGCCCCAGACGCAGGCCAGCGTCCCCACGACGGCGAGCCACGGGAGCTTGGCCGCCAAGATCTGACCGCTCGCCAGCGCCCCGCGGAGCACCTCGCCCCGCTCGTCGAGCGCCGCGATGGCGCCACGCCGGCTCGGAGCGCCCCTGAGCTCCCCTAGCAGCTCGCGCCAGTCCTCCTCCGCCTCGCACGCCGCCGCCCAGCTCGCGAGCGCCTTCACCTCTCGGCGCCGGCCGAGCGCCGTCAGGGACGGCGGCGGCGCCAGCGCCCTCAAGCGCCGTGACGAGCGGTAGAGGGCCGCCGCAGCCGCGCCACAGAGCAGCGTCGCGGCCCCGAGCCAGGCGAGAGGCGCCACGCGAGCGTCCTCGGAGCCTCAGAAGGGCGCCCGAAACAGCGCCCGCTCGATCCGCTCGAGGAAGGGCTGCCGCAGCTCCGCCAAGGTGAGCCGCGGCTGAATCCGGTTGACGTCCACCGAGGCGATCGGCTTCTGGATGCGCCCCACGATGGTGACCTCACTGACCGTGATGACCCGGCTCTTCTTCTGGGCCTGGGCGGGCAGCGCCACGGTGAGCAGCGCAGCACCGACCACCGCCAACCTCCACGACTGCTTCATGCTCACTGACCCTCCTGCTGTGCCGGCGGCGCCTCGGCCGCCTTCGGCGCGTCGGCTGCCTTCGGCGCGTCGGCTGCCTTCGGCGCCTCAGCCTCCTTCGGTGCCTTCGCGGCCTCCGCCGCCTCCGCCGCTTGCGCGTCGATGACCGAGATCTTCGCGCGCGCGCGGTTGATGAGCTCGTCCGTGTCGTCCGGGCCGAGCGTCCTTGGCCGCATCTTCTTGTACAGCTCGAGCTCCTCCACGGCCTTCTCCGCGGCCTGCTTCGGCGAGAGCCCTGGCAGGCCTTGGCCGAACAAGTAGAGCAGCCCCAAGTTGTAATGGACCTGCGCCAGCGAGGCGTCCTTGGCCACGACCCACTGCAGCTCCCTCAGGGCGTCTGCGCTGCGCCCCAGCAGCCGATAGGCGTCACCGAGGTTGAGCCGCGCCTGCACGTGCGCGCGGTCGTACTTGAGCGCGCGCTCCAGGAGCGCCGCGGCAGCCGCGGCGTCCCCCGACTCCAGGTTGAAGGCAGCGAGCGCGACCGCGGCCTCGACGAGATCTGGCCGTAGCTCCAGCGCTCGCCCGAAATCCGCGAGCGCCCCCTGGCGTTGCCCACGCTCGCGCTGGATGAGCGCGCGCAGCAGCAGGGCCTCGGCGCTGTTCTTGTCTCTGGGCGGGTTCTCCGGGCCGTAGCCCTCCAGGATGCCCGCCAGGGCGTACAGCGCCAGATCCAGGCGACGAGCGCGGTAGTGATCGCGCGCGATGGTGATCATGGCGGGCCGGTAGTCCGGGTTCTTCTTCAGCGCCTCTTGGGCGAGCCGCTGGGCCTCCCCCGTCTCCCCTTTGATGGACTTGACCTCTGCCAGCCCGGCGGTGAGCGCCGCGCTCTTGGGGAACTTGGCCTGCTGTCCCTCGAGGAAGCTCTCCGCCTCTCCGATGCGGTTGGTGCGCGCGAGCAAGCCCGCGTAGGCCACGAGCGCGGGCTCATAGTCCGCCACCACCGTCGTCGCCCGCCGGTACGCGTTCAGCGCGCCCGTCGCGTCCCCCAGGCGCTCGAGCACCACCCCGAGCGAGTAATGCGCTTGGTAAGCGTTGCCGTCCGCCTCTCCCGCCTTGAGGAACTGGGCCTTGGCGGTGTCCAGATCTCCCGAAGCGAAGGCGGTGATGCCAGCGTCGTAGGCGGCGGCCGCAGCGGCGCTCATCTTGGGGCGGTTCGCGCCAGAGTCCCCGCTGGACGGGGCGTCGTCGGCCGCGACCTGCGGGCCACCGGCGCCCGCCGTCACGTTGCTCCCGGCCCCCGTGGGTCGTCCCGAGGAGTCCACCTTCGGGTGCTCCGCCGGCTTGCCATTTCCACCACAAGCGACGACGGACAGGCCGAGCGCTACGAGCGCGGCGGAGTAGAGCGAGTGAAGGGAGCGGGTGCGTTGCATGGGTTGGCTCCTAGTTGGCCGCCGCCGGGAGCGGTGCAGGGTCGCCCTTGGAGGGTGGGGTCACGGTCTGGCCCGGGCGCATCCTCAGGAACATTCCCTCCGTGTAGTTGAGGTCCTTGACGGCCGAGGCGTAGGCCTTCATCTTGGCCTCACCGAGCACGTCCGTCAGGAAGGCGAGGCGCCGAATGGCGTGCACCACGGCGGGGCTGGACACCTTGAACCGCCGTGACAGCACGATGGCTTGCCCGTACCGATCGACGAGGATGGTGTCCGCGCCAGCCAGCTCCTTGTCGCGCTGATCGCGCCACTCGTTCTGCTTCTTGACGCGGAAGGCGTCGGCCTTCTCCATGAGCTCGTCGTTGTCGCTGTTCTCGAGCTTCTCCAGCAGCCGCTCCTCAGCGGGCGTGAACATCACGAGCGCGGGCGCTCGAACGTTGTAGAGCCCCGTGCGCAGCGAGTCGTAGACCGCCCCCTGGCGCGACACCGCCGCCACCGTCCACTCTGGCGACAGGTAGGCGTCGATGACGTGCTGGAGCTTGTCGTACCACTTCTTCGCCTCGGTGGCCTGCTTCCGGTAGGCCGTCAGCACCGCCACCGGATCGCCCTTGTAGCGGTGAAAGCCGGACTCATAGTCGTACTTCTGCACGAGCTCTGCGTCGAGCATGGTGTACTCGCCCTCCGCGGCCATCCCCGCCTCGAGCGACCCCAAGGCGGTGTTCTGGCCGTCCTTCACCGGCGACCACCGCTTGAAGGCCTCGAAGGCCTCGATGGTGTTGCGCCACCACTTGTTGGTGTCGGTGGCGCTCGCGGCCTTCTTCATCTTGGCGACCCAGTACGCCGCCTGGACCGCGAACCTCCCGGAGGACTCCTTGCCCTTGTTGGCGTTGTAGTACGTCTCCATGGCCGCCTGGGCCTTGCGTCGCGCGGCCTCGTTGGCGCCGGTGTCCGGGCTGTACTGATCCCAGCGCTTCAAGTCCGAGCTTGCCACGATGAAATCCGCCTCCGCCATCTCCGCCGGCGAGGCCCCCAGATCCCGATAGCGCTTGCGCGTGCGCTCCATGCCGCCGCCGTCCCCGAGGCTGGCGTAGAGCATCAGCGCCTGCTTGGCGGCCTCGCGTCGATCGGCCGTCTTGAAGTGCTCGATGGAGCTAATCTTGTCGAAGGTCTCCCCGGCCTTCGGGTAGTTGAAGAACAGGACGTAGGAGCCCGCCAACGCGTCGTAGGCGCCCTTGAGGTAGCCCACCCGCTGCTCGTACTTGGCCGGGTCCGGCGCCACCGGCGGCTTCGCCTTCGGATCACCGACCTTGAGCCCCTGCAAGAGCTTCTCACTGCCGTACTTCGCGATGAACAGCTCGTACATGGCGATGGCCTTGTCGTACTCCCCCACCTGCTTGTACGCGTAGGCACCGTTCATCGCGGCCTCTGGGGCCTCATCGCGATCCGGCGCGGCGTCGAGCGCCACCTTGTACGCCGCGGCAGCCTCGCGCCACTTGGCGCGCTTGGCCGGTCCCTCCGGCAGCGCCTCGGCCTCCTTGAACAAGGCGGCGGCGTCAGCGTAGCGGCCAAAATCTAGGGTATTTTGGCGCAGCGGCCCCTCCTCCGCCTTCTGCTCCGGCGTCAGGGCACAGCTCTTGGCCTCGGTGAGCTTCCGCGCGGCGCCCACGTCCTTGGTGAGCGCGGCCATGTCGAAGAGCCGCTTCCAGGCCTTGTAGCCCCACTCGCTCTTGTTGCACTCGGCCTCGTAGAGCGGCCGGAAGCGACGCTCCGCCTCGGCGAACTGGCCGTAGACGAAGAAGTAGTCCCCGGCCTGGAAGGCGTAAAGCAGCCCGTTTTGCCGTGGGTCTCGCTCCGCGGGCACCCGCGCGACGTACTCGTCGCGCGCGACGATGGTGTCCATCACCAAGGGCGGGACCGGCTCCTTCACGACCACGCGGTTGTCCCCCTCGCCGGTGAAGCGGACCTCGTCGCGCTTCTCCAGCCCCTCTTTACCGCCGCTCCGCTCGTGCTTCTTGTACTCGAAGTCCAGGAGCTGCTCCGCGATGGTGACGAGGTAGTAGCCGGCGTTCGTCTGATACTTGTCGTCCTCGTTGGAGTCACGGACCGCGACCGCCGAGGCCCGCGCCTGCTGGATCTCCTGCGCGCTCGGCGCGCGCCCGATCTTGAGCTGAAGGACGACCACCCAGTAGCGCGCGTCCGCGAGCCAGAACCGGCTCTCATACGCGTCCGTGGCGTTCGGATCCTGCTCGAGGTAGCCCTTCCACCCTGCCTCCGCGAGCCGATACTCCACGATGGCCTTGTCGATGAGCGCCACCTGCTCTCCAGGATCACTCCGCTCGGTCGCTTGATCCACGTACCGGCGCGCGTTGTTGGTGTGATCCGCCGCCGCGCGCTTGAGCCCGCTCTTGACGAGCTGCTCGGCCGTCTGGAGCGCCTCCGGGTCGTCGCGGTTGGCGTCCGTCCACGGCGTGTTGCCGACGTAATTCGCGAGCTTGGTGCGGGCCTCCAGCGCGCGCGCTGCGTAATCCATCTTCGCCTCCGACCCATCCGGGGCGAGCTGCGAGAGCGCGTCGTACAGCTCCGCGACCTTGTTCTGCATGACGGGCGCGTCACGATCGTTCGGGAACCGCTTGAGCGTCAGCTCGAGCGTCGCGATCGCGTTGCGGTGGTGGGTGATCTCGATGAACTCCTGCGCGAGCGACTTGTAGATCTCCACCGTCCACTTCTTGTCCTGAGGGACGATGGCTGGATCTTGGACGCGCTGGATGGCGATCGCCATCTTCTGCTCGGCCATCAGCGGATCGCTCTCGGTGTCGAGCACGTCGCTGCGCGGGATGAGCGGATCCTCCGGCGGTGGGCCGTCGAAGTCCACATAGGTGAGCGACCCCGCGATGTACGTGTACGCCTCTTGCCGGAAGTCCGTCCCCGGATCTCCCGTCTTGGCCTCGATTTCATCCGTGTGCAGGAGCAAGCGGACGAACCACTCCACGCTGCTGCGGTAGCGCTGCTGCTTGTAGAAGGCCCACGCCTGCTTGTACATGGAGACGCCGAACAGCGGCTCCTTCTTGTACTTCATCGCCTCTTCGTAGGCGGTGACGGCGCGGTTGAGGTTGTACGGGCCGCCGCGGGGGTCCACCTGATCGAAGTGGTAATTGCCAATCTGCCACCAGACCTCCGCGAGGTAGCGTGGCTCCTCGCCCGCCGGAACGGCCTGCTGGATGGGCGCGCACCCTTGGTAAGGGTTGGCGTAGCTGAGCTCTTCCACGTCACGCCGCGGGGGCTGCCCCGGCTTGGGCTTGGCCGCGGGCTTGAGCTTGGCGGCCTTGCGCTCTTGATCGAGCGGGATGGGGTGGTTGTTGTACCACTCGTTCCAGTACTTGTCGTCGTGGTCCTGCGGGAGCGGCTGCAGCGCGAGCTTGCCCTCCGCCGCGGGGTCTGGCTTGACCGTGTAGCGGTTACTGCACACGAGCGAGCGCCAGGCCTGTTGCCCTTCCTCGAGCCGGCCCGCGTCCGTCAGCGCGTGCCCCAGGTAGTAGTGGACCGCTGCCAGCTCCTCGTACTGGGGGAACTCCGTGATGATCCTCCGGTAGAGCGCGATGGCGGGCTTGATGTCCTGGCTCAGCTCCCCGCTGGTGCTGTCCCGCGCGACCTCTTCATACAGCGCGGCCAGGCGAAACATGGTGTCTGGCGTCGCCTGCGGATCGGCGTTCTCACCGCTGTACTTCGCGAGGAAGGCCTCGAGCTGCGCGATGGCGTCGCGACGCGCCTGAGCGAGGGCCTTCTTCTCGCGCACGAGCTCCTTGTCGAGCTCCGCGAGCACCCGGCGACGGCGCTCCTCGTAATGGTGCCGAACGATCTGGGTGAGCACCGCGCGGTACTCCTTACCGTGCTGCTCGTACTTGCGCGCCTCTCGGCTGAGCCGCTCGAAGGCGGCGCGCTGGGCGGCCGTCGGCGGAGCGGGCGGCGGGCTGACGCGCCGCTGCGCACTGGTGGGCGCCCCCGTCGTGGTGGCAGCGCTCGGCGGAGCGAGCGCCTCTTGGGTCGGCGCCGCTGACGTGGCCGGCGCGCCGGACGCCGCGGGGGTCTGCGACGACGCGAGCTGGGTGACCGACAGCGCTGCGAGCAACGCTAGGGTGGAGACGTTACGGGCTACGTGGCTCATTGGGCCTCGGCGTCGTCGAGCACTTCACGCAGCTCGTCGTTGAGTTTCTGATCTTCCAGGGCACGTTCACGTTGCAGGTCCCGCACGCGGAGGCGCTGGGTCTCACGCGTCTCCCAGGCGTGCTGGGCCACCCCGACGTCCGCGCGCAGCACCACGCTCTTGAGCCGATCACGCACGAGCGCGAAGCTGCGCATGGCGGCCTCCCCGACGACCACACGGGCCTCGCTGTCGAGCGCGTCGAGCTGCACCGAGTAGGCCTCGAGGTTGGCGGCCTCGCGCGCGACCTCCTCCTTCAGGGAGCGAGCGCGCTCGTCCGCGGTGCGAGACAAGGACTGGCGAGTGGTGTCCAAGCGACCCTCCAGCGCGTCCGCCTTGGTGAGCAGCGGCTGGATACTCCGCGCATACTCCGCGGCGTCCGCGCCATCCGCGCCCCCCGCGCAGAGGGCGACCTCCCGCGCGAACAAGGTGTGAAACTCGCGGCGCGTGGCCTCGTCGTCGATGAAGCGCTGATCCCCGAAGCCAATTTGTACGCGGCCCACCTCGACCATCTCCTGGTAGCTCTTGATGCGCCGGCGGTAGTCCGCCAGCTGGCGCTCTTGCTCGGCGATCTCCGCCTCGAAGCGCTTGCGGCTCTCCGCCTCCACGCTCCCAGGCCGCGCCTCGGCGTCCTTGAGCACCCGCCGCAGCCCGTTGACCAGGGCCTGGAGGGAGTCCGCTTCGAGGGTGAGCCGCTGGAGCTGCTGGGAGATGCGGTTCCACTGTTGCTCGCCGCTCGCGTCGCGCCGCGCAAACTCGCCGCTGGTGACGGGCACCATCCCGAGGCGCTTCATCAGCGCACGCCGCTTGGCGCGGACGTCACGCAGCTCTCCGCTGCCACCCGAGCCAGCGACGTCGTCCAGGCCCTCCGCCAAGGCGCGGCGCGCGCGCCCCACCTGGTTGGCGGCGCCGGTGGCGAGCCGAAGCTGGGCGAGCAGCTCTGGGAAGGCGCGCACCCGCGTGGGCGAGGCGAGGGCTGCCCCCAGCTTCGCCGCGAGCAGGCGCGTACGGCGGACCAGATCCCGCGAGCGCGCCGCGTCGTCGATCACGGCGAACACGCGGTCATCGGCGGCGGCCTCACGCGCCCACTTCAGCGCCAAGGACGGCAAGCCGGCGCTGGCCTGCTCGGCCGGATCCTGCACGAACGCGTCGTAGTAGACCCCCGGATCTTTCACCTCGGTCAGGAAGCGCGTGACCTGCTCCCGGATGGGGTCGAAGCGCGAGCGGATCCCCTCGTAGATCTCCAGAGCCTCCCGATATTGGCCGGCCCGGAGCATCAAGTCCGCCTTCAACAGCGTCCCGTCCGCGAGCTCCGCGGTGTCCGGATCGGCCAGAGTCAGCACCTCCAGCGCGCGCTGCGCTCGCGGATAGTCCGCGAGCCGGACGTACACCCACGCCAGCTCGAAGAGCATCGTGCTGAACTCCGGCGAGCCACGATCCACGTGACCGTAGGCGTCGGCCGCGTCGAGGTACTGCTCCGTCTCGTAGAGCAGCCGCCCCACCGCCATCCACGCCAGATCCACCACGTGCCGGTCGGCCGCGGTCTTGGCGGGGAGGCGGGTCATCTCCATGAACTTGTTGACGGCGGCAGCGTAGCGGCCGCCGTCCGGGGCGGGTGCCGGGGCCGGGCCCGCTGCCGGAGCCCCCGCCACCGGAGCCCCTGCCGCCGGAGCGCTGGGGAGCGGCGCGGGGCTCGCTTCCTTCACGAGGATGACGCCGAGGAGGTATTGCGCCTGCAGGGCGTAGGCGGAGCTCGCGGGGACCGCGCTGGCAGAGGCCTTCGCCGCGGCGTAGTCCCGCTTGGCGAAATAGGCCTTCCCTCGCGCATACTGCAGCGAGCCGCTGGCATCCGACGACGGCAAGCTCGACAGCTTGCTCAAGATGACGTCGATGTCCTCGAGCCGATCGGTCCGCAGCGCGATGTCCACCAAGCGGCTCAGCGAGCGGCCCGCGAAGGCCGAGTACGCGGCCTGCGCCCCGCGGTCGACGAGCGAGGCGTACTCCCGCTTGGCCGACAGGAGCTGCTCCGACTCGAAGTACGCCTCCGCAAGAAGAAAGGTGGCGTCCGCCGCGGCCGTGGCCGGCACCTTGCCTTGGCGGTGGAGCTCCACGACTTGACACAGCACCTCGATGGCGCGCTCGTAGTCCTTCGTGCGCAGCAGCACCTCACCGCGCGCGATGCGCTCCGAGGCGGTGAGCGCCTTCGGGCCCTTGGAGCTGGCAGCGTTGACCTTCTCGACCGTCGCCTCCGCCGCGGCGATGTCCTTGTCCGCGCGCGCGCGCGCGGCAGAGGCCGAGAGCGCGAGCGCGGCGCCCGGCACCAGCCAAGCGCCGAACAGGGCCACCAGCGCAGGGCCGATGACGCGCTGGCTTCTCATCACTTGGCCCCTGCACCCACGGAGAAGCCGCCGCTGGCCGCAGAGCCCGAGCCGCCCTTGGCGGGGGTCGCCGCGGAGTCTCCCTCCGTGATCCCCCGGAGCTTCTCGATGAAGCGCAGCGCGGGGCGCTGCTCGAGCGGCGTCGTTACCCCACCCTTCTCATAGACGGACGCCGACACTTGCAGCGCCTTGCCCTCCGTGAGGGTGAAGGAATGGCTGGCCTTGACCTCGAAGCGGTAGCCCCGCAAGTACGAGAACACCCCGTAGCCATGGCCACGGAGCTGCACGAGCACCTGCACCGTGTGGTCGCCCGGCGGGACCGGCCCGGCGAAGATGGGGATCTCCGTCTGCGCAGCGAGCGCGCCGGTATCGTCCGCGTTGTTGTACTGGACGGCGCCGTCGAGCACGACCGTCACCTTCGTGACCCGGAACGCGTTGCTCAGGTCGTTGGCGAACTTGATCTCCGCGCGCGAGCCGCCGATCCCGCCGGCGAGGATGGTGTCGCTGAGGAGGCTGAGGCGGGTGCGGCTGCGCCGGATTTGCTCCTTGAGCTCGTCGATGCGCGTCTCCAGATCACGGAGCCGAACCGCAAAAGTGGAACCATCCACTGGCGCCGTAGCCGCGGTGCTCGCCGCGCCGCTCGACGCCGCGGGGATCGCGCTCGTCGCTGGCGTCGCGGGGGTCGCGCTCTTCGCTGGCGCCGGTGCCGCCGCCGGTGCCTGAGCGAGCGCCGACAGAGACACGGGGGCGACCGCCAGCAGCGTCACCATGATAGAGTTCCAAACGCGCATGGGCTCCCTCTTCCTGAGTATCGGCGGAGCATCCACGACTTCTGGCGCTC
>WBZO01004046.1_pt1 | contig 11671 bp, 13 predicted proteins | sample 5204261 | NCBI WGS metagenome assembly WBZO01 (sample SAMN12412400, study PRJNA552823) | activated sludge metagenome | isolation source: activated sludge from anammox sidestream of wastewater treatment plant... | place: USA: North Carolina | collected 2017-09 | reverse complement strand
TGCTACCTGCACGTCGAATTCAACGCGGCCAGCCTCCGGCGTCTGCGCAAGCAATTCCCCGAGGCCAAGGTGGCCGTCCATCCGGAGAGCCTCAAGGAGGTCCGCGAACTGGCGGATATTGTCTGCTCGACCGAAAAAATGATCGCCTACTGCCGCGAGACCCCCGCCCGGCAATTCATCATCGTCACCGAATCGGGCATCATCCACCGAATGCAAAAGGAATGCCCCGACAAGGAATTCATTTGCGGGCCGACCTTTGACGCCCAGCGCCTGCCGACCGACGGCTGCCGGTGCAGCGAGTGCAAATTCATGAAACTCAACACCCCCGAAAAATTGCGGGATTGCATGAAACACCGCTCTCCCAGCGTCGAACTCCCCGCTGACATCATCGAGCGCGCGCGCCTGCCCCTGGATCGCATGCTCGCCCTCTCGTCCCCGGCGCACTCCAAGGCCTGAATCCGGACCGCATTCCGGAAATCTGGAAAAAAAGGTATTTTATTCTTGTAATGTCCCTTTGCGCGGCGATGGTGGAGTCTGTATGAGCCATCACAAGATCACATTTTCACCCGAAGGAACCCCTCTCGCCGATCGGACCGTGGGGGAACTCGTCGCCGAGCGGCCGGGCCGCTCGCGCATTTTCCAGGAATTTCAAATTGATTTTTGTTGTCAGGGCGGACGCGCCCTGCGCGACGCCTGCAAGCGGAATGGAGTCGTCCTTGAGGACATTGTCGCCAAGCTCGAGGCCGAGGAGGCGGGCGGGCCCGCGCCGAAGGACAATCCCGCGGAATTGCCCCTGCACGAATTGGCCGAGTACATTGTCAAGAACCACCACGATTACATCCGCGCGGAAATCCCGCGCATCCACGCAATGTCCGCGCGCGTGGCGCAGGTTCATGGCGGGCACACGCCGGCCCTCATTGAGGTCTTTCACATTTTCGACAGGATGTGCGGCGAACTCAACAGCCACATGGAAGACGAGGAAAAGTTCGTGTTCCCGGCCGTGTCCGCGCTGAGCCGCGAGGGAGCGAGCCCCATCCCTCTCGATGGGCCGATCGCCAAAATGATCAGCGAGCACAATGACACTGGCAGTGAATTGGAGCGCATGCGCGAGTTGACCGGCGGGTTTCAGCCGCCCGAGCAGGCCTGCAACACATGGCGCGCCCTGCTGTCCGGTCTGGCCGATTTCGAGGAGAACATGCACCGTCACATCCACCTCGAGAACAGCGTCCTCTTCCCGGCCGCCGAGAAATTGGCAAAAAAGGCCGCGTGAGAATTTCCGCATTCCACGGGCGCGGGGACGCCCGATCTGAATGAACGGCTTCGACGCCCTGATCGCGCCGTATTACGGCCTCCTGCAATTGATCCACCTCTTGTGCGCGATCATTTTTGCGGGAGCGGTTTTCTTTGAGGTCCTGGTCATTGAGCCGCTCGAGAAGCGGCTGCCGGAAGGGCTGGGGGATCTGCTGGCCGAGGAAATTCCGAGGCGGGTGCGTTATTTCATGCCGATTGTCGTGGGTCTGCTCTTCCTCACGGGAGGGCTCATGTTCTGGCACCAATTCTCGAGCCGTCCGGAGTTTTTCCATACGCGCTTTGGGATACTCCTCTCCGTCAAGGTACTGCTCGCGTTGGCAGTCCTGGGAGTGTTCGTGACGTCCCTGCGGGCGGCCCTGACCGGTCAAATGGACGTGTGCCGGTTTCGCTACACGCACCGCATCGTCGCGGCCCTCATGCTCGGAATCATCATCCTCGCCAAGGCAATGTTCTACCTCTGAGCGGCGCCCTGATTATACCCAATCCGCGCGCAAAAAAAAGGCGGGGGAGGGGTCGAGCGAGAAAAATGTTCCGTTTTCCTCTACGTAGCGGAATTTGGAACAAATTTCGCCTGGATCAGAGAAAAATGTTCCATTTTCCTCTACAGGCCAGAACGTAGAGGAACTCGGAACGAGTTTCTCCCGCCTTTTTCTTATGCGCGGATTTTCCCACATCCGGCTCTCCAGTTGGCATTTTTGTTGCACCAATCCGCGCCAGCTTTCAATCCAACCGCTTGAGACCGACATTCACGGGATTACTGGGTGCCGAGTTTGGTCAGGTACCCGTGTTTGCGGGCTGAGGCGAACATGGCCGCAAAAAATAGGGCGGCGCCGATCATCCAGAGGATATTCAGGGCGAAGGCCCACACGAGATTTTCCGCAGGCAAGGGTTGTCCGCTGAGGACTCCCCTCATGCCTTCGAAGACATGTGTGGAGGGAATCCCCCATGCCACGACGCGCAGAGGGGCGGGCAGGACGCTGACTGGATAAAAGACCGCCGAGAGGGGCTGGATGAGGAAGGGGATGGCCCAGGCCAGAGCCTCGACGGCCTGGCCGAAGCGCAGGATGAGGGCCGTGGTCATCATGCCCACCGCCCAGCCCATCAGGAGAAGATTTGCCAGGAATGGCGCCAGGGCGACACCCAGGGAGCCAATCTGGAAATCATAGCAGGCCGAGGCCACCAGGGCGAGCAGAGTGACAATGATCGTGATTTTTACGATGCCCACGAGGAATGTGGCCGCGAGGAATTCGCGAATGCGCACGGGCGCGATGAAAATATTGAGAAGATTTCGCGTCCAGATGTCCTCGAGGAAGGACATCGTGACACCCTGACCCGACCGGTAGATCACGTCCCAGAAAATCATGGCGCCGATGAGGAAAGTCACCGCGCCTGGGGGTCCTGGATCGAGCCGTCGCAAATAGAGGGTGAGGAATCCCCAGACAAGGAGGTCCATGAGCGGCCAGAAGACCATCTCGATGAGCCGCGGGGCGCTGCGCCGGTAGAGGTACGTGTAGCGGAGGAAGAGCCCGGCAACGACGGAAAAATTCATGGCGCCACCTCCCCGCGGGCCACGCCAATGAACACATCCTCAAGGGAGGACTTCCCGAAGCGGTCCAGGATTTCCCGCGCGGACCCCTCGGCCAGAATTCTGCCCTTCCTCAGAAAGAGGATCCGGTCACAGACCTCCTCGACATCCCGCATGTTGTGCGATGTGTACAGCATCGTCATCGGGCGCTCTCCCTGGAGCCGCCGCAGGAATTTTCGGAATTTGTCGGCCATGTCCGGGTCCAGGCTGGCCGTGGGCTCATCGAAGAGAATGAGTCCTGGATCGTTGAGCAGGGCCTTGCACAGATTCACGCGCGCGGATTCCCCGGAGGAGAGCCGTCCGGTCAGGCTCCGTCGCAGGTGGCCAATTTCGAAGGTCTCGAGCAGGGAGGCAATGCGCCTTCCCGGCGAGGGGACCCCATAAAGACGCGCAAAGAAGGTCAGGTTTTCCTGGACGGTCAGATTTCCCGGCAGGGCCACGAAGGCCGAGGACATGTTGCAGCGGCGGAGGATTTCCACGCGGTGCCGCGCGAGATTCTTCCCGAAAATCCGAATGCCCCCCGCCGTGGGAGCGATCAACCCGAGCAGCATCGAGAGGAGGGTCGTCTTGCCCGCTCCATTGGGACCCAGAACGCCGAGAATTTCCCCTTCGCGAGCCTGAAAGGAAATCCCGTCAATTGCGACCGTCGCGCCGAATGACTTGCGCAGTCCTTCGGCCTCGATGCAGGGGCTCACAGGCGCGCGGCGTGCGCCCGCGCCACAAGGACATATTTTTCCGCCCAAGTCCGCAGACCGGCGCGCTCCGCGGCGGTGAGTTCGCGTTTCACCTTGGCGGGCGCGCCCATGACCATCGAGCCGGGGGGAATGACCGTCCCAGGCGTGACGACGGCTCCGGCGGCCACGAGGGATTCCCTGCCAATGACCGCGCCATCCAGGACCGTCGCGCGCATTCCGATCAGGCAGGAGTCCTCGATCGTACACGCATGGACAATGGCTCCATGGCCCACCGTACAATAATCCCCCACAATCGCCGGGATGTCGTCAGCCAGATGGACAATCACTCCATCCTGCAGGTTGGTCCCCTCCCCGATGAGGATGGACTCGATGTCCCCGCGCAGAACCGCGCCGTAAAAGACACTCGAGTCCTTTCCCAGCCGCACATCCCCCATAATCTTGGCGCAGGGCGCAATAAAGGCCGCCGCGGAAATATCCGGTTCCCGGCTCAAATGGGCAATCAGGCGCTCTTCAGTGGTCATGATCGAGAATCCTGACGCGTGCCCGTCCTCTCCTCAAGCACGATTCCAGGGCTACGTCCGTCGCATGGTGGTCTCGCGGGGCGGGCGGGAATCATCCGGTTCCGGGTGGTCGAGGATGAAGTGGAGGCCGCGGCTCTCGCGCCGGGTCAGGGCGCAATCCACGATGAGGGAGGCCACGGTGACGAGATTGCGCAATTCGAGGAGGTCGCGGGTCACCTTGAAATTCCAATAGAATTCCTGGACCTCGGCATGGAGGTTCCGCAGGCGGGCGGCCGCGCGCTGGAGGCGCTTTTCCGTGCGGACGATGCCCACGTAATTCCACATAAGGCGGCGGATTTCATTCCAATTATGGTAAATGACGACCAATTCATCCACGTCGGTGACCTGGCCCGGACGCCATTCCGGGAGGGGAAATTCCTGTCGCGGCTTGCGGTTGCGGGCGGTCTTTTTTGCGGCGCGCTCCGCGAAGACGGCCCCCTCGAGGAGCGAATTGCTGGCGAGGCGATTGGCTCCGTGGAGGCCGGTCGAGGCAGCCTCGCCAATGGCGTAGAGCCCCCGCAGGCTGGTCTCGCCATTGAGGTCGGTTTTGACTCCGCCGCATTGGTAGTGGGCCGCCGGGACGACCGGAATCGGCGTCTTAGTAATGTCAATCCCCAGGGACAGGCATTTCTCGTGGATGGTCGGAAATCGGGAGACAATAAAATCGGCCGGCTTGAAACTAATGTCCAGATACACGCATTTTGCGCCGGTCCGCTTCATTTCGGCGTCAATCGCCCGCGCGACGATATCCCGTGGCGCAAGCTCGCGCAGGGGGTGGTGGTCCTCCATGAAGCGGCGTCCGTCGGCATCCAGGAGGATGGCGCCCTCTCCCCGCACGGCCTCGCTGATCAGAAACGAGACTTCCTCCGGATGGAAGAGGCAGGTCGGGTGGAACTGGATGAATTCCATGTTGGCAATGACCGCGCCCGCCCGCCAGGCCATGGCCACGCCATCGCCCGTGGCGATGTCGGGATTGGTCGTGTAAAGATAGACTTTGCCGCAGCCGCCCGTGGCGAGGACATTCACATCGCTGCGGATGAGTTCGACCGTGCCGGTGCCGCAATCCAGGACATAGCAACCCACGCAACTGTCCTGCATGGCAAAGCCGAGCTTCCCCGTTGTCAGAAAATCCACGGCCATGTGGTTCTCCATCACGGTGATTTCCGGGTGATTCCGGATTTGCTCCATGAGGGCGCGCTCGACTTCCCGGCCGGTTGCGTCGTGCGCATGCAGGACGCGGCGTTTCGAGTGCCCTCCCTCGCGACCGAGGTCCAACTCGCTCTCTCCATTCCCGGCGGCGCGCTTGTCAAAGCGCACGCCCAGAGCCGCCAGCTCGGCGATGCGGGCCGGGCCCTCTGTGACCACTGTGCGGACGGTCTCCTCATTGCACAAGCCCGCCCCCGCGACGAGCGTGTCGCGGACATGGAGGTCAAAGGAATCCTCCCGGCTGGTCACGCAGGCGATCCCACCCTGGGCCCAGGCCGTATTCGAGTCGGCGAGGCGTTGTTTGGTGACGAGGGCGACGGACCCCTGATCCGCCGCCTTGAGGGCGAAAGACAAACCGGCAATGCCGCTGCCAATGACGAGTGTGTCGAATTCCTTCATTTTTTCGGGAAAGGGATATTGTCAATAAGCCGGGTGTCTCCGAAGTAAACCGCTGCGGCCAGGCGCGCCGGGCGGTCGGTGCGGATGGTGGACGCGAGCGTTGACGCGTCCACCCCCTCGACATAATCCACCCGCGCTCCGGGGATCCTTTGGATCAACTTGCGGGCGAGCCGCGCGGCCGCCGCGGGCGTGGGCGATTCCGCCGCCGCCTTTTTGAGCGCCGCGCAAATACCCGGCGCCGCGGCCCGCTCGGAGGCCGTCAGATAGGCATTCCGGGAGCTGAGCGCGAGACCGTCCGCCTCCCGGATTGTCGGGTGCGAGAGGACCTTCACCGGAAAGTCGAGGTCGGCGACCATGCGGCGAATGATGACGAGCTGCTGCCAGTCCTTCTCGCCAAAGAGAGCCGCATCCGGGGTGAGAATATTGAAGAGCTTGGCAACGACGGTGCACACACCCGCAAAATGGCCTGGACGCGACGCCCCGCAGAGCCGGGTCGAGAGTGGACTCTCCGCAATCGAGACCGACCGATGAATGTCATACATTTCCTCGGCGCTCGGCGCAAAAATCAGGTCTGCGCCAGCGGAGCGGCATGCGCGCAGGTCGGTGGCCAGCATGCGCGGGTAGCGGGTGAAATCTTCCGCCGGACCGAATTGGGCTGGGTTGATAAAAATCGAGACTTGGACCGTCCCTTTGGCGCCTGCGCGCCGTCGGGCCTGCTCGATGAGCGCGACATGCCCCCGGTGGAGCGCCCCCATGGTGGGAACGAGAATGCGCGGGGGGGCGAGGGCCACCGTGGCCCGCCGCGCCGAGGCAATGGTCCGCACCAATTTCATTGCGCAGGATTCAGCCGCGCCGCGAGGTCGGGGACGTCCCGGCCGGGACATCCGTGCGGTACGTCTCCAAGGGTGTGTTTTTACTGAACAAGCTCATCCGACTCATCGGGCGCCAGCAAGAAACCGACGTCTGTTTTCAGGGTGTCTCTGGCTGGGCTCCAACAGGCGTCTTCTCGGTGGCGCTTCCCACGGGGGCGGCCTGATCCTGTACGGCGGAGGTCGCCGCCGGCGAAACCGCTGGCGAGGCCGCCGGTTGTGGAGAAGTGGCTGCCGCAGGCGCTGGCTTTGACGAGAGAATATCCTTTTCGAATTGCGCTGCCGAGGGTCGGTTGTGCGCGTAGGCAATGGCAAGCAGGAGCGTGACCGCAAAAAAGGCGACGCCCAGCCAGACGGTCGCCCGGGCCAGCACCTGCGAAGTTTGCGCGCCAAAGACATTCTCCGTGACACCCCCGCCAAAGGCCGCGCCCAAGCCTTCGCTCCGCGGCAACTGCATGAGCACAATCCCCACCAGAGCCAGACACACCAAAATATGAATGGTCAAAAGAAAACCGATCAGGATACCCATAGAGCCCAGAAATGTCTCATGCCCCCGCCGTACTGTAAAGAATTCGATTCAAATTTTTCGGCTCGAGCCGACTGCGGGTCGGCAGGGCGAGCGCCTATTGGGCGCCGGGGTCGGGCGCGCAAGCGCGAACGGGCCGCCCCCCCCCACATCAAAATCCAGTGTCAGCCCGCGCCGCGCCCGTTCCCGCGTCGTCGGCTCCTGGGGGGAGCCCCCCCGCGTCCTCAAACCCGTTCGCAGAGACCTCATAGGCTGCGCTTTTTCGCGCCCGGCGCGCCAGTAATGCCGCCCCTCCCAACACCACCAACACCAGCGAGGACGGCTCCGGAATGCTGGCAAGCCGGAATCCGATGTAATTAGTTTCGGACGTGGGAGCAGGACTTCCCCGGAACGAAGAGAGTTGCCATGAATTCTCCCGCATCCAAGCGCCGCCGCGCGCCCCCCGATTGGTGCCATCAATGACAGCGTCATTCCATTCAAACATACTCCCAGTCATGTCATTGATCCCATAAAAGCTCTGTGTGTCATACGCCCCGACGTCTGTCAGATAGTTCTGATTTGAATCCAGGGTTCCATTCTGCGTCACAGCATACACGTATTCGGTACCATTGTGCCACTTGTAATTCACCGCTCCCGGCACGTTCACATCGTTGTGTGGAGTACTGTCGCTTCCGGTCGCATACAACGAATAATTGCCCGTCGCCGGATTGTAGTACGCCGCCTTGTATTGCTCGTCCTCACTCGGGATCCAATACTTCGCGTCCACGTTCTTGGTGAAAATCCCGCTCATCGCCCCATTGAGCGTGTAGGCGCCCGTCTCCGTACTCCCGCTGCCCTGCCCATTGTGCATCCAGTTCGCAAAGCGGGCCGCGTCAAACCAACTGATGTACGCAATCGGATGATTGGCGCTCCCAATCGCGCTGTAGGTGTAACTCCCATTGCTCCCGCTGCGCAAAATGCCCGCTGTGTTGGCGTTGTTCGCCATATTGGTATTGTAGAGCCCGTGGGAATTGGATTTCTCCACCGCATTCAGAAATTCCACGTATTGACCAATCGTCGTCTCGTTTCTGGAAATCGCATACACGTACCCCACGCTGCCATACCCATCGCCGCCGTTTTGGCCATGCGAGCGATTCGAGGCGGATTGCGCCGCGTTGTTTGGGTTGCCAATGGTCACCCAGTCCATCACAACCGCCGCAGGCGCCGGACGGGTCAGAAGAACACCGGCCATGACAGCCAGCACTACCGAGGAAAGAATCGAGGGAAATAGAGTGGTTTTCATAGGAGTGTCTGCGCATACCGAACAGGAAGCTGCCCAAAAAAGCAAGGCTTTTTTTAGTATATCTTCATTTTTTTCTGGCTCAAATTTGGGAGCTTGTCCCAAATCCGCGCGCAAGAAAATGGAACATTTTTCTCTAGCCCAGGCGAAATTTGTTCCAAATTCCGCTACGTAGAGGAAAACGGAACGTTTTTCTTGCCCGACGCTCTCTCGAGGACCGACTTCCCATTTCCCCCTGGCCATCCAGCGCATTTTCTCTCCTTACGCGCGGATTTGGGATCTCCGGCATCTTCCCGGCCTCCTCTTCCAATTTCCAGACAGCCGCAGCCGGCTCATTGAGGGAGAGGGGGATGGTCAGGAGTCGGGCGCCGAGAGAAACCGGCGGAGCGCCTGTCGGGCCCGCTCGGCGTCCGGCCCGAGCCAGGGCAGGTGTCCGGTGCCTTCGACTCCCAGAAAAATGGCTCCTGGGATTTTCGCGCAGAAGGCCCGGGCGGTCTGCTGGGATTGGAGGGGATCCGCGGCGCCGTGCAGCATGAGGACCGGGCAGGCAATCTCCCGCGCCGGAAGGGCGGGAAGGCGCATCAGTTGAAAAATGTCATTGCGCAGGCCGGATTCCCGCGCGGAGATTGGAACGAGGGTTCCGAGGAATTCCTTCAATTCCGCAGTCTGCGCGGGCGAAGCCTCGACGTCGGCAATCAGGCGGGCGGCCCCCTCCGGGGGGCCGGCATAGGAAAGAGCCAATGCCTCGCGCAGAACATCCGGCAGGGGCAGGATGCGCGCAGGCACCTCCCGCAATTGCCACGCGACAAACGCAGAGGTCACATCCCCCGCCAGGAGCCGCAGGATTCTTTCCGGGAGCGGGGCTGGCCGGTCTGGCGCCGCGGGAGGAAGGCGCTCGAAAACTCCGCTGACCAGGACCAGGGCGGTGACGCGATCGGGATGGCGGGCGGCCAAATGGATGGCCACGGGAGCGCCCGCGCCAAAGCCGAGGACGGCTGCCGAGGGGATGTTGAGCGCATCCAGGAGACTGGCCAGGGCATCGGCCTGCTGCTCCAGGAGGGGGCCCGTGGCAAGAGGCGTTCCGAGATAGCCCGGACGCGAAGGCGCCGCCACATGGAATCCCTCCAGCCCGAGCCCCTCCGCAATGGCCAGGCCCTGATCATACCCTCCGGGCGCTCCATGAATCACAAGGACGGGACTCCCCTCGCCTTCTTCGGCAATCTGCTGGGGTCCGGCTGCCGTATCCAGAATGGCGCCCCCCTCTTCGAGCCGGACCAATGCGTCTTCCTTCCAGGAGGCGGCCCACGCAAGGGCAATGCCCACGGCCAGACACACGACCACCCCCGCAAGGAAGAGCCCCCTCCATAGCCAGGCCACACGGAATCCCATGCCTGCCTCAGCGCCGCTTGCGGCGTCCAAATGTCGTCCCCCGCAAGCCGCGCACCCCCTTGGCTCCCTTGAGAGCCTCCTCGACTGTGGACTCATGGAAGAGCGCCGTGTAATGGTACGGGAAGCCATCCAGCTTGAGCCTTGGGACACGCTGTCCGATGAATCGCTCGATGGCCTTCACATGCATGAGTTCCTCGGCAATCATGATTGTGAAGGCGTCCCCCACATTCTGCGCCCGGCCCGTGCGTCCGATGCGGTGAACATAATCCTCGGGATGCTGGGGCACATCGTAATTGATGACGTGCGACACGCCGGCGATGTCTATGCCCCGCGCGGCAATATCCGTGGCCACCATCATCTCGAAGCGCCCATTTTTAAAACCCTCGAGCGCCTCGACGCGCTCGGTCTGGGTCCGGTTGGAATGCAGGACCGCCACCGAGCGCTTCTGGGTCTTCAACTGCCGCGCAATCCGATCCGCGCCATCCTTGGTGCGCGAGAATATCAGGATGCTGTCGAAGTCGGTCCGCTCGAGCAGCGCCAGGAGCAAGTCAAATTTCTGGTCGCTGGCCACTGGATAGAAGGCATGGTGGACCGTCTCCGCGGGCGAGCGTCGGGCTCCAATCTCGATTTTCTCCGGATTCCGCAGGCACCAGGTCGAGAGCCGCTCGATTTCCTCGGGAATGGTCGCCGAGAAAAAGAGCGTCTGGCGGTTCTTCGGGCATTTCTCGATGATGCGCCGGACATCCGGCAGGAAGCCCATGTCGAGCATGCGGTCCACTTCGTCGAGCACGAGGATCCCCACGCCGGAGAGGTTGGCGTCCCCGCGCTGCAAGTGGTCCAGCAGGCGACCGGGGGTCGCAACGACAATGTCGCAGGATTGGAGGGCCTCGCGCTGGGCGGTGAAGCCGACCCCCCCGTGAACAAGCGCCGCCCCAATGCTCAGAAACCGCGAAAAGTCGCGGAAGGCCGTCTCGACCTGCATGGCCAACTCGCGCGTGGGCTCGAGGACCAGACAGCGCGTCTTATGCTGGGGCTCGCCCAGGAGCGTCAGGATGGGGAGCGCAAAAGCCGCGGTTTTTCCGGTTCCGGTCTGGGCCGAGGCAATGAGATCGCGGCCAGAGAGGACAATGGGAAACGCGCGCAGTTGGATGGGTGTGGGCTCGACATAGCCCATGCGCTGAGCGCCATGAACCACGGGATCGGCCAGCCCGATATTTAGGAATGACATGCGCGCATAGTTGCTGATTTTTCGCCAATGACAAAGACTTTTACAGGAACTTTCTTCCAGGAGGCCACGACGCCAATCATTCCAACTTCGGCGCCAAAAGGAAAAAAATGCACTGTACGGTCATGGCATTGCCCCTCGAGGATCCCATTCCTTTGCGCGACGTATGCATGGCGCATGCCGCGATAAATTCCCTCGCCCGTCAACTTGGCGATGGCCTCCTTGCGAATCCAAAATTCCAGAAAGGCTCGCCGGGGATCCAAGGAGCGCTCAACAACGAGGGCCTCGTCCTTTTGAAAATAGCGGCTGGCCAATCCGCGGGCATTCACGATCCGGTCCGGATGCTCGATGTCTATCCCCACGGCGTCCGCCGACACCGCCACGGCGCTGGATCCGGCGGAATGGGACATATTACACTCCGGGCCTCCGGCGAGCTTAGGCTTGCCCTGAGGGCCATGCGACAAATCCGCCGTCCGAATCGTCCGTCCACAATATCCTCCGAGCAACATCAGCAGGATCTTCTCGGAAATGCGTCGCCGCGCCCTGGCCTCGGCTCCCAGGCAACGCCGCGCCCCGCTCCCGGCAGGGGGAGTCACCCAAACATGAATGCCGGACCCTCCCAAGGCG
>WBZO01006231.1_pt1 | contig 11675 bp, 8 predicted proteins | sample 5204261 | NCBI WGS metagenome assembly WBZO01 (sample SAMN12412400, study PRJNA552823) | activated sludge metagenome | isolation source: activated sludge from anammox sidestream of wastewater treatment plant... | place: USA: North Carolina | collected 2017-09 | reverse complement strand
TTTCATTGCCTTGCGTCAAGTTTGATGGAATTGCTGCGGATGCAAGCCAATTCGGCTTTGTTCTCCTCCGTACCTATCGTATATGGCTATGATGTTTGGGTGGCGCCGGTGGACGCTGCGGACGCCTCCTTTTGCCCCATGCGCTTTGCCGCCGGCATCAAGATCAACAAGCCCAAGATAGCTGCCACCAAAGTGAACGGAAGGGTGTCGGTCCCGGCAAAGTTCTGTGTGACCACGACGATGGCGGCGGAAATGTTGCGCTGCGCAGTGCCCAACCCCATCACGGCGCGCACGCCCGGATCGCGACCGCCCAGCAGCAAGCCGATGAGCAGCGACCCAACCAGAAACAGAATCAGCGCCAGAATACCCCAGGAGCCGATAAAGGCGATGATGTTGGAGAGATTCATGGCAAGCGCCGCCACCATCATCACCAGTATAGCGAGACCGGAGATCTTGTTCATGAGCTGACTCCATTTGGCTCCATCTTCCGCCGAATGGGAGCGAATCAAGAGTCCGATGGCTAACGGAATCAACATCAACACGATCAGCGACTGGGCAATGTCCCAGGGATTCACCGATACGCCTTGCAGCAGCAGCGGCATCACGATGGGCATATAGACGATGGTCACTACCATCAGCAACACCATCAACCCGACGCTAAAGCCCAGACTGCCTTTGGCGTTCTGCGCCAGCTTGGGCAGGAAAGGTGCGCCTGCCGCGCAGCCCAGCACGATTAGACCGATCTTGAGATCGTTAGCAATGGGCAACAAGAGCGTGAGCGCATAAGCCAGCGCCGGCGCCAAGATAAAGTTGGCGACAAGGGCGAGAATCACCAATTTCACATTCTTGAGTGGCTGAAGGATCATCGCCATCGTGAGGGACGCGCCCATGCCCAACATACTGGTGACCACAAACAGCAAGCCCGATAATCCGGCAATTGCACCGACAAATTCTTCGAGTGTCATAGAGTCTTCTCCTTAACTAGCGCAAATTCCTTTTTGGTGCAAGGTGGGGGCAAAACATTCGCAGAAATGTTTGCGTAATGGTTCGGCAATCCAGCGAATGCCTCGCCGCTACGAAACGGAATTTGCGCCGAGTTCTGTCAAGAAAATTGTTGTTTCTCATTTTCTTTGCCTCCTTTGCGGCAAGAACGTGTTGCGTTACGCACATGGGCTATAAACGGGTAGGATATGTGTGTAGGCGCAGTGGCGAATTCATTCGTGCGATACATGAATTTTGCGGATAAAACGATCGAGACGCTGAATCGAGTGAACTGTATTTGACATGACACGTTACTATGGATGCGTAACATGAGTACCAAAATGCCTATCGCCACAATCATAGGCGCGACGAGCGCGCTGGAAATCGTATTCAGCGTCTTGACGAGTGGAAAGCAAGTTGTTGTCAGAACTGCGAACATGCAAGGCGCCTATTCAGCCCATGCCTTTAACATGTTGCACGGCGGCATCCACAGTCGGAAAGATATTTTCTTTGCCGATGATTTCGAGCAAGCCGCTTTCGTCGGCATACTTGAGAACTGGCGCATGCACGTCCGCGAAATACACCGCGATGTTTTTCCCTTGCAATTCCTTTACCAGTTTCCCCAGAATATCCACGCTCGTCACATCAATTTCGTACCAGGCATTTGCATCTAGAATTGCCGCTCGCGGTGGCGGTTCCATCTCCTCCAGCATGGCTTTGACCCGGTCGCGGAACGTCGGCGCATTGGCATAATACAATTGACCATCCAGCCGCGCGATCAATACGTCCGGCACCGCGATATTCTCGGGATGTCGCCCCATGTCCGAGTAGGTTCCGGGAACGTTGGGAACACGTCCCAGCGCCGAGACATTCAGACGGCTTGACTTGTAGATCACAAACACCAACGATGCGACGACCCCGATGATCATGCCTTCCAATACATCAATCAGCAGCACGCCCACCAGCGCCAGCGCGCCAAACCAGAATTCGACCCGCGAGGCGAGCCGAAGTTTTTGCAGTTTGCGCGAGGCGAGAATGTGCCACAGCGCATGAATAATCAGCGCCGCCAACACCGCTTCGGGCAGCGTCGTGAACAAGGGCGTGAGAAAAAGAACGGTGATGATGGTCACGCCCCAAGAGACCAGATTTGTAACCTGACTGCGCGCGCCCGCGCCTTCCTTTACGGCGGACGCCGACATGCTGCCGGCGGCGAGCATACCGCCGAACAACGCGCTCAGCAGATTCGCCCCGGCGTGTGCGTTCAATTCCTGGTCGGCATTCACGTCATAGCCGTGTTTCTCGGCAAACTCGTGCGCCACGCCTAGCGCCTCGCTGTACGCCACCAACAGCACACCCATCGCGGGCAATATCATCGCCAGATACGTTGACAACGGCGCTTGGGGGATGGTCAATGAGGGGAGCCCTTGCGGCAGCGTGCCTACGATTTCTACGTCATACTTGCCATGGAGATCGAGCGCCGCGCTCAAGCCGATTGCGCCAAACAGAACCACCAGTCCCGCCGGGATTTTCTCGTTCAACCGTGGCAGAATAAAGAGCAGCGCCAGCGCAATCGCTCCGACGGCAAACGTGACCCAGTTTGCCTGCGGCAATGCTTGGATAATCCCCAGGATCTTTTCAACCGTGTTGCCTTCGGGTTTGGCAACTCCAAACAGCTTGTTCAATTGTCCCACCACCACGAAAATGGCGAGACCCGTGATAAAGCCGTCCATCACCGGTTTGGAAAGAAATTGCGTGATAAAGCCGAGCCGCGCCAGTCCTGCCGCCAAAAAGACCAGCCCGGTGACCAAAACAAACGCGGTCGCATAACTTTGATAGGTTTGGGGGTCAGACGCGTTTGCCGCGGCGGTGGCAACCAGCGCGGCAGCCACGGACGAAGCGAGGAGCGCGGCTGTGGCAGAGGTGGCTTGCACCACAAGGTGCCGCGAGGTACCCAGCAGCGCATAGACGAGCAAAGCAGCCAGTAAGGTATAGAGTCCCGCTTGTGGCGGCAGCCCGGCAATGCCCGCATACGCCATCGCTTCCGGCACCACCAACCCCCACAGCGTCAATCCGGCTAGAATGTCAAAGCGGAGCCAGGCGCGGTCATAATGCGGCAACCAAGCCAGAATTGGCACAAAGCGCGCCAACCCGGTTGCCTTGCCGGTAGTTTTGGGAGTGGCTTTCATCGTATTATCTCCGTCTCACGCGACGGCTGTTTCGGCGCGTCCACACCGCCAACGCATGTTGTTTCTGCGCCTTTGAGCGACGTGGCAGTTGCTTCATCGGTCAAAGACTCGGGCAAGGCAACGCACAGCAAGGTCATTGCTCCGCCAAAGAGCAACACAAACAGAACGCCTGCGACAGCCGCCGCGCGCGGTGTTTTGAGACGCTCGCGTTCGGCGTCCACCCCAAGTGAAACAATGGTGAGGATCAGGATAGAAATGATGTAGATGTTGCTGTGCAGCAGATTGGTTGGTCTGGGATGTCGCGGGGCCGAAAGGGTTTGGGTGGTCATTCATTGCTTCCCTCAAGACTCAATCGAGTGGAATGAGCGCTTCCGTCCACCACTCGGGAGGCGTCGGCATGGTAGGCGTAAAGGGCGCGCGCTGTTTCAGCCATTCCACGCCTCCTTGTCGCGCGGCAGAACCTTTTTGTCAACCAACCAAGCTAACCATTTCACAGCGCTAATGTATCGCGGCGGAGTCGAGACATTCCACCGAGACGATGAGCAAATGACTATTGTAGAGACTGTTTAGGATTCCGATCAGCGCGGTCTGGTCGGCGTCATGCGCGCAAAGCGTCGAAATGGATGAAAGGTCGGACAGCGTTCGGACTACAATGGAAAGCCCTTCAAAATAGTCAAGCCATGTTGCATCCAGCGCGCCAAGGACGCGGATCAAATACACTCCACGCGTATCAATCGGCCAACTTGTAGTTTGCATTAGTTGACTCATTTTTGAGGTCCCGTTTTAGCCCGATATCTGCATTGCCCAATTCGCTCCACGTAGGAGCTGCAGAGTTATTGATACTTTAACAGAGTCCCGCGCAAATCCATCCACCTACCGGGTGGAATTAAGGCGTACTTGGAGTGAACAGGATGGCGCAACAGGATTGAATGGAAGCCAACTTGGGAGGGGAGCAAAAATACCGTGACTGGAGCGATGGCGGACGCGCCATACTCTACCATCGCGGCGGAGGAGGGGCGAAACATTCGCAGTGAGGTTTGCGTAAGCATTGAGCAATTCGGCAAACGTTTCGACCCTATGCTTCGGTCGGGGAGCGCAAGAGACCATAAGCCACTGCGACGCGCACCGCATCCGTGCGGCTATTGACATTGAGCTTGGCGTGGATATGGTCAATGTGGGATTTGACCGTCAACGGTGAAATCACCAATGCCTGGGCGATTTCTTTGGTTGACATATGTTTTGCCAGAGCTTCCAGCACTTGCATTTCACGCACGCTGAGCGGTTCAATCAAACGTTCGGACTCGGTCTCGATATTTTTGGCGCGGACAGTGCGCTGCGCGGTTTGCGCTATCGCCGACAGAATGTTTTTGAGATAGCCGGGCGCTATATTGCGCGCCAACAGCAGGTCGAGCAAGCGGACGATACCGGGACCCAAATCAACAAACGTGCGTTTGAAACCGCCGGGCTCTGCCAGCTCGACGGATTTTTGCAGCGCATCCACCGCTTCTTTGGTCTGCCCCAGCGCATCCAGCGCCAACGCTTGGAGGGCAAGCAGTTGAATCGTTCGCCGCCGATTATGCACGGCACGCGTCACTTGTAGCAGCGTGTCAATTTCCGAACGCGCGGCTTGGGTCTGTTCCGTTTTGCGTACTGCCAACCAAATGCGGATGCGGGTCAAATGGGGTTCTACTTGCCACATCAAGTGTGGCGCGGCAGTGAGCGACGTGCTTTGCGTCCAGCGCAAGGCGGCTGCCATATCGCCCTGCATTAACGCCAAGCGCGCCCGGTATGCCTCGGTACTGAGCGCCAAGTCGCTCACTTGCAGCTCATCGCTGAATCGCGAGACCGTCTGCAGCGTCGCATTTGCTTCGTGGGCTAAACTCCGAACTTGCTGTATCAGAGCCAACCAACAAAAGCTCTCGTGACTCGCTTTGACATGTGCGGCAAACCGCAGTTCTGCGCACTCGGCAAAATGCTGGGCAGCTGCTTCGAGCTGATTCCATTCATAATTCACCAGTCCCAACAAATAGTGCGCCCAGCCGCGCGTCAGATACGACGTGTCGCGCGCAAGTTCCAGCATGTTTGATGCCGTGTTGAACAGACTGAAATAATCCGCTTCGTTCAGTTGGATGTTGGCAAGCGCAAGCAACAATTTGAGCCGAAAGTACGGAGAGCCACTCACATCGTTTTGCTGCGCGTCCGTCAGCAAATTTATACCAGCCGTTGTATTGCCGGTGAGCTGATAACAGACGGCTTGATAAAACAGAACATAGCCGCGCGCAAAAACACTCTTGACCGGCAAATCAGCCAATGCTTGTGACGCGAGTTCGAGCGCCGCTGTCGGTTGATTCGTATAATACGCAAGCTGGGTCTTGATGGCGCTGATTTCACCGCGATAGTAGGTTCGCTTAACCGTATCCAAATCTTGCGCTTCCGCTAATCGCTGTTCTGCTAGCGGAAGCAATCTTGCAATGGCAGACAATCCCTGGCGGAGCGCTTCGCGCCAGAGCTGCGCCATAATGAGCCCCAGATGCCGGTCCCACTCTGCCGTTGGAAATAAACCGAGCCACATCTCAAGCACGGGACGCGCCGTCTCTTGGTCCAAATCGTGATGAATTTGTTCACCCACGAGATTTGCGGCGCGGGCATATTCTTTTGCCGCAACCGCATACTGAAGCGCCTCGGTGATCAACCCATGTGTCACATGCCATTGACTTGCGCGCCGCTGCAGCTCTGCAATGGTTTCGGCATTGTACGCAACCGCCGCGCGTGTGCGTAGAAAATCGCGAAAAAGGTGGTGATAGCGATACCAGCCCGCGCGGTCATCCAGCGTTACGACCATCAGCTCTTCCCGCACCAACGCATCCAAAATCGCGCGCCAATTCTCGTGCGTTTGTCCCACAATCAAAGCTTCACAGGCGTCTGCCGTAAAGCGTTCGAGAATCGAGGTCTTGAGCAAGAATTCCTGCGTGGCAAGGGGTTGCCGCAAAAAAACTTCGCTCGAAAAATACTGCACCATCCGGTCGCCCGGTTGATTGCCCAGCTCGCGGGTGATTTGTAACACCTCTGTCCCGTTTGTTCCGGTACGCAGCGCGAGCGTCGCAAACCTGAGTCCAACCGCCCATCCTTCAGTGCGCTGTTGCAAAACATCTAACGTTTCTGGGTAAAATTCGCGCTTGACCGTGCGCGTCAACAGTTCGCGCATTTCCTCTGTCGTGAACCGCAGATCGGTTCTGCGTAGTTCGCAAATTTTTCCTTCCGCATGGAGTTTGGCGAACGGCAGCTGCACATCATAGCGCATTAATATGACCAGATGCATGGACGGGGGAATTCGTCGGACCAGCGCGTCCATCAGCGCCTGGATGTCGGGAGAACGGAGCAAATGATAGTCGTCGAGGACGAGAATAAATTTTTCAGGAAGTTCTGCCAGCTCGTCACACAACGCGGCTCCCAGACGGGTAGGAGCTTGGGCGAGCGAGGATTGGAGCAAGCCCCAAAAGGAGGCGAGCGCGCCGGGAAAAATGGTGCGGATGGCGGCAACGAGGCAAGCTGTAAAAACCTCCAGCGAATCATCGCTTTCTTCGAGGGACAGCCACGCTACGGGGAGAATTACATTGTCGAGCCAATCAAGCGCCAGAGTCGTTTTGCCAAACCCGGCTGGCGCTGAAATGACGGTGAGCGGCGCGTCGAGCCCGGCATCTAATGTCGCAAGCAAGCGGGGACGTCGGATCAATTCAGTCGTCAGGCGCGGACGAATTAATTTGACTCGGGCGATTTCGGTCATGATACCGTGTCGGGTGTTTTCAGAATGTATTCCTCCCCGCAATTTCCGTGGCGCTCGCAAACCGGGGCGGCTAACTTGATGCTCGCAACAGCAAGCGACGCGTGAGAACCCCTGAACGGGGAATGTAACGCCAAGTTGAAATTATAGCATATTCTTTGCACTTTGATTTGAATGTCCACGAAAAAAATCATCGAACCGCTCTCGGCGCATCCTCCGTAATTCCTACCTTCGGGTGGACGGAAATTGCAGGTTGATGCTCGCGCTCATCATCGGCATAATGCTGCTTGTCGCCGGGGTCATTCGGTTGGGCTTTATCGCCGACTTTTTGTCAAGCCGGTCGTGACGGGCTTTGTCTTTGGCTTGGCGCTCGTGATTGCGGTGGGCCAAGCGCCCAAGTTATTTAGCGTTCCGTCAAGCAGCGGAAACTTTTTTCAGCAAGCATGGTCGCTCCACTACGGCGACATCCGAAAGCTCGGGCGCGCGTACCCAACTGTCGCCGCTCGTTACATCCGGGTAGAAAGCGTTCTCTAACGCTGACAAGGCGTTACGTGCGAGATGTGCCAAGCGCCACATTTCAACAGTTGCCGTTGGTACAGGTTTCCATTATGATGGCGCGGCGAGAATGAACGACGACTATTTTTCGGAGGATTGTCTATGCCGCATCCGTTGACGCGTTGCGAATGGAGCGTTTCCGACCCGCTTTACATTCAATATCATGATGAGGAATGGGGCGTGCCGCTACACGATGAACAAAAATTATTCGAGTTTCTCATTCTCGAAGGAATGCAAGCGGGCTTGAGCTGGCTCACGATTTTGAAAAAACGCGAAAATTTTCGCAAGGCGTTCGACAATTTTAACGTCAATCACGTCGCGCGTTACGACGAACGCAAAATCGAAGCGTTGATGCAAGACGCGGGCATCATTCGCAATCGGCAAAAAATTTTGGCGACGATTGATAACGCGCGCGCCTTCCTCAAGGTGCAAGACGAATTTGGCAGTTTCGACAAATACATTTGGGGCTTTGTGAATGGCAAACCGATTCGCAACGAATGGACGACGTTACAAGAAATTCCCGCGAAAACGCCGTTGAGTGAAACGCTTAGCAAAGATTTAATCAAACGCGGGTTTCGTTTTGTCGGACCGACGATTGTGTACGCGTACATGCAGGCGACCGGTATGGTGAACGACCATCTCGTTGCGTGCTTTCGTCACCGCGCGGTCATGCGGCGGCGTTAGAATTTTCCCAAGCGATGTAACGGTTTCGAGTCTGCGGCGTAAATCTCTAAATTTGCGCCGCAGATTTTTTAGGCGCGCGGTTCGCGCTTGAACCAATTTCATCATGCAAAGGAAAATTCCAATGTTACAGCTCTGCCGCAGTTTGCTCCTCTTGGGTTCGCTCATTCTTTTTGTCGCCGGCTGCGCGCTGGCGCCCACGCCGACGCCAACGTCAACGCCATTTCCTACATTGCCGCCCGCGACGCCTACCGCCGCGCCGACACTTATGCCCACGCTTACGCCGACCAGCGCGCCGATAGATTACACCGGTTGGTGGGATGGCAGCGCCAACGACGGCGCGCTTTTGGGTTCGTTTCAGTTCATTGTCGAAAACAACGAGGTTACCGAAATCGGTTTCGATTACACCTTGCGTTTTGGCGGTTGCACCATCATCAGCGCGTTGAGCGGTACGGCGGACGAAAGTTTTATCGAGGGCGATAAAATTCACGCGACCATGTTGGGGGATGACGGCAGGGTGTTGACTTTTAACGGCGTTTTTTCTTCCGCCAAACGCGCGGAAGGAACGTTGACGTACAAAGGCGTGTGGGATGATTGCGGCGCATTTGAAAAATCCGCGCCGTGGACGGCAGACCGCAAACCGATTCCGCCCACGCGCACGCCGACGCCGTTTCCGCCGACCGAAACGCCGACGCCCACGCCGACCGCGACGGCAACGCCGCTGCCAACGGACAGCGAACCAGCGCCGACGCGCCAAGCGGGAAAATACGACACCGCTTTTCCGCTGCCCAGCGACGTGCGGGAATTTTATCGCGGCGGCACGTACGAAGGACAAATCAATTTCAAAACGGCCTTGAGCGTTTCGCAGATTGTGGAATTTTATCGCACCGCGCTGACGGCGATGGGGCTCAAAGAAGATTTGCGTCTGGCGACGATTGACGAAACCGGATTCAGCATCGTCTTTAACGGTTGGCAGCCAAACAAATGGCTCGTGATCCAGGGCGTGGATTTGGGCGTCTTGCGGAATGTGAGTCTGCGGCTGGAAAATCCGTCTTGAAATTTTGACGCGCTGCTCCCGTCCACTTTTGACCTGTGTGTGACCAAAATAAAATCCGCACGCCAAGAACTTGGGCTATAATAGATTGGATTCCGGCGGCGCGACAGCGCGCTGCTAGACGCTTGAGGGAACGAACGTATGAATGGATTACAAGAGGTCGAAACTAGAAAATATACGAAACCGCCGCAGATGCCGGGGTTGCCCGCGCTCGGCAGCGCGTTAGAATTGATGCGCGGGCCATTGGCGTTTTTTGTGCGCGGGTATCACGAACTCGGCAGCGTCTATCGCGTGCGCGCGGCGAATCGTGATTTGTACGTGTTGGCGGGCCGCCAAGCCAATTTATTCATGACGCAAAAAGGTGACGGCGTTTTGCACAGTCACGAGTTGTTTGGCGATTTTGCGCGCGAGCTCGAAACGGAAATTTTTCTCGTGGCAATGGACGGCGCGCCGCATCGGCATTTGCGCGGCGAGATGCGCGACGGCTATGCGCGCGAAGCGTACATGCGCTATCTGCCCGAAATGGGCGCGTTGATTCAAAACACCGCGCGCGCGTGGCGCGTCGGCGAAACGATTCCGGCGACGCGCATGTTGCAGCGTCTCGTCTCGCGTCAACTCAGTCAAGCCATCGCCAATTTTGACGCGGAACCATATTTTGACGCGCTGGCGGTGTTTCTGAATACCATCATGAACGCGGCAGTGTTGAAAACGTGGCCCCGCATCATGTTGAAAAATCCGCGTTACGTGCGCGCGAAAAGGCGCGTGCTGGATATGGCGCGCGAAATTTTGCGGCGGCATCGTGAGGAACCGGCGGCGGGGCGCGCGCCCGATTTGATTGACGACCTTTTGCACGCGACGACAATTGACGGCAAGCCCTTGTCCGAAGCCGCGCTCATTGCCGCGACAGTGGGACCCATGATTGCGGGCATTGATACGGCGGCGAACACGTTGAGTTTTCTGTTGTACTCGCTCTTGAAAAATCCCGACATCTTGGCGCGCGTCCAGTCCGAAGCGCAGCGCGTACCCGCGGCGGAATATCCAACGTTCGCGGAATTAAAAGCGATGCGCGCGCTGCACGGCGCGGCATTAGAGACGCTGCGCCTATATCCCGTCGCGTTTGCCGTACCCCGCATGTCCGTCGCGGAATTTGAATTCGACGGTTACGCCATTCCCAATAATCAAGAAGTGTTTGTGGCGTCGGGCGTGACGCATTATCTGCCGGAATTTTTTCCCGAACCGTATCAATTCGATATTGACCGTTATGACGCGCCGCGTCAGGAACAGCGCAAGGCGGGCGTCTTTGTGCCGTATGGTCTCGGCGCGCATACTTGTCTCGGCGCGGGCATGGCGGAACTCATTATCATGTTCACGACCGCCATGTTGTTACGCACGGTCGAGCTAACGCTCGCGCCGTCCGATTACGTTTTGCGTGTTCGCAATATGCCGCTGCCGCGCCCCGATAACCGTTTCGGACTGCGCGTCGTGGCTTTAAAGAATGGAGGCGCGCAATGACACAGCGCTTTTCGTTGGTGGATGCGGCGTGGCTGCACATGGACGAGCCGACCAATATGGCGGTGATTGCGGGCGTCATCATATTCGACGACCCGTTGAATTTTAACGACCTTAAGGAATTGATTCGCGCGCGTCTCTTGCGCGTGCGTCGTTTTCGCCAACGCGTGCGCGAACCCTTGTTCGGCGTCGGCATTCCCCAATGGGAGGACGATCCGCAATTTGACCTCGACGCGCATTTGCATCGCATCGCGCTGCCCGCGCCGCATGACCAACAGGCGCTGCACGAACTCGTCGGCGATTTAATGTCCATGCCGCTCGATTTTTCCAAACCGTTGTGGCAATATCATCTTGTCGAAAATTTTGAGGGCGGCTGCGCGCTCATTTGTCGCCTGCATCATTCGATGGCGGACGGTCTCGCGTTGGTTCAGGTGTTGCTTTCGCTCGCGGACAATGCGCCCGCGCCGAGTGAGGAATCCGCGCTCGCGCGCGTCGAGAACGGCAATGGCGCGCGCAAACGGCGCGGCATGTTTTCGAATGTGATGAAACTCGCGCGCACGGGCGGCAAGCTCGCCATGCAAACGGCGACGAGCCGCGAAAAATTGCGCGACACGGCGCTGCTGGGCGCGAGCGGTTCGATGGCGTTGGGCAAATTGCTGTTCACCGGTCCCGACACGCATTCGCTTTTCAAAGGCAAATGCGGCGTGATGAAACGCGTCGCGTGGACGCAGCCGCTGCCGTTCGCCGATGTAAAATTTGTGGCGCGCGCGCTCGGCGGCACCATCAACGATCTTTTGATTAGCGCGGTGACGGGCGCGCTGCGGCGTTATTTGGAAGCGCGCGCGGTGGATACCCAAGACATGAATTTGCGCGCGATTGTGCCGGTGAATTTGCGCGCGCCCGGCGATTTGGATTTGGATTCGTTGGG
>WBZO01006230.1_pt1 | contig 11676 bp, 8 predicted proteins | sample 5204261 | NCBI WGS metagenome assembly WBZO01 (sample SAMN12412400, study PRJNA552823) | activated sludge metagenome | isolation source: activated sludge from anammox sidestream of wastewater treatment plant... | place: USA: North Carolina | collected 2017-09 | reverse complement strand
TACTGGCGCTCGCCGATCGGTTGGTACAGCTCGGTGGACGCGATCACGTCGGAGCCGAGCACCAGGTCGTTGCGCCACTCGGCGCCCCACTTGTTGATCCACTTGCGCCGATGCGACGCGTACAGGTCGAAGCTCGCCTGCTTGCCCAGGTTGGCCTCCATGCTCAGGCCGAAGCGGAAGTAGTCGCTGGCGGGCTTTTCCTTGACCGAGACGATCAGCGTGCGCTTGCCGTCGATCTCGTCGACGCTGTAGTTGACCGATTCGAAGTCGCCCAGGCTGTAGATGCGGCGCATGTCCAGGTCGATGGTCGCGCGCTCGATCGGCGCGCCGACCGCGGTGTGCATCGACTGGCGCACCACCGCCTGCGACACCCGGCGCGTGCCCTCGATCTGGATCGCCTCGACCACCACCGGCGCCTGCGCGGTCGGCGCGCCCTGCCGCCGGCGCAGCTGCGCATAGGCCTGCGGCGGCAGCGCGAGCGCGCGCAGGCGCTCGGCCTGCGCGCGCGCCGCTGCCTCGCCGATCGGCACCGTCTTGGGCAGGTTGTCGAAGTCGGTCGACGAGAAGCTGCCCAGCGCGGGCACGATCAGGATGTCCCGGGCTTGAAGCTCCTTCAGCGAGCGGGTCACGTTCTGCTCGGTCAGGATGTTGATCATCTGCGCCGTCACGCTCAGCACCGAGGTGATCTCGTCGGGCTTGAGCAGCGGCGTGCCCAGGTTGACCGCGATGATGATGTCGGCGCCCATCGCGCGCGCCACGTCCACCGGCAGATTGCGCACCAGGCCGCCGTCGACCAGCTGGCGCTTGCCGATCGTCACCGGCGCGACCGCGCCCGGCACCGACATCGACGCGCGGATCGCACGCACCACGCTGCCTTCCTTCAGCACCACCATCTCGCCGGTGCCGATGTCGGTGGCGATCGCGCGAAACGGAATCGGCAGGTCGTCGAAGCTGCGCGCGTTGACCACCTGCACCAGCCCGCGCAGCTCGCCTTCGAGCGCGACGCCGGTGACCAGCCCCTTGGGCAGCTCGATGCCGTCCTTGCCGACGCCGAGCTCGGGGATCACGTACGGGGTCAGGTCGTCGGTCTTCTGGCGCAGGCTCAGGTCGGCGCGCGGCGCCTTGTCGCGGAACAGCTTCTCGGTGGTGATCTGGGCGATCGCCCGCTCCATCTCGGGCACGCTCATGCCGGTGGCGTAGGCGGCGCCGACGATCGAGCCCATGCTGGTGCCGACGATCAGGTCCACCGGCACGCGCAGCTCCTCCAGCACCTTGAGCACGCCGATGTGCGCGGCGCCGCGCGCGCCGCCGCCCGACAGCACCAGCCCGACCTTGGGTCGTGGGGCGGGTGCCGCGGCGGCGGCGCTGCCGGTCGGTGGCGGCGCCGCCGTCGCGTCGGCGGCTGCGGCCTGGGCCGATGCGGCGGTCGCGGCGGCCAGCAGCAGCGTCGACAGCGCCTGCAGCAGCGGCTTGAGATGGCTCATCAGAGTGCGGCGGGCTTGCGGGATGCGGCGGCACGCAGTCTATGCGAGCGGCCTCGCCGCCGCAGCGGGCGTCACGCTCGCCCGCGGAGTCGGCGGCTGCCGCGGGCCGAGCTCAAGCCGCGGCCCGGCGCCACAGGCGTTCGTAGCGCGGCACCGGCCCGAGCCGTGAGCGCACCAGCTCGAAGCCGGTGACCGGCCAGCGCAGCGCGCGCGCCGGCGCGCGCGGGCGGTGGCCGGCCGCGTGCCGCGCCAGCGTCACGTGCGGGCGCAGCGCGCGGCCCGACGCCGGCAGCCCGGCCGCGCGCAGCGCGTCGGCCAGCGCCGCATGCAGCGCGAGCAGCGCCGGCGGCGGCCGGCTCGCCTCGAGCACCACCAGCCCGCCGGCCCAGCAGGCGACGCGATCCAGCGGCTGCACGAAGCGCGCGAGCGGCACGGCCAGCGCGGCCTGCAGCAGCGGCACGCGCGCGGCCGGCACCTCGCCGAGGAAGTGCAGCGTCAGGTGCAGCCGCTCGCTGGCGACCGGGGCGGCGCGCTGCGGCCACGGCTGAAGGTCGCGCAGCGCGGTGAGTGACGCGCGCAGCGCTGCCCCGGGCCACAGCGCGAGGAACAGGCGCTGCGCCGCCGCGTCGGCCCGCGCGGCAGCACCGGCGGGCTCAGCGCCGCCGGTACTCGACATGGCTGTAGCCGAAGCCCTGGCCGGAGTCGTGCCGCGTGCGCCAGCGCTCGACGAAGGCGTCGCGCGGCCACGGCGGGAAGCGGGTGTCGCCGTCGACCTCGAGCTCGAGCTCGGTCAGCAGCAGCAGGTCGGCGCGCGGCAGCGCCGCCGCGTACAGCTGCGCGCCGCCGATCACGCAGATCCGCGCCGCGTCGGCGACCAGCGCGAGCGCGGCGTCGAGCGAGTGCGCGACCTCGGCCCCGGGCGCGCTGAAGCCCGGGTCCCGGCTGACGACGATGTTGCGCCGGCCCGGCAGCGGCCGCACGCGTTCGGGCAGCGCCTGCCAGGTGCGCCGCCCCATCACCACCGGGTGGCCGTTGGTCGCGCTGCGGAAGAACGCGAGGTCGGCCGGCAGCTGCCAGGGCAGGCTGCCGTCGCGGCCGATCACGCCGTTGCGCGCGACCGCGGCCACGAGCACGAGCTCGCCCATCGTCACACCGCCACCGGCGCCTTGATCGCCGGGTGGTGCTGGTAGTCGACGAGCTCGAAGTCCTCGTACGCGTAGTCGAAGATGGTGGCCGGCCGGCGCCGGAGCTGCAGCACCGGGAACGGATAGGGTGCGCGCGCGAGCTGGGTGCGCACCTGCTCGACGTGGTTGTCGTAGACGTGGCAGTCGCCGCCGGTCCAGATGAACTCGCCGACGTCGAGGTCGCACTGCTGCGCGAGCAGCTGCGTCAGCAGCGCGTAGCTGGCGATGTTGAAGGGCACGCCCAGGAACACGTCGGCGCTGCGCTGGTACAGCTGGCAGCTCAGGCGCGCGCGCGCGCCGGCCGTGTCCGCCGGCGCGACCCAGAACTGGAAGAACGCGTGGCAGGGCGCGAGCGCCATCTTCGGCAGCTCGGCGACGTTCCACGCGCTGACGATGATCCGCCGGCTGTCGGGGTTGGTGCGCAGCTGCCTGACGACCTCGGCGATCTGGTCGATGTGCGCGCCGTCAGGCGCGGGCCAGCTGCGCCACTGCACGCCGTAGACCGGCCCCAGGTCGCCGCTGGCCGGGTCGGCCCATTCGTCCCAGATGGTCACGCCGCGCTGCTGCAGCCAGCGCGCGTTGCCGTCGCCGCGCAGGAACCACAGCAGCTCGAGCGCGACGCTCTTGAAGTGCACGCGCTTGGTCGTCACCAGCGGAAAGCCTTCGGCCAGGTCGAAGCGCAGCTGCCGGCCGAACACGCTGCGCGTGCCGGTGCCGGTGCGGTCGCCCTTGTGCACGCCGTGCTCGAACACGTCGCGCATGAAGTCTTCGTAGGTGCTGCGGATCGGGCGGGACACGGCGCAAGGAGGTGGGCATCGACCGCCGGTGCGCGCACCGGGTGCCGGCGCGGGGCGGGCGGGGCCGGGATTATGTCTGCTCGAACTGCATCGCCGCGAGCCGCGCGTACAGCCCGCCGCGCGCGACCAGCTCGGCGTGGCTGCCGATGTCGACGATCTGCCCGGCCTCCATCACCACGATCCGGTCGGCGCGCAGCACCGTGGCCAGCCGGTGCGCGATCACCAGCGTCGTGCGCCCGCGCATCGCCGCCTCCAGCGCCGCCTGGACCATGCGCTCGCTCTCGGCGTCCAGCGCGCTGGTCGCCTCGTCCAGCAGCAGCAGCGGCGGGTTCTTCAGCATCGCGCGCGCGATCGCGATGCGCTGGCGCTGGCCGCCCGACAGGCGCACGCCGCGCTCGCCGAGGTAGGTGCGGTAGCCCTCGGGCAGCGCCTCGATGAAGTCGTGCGCGAACGCCGCCCGGGCCGCCGTCACCACCTCGTCGTCGCTGGCGTCGGGGCGGCCGTAGCGGATGTTCTCGAGCGCGCTGGTCGAAAAGACCACGCTGTCCTGCGGCACGATGCCGATGCGCGCGCGCAGCGCGGCCAGCGAAGCCTCGGCCACCGGCACGCCGTCGACCAGCACCCGGCCCTGCTGCGCGTCGTAGTAGCGCAGCAGCAGCTGCAGCACCGTGCTCTTGCCGGCGCCGCTGGGGCCGACCAGCGCGACCGTCTCGCCGCTGGCGACCGCGAGCGTGAAGTCGGCCAGCGCCGCGTGCTGCGGCCGCGACGGGTAGTGGAAGCGCACCTGCTCGAACGCGAAGGTCGAGCCGCCGGTGGCCGGCGGCAGCGGCCGCGGCGGCGCCGGGTCGGCCACCGGCGAGCGCGCGGCCAGCAGCTCCATCAGCCGCTCGGTCGCGCCGGCGGCGCGCAGCACGTCGCCGTAGACCTCGGACAGGATCGCGACGCTGCCCACCAGGATGATCACCAGCACCACCGTCTGCCCGAGGTGGCCGGCGCTGATCGAGCCGCGCAGCACCGCCTGCGTGCCCTGGTACAGCCCCCACAGCAGCGCGCCGAAGGTGGCGCTGATGATGAAGGCCACCAGCACCGCGCGCACCACGGTGCGCCGGCGCGCGGTCTCGAAGGCCTGCTCGGTCGCCGCGCGAAAGCGCGAGGCCTCGCGCTTCTCCTGGGTGTAGCTCTGCACCACGGGAATCGCGTTGAGCACCTCGGCGGCGATTGCGCTGGAGTCGGCGACCCGGTCCTGGCTCGCCCGCGACAGCCGCCGCACGCGCCGGCCGAAGTACAGGCTGGGCAGCACCACCAGCACCAGGATGCCCAGCACCTGGGTCATCACCACCGGGTTGGTCACCACCAGGATGCCGAGCGCGCCCACGCCCATCACCGTGTTGCGCAGCCCCATGCTCAGGCTGGAGCCGACCACGGTCTGCACCAGCGTGGTGTCGGTGGTCAGGCGGCTGAGCACCTCGCCGGTCTGGGTGCTCTCGAAGAACTGCGGGCTCTGGTTGACCACGTGCGCGTAGACCGCGCTGCGCAGGTCGGCGGTCACGCGCTCGCCGATCCAGGTGACCATGTAGAAGCGCGCGGCCGAGAACAGGCCGAGCGCGGCGCCGACGCCGAACAGCGCCAGGAAGTGGCCGCGCAGCGCCAGCACCCGCTCGCCCGGCCCGGCGGCGACCAGGCCCTGGTCGATCAGCGACTTCAGCGCGACCGGCACCGCCAGCGTCGACAGCGCCGCGCCGACCAGGAACAGCAGCGCGAGCGCGATCCGCCCGCGGTACGGGCGCAGGAAGGGCAGCAGCCCGGCCAGCGGGCGCGGCGAGTGCGGCAGGGGAAGCGACGAGTCGCGGCGGGATGCAGCAGCAGCCATGGCCGCAGTCTATGCGGTGCACGCAGCCCGGCCGGCGGCGGGGCCGCCGGGCAGGCCGGCAGTCGGGGCTGCGGTCTGGCCTCGCGATCGAGGCTGCGGCTGCACCCGCGGCCGGACCCGCGGCCGGACCTGCGGCCGAATCGGCGATCGAGCCTGCCGTTCAGCCTGCGGCCTAACTTGCAGTCGAGCCGGTGGCCGGCCCCGCCGCCGGGCGCACGGCTGGATGTCACACGGCGATCGGGCACGCCGGCGACGGCCCCCACCCGAGTCCGGTGGTTGTGGTCGAATGAGCGCTCCGGCATCATCGCTGCCATGCTGTTCGACCCCGCCGCCGAGCCCCGCTGGATCAGCCGCGCGAGCGCGCTGGCGCTGCGGCTGGGCTTCGTGCCGTCGCTCGCCGGCTTGAGTGCGGTGCTGGTGCTGGCGGTGCTGGGGCTGACCCAGCTCGCGACCGCGGCGCTCGGGCTGGGCACCCGGCCGACCGCGCTGCTGGCCGCCGGCGCCTGTGCACTGGTGCTCGCGCCCTTCCTCAGCGCGTGGCTGCTGCAGCTGATGTTCCAGCTCGAGGCGGCGCGCCGCCGGCACGGCGCGCCGCCGCGCGAGCCGGGCGGCGGCGCCGCCAACCGGCGCCAGTTCCAGCTGCTGCTCGAGCGCGAGTGGGCCCGCTGCCGGCGCTACGGCGAGGACGGCTCGGTGCTGCTGCTCGAGGCCGACCAGCACCGCGCGATCGTCGGCCGCCACGGTGGCCCCGCGGCCGAGACGCTGCTGCACGAGCTGATGCGGGTGACCCGGCAGGCGCTGCGCCAGCCCGACCTGCTGGCGCGGCACGGCGCGGCGACGCTGATCGTGTTCCTGCCGAACACCGACCCGCTGGGCGCGCTCGACGTCGCCGAGCGGGTGCGCGAGCGCATCGCCGGCCACACGCTGCGCCTGCCGGGCGGCAGCGTCGGCACCACGCTCAGCGTCGGCGTCGCCTCGGTCGGCGTCACCCACCTGACGGTGGACGCGCTGCTGCAGGACGCGCTGGGCGCGCTGCAGGCGGCCCGCGACGCCGGCCGCAACTGCGTGCGCGCCGCGCCGGTGCAGCCGCGGCCGAGCAGCGGCCGCGCGCCCACGCGCGCGTCGGGTCTGCGCGGCGGCGGCGCGGGCTGAGCGCGCGCCGCGCCGGCCCTCAGCCGAGCGCGAGCCGCCCGGCGTAGCCGGTCATCTCCAGGTAGCCGGCACCGAGCCGCCGGCCAGTGGCGTCGCGCAGCTCGCTCAGGCCCTCCCAGTAGGTGGTGCCGGTGCTCGCGCGGCTGTCCAGCTCCTGCGCGTCGAGCAGCGCGTGCACCGTGTAGCTGCCCACCGGCGAGTCGAGCCGCCACTGCACCGGGTAGCGCGCGCCCGAAGCCGGGCTGGTCCACGCGCGCAGCGGCGTGAAGCGCAGCTCGTCGGCGGCGAAGGCGCGTGCGCGGTCGCCGGCGCGCCGAAAGCTGCCGCCGGCCCACAGCGCGCGGCCGTCGGCGCGGCGCAGCTGGAACGCGGTGAGCGCGCTGCCGTCGTCCAGGTTCATGCCGATCCAGTCCCAGCCCACCGCCAGCGCCGGCAGCAGGTGGTTGCTCCACTCGTGGTCGAGCCAGGCGCGGCCTCGCAGCTCGACCTTCGTGCCGTCGCGCTGCAGCCGGCCGCGCGCGGCCAGCTGCGGCTCGCTCAGGTAGAAGCTCGCCTGCGCCTCGTCGGGGCCCTTGCGCGAGTAGCCGGCGTCGCCCTGCAGCAGCAGCGGCTGGGTCGCGCGCAGCTGCAGCGCGAGTCGCGTGCCCGGCGCGGGCTCGAAATGCGTGTCGTAGACGCTGCCGCCGCCGGCGTCGTGGCGCTGCAGCGCCCAGCCGCCCAGCCGCAGGTCGGTGTCGCGCACCGACGCGCGCGCGAGCTGCGCCGCGTCGTCGCCGGCCCAGCGGCCGATGCGCTGCGCGTGCACGTGGGTCGCGCGCTGCAGGTCGGTCAGCGCTGCATGCGCGAACAGCAGCTGGCGCGCGGCGAAGCGCCCCGGCAGCGTTGCGGCCAGCCCGGTGCGGTGGCGGAAGAAGGTGATCTGGAAGCCGAAGCGCGCGTCACCGGCGGCGCGCAGCTCGCCGGTCGCGTACCACCACTCGATCGCCGTGCGCAGGTGCGCACCATGGTCGCGCGGGAACTGCAGCCGGCGGTCGCGGCGCACCGCATCGTCGACGGCCGCGGTCGCGGCCGCGACCGTGCCAGCCGTCGCGCCGATCGCCGGCAGCGCCAGCGCGGCCAGCAGCGCGCGCCGGCGCGGCCCCGTGGCGTGCCGGTTCACCAGTCCTCCTTCACCGCGAGCACGCTGCGCTGCGCGGCGGCGGCGCGCGCGCTCGCCGCCGCGGTCGCGACCCCGGCGGCGAACACCGCGCCCGCGAGCGCGGCCAGCGGCGCCCAGCGCAGCACCAGCGACATCGTCCAGTGGAAGCTCTGCGGGTTGACCACGTACACCAGCACCACGCTGACGGCAACGCCCAGCGCCAGCCCCAGCAGCACCCCGGCCGCGAGCCAGGCGGCGGCTTCGCCGCTGACCACGGCGATGATCTGCCGGCGCGTCAGCCCCAGGTGCGCGAGCAGGCCGAACTCCTTGCGCCGCGCGAGCACTTGCGCCGACAGGCTGGCGGCGACGCCGATCAGGCCGATCGCGATCGCCACCAGCTGCAGGTAGCGGGTGACCGCGAAGCTGCGGTCGAAGATCCGCAGCGACGCCGCGCGCAGCTGCGCGGTGGATGCGAACTCGATCAGCCCCGGCGCGCCGGCGAGCGCGCGCAGCCGCTGCTGCAGCGCCGCCCGGTCGGCGCCGGGCGCCAGCCACAGCGCGAGCTCGTTGATGCGCGCATCCCCGGTGAGCGCGCGGTACGCGGCCAGGTCGATCGCGATCGCGCCGAACTGGCGCGCGTAGTCGCGCCATACGCCGAGCACCCGCACGGTGGTCGACGCGCCCGGCGTCGGCCCCAGCGGCAGGCGCAGCGTCTGCCCGGGCTGCAGCGCGTACAGCGCGGCGGCGGTCTCGCTGACCAGCACGCCGATCTCCCCGGGGCGAGGCGGTAGCGGCGGCGCGAGCAGCGGCAGCTCGGCCGCCGGGTCCTGCAGCGGCCGCGCGATCAGCGCGACCGGCGGCAGCTCGTCGGCCAGCGCCAGCGCGCGCAGCCGCGACGCGCGCACCCGCTCGACCCCGGGCAGCGCCGCTGCCGCGGCGGCCAGCTTGTCGGGCAGCCAGGCCTGGTCGGCCAGCGTTGCGCCGCCGGCGCTGCGCAGGTACAGGTCGGCCGGCAGCACCTGGTCGAGCCAGTGGGTGACGCTGCTGCGAAAGCTCGTGACCATCACCATCAGCGCGACCGACAGCGCCAGGCTCGCGACCACGCCGGCGACCACCGCGCTCGCGGTGTGGCGCTGCAAGCGCGCGCGCCGCAGCGCCAGCAGCCACAGCGCACGCTGCGGCGCCGGCAGTGCGGCGAGCACGACCTGCACCACTGTCGGCACCAGCGCGACCCCGCCGCACAGCAGTGCCGCGACCGACGCGTAGGCGGCCAGCGGCAGCCCGGCCAGCGGCGGCGCGAAGGCGAGCGCGCCGCCGGCGGCGAGCAGCGCCAGCGCCGGCCACGCCGGCTGCGCGCGCGGCGCCGCGTCGCCCAGGCCCTTGAGCGCCATCGCCGGCGACAGCGCCTGCGCGCGCCGTGCCGGCAGCCAGCCGCCGAGCAGCGCCGCGGCGACGCCGAGCAGCCCGAAGCCGAGCGCGGCCGGCGCGTCGACGCGCAGCGTCGGCGCGACCCCGGGGAAGTAGCCGCCGCCCAGGTCGCCGGCGAGCCAGCGCAGCGCCAGCAGCGCGAGCCCCGCGCCCAGCAGCAGTCCGAGCGCGCTGCCGGCGGCGCCCAGCAGCGCGCACTCGGCCAGCACCAGTCGCAGCCGCTCGCGCGCGCTCACGCCGAGCACGCCGAGCAGCGCGAACTGCGGCGTGCGCTGCGCGATCGACAGCGCGACCACCGCGTAGACCAGGAACGCGCCGACGAACAGCGCGACCAGCGCGAGCACCGTCAGGTTCACGCGGTACGCGCGCGACAGGTTCGACACCCGCTGCTCGGCCGCGGCGCCCGTGGCCGGCTGCAGCCCCGGCGGCAGCGCGAGCGTGCGCAGCAGCGCCGCCACGTCCTCGCCGGGCGCAAGGCGCAGGTCGATCCGCGTCAGCCGCCCGCCCAGCCCGAAGGCCACCTGCACCCCGGCCAGGTCGATCGCGACCAGCGGCGGCCCGGCGGCGGCGACGTCGCCGGCCACGCGGAACTCGGCCCAGCCGGTGCCGTGGCGCAGCAGCAGCGGGTCGCCGGCGCGCAGCCCGAGCAGCGTGCGCGCGCGCGGGTTCAGGTACGCGGCCCGCGGGTCGAGCGCGGCCAGGCGCGCTTCGCCCGCGGCCGGGTGCGGCAGCAGCGCCGGTGCGACCGCGGCGACGGTCAGCGCGTCGACGCCGGCGACGTGCACGCCGACCTGCGCGCCGTCGCGCGTGCGTGCGACCGTGTCCAGCTCGACCAGCGGGCTCGCCAGCTGCACCCCGGGCGCGGCGGCGACGCGTTCGAACCAGGCGTCGTCGACGCCGTCGCGCGCGGCGCGCAGGCTCAGGTCGGGCGCGCCGCCGACCGCGCGCACTGCGCCGGCGAACTCGGCCAGCGCCGACGCGTTGATCAGGTGCACCGACCAGGCGAGCGCGACCCCGAGCGCGACCGCCAGCGCCGCCATGCCGTGCCGCCACGGGTGCTGGCGCCACTCGCGCCGGCTCAGGCGCAGGAGGCGCAGCGGCAGCGGCAACGGATGGGGTGGCACCTGGGCTCCTGACAGCGGCCGGCCGGGCCGCGGCTCAGTCTGCCATGCAGGCGAAGCGGTGCCCCTGAGCCATCACGCCGGCAGGGCAAGCAGCCTTTGGCGAGCGCGAGCGGGATCGCGCCGCCGGCCTGCGGTACAGCTCGCTGCCGCGCCGCTGCCGGGCAGGCGGCTGCCGGGTTCGCTCGCCGTCGCGTTGCCAGCCCGAGGCTGCTGCCGAGCGCCGTCAAAAGTAGGGATGTGCAACGCGGCACGCCGCGAGCAAAGTCTGCGGCCGGGAGGATCGAGGTCATGCGGCAGTACGCTTCCCGTCCGGTCGTCGGCAAGGTGTTCGGCCACCTTCTTCGGCGCGCCACCTCCGCCATCCGGCTGACTGGCGGCAGCGCGATCGCCGCGATGGCGATCGGGTGCGCAACCACCCCCGCGCCGGTCGAGCAGGTCAAGTTCTTCTCGCAGGCTTTTGCCGCGGTCAACACGGTGGGTCAGCCGATGCTGGACGACCTCGCCGCTTCGGAGCGCATGCTGGGCCGTCGCAATGCCGACGAGCGCGCCCGCACGCTCAAGACCTGCGCCGGCGGAACCGAAGCAGCGCCCTGGGCGCAGACCGGCGATATCAAGCTCGGTTACATCCAAGGCTACTGCCTCGCCGATGCCGGCTACTTCGCGTCGGTGGGCGACCCGCCGGCCACTGCGCAGATGCGCGCGGCGCTGCGGCTGATCGAACGCTACGCGGACTTGCTCGGTGCGCTGGTGGAAGGACGCAACGTCGACCAGGCCGTGGGCGAGGCCACTGCGCTCGCGCAGCAGGCGCAGGGGCTGCTGCAGCTGACCGGCCTGAACCTGGCCCTGCATGCAGCCGTGCAGGCGCTGGAGCCCTTCCTGAAGGACCTGGCGCGGCAGTCGGACGCGCTGGCCGCGCAGAAGCTGATCCTCGACGGTGCGCCCAGCATCACCAGCCTCATCGCTGCGCTGCGCGCCGCCGTGCCGGCGAGCTTCGACACGCTGATCGCGCAGCTGCGCCTGCAGGCCGACAGCCCTGCCGGTGCGGCGGCCGCCGTCGCCGGCATCGATGCGCGGCGGGTCGCGGTCTCGGACTACGTCGTGCTGCTCGACAAGCTGCAGCTGGCGTGGGACGCGACGGTGCTCGCCGCCCGCAATCCGCAGGGAAGCAAGCTGCCCGACCTGGTCGCCCGCACCGCGCAGCTGCGTGCCGATGCCGACGCGGCGCGGCGCGCGCTGGTCACGTTGCGCACCGGCGTCGCGCCGTGACCGGTACCGCGAGAAGGAGCACCACATGAACGAACGCACGCGCATCGAACTTGTCGACGCCAAGAACCTGCTGCTCAGGCGGCGCGCGGCCACCGCGGATGCGGCCGAACAGGCCGCGATCGACGCGGCCCTGGGCGAACTCAACGCCGCGATCGACCTGATCACCCAGGCTTCGCTGCTGCAGGCGGCCGGTCTGGTCGCCAACGCCAGTGATGCGCTCGAGCGGGTGCTGG
>WBZO01002330.1_pt2 | contig 11679 bp, 7 predicted proteins | sample 5204261 | NCBI WGS metagenome assembly WBZO01 (sample SAMN12412400, study PRJNA552823) | activated sludge metagenome | isolation source: activated sludge from anammox sidestream of wastewater treatment plant... | place: USA: North Carolina | collected 2017-09 | reverse complement strand
CAACGCGGGCTCTCCGAAGCTGTGACATAAGGGATCCAGTCGAGGTGGCGGCGCGCCGTGATGACGTTTGCCGCGCGAAGTGCCGAGGCCAACTATTCCCGAAAGGCGCGGCGGTCGGGCGCCGCAGATCGGAGCCGCCCCACCACTGACCTTTCGCCTGGCGCTGCCCCGCTGCTCTTCCGATCATGCGGCCTAACGTCTTCGCTGAGCGCGCCGCCCGCCAGCGCATGATGTGGGCACTTTATCAATCACGGCCGCGCTCGAGCGAAAAGTTAGACCGCATGCGCTCATTGTGCCCCCGAAGCCGATTGTGGCTTCTTCCCGCGGAGGTTAATTCTGCACTCAACAGTGAGCAACGCGGGCTCTCCGAAGCTGTGACGTAAGGGATCCAGTCGAGGTTGCGGCGCACCGCGATGACGTGTCCCGCGCGAAGTGCCAAGTTCCACTACTTGCGAGGGGCAGGGCGGTCGGGCGCCGCGGATCGGAGCCGCCCTGCCATTGACCTTTCCCCTGGCGTTGCCCCGCTGCTCTTCCGACCATGCGGCCTAACGATTGAGCTGAGCGCGCCGGCTGCCGACGCATTGTTCTCGCACTTTATCCGTCACGGCCGCGCTCCAGCGATTTGTTAGGGCGCAAGCAAGGACTTTGCACTGCGAGGATCTGCTCAAGGCCTTTCACATTTTCGGCACCTTAAAGATAGCGAGGCGAAGTTTCCCGACATTCACTGTTTGGATGAGAGTCCCCACAAAGGTTCTCTTGCGTCCTGTGACCGCGACAATTCTCCACCTGGACGCCTTCGTCAGGTGCTTCCCTCGACGGGGCTTCTTTCCACCGACGGTGATTTTCCTGTTTGCCATGTAGCGTCTCCTCAAGAGAGCACGATGTCGTTGAACTTGCGCTCTAACTACCAATTAGACGACAAAAGCGTCGTGATGTTTCTGGACGAATGCGGTGGATAAGCATCCGGCGCCCTCCGCAACTTCCTGTTTCATTTGGGGACAGTGGTGGCCGTTGCAGTATAACGTCCCAGCCGCCGCCGCAGCGGAAGGCTACGCCCCTTCCCGCCCCCCTGTCGACGACAGCCACGGAGCCAGCCCCGCAGGCAAGCGGGCGTGCGGGGAGTCGGCGCCAACCGCAGTATCCGTGACCGCTCGCGGGCGGGGGGCAGCCAGCATACGCGACATCGCGCTGCTGGCTGCCCCCGGCAAGCCAATCGCCGCAGTTGCTAGAAATTCATCCTGAACGTCACCCCATACAGCCGCGGGTCGCCGAGGAACGCATCGACCGTGCCCGTCTGCAGGGTCGCGTCGAAGCCGACCTGGATGTATTCCTCGTCGAACACGTTCTTGCCCCACAGCTCGAGCGCCCACGTATCGTTTGCCGAGCCGATGCCGATGCGCGCATCGACGAGCGCGTACGCATCCTGCTTCTTCAGCGGGTTCAGGTCGGAGCCGGTGTTGTAGTCCGACATGTACTTCGCGCCGACGTTCGTGCGCCACTTGAGGCTCGCGTTGATCGGACGCTCGTACGTCGCCGAGACGCCGCCCGACCACTTCGGCGCGAACGACATCTGGTTGCCGGGCAGCGCCGGTTGCACGCCCGCCGCAGCGGCGTCGAAATCGCCGTACTCGGTCTCGGCGTAGGTCACGCCGCCCTGCAGCGTCAGCCCCTCGGCCGGCGTGTACCACAGGAAGTCGAGGTCGACGCCGCGTGACGTCACTTCGGGGATCGAGGCGACGACGAACTGCAGGCCCGTGAAGGTGTTCAGCTGGAACCCTTTGTACTCCTGGTAGAACACCGCGCCGTTCAGCGCGAGGCTGTTGCCGAGCCAGCTCGATTTCACGCCGAGCTCATACGAATCCACTTTCTCGGAATCGAACCGCGTGTCCGCGTCGAGCGCCGCAGCCGGGCTCGCCGGGCTGCCGATGCGTTCGCGGTCGAGGTTGTAGCCACTAGCCTTGTAGCCGCGCGCATACGACAGATAGGACATCACGTCGTCCGAGACGTGATAGATGAGCTTCGCGGTGCCGCTCCACTCACCTTCGTCGATGGACTGGCGGGTCGTCGCGTCGTTGAACACCGGGTCTGCGAACGTCGCGCAGCCGAGCCCGTAGTACGACGGCAACGCCGCGGGCGGCAGTGCGCCCGAGATGATCGCGAAACGTGCCCGCGCAGTCGCACAGCCGATGCCGGCCGGCGATGCCGCGGTACCGAGGTTCGTGTAGTGCGAGTCGAGGTCCTTCTTCTCGTTCGTGTAGCGCAGGCCGAGGCCGATATCGAACTTGTCGGTGATCGAGTAGGTGTTGTTGGTGAACAGCGCCCAGCTGGTCGAGTCCTGCCCGTAAACGTCGTACGAGCCGTTGCCGGTCGCGTACGACGTGCCCGGTGCGCGCCCGAGCAGGGTCGGGACGAGCGCCGGCGCCATGCCGGCCGACAGCGCGAGACTGTAATACAGCTCGAACTGGCTGTCGTAGCGCAGCGAGTTGATCGAGTCGAGGTCCTCGTCGGCGAAGAACGCGCCGACCAGCCACTTGAGCCGGCCGTTGTCGCCGGCGAGCCGCAGTTCCTGCGTCAACGTCTCGAAGGTGTTGGCGTAACTCTTCGAGTCGCGATAGAGGAGCGCGGCGCCCGAGAAATCGCTGTCCTGGCCGAGCTCCGCCTCCCAGTGGCGCCAGGCCGTGACCGAGGTCAGCTTCGCGCCGCCGGCGAGGTCCCAGTCCACCTGCGCGGACGCGCCGCGATCACGGATGTCCTGGTTCGTGTCGCGATTGGCATAGGCGCGGCGCGTGAAGGGCCGCGCGGGATTGGCGATGCCGCCGCCCGAGATCGCGCTGACGATCGCGGTGGCCGGCCCGTTCACGTACTGCACGCCGAGGCAGCAGAACTCGTTGCGCTCCGACCAGTCGGCGATCAGCCGCACGCTGACGGTATCGCTCGGGTTCCACAGCAGCTGGCCGCGCGCGGTGTTGACGTCGCGATCGACGTCTTCCTTCGCGATGCGCGGTGCGCGCGCGTTCACGTCGAGGAAACCGTCGTGCTGACGATAGGCATAAAAGATGCGGCCGGCGAGCTTGTCGCCGACGAGCGGGCCGGTCAGCGAAAGCGACCCTTCCGCGATGCCGCGATTGCCGCCGACGAGCTCGGCGGTGCCGCCGAAGTCGAACTTCGGCTGCGCCGTGCGCACGTTGATGACGCCCGCCGAGGTGTTCTTGCCGAAGAGTGTCCCCTGCGGGCCCTTGAGCACTTCGATGCTCTCGAGCTCGCCGAGATCGCCGAAGCCGACGCCGTTGCGCGGCCGGTAGACCTCGTCGATCACGACACCGACCGAGGACTCGAGGCCGATGTTGTCGCCGACCGTGCCGACGCCGCGGATGCGCGCGGTGGTGCTCGTCTCGTTGGCGGTCGACGTCACGATCAGGCCGGGGGTCAGCACCGTCAGGTCCTTGATGTCGCGCACTCCCGCGTCCTGCAACAGCTGGCCGGATACGGCGGTCACCATGATCGGCACGTCCTGGATGTTCTCCGACCGCTTCTGGGCGGTGACGACGACTTCGTCGAGTGTGCGGCCACGTTCCGGCGCCTGCTCCTGGGCGATGGCGATCCCGGCCGACACCAGCATCGCCAATGCGCACGCCATGGCCGCGCGCGCTATCCCTCGCTGTGATCGCATATCAGCTTCTCCCCGTTGTCATTGCAATTCCCGGTCGAACAGCCGCCTGCCGACGGCATCGAGATGGTAGTCGACATCCCCGAAGGCCATCTCGATCATTGTCAATCTCCTGAAGTAGTGGCTGACGGGCAGTTCGTCCGTCACGCCGATGCCGCCATGCAGCTGCACGGCCTGCTGCCCCACGTAGCGTGCGGCCTCCGCGACCCTGACCTTGGTGGCGGAGACCGTGTGGCTGCGCTCGCCGGGTGCGGCGTGCCCGATGCACGAGGCGGCGAGGAGCGCCATCGAACGCGCCGCCTCGGTCGCGATCAGCATGTCGGCCATCCGGTGCTGCAGCACCTGGAAGCTGCCGATCGGCACCCCGAACTGCTTGCGCGTCTTCAGGTACTGGCCGGTCATGTCGAGCAGCACGCTCATCGCTCCGACCGCCTCCGCGCACACTGCGGCGATCGCCGCATCGATCGTCGCCGCGAGGGCCGCCGACGCATCGCCGCCGCCGAGGCGCGCATCGGCCTTGACGCGCGCGCCGTCGAAGCGGACGTCGGCCGCGCGGCGCGCGTCGTACATCGGGTAGTCGTGCACCGTGACGCCCGGCGCCGAAGGTTCGACCAGGAAGAGCGCAAGATCTCCCGCCGCGCGCGCCGTGACGATGAGCAGATCGGCCGTCGTGCCGTTCAGTACCCATGTCTTCGCGCCATTCAGCTCCCAGCCGGCACCGTTGCGGCGTGCTTCGCACCCCACTGCCTCCGGCGCGAAGCGCGTGCCCGGCTCGTAGTGTGCGAGCGCGAGCTGTCGCTCGCCGGCGCCCACGGCCGGCAGGATCGAGGCGCACTGGGCCTCGTTGCCGGCCCGCGCGACGATGCCGGCGCCGAGCACGATCGTCGCGAGGTAGGGCTCGAGCAGCAGCGCGCGGCCGCATTCCTCCATCACGACGAACGTGTCCATGCCGCCGCCGCCGAAGCCGCCGTGCGCTTCCGGCACGCTGAGCGCAAGCGCCCCGATCTCGGCCAGCCCGCGCCAGATCTCCGCGCTCCAACCCGTGGCGGACTGCGCAATCGCGCGGCGTCGCTCGAATGGGTAATCCGCCCGCAGCAGGCGCTGCAGGCTGTCGCGGAACTGCTGTTGTTCGCCCGTGAGACCGAACACGCTCAAAGCCCGAGAATGTGGCGCGTGATGATGTTGCGCTGGATCTCGTTGGACCCCGCGTAAATCGACGCCTTCCTGAAATTGAGGTAGCGCCCGGTTGCGGGCCCTGGATACGCGGCCGCGTCGTGCCCGAGCGCATGCATCGTCGCCTCGGTGAGCGCCTGTTGCAGCTCGCTGCCCATGATCTTGAGCATCGACGCTTCGGGGCCCGGCGCATGGCGCTCCTGTTCGAGCGCCAGCACGCGCAGGTTCATCACCTCGAGCGTCATCAGGTCGATTTCGAGCCGCGCGATGCGGTCGCGAAAGCGCGCATCGTCGGCGAGCGGGCGGCCGTCGTTGCCGGGCTGGCGCTGCGCGAGCGTCTTGAGCTCCGCGAGCCAGCGCTTGCATTGACCGACGCCCGCGTTGCCCGTGCGTTCGTGGCCGAGCAGGAACTTGGCGTAGGTCCAGCCCTTGTTCTCTTCGCCGACGAGGTTCGCGGCCGGGACCTCGACGTTCTCGAACCAGACCTCGTTTATCTCATGTTCGCCGTCGAGCATGATGATCGGGCGTACGGTCACTCCCTTCGTGCGCATGTCGATGAGCAGGAACGAGATCCCTTCCTGCGGTCGCCCGTCGGCCTGCGTGCGCACGAGGCAGAAGATCCAGTCGGCGAACTGCGCGAGCGTCGTCCAGGTCTTCTGCCCGTTCACGACATAATGTCCGCCCTGCCGCTCGGCCCGCGTCTTGAGCGAGGCGAGGTCCGAACCCGCGCCGGGCTCGGAATAGCCCTGGCACCACCAGTCCTCGCCCGACAGGATGCGTGGCAGGAAGCGCTGCTGCTGCTGCGCGCTGCCGAATTTCATGATGACCGGTGCCACCATGCGGATGCCGAAGGGCATGATGCCGGGCGCGCCGGCGAGTGCGCACTCCTCCTCGAAGACATGCTGGCGCATCGCGCTCCATTCGCAGCCGCCGAACGCGCGCGGCCAGTTCGGCGCGATCCAGCCGCGCTCGAAGAGGATGCGATGCCAGGTGAGGTAGTCCTCCTTGGTGAGCCGCGCACCCCCGAGCACTTTGTGGCGCAGTTCCAACGGCAGCTTGCGGTGCACGAACTCGCGCACTTCTGCCCGGAATGCCGTGTCTTCCGCAGAAAGCCCCAGGTCCATGTGTCGTCGACGCGACGCCCCCGTGCCGATTGTTTGCGGTAGCGTAGAGGGGCTCCGTCCAACGGGCAAATAAATTGTTCCGGCCATGGCGCCGCCGGGTTTCTGACGCTAGGCTGCACGGCTCCCGGACAACCCGAAAACGATGGAGCAGCGGCGCATGGGCGTGACGAGTTACGAGAAGCGCGGCAGGGTGGCCGTGATCACGATGCAGAGTCCGCCGGTCAATGGGCTGGGGTCTGCGCTGCGCGCGGCGCTCCTCAAGGCGCTCGACAAGGCGCTCTACTCGCCCGGCATCAAGGCGATCGTGCTCACGGGCAGTGGCAGCGGCTTTTCCGCCGGCGCCGACATCCGCGAGTTCAATACGCCGAAGATGCAGGCGCCCCCCAACCTGCACACGCTGATCACGGCGTGGGAGTCGAGTGCGAAGCCGGTGATCGCGGCGATCCACGGCACCTGCATGGGGGGCGGTCTCGAGCTCGCCCTCGGCTGCCATTACCGCGTCGCCCGCCCCGACGCACAGATCGCGCTGCCCGAGGTGAAGCTCGGACTGATTCCGGGCGCCGGCGGCACCCAGCGCCTGCCGCGCGCGCTCGGCCTCGAGGCGGCGCTCAACATGATCGTCTCGGGCAATCCCGTGCCGGCGGAGAAGCTCGCCGGGACACCGCTGTTCGACGAGCTCGTGCCGGGCGACCTCGTGGAGGGTGCCGTCGCCTTCGCGGAACAGGTCATCAGGGAGAAGCTGCCGCCGAAGCGCGTCCGCGACCGCGCCGTGGTGCACCCGAATGCAGCCGGCTTCCTGATGTTCGCGCGCACTACCGTCGATGCCGTCGCGGGTCCGTATCCCGCGCCCCGCAAGTGCGTCGAGGCAGTGAAGGCGGCCGTCGAGCAACCGTTCGACGAGGGCATCGCCACCGAGCGGCGGCTGTTCCTCGACCTGATGACGACACCCGAATCGAAGGCGCTGCGCCACGTGTTCTTCGGCGAGCGCGCCGCGGCACGCATTCCGGACGTTCCCGACACGACCCCCACGCGCCCGATCAAGTCCGCCGCCGTGATCGGCGCCGGCACGATGGGTGGCGGCATCACGATGAACTTCATCAATGCCGGCATCCCGGTCACGCTGCTCGAGATGAAGCAGGAGGCGCTCGATCGCGGCCTCGAGGCGATCCGCAGGAACTACGGCGGCGCCGTGAAGAAAGGCCGCATGACCGAGGCCGACGTCGCGGCGCGCATCGCGCTCGTCACGCCGGTGCTCGACTACGCCGCGATCGCGCAGGCCGACATCGTCGTCGAGGCGGTGTTCGAGGACATGGCCGTCAAGCAAAGCGTGTTCGAGAAGCTCGATGCGGTGATGAAGCCGGGCGCCATCCTCGCGACCAACACCTCGACGCTCGACGTGAACCGCATCGCGGCATTCACGAAGCGGCCGGGCGACGTCGTCGGCACGCACTTCTTCAGTCCCGCGAACGTGATGCGGCTCCTCGAGGTGGTGCGCGGCGCGCAGACCGCGCCCGACGTGCTCGCGACCGTGATGAAGCTCGGCAGGACGATGAAGAAGATCGCGGTCGTATCCGGCGTCTGCGACGGCTTCATCGGCAATCGCATGCTCGAGCAGATGGGCCGCCAGACGCTGTTCCTGCTCGAGGAAGGTGCGCTGCCGAAGCAGGTCGATGCCGCGATGGAGAAGTTCGGCTTTGCGATGGGCCCGTTCCGCGTCGGCGACCTCGCCGGCAACGACATCGGCTGGGCGATCAGGAAGCGCCGCTATGTCGAGAAGCCGATGGTGACCTATTCACGCATCGCCGATCGCCTCTGCGAACAGGGCCGCTTCGGCCAGAAGACCGGCGGCGGCTGGTACGACTACGCACCGGGCGATCGCACCGCACGGCCGTCCGCGGCGGTCGAGCAGATGATCGTGGACTACTCGAAGGAAATCGGCGTCAAGCGCCGCGTGGTGAGCGACGAGGAGATCGTCGATCGCGTCGTGTACGCGCTCGTCAACGAGGGCGCGAAGATTCTCGAGGAGGGCATCGCGCTGCGCGCATCGGACATCGACATGGTGTACCTGAACGGCTACGGATTCCCCGCGCATCGCGGCGGGCCGATGCTGTACGCCGATACCGTGGGGCTCGACGTCGTCGTGCGACGCATGAAGCAGTTCGCGCGCAACCGCCACGGCGACCCGACGGCCTGGCAACCCGCGCGACTGCTCGCGCGCCTCGCCGCCGGCGGCAAGACCTTCAACTGATTTCCGGGGACTCACCATGACCGATGCCGTCATCGTTTCCATCGCCCGCACGCCGCTCGCCAAGTCCTGGCGCGGCTCGTTCAACATCACGCACGGCGCCACGCTCGCCGGCCACGCCGTGCAGCACGCGATTGCGCGCGCGGGCGTCGACCCGGCTGAAGTGGAGGACGTGCTGCTCGGTTGCGCCTACCCGGAAGGCGCCGATGGGCTCAACATCGCTCGCCAGGCGGCGATCCGCGCGGGCTGTCCGGTCACGACGGGCGGCGTGACGGTGAACCGCTTCTGTTCGTCGGGCCTGCAGACGATCGCGATGGCGGCGGCCCGCGTGACGCTGGAGAAGGCGCCCGTCGTCGTCGCCGGCGGCGTCGAGTCGATTTCGTGCGTGCAGAACGAACTCAACCGCCACATGGTGCACGAGACCTGGCTCAAAGAGCATAAGCCCGACCTCTACATGCCGATGCTGCAGACCGCCGAGACGGTCGCGAAGCGCTACGGCATCTCGCGCGAGCGCCAGGACGAGTACGGCGCGAGGAGCCAGCAGCGCGCCGCCGCCGCGCAGGCCGCGGGGCGCTTCGACACGGAGATTGCGCCGATCACCGTCACCGCGGCGTATGCCGACCCGAAGACGCGGCAGATGGGCACGCGCGAAGTCACCGTGTCGAAGGACGAGGGAATCCGCGCCGACACGACCTATGAAGGCGTCGCGAAGATCCGGCCGGCGATCCCGGGCGGCGTGATCGCGGCCGGCAACGCGAGCCAGTTCTCCGACGGCGCAGCGGCCTGCGTCGTGATGGACTCGCAGCTCGCCGAGCGGCGCGGCATCGCCCCGCTCGGCGTGTTCCGCGGATTCACGGTCGCGGGCTGCGAGCCCGACGAGATGGGCATCGGGCCGGTGTTCGCCGTGCCGCGGCTGCTCGAGCGCGCGGGCCTGCGCATCGACGACATCGGCCTCTGGGAGCTGAACGAGGCGTTCGCGGTGCAGGTGCTCTACTGCCGCGACAAGCTCGGCATTCCCGACGAACGGCTGAACGTGAACGGCGGAGCCATCGCGGTCGGTCATCCCTATGGCGTATCCGGCACGCGCCTCGTCGGCCACGCGCTGATCGAAGGCAAGCGCCGGGGCGTGAAGTACGTCGTGACCACCATGTGCGTCGGCGGCGGCATGGGTGCCGCGGGGCTCTTCGAAGTGCTCTGACGCAGCGGGCACCGCATCGTGGAGCGCCGCTGGATCGGTTCGTACCCGCCGGGCGTGCGCTGGGATATCCCGGTCGAACCCGCGCCGGCCTGGCGCCTGATTGACGATGCGGCGGCGCGCTGGCCCGACCGTCCCGCTGTGGCATTCCACGGCCGGCAGTTGACGTACGCCGAACTGCACGCGCTCATCGCGCGGGCGGCGGCCGGGCTGCAGCGTCTCGGCGTGACGCCCGGGCAGCGCATCGCGCTCTACCTGCCGAATTGCCCGCAGTACGTGATCGCCTTCTTCGGCGCCCTGAAGGCCGGCGCGATCGTCGTGAACCTCTCGCCGCTCGACGCCGAAGCGACGCTCGCGCACAAGATCGAAGACAGCGGTGCCGACATCCTCGTGACGCTCGACATCGCCGCGCTCTACCCGCTCGCGCAGCGCCTGCTCGCCTCGACGCGCCTGTCGCGGCTCATCGTCGGCGGGCTGGCCGAGTTCGCCGGCGTGCCGCTGCCCGCGCAGTGCGAGGTGTCGCGCGATGCGGCGCACGTCCGCTTCGCGGACCTGCTCGACAACGACGGCCACTGCACGCCGTACACGATTCCCGATCCTGCGGCCGCGATCGCCGTGCTCCAGTACACCGGCGGCACGACCGGTCCGCCGAAGGGCGCCGAGCTCACGCATGCCAACATCATGATGGTTGCCGCGCAGTGCGCCGAGACGACGCAGGGCCCGGCGCCCTCGATGCTCCCCGGCAGCGAACGCGTGCTGCTGGTGCTGCCGCTCTTTCACATCTACGCGGAGCTCGTGATGTTCCTCGGCATCGCGCTCGGCGCCGAACTCGTGCTGCACGCGAAGTTCGATGCCGGCGCGGTCGCACGCGACATCGCCGCGAGGCGCATCACGGTGATGTTCGGCGTGCCGACGATGTTCGTCGCGCTAGCCGCGTACGCGCGCACTGCAGCCGTCGACCTCACGTCGCTGAAGCATTGCGGTTCGGGCGGCGCACCGCTGCCGCTCGAGGTGGTCGAGGCGTTCCGCACCCTGACGGGAATCGGGATCGTCGATGGCTGGGGCATGAGCGAGACGACGGCGGCCGGCACGTTCACGCCGCGCGACGGCGTGCGCAAGGCCGGCTCCTGCGGATTGCCGCTGCCGCGAGTCGACCTGAAGGTCGTCGACGTGCGTGACAGCGCGCGCGTGCTCGCTGCCGGCGAGCACGGCGAGATGTGCATCCGTGCGCTGAACGTGATGCGTGGCTACTGGCGCAACGCCGCGGCGAGCGCCGACGCGATGACGCCCGACGGCTGGTTCCGCACCGGAGACGTCGGCTACATCGACGAGGACGGATTCGTCTTCATCATCGAGCGCTGCAAGGACATGCTGGTCTGCAGCGGCTTCAACGTCTACCCGCGCATGATCGAAGAGGCGATCTACGCGCACCCCGATGTCGCCGAAGTGAGCGTGATCGGCATCGACGACCCCTATCGCGGCCAGTCGCCCAAGGCCTTCGTGCAGCTGAAGCCCGGCGCCGCGCCGCTCACGCTCGAGGCCCTGCAGGCCTTCCTCGCGGACCGCGTCGGCCGGCACGAGATGGTGCGGGCGCTCGAACTGCGCGCCGAGTTGCCGAGGACCGCGGTCGGCAAGCTCTCGAAGAAGGAACTGTACGACGAGGAACGCCGGCAGCGTGCGGCCGGGAGCAGCCTCACGGAGTGACGGGCCCGCCCGATCGGGAGGGTTATACTCGCCGCCGCGATGTACCTGTCGTTCTTCGGACTCAACGAGAAGCCGTTCTCGATCACGCCCGATCCGCGCTACCTCTTCCTGAGCGAGCGGCACGCGGAGGCGCTCGCGCATCTGCTTTACGGTGTCAGCGAGGCGGGCGGCTTCGTGCAGCTCACCGGCGAGGTGGGCACCGGCAAGACGACGATCGTGCGCTCGCTCCTCGGCCAGATTCCGAAGAACGCGGAGATCGCGCTCATCCTGAACCCGCGCATGACGGCGCCCGAGTTCATGCTGACGATCTGCGAGGAACTCGGCATCGGCCTGCCGGATCGCGCGGTCGCGAGCCTGAAGGACCTGGTCGACATCCTCAACCATTACCTGCTGCGCGCGCACGCCGACGGCCGGCGTGTCGTGCTGCTGGTCGACGAGGCGCAGAACCTCGAGCCCGCCGTGCTCGAACAGGTGCGACTGCTCACCAACCTCGAGACAGCCACGCAGAAGCTGCTGCAGATCATCCTGATCGGCCAGCCCGAGCTGCGCGAGATGCTCGCGCGCCCCGAGC
>WBZO01001816.1_pt2 | contig 11679 bp, 13 predicted proteins | sample 5204261 | NCBI WGS metagenome assembly WBZO01 (sample SAMN12412400, study PRJNA552823) | activated sludge metagenome | isolation source: activated sludge from anammox sidestream of wastewater treatment plant... | place: USA: North Carolina | collected 2017-09 | reverse complement strand
GCTACGCGTTGATACATTGCAGGCTGGGCGCCAATCCGTTATACAGATACGCTGACGGGAATAATTCGAGCCGCCTTGGTAATGAAGCTCGGGCTTCCCGTTCATGGGGAGGGCGTCGCGGAGGTTAGCCGTCTCGCCCTTGGTGCAACCGGCGGTTGGTCCGAACAGCGGACGCCCCGCACGCAGACAGAAAGGCGACGTGTCGATGCTGACGGGTACGGTGAAATGGTTCAATCCGACCAAGGGGTATGGTTTCATCGCTCCTGACACGGGTGGCAAGGACGTCTTCGTTCATATCAGCGCTGTGCAGAAGGCGGGGCTTCGCAGCCTGAACGAAGGTCAGAAGCTTGGCTTCGAGATCGAGCAGCAGCAGAATGGACGCTCCGCCGCGGTGAACCTGTCCCAGGCGGATTGACATATCCAGGGTCCGCGGCCGGCCCTGCGCCGGTCGATGGCCGATCGTCCGCAGGCGGCAGGCGTTGCCGTCGCGCCACGGGACAGCTACAGCCGTCGCGCGCCGAGCGGAGGGCGCTTGCGCGGCTCGGCTGTGTCATCTACGCAATAGCGCGAAAGGATGACACACACAGATGAGTCATACCCTCGAAGAACGGCATGACGCCGGCCGCCGGCGCGATACGGCACCCATCGTTGCACTGGACACCGCGTCGATCCGTGAAGCCTATCGCCGCTGGGCGGGCTTCTACGACACGGTGTTCGGCGGCGTGTCCTCGGTCGCCCGCAAGCGCGCCGTCGCCGCGGTGAACGAGCTTCCGGGCCGGGAAGTGCTGGAAGTCGGGGTCGGTACCGGCCTCGCTCTGCCGCACTACCGGCGCGACAAGGTCATCACCGGGATCGACCTGTCGGCCGAGATGCTGGCGCAGGCGCGGGCGCGGGTCGCGCGGAACGGCATCCGCGGCGTGAAGGCGCTGCTGGAGATGGACGCCGAGGCGACCGATTTCCCGGACGCCTCGTTCGACACGGCGGTGGCGATGTTCGTGGCCTCGGTCGTGCCCCATCCGCGCGCGCTGCTGGCCGAGATGCGCCGCGTCGTCCGCCCTGGCGGCAACATCCTGTTCGTCAATCATTTCGCAGCCGACCGCGGGCCGCGCTGGTGGATCGAGCGCGCCATGGCACCTGCGTCGCGGGCGCTGGGCTGGCATCCGGATTTCGCCATGGAGGCGCTGTTCACGGCGGACGACATGGCGCTGACGCGGGCGAAGCCGATGCCGCCGATCGGCATCTTCACGCTGGTCCGCCTGCCCAACTAGGCCCGCCGGCCGGCGCACCGGAAACCGGAGGAACGCGGCGACCGACACGGGTTTCGTGGCAACGGTCGGGGCGAAAAACATCAGGCATGCATGTGAGCTTTGGGCGGGACCTTGATCTCGCGACGGCGGTCCGGTAGGCGGTACGGCGATAGAGCCTGATCGGGGGTTGAAAGCCCCGGGACGGTCAGGCGACGAAACGAGGTGCCCGGCCGATGCAGCTTCCGAGGCGGCTCTTTGCCGCGCTGATACTCTTCCTGTTTGCCGCCCTGCTGATTGCCGGCGGCGACACCGCCTGGGCACAGGTGCCGAAGCCCTGGGAAATGGGCATGCAGCCGGCGGGCAACTCCCTGAAGGCGCGTATCATCGACCTGCATGACCTGGTGCTGGTGATTATCACCTTCATCACCCTGTTCGTCGGTGTCCTGCTGCTGTGGGTGATGCTGCGCTACAACGCCAAGCGGAACCCGGTCGCCAGCCGGACCAGCCACCACACGCTGCTGGAGATCGCCTGGACGGTGGTTCCGGTGCTGATCCTGGTGGTGATCGCGATCCCCTCCTTCCGCCTGGTCTACTATCTGGATCACACGCCCAATCCGGACATGACCATCAAGGTGACGGCGCACCAGTGGTACTGGGAGTACGGCTATCCGGATGAGGGCGATCTGGCGATCGAGAGCAGGCTGATCCGCGATGAGGATCTGAAGCCTGGCCAGCTTCGCCTGCTGGACGTCGACAATCAGTTGATCGTGCCGGTCGGCAAGAAGATCCGGATCCTGACGACCAGCACGGACGTGATCCACAGCTTCTTCATCCCATCCCTCGGCGTGCAGCGCTATGCGATCCCGGGACGGACGATCGAAACCTGGATGTCCGTCGACAGGCCGGGTGTGTATTACGGCCAGTGCAACCAGATCTGCGGGATCGACCACAGCCGGATGCCGATCGCGGTGCATGCGATGACGGAAGAGGATTACAAAGCCTGGCTCGCGCAAGCGAAGAAGTCGGCGAGCGCGTCGCCGGCGACCGGCGCAAACAGGCAGATGATGGCCGCGGCGGACGATGTCGCTCGGCCAGGGGTTCAGCGCTGACCCTGCGGGTCGGCGCGTGAAGGAGTGCAGACGATGACGGCAACGACCCACGACCACGCCCATGGTCATGACGATCATTACGATCATAAACCCGGTTTTGTGAAGCGCTGGCTGTTCAGCACGAACCACAAGGATATCGGTACGCTCTATCTGGTCTTCGCCGTCGTCGGCGGGCTGGTGGGCGGCGTCCTGTCCGAGATCATGCGGGCGCAGCTCCAGTTTCCCGGCAACCAGATCGTGACGAACGGCCAGACCTGGAACACGATCATCACGGCGCACGGCCTGCTGATGATCTTCTTCTCGGTGATGCCGGCGCTGATCGGCGGGTTCGGGAACTGGTTCATCCCGCTGATGATCGGCGCGCCCGACATGGCCTTCCCGCGCCTGAACAACATCAGCTTCTGGCTGCTGCCGCCGGCGTTCGTGCTGATCATGATCGGCCTGTTCCTGAACGAGTCCGGCTCGGGCTGGACGCTGTATCCGCCGCTGTCGAACCAGACCTATGAACCCGGCATGGGGATGGACTGCACGCTGTTCGCGCTCCATCTCGCCGGCGTCAGCTCGCTGCTGGGGTCGATGAACTTCATCACGACGATCTTCAACATGCGTGCGCCCGGCATGACGCTGCACAAGATGCCGCTGTTCGTCTGGGCCGAGCTGGTGACGGCGTTCCTGCTGGTGCTGTCGGTGCCGGTGCTGGCCGGCGCGATCACGATGCTGATCTGCGACCGCAACTTCGGCACGGCCTTCTTCGATCCGCAGGGCGGCGGCGATCCGGTGCTGTTCCAGCACCTGTTCTGGTTCTTCGGCCACCCAGAAGTCTACATCATGATCCTGCCGGGGTTCGGCGTGATCAGCCACGTCATCTCGACCTTCTCCAAGAAGCCGATCTTCGGCTATCTCGGCATGGTCTACGCCATGGTCGCGATCGGCGTGGTCGGCTTCGTGGTGTGGGCGCACCACATGTACCTGTCGGGCATCGACGTCGATACCCGCGCCTACTTCATGGCGGCGACGATGGTCATCGCGGTGCCGACCGGCGTGAAGATCTTCTCGTGGATCGCCACGATGTGGGGCGGCTCGATCGAGTTCAAGACGCCGATGCTGTGGGCGCTGGGCTTCCTGTTCGTGTTCACCATCGGCGGCGTGACCGGCGTGGTATGCGCGAACGCCGGTATCGACCAGATGATCCACAACACCTACTACGTGATCGCCCACTTCCACTACGTGCTGTCGTTGGGTGCGGTGTTCGCGATCTTCGCCGGTTTCTACTACTGGATCGGCAAGATGTCGGGCCACCAGTATCCCGAGTTCTGGGGCCGGGTGCATTTCTGGCTGACATTCATCGGCGTGAACCTGGTGTTCTTCCCGCAGCACTTCCTGGGCCTGTCCGGCATGCCGCGGCGTTATCCCGACTACCCGAACGCCTTCGCGGGCTGGAACTACGTGTCCTCGATCGGCGCCTATATCTCGGGCGTCGCGGTCCTGGTGTTCCTGTATGTCTGCTACCGGACCTTCACGTCGAAGGAGCATGTGGCCGACAATTACTGGGGTGAAGGCGCCACGACGCTGGAGTGGACGCAGACCTCGCCGCCGGCATTCCACACCTTCACGGAACTGCCGCGGATCCGGTAACGCCCTGTGAGCGACCTGTCAGCACGGCTGGGCGGCACCGACAGGGGGGAGACATCCTCCCTGTCGTCTCATGTGGCCCATCACAGCTTCATGCATGCCGAATCCGAGTGGAAGGATTGGGTGGCGCTGCTGAAGCCCCGGGTCATGACCCTGGTCGTGTTCACGGGGCTGATCGGCCTGCTGGTTGCTCCGGGCCGCCTGCATGTCGTGCTGGGCTTCACTGCCGTGCTGTGCATCGCGATCGCCGCGGGTGCGTGCGGCGCGATCAACATGTGGTACGACCGGGACATCGACGCGGTGATGAAGCGCACCGCGCGCCGGCCGATTCCGGCGGGGCGCATCGAGCCGGGTGCCGCGCTGGGATACGGCATCACGCTGGCCGTCGGATCGGTGATCGTCATGGGCCTGGCGGTGAACGTGACCGCCGCGGCCGTCCTGACGCTGTCGATCTGCTTCTACGTGTTCGTCTACACGATGTGGCTCAAGCGCCGTACGCCGCAGAACATCGTCATCGGTGGGGCGGCCGGCGCTTTTCCCCCGGTGATCGGCTGGGCCGCGGTGACAGGATCGGTCGACCTGATCCCGCTGGTGCTGTTCGGCATCATCTTCATCTGGACGCCGCCGCATTTCTGGTCGCTGGCGCTGTGGGCCAATGATGACTACCGCCGGGCGGACGTGCCGATGCTGCCTGTGGTGGCGGGCGCGCGCGAAACGCGGCGCCAGATCGTCATCTACACGCTGGTGCTGGTGCCGTTGACGCTGGTGCCGTGGTTCGTCGGCTTTTCGGGCCTGGTCTACGCTGCCGCGGCCGCGGCCCTGGGTGCCGGCTTCCTGGTCAGTGTCTGGCGGGTCGCGACCGACCGGCAGGATGCAACGGGTGTCAGCCTGACCAACGACGCGCCGGCACGCGCTGCCTTCAAATATTCGATCCTGTACCTATTTGCTTTGTTTGGAGCCCTTGCGGCAGACCGGCTTGTCGGCTGAGCGCCGCGCGACCAGAACGGGTTTTTTCATCATGGCCAATTTCCCGCCAAGACCGGGCCCGACCGAGGTCGATGAATTGCGTCGCCGGCGGCGTGGACGGAACTGGGCGATCATGCTGGTGCTGCTGGCGCTGTGCGCCCTGTTCTACGCGATTACCATCGTCAAGATGATGAAGGCGTGACATGGCTGGACGACGCGGCAACACCCTGATCGCCGTTGGCTTCGCCGGCGTGGCTTTGGGCATGGTGGGCTTGTCCTTCGCCGCCGTACCGCTCTATCGGATGTTCTGCGCGGCGACCGGCTATGGCGGCACGCCGCAGATCGGGGCATCCACCGCGCCGGGCGGCGATGGCCAGACGATCCGCGTGCGTTTCAATGCCGACGTCAATCCCGGCCTGCCGTGGAAGTTCGGGCCGGACAAGCTGGAGGTCACGCTTCCCCTCGGCGAAGATCAGCTCGCATTCTATCACGCAACCAACAACGCGAACCGTCCGGTGACCGGCGTGGCGCTGTATACCGTCACGCCGGAGAAAGCCGCGAAATACTTCCACAAGACCGCCTGCTTCTGCTTTGACAAGCAGACGCTGGACCCGCACCAGTCGACGGAGTTTCCCATCAGCTACTGGGTCGATCCGCAGATCGCCCGCGATCCCGCGACCAGCGACGTGAAGGTCATCACGCTGTCCTACACCTTCTATCGCTCACTGGATGATGCGGAGCGTAACGGCGCGCTGGAAAAGGCCGGTCCGCATATCGGCCGCAAACCTGCAACAGCCGAACAGACCAACTGATTTCCAGGCTTTTTGCGGTCTGCGCCTCTTGAACTGAGGGAAGTTTTGGCGATGATGAGCCGGCCGTGTCGGGGCGGATTCCCCGGCGGAGTGGTGATGGGTACGACATGAGCAACGACGCGCACGGTGCCTCGGTGCCGGTACATTCCGGCATGAAGCATCCCTACCACCTGCCAGATCCCAGCCCCTGGCCGATCCTGGCGTCCCTCGGTGGTTTCCTGATTGTCTTCGGCATCATTCTGGCGGCCCATTACGGCAGCTATATCGTGCTGACTCTGGGTGCCCTGCTGACCCTGTTCGTGGCGTTCATGTGGTGGCGCGACGTCGTCATCGAAAGCCGCACGCCGGGCGCCCATTCGCCGATCGTCCGCCTCAGCCTGCGTTACGGCATGCTGCTGTTCATCGGCAGCGAGGTGATGTTCTTCGCCGGTTTCTTCTGGGCCTATTTCAACTTCCTGATCTTCCCCGAAACCCAAGGAAATGGGGAAACCGTCTGGCCGCCATCGACGATCCACACCTTCGATCCGTTTCACCTGCCGCTGCTGAACACGATGATCCTGCTGCTGTCCGGCACCACGGTGACGTGGGCGCACCATGCGCTGCTGGAAGGCAACAAGCGTGACCTGGTGCGCGGGCTGGGCATCACCATTCTGCTGGGCATGTCCTTCACCCTCTTCCAGGCGATCGAATATGCCAACGCGCCGTTCAAGTTCGTCGGGGGTGGCGTCTACCCGTCGGTGTTCTTCCTGGCGACCGGCTTCCACGGCTTCCACGTGATCGTCGGCACGCTGTTCCTGATCGTCTGCTGGTTCCGCGCGCGGGCCAACCATTTCACCCCGCAACGCCATTTCGGCTTCGAAGCGGCGGCCTGGTACTGGCATTTCGTCGACGTGGTCTGGCTGTTCCTGTTCGTGTGCATCTACTGGTATGGAGCCGGCAGCCAGATCGCCGGCCACTGACCGGGAACCGTGGCACACCAAGACGTATCCGTTCTGCACGCCGCCTTGGCCTGCCGTTGTCCGCGATGCGGACGCGGCAGGCTGTTCCGCAACCTGCTGGAGGTTCGGGACACCTGCGAGGTTTGCGGACTGGACCTGTCGAAGGTCGACACCGGCGACGGTGCCGCAGTCGGCGTGATCCTGGTCCTGGGGGCCATCGTCGTCGGGCTGGCGTTCTGGGTTGAATTCCGCTTCAGCCCGGCGCTGTGGGTGCACGCCGTGCTGTGGCCGGTCATCACGATTCCGCTCGCCATCCTGATGATGCGGCCCGCCAAGGCAGCGCTCGTGGCGCTGCAGTACCGTCATCGATCGTCCGAGATGGGGTTGTGACGGCGGCAACCAGGCGCCTGATCGGGCCAGGACTGATGACGCTGGCCATGTTCATCGTGCTGGTCGGGTTGGGGACCTGGCAGGTCGAGCGCCTGGCCTGGAAGACCCGCGTCCTGGCCGACATCGCCCGATCGGAAGCCGCCGCGGCGAGCCCTTTGACCCCCACGACGCCACCCTTCGCGAAAGTCAGCGTCAGCGGGCATTTCCTGTATGACCGTCCCGCCCTGTTCGGTGCCGAAGTGCGGCAACTGCCCTCGGGTCCCGAAATGGGCGCGCGCCAGATCGTGCCGCTGGCACGGGACGGGGGCGATCCCATCCTGGTCGATCGCGGTTGGGTGCCCGACAAGCGGACGCATCCGGTCGTGCAACCCGAAGGGGAGGTGACGGTCGTCGGCTATCTCCACCCGCCCGAGGCCCAGGGGATGTTTTCGGCGTCCGACGATGTGGTCGAGCGGCGATTCTACACGATGGACCCCGAGGCTATCGGCGCCGCCCTGGGCCTGAGCCGCGTCGCACCCTTCGTCATCGTGGCGTTGGGCAGCGCGCCCACGGGTGAATGGCCGGAACCCGCTCAACACCTGCCGCGCCCACCCAACAATCACCTCGTCTACGCGATCACCTGGTACGGCCTCGCGGCCGCCCTGGTTGCCGTATTCGTGGTCTGGGCCAGAAGGGGAACCCGCGCATGACCGCCAACCCGGCCTATCGCCGCCTGACCGACCGGTTCGCCCGCATCGCTACGATCGGTGAATGTGCCTCGATGCTCAGTTGGGACGCCGCGGCGATGATGCCCACCGGCGGCGGGGCCGCGCGCGGTGATCAGTTGGCCGTGTTGGCCGGCTTGTCACACGCGCACCTGACCGCGCCCGAGGTCGGCGACGACCTGGCCGAAGCCGAGGCCGGCGAACCCCTGCCGAATCCCTGGGACGCGGCCAATCTGCGCCTGATGCGCCACGCCTACACACGGGCCACCGCCCTGCCGTCCGACCTGGTCGAGGCGCAGGCGCGCGCTGCCTCGGCCTGCGAGAAAGTCTGGCGCGAGGCGCGGCGAACCGCCGATTTCGCACGCGTGCGGCCGCACCTTACCGAGGTGGTGCGCCTGACCCGCGAAGCTGCGGGAGCACTGGGCGCGGTGCTGGAGCTCAGCCCCTATGACGCGCTGATGGACGGGTTCCAGCAGGGCATCGGTGCCGCCGACGTCGCGCCGATCTTTGCCGACTACGAGGCCTTTCTCCGCCGGGCGCTGCCGGAAGCCGAGGAGCGGCAGGCGCGCGCGCCTGCCGTCGTCAGGCCGACAGGGCCGTTTCCGATCGACACGCAGGAAACGCTCTGCCGTACCTTGTCGCAACGTCTTGGCCTCGATTTCGACCATGCCCGGCTGGACCGGTCCGAACACCCGTTCTCAGGCGGCACGCGCACCGACGTGCGGATCACCACCCGCTATGCCGAGGCGGATTTCGCGCAGGCCGTACTCGCGGTGATCCATGAGACTGGGCACGCTTTGTATGAACGTGGTTTGCCCGACACCCACGCCCGCCAGCCGGTCGGGGAGGCGGCGGGAATGGCCGCGCACGAAAGCCAGTCGCTGATCGTCGAGATGCAGGCCGCGCGATCCGACGCGTTTCTCTCCTGGCTCGGCCCGCAACTGTACGCCCGGTTCGGCGGCGACGCCGCGCCCTACGCACCGGAGAACCTCGCCCGCATGTGGCGGCGGGTGAAACGCGGGTTCATCCGCGTCGATGCCGATGAGATGACCTATCCTGCCCATGTCATCCTGCGCTTCCGGCTGGAACAGGCGCTGATCGCCGGCGACCTGCCGGTGGCGGACCTGCCCGGCGCCTGGAACGACGGGCTGCAGGAGCTGCTGGGTCTGACGCCGCCCGACGACGCGCAGGGCTGCCTGCAGGACATCCATTGGTATGACGGCGCATTTGGCTATTTCCCCAGCTATACGCTGGGCGCCATGGCCGCCGCGCAGTTGATGGCAGCGGCGCGAGAGGCAGTGCCGACCATCGACGCGGCGCTCGCACAGGGCGATCTGTCGCCGCTGCTCGACTGGCTGCGCCGGAACGTGCACAGCAAAGGCAGTCTGCTGGGCTTCAACGACCTGCTGCGGAAGGCAACGGGACGTCCGCTCGATCCCGCCTGCTTCGAACGGCACCTTACCGACCGCTATCTGCGGTAACGGCGCGGCGGCATGAAAAAACCCCTCTCCGGCCGGAGAGGGGGTCCGATGACGGGCTGTCCGGTCAGTAGCCGTAAGGCTTGGTGGACACCGGCACCCACTTGCCGCCCTTGACCACGGCCAGGAACGACTCGTTCGAGCCCTGGTGCTTGTCCGGGCCGAAGCTGATGGGCGGAGAGCCGAACACGTCCTGATAGTCCTTGATCTGCTCCAGGCCCTTGATGAAGGACTCGGTCGTCAACTCCGGGCCGGCATTCTTCAGCGCCTGCACCAGCAGGTTGGCGCCGGTGAAGCCAAGCTGGGCGGCGAAATTCGGCTCCTTGCCGTACAGCTTCTTGAACTTCTCGGCCACCGCCCGCACCGCGGGCCGCGGATCGTCGGGATAGGCGAACAGGACCGACGTCATCGCAAACAGGCCTTCGGTCACGCCACCGGGGGCTTCGGCCACCGCATCGTCATAGGCGGCGACCTGTGACAGGAAGTCGACATCCCAGCCGGTCTTGCGGGCTGCCGCCACGATCTGGATGGTGTCGCGCACGATCGTGCCCAGCAGGACCAGGTCGCACTTGGCGTCACGCAACCGCGCGACCGAGGCGGTGAAATCGGTGTCGGCAGGCTTGTGCAGCGTTTCGGCTGCCAGTGGCACGTTCATCGCCTTCAACTGATCGCGTGCGCCATCCATCACGTCGCGGCCGAAATCGGTGTCCTGCGACATGGCGCAGATCACTTTCTTGCCTTTCTGCTCGACGAACAGCTTCACGCCGGCGCGCATCTGGTCGTAGTACGACGCGGCCAGGCCGAACTTGAGATGATGGAACGGCGAATACATCGACCGCGCCGACGTCAGCGGGAAGATGTTCGGCACGCCCTTGGCCAACTGTTCCGGCATCGTCGCGTTGTTCATCGGCGTGCCGCCGTTGGCGACCATGAAGAACACATTGTCGCGGTTCAGCAACTTGTTCGCCGCCTGCACCGCCCGCGGCACCTGGTACTGGCTGTCTTCGACCACGTACTTGATCTTGCGGCCGTTGATCCCGCCGGCGGCGTTCACCTCGTCGAACACCATGCGATAGGCGTTGGTGTTGTTCACCCCCCACATGGCGGTGACGCCGGACAGGTCGGTATAGGTGCCGATGATGATCTCCTTGTCGGTCACACCGCGTGTCGCCGCCTGGGTCATCGTCGGCACGGCGATGGCGGCTGCCATCACCGTTGCCAGGATCGTCTTGCGCATCTCCGTTCCTCCTCTGTTGCTCGTCTGGGTGGCCCGACTGCGACGAAGCCTGCCGGGGATGTTCATGAGCCTGCGACCGCGACGGCCTGTTGCAGCAGGTCGCGGAACCGTCCGTTGCCGCCGTCGACCCCCGGGGAATCGATGACCGATCGTACCGGGATTCCCAGGACCCTGGCCCAACGGGAAACCTCGTTCGGAAGATCGGCATTGCCGATATAGGCGAGGCGTAGGCGGCTCATGCCCAGCTCCCGCCGCACCGGCCGCAGAATCAGCAGATCGGCGAGCCACCCGGCCACGCCGCCTGCTTCCCCGGCGGCGATCGCCCAGCGGTACAACGCACGCTGCAACCCGGTCGCGCCCTCGGCCGCGGCAGTGATTCGCGCGTGCAGTCGCTCCCACGCCTCGGCATTGGCGCCGAAGACGGTCGGCTGCAATTGTTGCAGATTCTCGACCGCGGTTTCGGGGTTCTCGAGGTAGTTGCTGATGGCCCCGGCGTTTAGAGCGACATACAGGCCCAGGACCCGTTCGGTGATATCGCTCATGGGCAGAACCGCCAGCCGCTCGTCACCCTCCCGCATGCCGAGCTGTGCCTGCGCGCCGATGACCATGTGCATGACGTCGCCATGGGTCAGCGTATGGCCGATACCGCTGCTCGGACCCCGCGGAAACACGATAAGCGCCGGGTCATCCGGGATCGGCGGCGCCGCCACGGGCGCCGGCGTGCCGTCGGTGACCACGAAACCGTCCAGGCTGAAGCATTGCGGATCATGGAACTCCCGCAATCCTTTCATGTCGAAGATCACGATGCGCGACAGGGCCGGGCAGTCACCGCGGATGGTGAGCACCTTGTCGAGTTGCTCCTCGCCCTCGACGAACACCACCCGGCAGCCCGCGGATCGCAGGATATGGCCGACGCGCGCCGCTTCCTCCTCGGGATGGATGGCGACCGACGCGCCACCGCTGGTCAGGATGGCCAGATCGGCATGGACGAATGCGGGACTTGTGTCGGCCAGCACAGCCGCGACGTCGCCGCGACCGAAATCGATCGCCTGCAGGCCACGCCGGATCGCCGTTACGGCGCCGTCCAGCTCCGACCAGGTCGTTGCCTTCCAGATCCCGCGATCCTTCTTGCGCAGCACCACCTGACCCCCGCGTGCCGCCACCTG
>WBZO01006228.1_pt1 | contig 11681 bp, 9 predicted proteins | sample 5204261 | NCBI WGS metagenome assembly WBZO01 (sample SAMN12412400, study PRJNA552823) | activated sludge metagenome | isolation source: activated sludge from anammox sidestream of wastewater treatment plant... | place: USA: North Carolina | collected 2017-09 | reverse complement strand
GAGGGCGGTCTTGACGATGTTGGCCGCTCCCGCGGCGTCGGCGACGCTGTCGTAGTTGGCCACGGCGCGGCCGCCGGCCTCCTTGATCTCGGTCACCACCTGGTCGGCCATCGAATGCCCGGCGCCGGTTCCGTCCCGCGCACCGCCGAGGTCGTTGACGACGACGCTGGCGCCCTCCTTGGCCAGGGTCAGCGCGTACTCGCGGCCCAGTCCACCACCGGCGCCGGTGACGACGATGACGCGATCCTGTACTCCGGGCATGACGGTTCCTCTCTCGATGCTTGCGGCCGGCGTCGCCGCGGCGGCCGACGGTCTGGCGCTGTGCCAATCGTAGCCAGCCACTTCACCGTTGGATCCCGGGGCTGTTTCGGGCCTCCGGGGATACGCTTGCCGACCATGTCGATCCCACGCCGCCGGATTCTGATCGCGGGCGCGGCGGCGGCCGCGTTCACCGCCGTCCGCCCGCCGCTCTCCCAAGCGGCGCCGGATGCCGAAACCGACCTCGCCGCACTCGAACAGCGCTACAACGCCAAGGTCGGTCTGCACGGACGCAACCTCGACTCCGGCCGCACGCTGGACCACAACGCCGACGACCTGTTCGCCACCTGTTCGGCGTTCAAGGCCTACGTCGCGGGGGCGATCCTGCGGATGGACCAACGCGGCGAACTCAAGCTCAGCGACGAGGTGTACATCGACCGCGCTCTCTTCGTCCCGGTGGCCTCACCGGTCACGGAGCCGAACATCGGCGGTTGGATGCCGCTGTCGCAGCTATGCGCCGCCGCGGTGCGCCAGAGCGACAACACCGCGACCAATCTGATGCTCGAGATACTCGGCGGGCCGACGGCCATCACCGAGTTCGCCCGCTCCGTCGGTGACGAACGCACCTCGATGGTGCGTTGGGAAACCGAACTGAACACGGCCTATCCCGGCGATCCCCGGGATACCTCCAGCCCACGGGCGATGGGGACCGGCTTCGCGAACATGCTCCTCGGCGACGTCTTCGACGAATCGCACCGCGCGCAGCTGTACGCGTGGATGAGCACCATCGTGACCGGCGACAAAGGGATCCGGGCCGGGATGCCGCCCGGCTGGACGGTGGCCGACAAGACCGGCGCCGGGGACTATGCCAGCACCAACGACATAGGCGTCGCCTTCGGGCCCGGCGGCGAGCGTCTGGTGCTGGCGGTGATGACCCGGACCCGGTCCGACGATTCTGGGGCGCCTGCGTTGAACGACCTGATCGCCGACGTCACCCGGATGGCGGTGCCGCGGCTGCTCGGCTAGCCGCGCTCGGCGACGACGAACGTCGAGTAGCCGTCCGAATCCTGTTCCGGCACATCGATCCAGCGGCCGAACCGGCGCATCTCGTCCGCCGACGGGGTGCCGGTGGCGGTCCAGCCGTGGGTGTTGAGCCAGTCGGTGAGATCGGCGCGATGTTCGTCGTTGTAGGTCAGGTCGGCGATGTCGACGGTGCGCTCGATGCCCACCTCGTCGGCCATCTTCTCCCAGCGCTCCCGCATCTGCCGGCGGCGCTCCTCGTCGTGGTGACGCACAGCCTCGGCGGACACCCGGCTGCCGGGCGCGCTGAGTTCGGTGATCTGCTCGAAGAGCCGGTCCTGCGCCTCGGCCGGCAGGTACATCAGCAGGCCCTCGGCCAACCACGCCGTCGGGCGGGCGGGATCGAATCCGGCGGCCCGCAACGCCGTCGGCCAGTCCTGCCGGAGGTCGACGGGCACCTCGTGGCGCTGCGCGGTGGGCTCGGCGCCGTGCGCGGCGAGAGTGGCCGCCTTGTAATCCAGGACCTTGGGCTGGTCGATCTCGAACACCACGGTGCCCTCGGGCCACGGTAACCGGTACGCCCGGGAGTCCAGCCCGGCGGCCAGGATGACGATCTGGCGCACACCCGCGTCGGCGGCGGCCGCGAAGAACGCGTCGAAGAAGTGCGTCCGCACCGCCTGGTAACTCAGCATGTTGGCGAAGATCGCGGCGGCGTCGGGGTCAGCCGCGGCGATCCGGTCCTGCATCGCCGGATCCAGGAAGTCGCCCCACGTTCCGACGTCGGCTCCGTCCACCAACAGGCGCGCGTACGGATCGCGGATCAGCGGGTCCGGGCTCTCGGTCTCGCGGGCGCGTGCCGCGGCCACCATCACGGCCGTCGTTCCCACGCTGCTGGCGATGTCCCAGGTGTCGTCGTGGCTGCGCAAACTACTCACGGGCTGCTCCTCCGCTCGGGGTGTACCCATGGTAGCGAAAGTTAGACAGGCTATCCGGTGCGCTTCCAGGGGCCACCGTCGAGCAGCCGGACGAATTCGTCGGTGATGGCGCCCACCCGGTCCTGGCCGCCCACGAAGCCGGCGTAGAAGCCCAGGCCCCAGAGTGCCGCCACCAGCATCTCGGCCGCCGCGTCGACGTCGAGGTCGTCGCGCAGCTCGCCGTTGTCGATACCGTCGCGAACCACGCCCGAGGCGAACTCCCGGGTGTGCTGAAGGGAGTCGGTGCCGTCGTCGGCCAGTTCGGGGTGACGTTGACGCTCCAGAACGGAGGTGACCATGAAAGCCGCCACCGACTCGTCGTACTCGCGGGCATAGACCGCGGCCCGGATGAAGGCGTGCACCCGCCCGGCCAGCGTCTGCTCGGCCTCTGCCTCCTTGAGTCCCGCGGCGATCACCGAGCCGTTGGTCTCGGCCACGACGTGCCGGTACAGGGCTTCCTTGCTCGGGTAGTAGTGGTTGATGGCCGGCCGGGTCAGATCGGCCCGGGCGGCGATCTCCTGGAAAGTGGCGGCCTCGTATCCCATCTCGCCGAAGACCTCACGGGCCGCACACAAAATCCGACCACGAGTCTGTGCTGATTTCGCTGCAGGTGGCCGACCCGGGCCACGTCTGGCGGTTCTCGGCACACCGCAATTCTGCCAGACGCAAACAACCCCGGGAGGCGGGCGGGCAGGCGGCAAGCGTCCCGAACTGTGCTGCGGACCGCTCATAGAGCCGGGAGATCGATCAGAAGCCCTGACACGAAACTGAATTCACGTCGACGTCATTGAACGTCGGGGCCCGTCAATTCCATCCGTACCAGCAGGGCGTGGTCGCACGAAGCGCTCGGCCGCAACAGGATTCGCCGGCGGCCCGACCGCAGGTCCACCCGGCACCAAACCGACGAAAAGTTTGCTGGAATGAGACGGCGGCAATGCCCCCGGTCGAATGATCGAGGGCGATCCGGACGGTCATGCGACAAGCCTGCCTGCCGACGGGACAAGGGGCCTAATGTCTGTGTCCATGCCTATCGTCGCGGCACGCGAGTCCTACTTCGAGGCGGGCCTGGACATCCTCGCCGACCTCGGGTACGGCGGGCTGAAACTGGCGGAGGTGTGCAGCCGCCTGGGCGTCACATCGGGGTCGTTCTATCACTACTTCACCGGCTGGGCCGCCTTCACCCGCGAGCTGATCTCCTACTGGCGGCAGGACCGCACGGTCCGCATCATCGATGTCATCCGCGCGCAGCCCGAGCCCCGCAAACGCATCGAGTCGATCATCGCGGTGGCGCTGTCGCTGCCGCACGGCGCCGAGGCCGCCATCCGGTCGTGGAGCGCGGTGGACCCGTACGTGCACGCGGTACAAGTGGAGGTCGATCAGCAACGGTTCGAGATCACCTACGAATCTGCGTTCGAGATCGTTAGGGACGAAGCCCAGGCACTGGCCTACGCCAACCTGGCCACCTACCTGTTCCTGGGCTACGAGCAGACCACCCTGCCGCGGGAATTGCGCATGTTCGAGTGGATGTGCAACACCATGCTCGACGACCTGGAGGCCGGCCGCTTCGCCGACGTACCCGCGCCGTGACGGCATTCCGGCGTCTCGCCGATCGCCTGCACACCCGCGACCCGGGGCGCGACGGGTTACGCCGTGCCCTTCGCGCCGCCATCGCCATCCCGCTCGCGGCGATGATCGGCTACCTGATCGCCGACAATCCCCAAACCCCGGTGTTCACCCTCGTCGGCTCGATGGCGCTGCTCGTCGCGGCGGACTTCCCCGGTGCCCTGAGCAACCGGGCGCTGGCCTACGCGAGCCTGGCGGTCACCGGCGCGGTGTTCATCACGCTGGGCACCTGGGCAGCGCCGTATCCGTGGATCGGGGTCCCGCTGTGCTTCGTGGTGGGCGCAGCGGTGAGCTTCCTCGGTCTGCTCACCGAGATCATCGCCGGCGCCCAGCGCGCCATGCTGATGACGTTCCTGCTGCCGGTCTGCGCCCCGCCCGGACCGGTCGGCGAACGGCTGCTCGGCTGGCTGCTGGCCCTGGTGGTCTGTGTTCCGGCCGCGTTGTTCCTCTTCCCGCCCCGCTACAGCAGCGAACTGCGCCATCTCGCCGCGCGGGTTTGCACCGCCCTGGCCGACCGCCTGGAAGGCGGCGGTTCACCGGCGGAGACGACGGCGGCGATGAAGGAGTTGCAGGACGAGTTCATGGGCAGCGCCCTCCGGCCGGTCGCATTGACCGCGGGCAGCCGCGGCCTGATCCGGGTGATCTCCAACCTGCGATGGCTCTGCGACCGGTTCGAACCGGACGCCGCGCGGTTGCTGGGACCGATCGCCCCGGCGAGCGCCGCGGTGCTGCGCGGCAGCGCCGACGTTCTGCTCTCCGGCGAACGCAGCGGAGCCGACAAGCTCTCCACGCTGGTGGCCGGGCATCGCGCGATCGCATTGCGCCAGTACGACAACGACATTCACGAGATCCTCGGCGAGCCCGACGACGACGCCGCGCTGCGGCGCGGCCGGATGCTGCTCAGCCGCCGCACGATGAGCGCGACGATCGGACTCACCGGCCGCATCATCGCCGCCTCGACGGTGGTCGACACCCGCTCACTGCTCGACCGGTTGCTCGGCCGCGGCCTGCCGGAGACCGGCATCGCCGACCGGGTGCACGGCACCCGCGCCGCGGTGGCCGGGCTGTACGGCTATCTGTCCACCCGTTCGATCACCGTGATCAACAGCCTTCGCACCGGTCTCGCGCTGGCACTGGCCGTGGTGGTCACCCTGGTTCTGCCCGTGCAGAACGGGCTGTGGGTGGCACTCGGCGCGCTGGCGGTGCTGCGCAGCAGTGCGTCCACCACCCGGACCAGCGTGGCGCGCGCCCTGACCGGAACCGCCATCGGTTTCACCATCGGCACGATGGTCATCGCCGTGGTGGGCGTAGACCCGGTGGTGCTGTGGATCCTGTTGCCGCTGGCCACATTCGGGTCGACCTACGTGCTGGCCGTCGGCTCCTTCACCGCCAGCCAGGCCATGTTCACCATGCAGGTGCTGATCGTCTTCAACATGATGCGGCCCATCGGCTGGCAGGTGGGACTGATCCGGATCGAGGACGTCGTCCTCGGCGCACTGGTGGGCCTGGCTGTGTCCGTGCTGCTGTGGCCCGGCGGTGCGCAGAAGGCGGTGCAGCGGGCGATCAACGACGCCGTCGTCGCGTGCTCGTGGTACCTCGACGCGGCGGTCACCCGGGTGACCCGGGGGGTGTCGGCGATCACCGAGGCGGCGGTGGCCGAACTGGGGGCCGACGCGCTGGTGGCCGCCCGCAGCCACGGCGACGCGGTCCGCGCCTACCTGGTCGAGACGGGCGGCACCATCGACGCCGCCCAGGTCGAAACCGCCAGCTTGATCCCGCGGCTGCGCACCACCGCCGACGTCATCGCCGACATCACGCCACCGCCGCCCGGCACATATCCGAAGACCCGAAAAGTGTTGGAGCAACACGTCACTGCACTGTGCGCCCGGATCGAGCAGGTGCACGGGCCGGCGGCCCTCCCGGATCTGAGCGACGAGTTCGTGCCCACGCTGCGCGCCGAGGCCGCCACGACGCCGGACCCGGCTCGCTCGGCGCTGCCGTTGGTCACCGCGGCGGCCAACCTCGGGGAACTGGAGCTGACCTGGCCGACGTTCGCCGAGGCGGACGAGATGGCCGGGGCGCGAACCAGCGGCAGTTAACCGAGGACGTCCTGCGCCACGGCCCGGGCCTCCGCCGGGCTTCCGGTGCCCAGCACCGCCGCGGCGGCGTCCCGGCACTGTTGCAGGGTGACCGTCGACAGCTTCGCGCCGACCGGGGTCACGGCGGACGCGGCCGCCGACAGCGACGTCACCCCCAGCCCGGTGAGCACGCAGGCCAGCAGCGGATCGGCCGCGGCCTCGCCGCACACGCCGACCGGCTTGCCGCTCGCCTGCCCGGCGCTGGCGGTCTTGGCCACCAGGGCGAGCACTCCGGGCTGCCACGGGTCGGTGAGGGTGGCCAGATCCGAGGACATCCGGTCGGCCGCCATCGTGTACTGGGTGAGGTCGTTGGTCCCGATCGACAGGAACTCGACGTGCTCGAGGATCTTGTCGGCCAGCAGCGCGGCGGCCGGGATCTCGATCATGACGCCGGGATGCAGGCCGCGCTCCCGGGCGAGTTCGGCGAAGCGGCGGGCCTCCTCCGGCGTGGCGATCATCGGAGCCATCACCCACGGTGCGTTGCCGGTCCGAGACCCCGCCTCGGCGATGGCGTCGAGTTGGCGGGCCACCAGGGCGGCGTCGAGTTCGATGATGCGGAAGCCGCGCACACCCAGCGCCGGGTTCTCCTCCTCGGGGCTGTTGACGAACTTCAGCGGCTTGTCCGACCCCGCGTCGAGGGTGCGGATGACCACCTTGTGCCCGGCGAAGGCCTCCAGCACCTCGGCGTAGATGTCGGCCTGCGCCGCCACGCTGGGCTCGGTGTCGGCGTCGAGGAAGCACAGTTCGGTGCGGAACAGACCAACACCCTCGACCGGCGCCTGCCGGGCGGCGCGGGCGGCGGAACCGTCGGCGACGTTGGCCAGGATGGAGACCGCATAACCGTCGGCGGTGGAGCCGGGGCCGGACCAGCCGGCCATCGCCGCCGCCGCCACATCGGCCGCCGCAACCTTCGCGGCCGCCTCCGCGCGGTCGGGGTCGATGGTGATCGTTCCGCGACCGCCGTCGATCAGCACCATGGTTCCCGCGGGAACGTCGTCGAGCCCCTTGACGGCCACCACGCAGGAGATGCCGAGCTGGCGGGCGATGATCGCGGTGTGGCTGGTCGGACCGCCGAGAGATGTTGCGAGACCGACGATCCGGTGCGGATCCAGCCCGGCGGTGTCGGCTGGGGCGAGGTCCTCGGCGAACAGGATCGACGGCTCGACGGGGTCGGGAACACCCGGCGCGGGCAGGCCGGCGAGCTCGGCGATGACACGGTCGCGGATGTCCTTGAGGTCGGTGACCCGCTCGGCCATCAGCCCGCCCATCTTGGTGAACATCTCGATGAACTGCGCGGCGGCGTCGGCCGTCGCGCGGATCGCCGGCTTGCCGGCTTTGATGCCGTTCTCCGCGGCGCCCAGCCAGGCCCGGTCGGTGGCGAGCTGCGCGGTGGCGGTCAGCACCTCCGCGGCGGCGCCGGTGGCCGCCGCGGCCTTCTCCCGGAGCCGTTCGGCGACGGTCGTGGCTGCGGCTCCGAAGCGGGCCACCTCGGCGGGCCGGTCGGCGTCCGGAACCTCCACGCCCGGATCCAGCTCGGTGATGGCCGGTAGCCGGTTGGCCCTGATCACGGGGGCGAACCGGACGCCCGGCACCACCGGGACACCCTGCAGGGAGGTCGATTCTGAGGCGGTCATGCAGCCGATTAGAGCAAAACGTTGACAACCCCACATGGACGGCGGTAAAACCACACATATCAACATAAATGTGGGATAAACCCACATGCCTGGCCAGAGCGGTGCGGAGGGAGGTGTCGTGTATCCGGAAGAGCGGCAACAGGCCATCGCCGCGCAGGTGATCGCGCAGGGCCGTGCCTCGGTGGCCGAACTGGCCCAGACGTACGACGTCACTACCGAGACCGTGCGGCGGGACCTGGCCGTGCTCGACCGGGCCGGGGTGGTGCGCCGGGTGCACGGCGGAGCGGTGCCGGCCCGGGCACTGCACCTGGTCGAGCCCAGCGTCGAGGCACGTGAGGCGACCCGGACCACCCAGAAGCAGGCTGTCGCCCGGGCCGCCGCGGAGTTCTTCCCGCAGTCAGGCGCCACCGTCCTGTTCGACGCCGGCACCACCACCGCCTGGCTTGCCGCACTGCTCCCGCCGGACCGCGAACTGCTGGTGGTGACCAACTCGGTGCCGATCGCCGCCCGGCTGGCCGGAACGGGTTCGGTGTCCCTGCAGATGCTCGGCGGCCGGGTCCGCGGGCTGACCCAGGCCTGCGTCGGGGATCAGACCGTGGCCACCCTGAGTTCGCTGCGGGTCGACGTCGCGTTCATCGGGGCCAACGGCATCACCGCCCGCCACGGCCTGTCCACGCCTGACCCCGACGAGGCCGCAGTCAAGCGCGCAATGGTGGGATGCGCGAACTTCGTTGTGGTGGTGGCTGATTCGTCGAAGATCGGCCACGAGGAATTCGTCAGCTTCGCGCCGGTGGATTCCCTCGACGTCCTGGTGACCGACGCCGGAATCGGCTCGCCGGAGCGCGCTGAGTTGGCCGCCACCGGCCTGGAAGTCGTTGTCGCACAGGGAGCTGCATGAAATGGGAGCCGCATGATCGTCACCGTCACCCCCAATCCGAGCATCGACCGCACCGTAACCCTCCCCGGTGAACTGGTGCGCGGCGCGGTGCACCGGGTGACGTCGGTGTCCTCCGAACCGGGCGGCAAGGGCGTCAACGTCGCCCGTGCGTTGACACTGGCCGACCTGGAGACCGTCGCCGTGCTCCCGGCCGGTCACCACGACCCCATCCTGGCGGGGCTGCAGGCCCAAGGGGTGGCCTATCACGCCGTGCCGGTCGCCGGCGGCGTCCGCACCAACCTCACGATCACCGAAAACGACGGCACCACAACCAAGATCAACGAGCCGGGCGCGGCGTTGTCACCCAGTGAGGCCGAGGAGCTGGCCTGGGCCGTCATGCAACGGGCCAAGGGCGATAACTGGGTGGTGCTGTCCGGCTCGCTGCCCCCCGGCCTGCCCGACCACTGGTACTCCGACATGGTGGCCGCGCTCAAGGCGCACGGGTGCAAGGTCGCGGTCGACACCTCCGACGCGCCGCTGACCGCCCTGGCCGAGCGGCTCGAGCATGCCGCCCCCGATCTGATCAAGCCCAATTCCGAGGAACTGGCCGGCCTGGCCGGGGTGACGCCGGAGTCCTTGGAGGACGCGGTCTCGCGCCGCGATGCCGGCCCGGTGGTGGCGGCCGCGCGCCGCCTGATCGGCCGCGGCGTCGGTGCGGTGCTGGCCACGCTCGGTGCGTCCGGGGCGGTGCTGGTGAATGCCGAGGGCGCCTGGCTGGCCGGTCCACCTCCGATCACCCCCCGCAGCACTGTCGGCGCCGGGGACTCGTCGCTGGCCGGCTACGTGCGCGCCGACGTCCTCGGTGCCGACGCACCGGGCCGGCTGCGGATGGCGGTCGCCTACGGCAGCGCCGCCGCGGCGCTGCCCGGGTCGGCGCTGCCGTCGCCCGACCAGATCAATCTCGACGACGTGACCGTCACGTCGGTCTCGACCGATTCACAACCAGAAGGTGCGCTATGACCGAATCCTCCATCATCAGTACCGATCTGGTGCTGCTCGACGCCGACGGCGGTCCCGACAAGGAGGCGGTGATCGGGCGGCTGGCGTCGCTGGTCGCCGGGTCCGGCCGAGCCACCGATCCCGCCACCCTCGCGGCCGCCGCGCTGGCCCGCGAAGGCCAGTCCGCCACCGGCCTGCCCGGCGGTATCGCCATTCCGCACTGCCGCTCGGCAGCGGTCCGGGAGCCCTCGATCGGATTCGCGCGGCTACGCCCGCCCGTCGACTTCGGCGCCCCCGACGGTCCGGCGGATCTGGTGTTCCTGATCGCCGCGCCGGAGGGCGGCGGCGCCGAGCACATGAAGCTCCTCACCAGCCTGGCCCGCGCGCTGGTCCGCCCGGAGTTCGTGCAGTCCCTGCGTGAGGCACCCAGCGCCGAGGCCGTCGTCGCCCTCGTCGACGGGGTGGTGCATCCCGCAGCGGTGACGGCCACGGCGGCTGCCGCGGTGGCGAAACCGGCGGCGCGGCAGGCGAAGTCGGTCATCGCGATCACTGCCTGCCCCACCGGGATCGCCCACACCTACATGGCAGCCGACGCGCTGAAGCTGGCTGCCGAGCGGGCCGGGGTCGCGCTCACCGTGGAGACCCAGGGATCCTCGGGAAGCACGCCGCTGAGCGCCGACACCATCGCCGGGGCGGACGCCGTCATCTTCGCGACCGACGTCGGCGTCAAGGACCGGCAGCGTTTCGCCGGTAAGCCGGTGATCGCCTCCGGCGTCAAACGCGCCATCAACGAGCCGGACGCGATGATCGCCGAAGCCGTTGCCGCAGCGGGCAATCCGAACGCAGCGCGGGTCCAGGGCGACGCGGCATCGGCGGCCGCGGCCGCGGGCGGCGGGTCGGGCGACGTCGGCTGGGGCACCCGGTTGCGGCAGATCCTGCTGACCGGCGTGAGCTACATGATCCCGTTCGTCGCGGCCGGCGGCCTGCTGATCGCGCTGGGGTTCCTGCTGGCCGGTTACGACATCGCCAACAAGCCCGAGGGCAAGACCGATTCACTGGCCCACATCATCGCCACCACCAACTCGCTGACCAACCTGCCCTCCGGCGGGTTGAGCCAGTACCTGGGCGCGGTGTTGTTCACACTCGGCGGGCTGGCCTTCGGCTTCCTGGTGCCCGCACTCGCGGGCTACATCGCCTTCGCGATCGCCGACCGGCCCGGGATCGCCCCGGGCTTCACCGCCGGGGCGGTGGCCGGGTTCGTCGGCGCGGGCTTCATCGGCGGCATCGTCGGCGGCCTGATCGCCGGGTTCGCCGCCCTGTGGATCAGCGGTTGGAACGTCCCGCAGTGGTTCCGCGGTCTGATGCCGGTGGTGGTGATCCCACTGCTGGCCTCCCTGATCGTCGGCCTCCTGATGTTCCTGCTGCTGGGCCGGCCGCTGGCCGACATCACCGCCGGGCTGACCAAGTGGCTGGGCGGCCTTTCCGGCGGTTCGGTGATCCTGCTCGGCGTCATCCTCGGCCTGATGATGTGTTTCGACCTCGGCGGTCCGGTCAACAAGGCGGCCTACGCCTTCGCGACCGCGGGCCTCAACATCGCCGAACCCGCCTCGTTGCGGATCATGGCCGCGGTCATGGCGGCCGGGATGGTGCCGCCGCTCGCCATGGCGCTGGCCACCACGCTGCGGCCCGGATTGTTCAGCGAGCCCGAACGGGAGAACGGCCGGGCCGCCTGGCTGCTGGGCGCCTCGTTCATCTCCGAGGGGGCCATCCCGTTCGCCGCGGCGGACCCGTTCCGCGTGATCCCGTCGATGATGGCCGGCGGCGCGGTGACCGGCGCACTGATCATGGTGCTGGACGTGACGCTGAAGGCGCCGCACGGCGGCATCTTCGTGTTCTTCGCCATCGGCAAGCTGCTGTGGTTCCTGGTCGCCCTGGCCGCGGGGACCGTCATCGCCGCGCTTGCGGTGATCGCGGCCAAGCAGTTCACCGGGGTCAAGCCGGACGCCGTCCCCTCATCGGCCCAAACCGCCGTTTCGGCGTGAGAGATCGAGTAAAAATCACCAGTACGTCGGTCTCGACGTCGACCTAGAAGGAGCACCCATGCCCAGCAAGACCGTCATCGTCGGTTCGGCGGTCGGCCTGCACGCCCGGCCGGCCG
>WBZO01003749.1_pt2 | contig 11681 bp, 8 predicted proteins | sample 5204261 | NCBI WGS metagenome assembly WBZO01 (sample SAMN12412400, study PRJNA552823) | activated sludge metagenome | isolation source: activated sludge from anammox sidestream of wastewater treatment plant... | place: USA: North Carolina | collected 2017-09 | reverse complement strand
ATTGCCGGTCGAGCCGAATTGTTGTAGTAGAGCGCGATCATCCCTGCCGCTCCGGCCAGAGCTCCGCCAATCAGAAACGCATAGGAAATCGTGCGATTGACATCGATACCCATCAGGGCAGCCGCATCGCGGTCCTGCGCGGTCGCCCGCATGGCTTTGCCGGTGCGGGTGCGCTTGACAAACCATTGCAGAAGGATGAGCAGTGGCACCGCCGTCAGCACCACAGCCAGATCAATCGGCCTGATTCTCACTTTCGTATCCAGACCAAACCATTCCTGCAGAATGTTGTAGGTGCGGTATTCGGTGGCAATCAGCGCGGGTGGCGAGAGCGGTCGGGAGCCCCGCCAGTAAATGGCCAGCTGCTGCAGGATGAAACTGAACCCGATTGCGCAGATAAGCGGCGCCAGCCGGGGAGCGTGTCGCAGGCGGCGATAGGCGACCCGGTCGATACTCCAGTTGATACCCGCACTGAAGGACATGGCTCCCAGCAATGCAAGCAGCGCCACCCCCCCAAGCATCAGCCAGCTGTCATCCGTGGTTACCGCTGTCCAGCCCACTACCCCGAACGCGAAATACGCGCCCATCATGAACACTTCGCCGTGCGCAAAGTTGATGAGTTCGACGATCCCATAGACGAGGGTGTAGCCCAGGGCGATCAGCGCGATCAGTCCACCATTGGCGACGCCGATGATGAGGTATTGCGCAAACTGGGAGGTGCGGTCGATCGCGCCATAGACCATCCCAGCCACCAGGAGCACCAGCAGCGCCAGTCCCAGCAGGTTGAAGGCTCGATTCAAATCCATGTCGTTGCCATTTGGTCAGATCTCACGACGGACACGTCAGGACGTAACTCCTGCTGTGACGCGAACAGCATGGGAGAAAAGAGCCGGGTCATTTCGGACCCGGCTCTTGTGGACCGATGTCGCTTATGAAATCGCTTCGACCCAGGTGATCATTCCGTCAACGACCTGGGCAAGGCCAATGATCGTCGAATCGGTATCACCTTCGTCGTTGAAGCTCCAGGTGCTGCCCATCAGGCTGACAAATCCCTCGGTGTTCCACATCTGATCGAGGATGGCTGCACGGTCATTCGCACCGGCCCGATCGATGGCCTGAAGCACAACGACCATCGTTTCATACGCGTACACCGCATAGGCATCCGGTGCTTCTCCCTCTTTGAGCCCGAGTCGCTCGGTCATGCGGGTCACATAGTCCGCTCCAGGGCCGCCGCCTTCGAGCAGTTTGTCCGCCGTGTAGCCGGCGAATGTGATATACGCACCATTCGCAGCATCGGCGGCGCCATCGATAAAGGACTGGTTGTTCAATCCATCCGGACCGAGGAACACCACATCATCGACCGACATGACACCGCGCATGTCCTGCAGCAATTTCGCCGCATTGTTATCCGACGTCGCGCCGACATAGAGGATATCCGGCCCCATGTCCGCAATGGCTGTCATGATCGACTGATAGTCGGAGAAATCAGAATCGTAGCCTTCATTGCCGAGGACTTCGCCGCCCTCTTCGGTGAAGACCAGGGCGAAGACATTGGCCACACCCTGTCCGTAGAGACTGCGATCGTGCAGGACATACGCCTTCGACTTGCCCTGCGCTCGCGCCCATCGGGCTGAAGCGCCACCCTGGATGTGATCAGCGGGACAAACCCGCATGTAGTTGCGCTTGCCGGACGGATAAAAGACGTCCGGTTCGCCTGGTTCGGTGGCGCCCTCGAACGATGTCGTCAACCCGGGATAGGTGTTGGCAAACGAAATCTGCGCCAGACCGGCCACGTTGGTCAGCGGAATGGAAATTGCTGCAGCGCCGGAGTTATAGGTGCCCAGATAGGCCATGCAACTCTCATCATTGATGGCCGTATTGGCGTTCTCGGTTTCCTTGGCCGGCTCCCACTTACCTTCGTTCGCGGCAACTCCGTCGTCGAGAGCCTGGTATTCGATGGCGTATCCACCGGCCGCGCCGCCGAAGTCCTCGAGGCACATCTTGCTGGCTTCGATGGCGTGGGTACCAAGGATCTCCATCGTTCCGGAGAATGGCCAGGACGAATACAGCTTGATCGTGCCCTTGCTCGTATCGGTGGAGTGCTGATGATCGGGCGCGCCGATGGTCGCGGCCGGTGGCATCTCCTGCGCAACTGTTGCGTGGCGTGCCAGCACATTGCCGATTAGGCCGGCCGAAAGACCCGCAGCTGCAGCGCGCTTGGCGAAATCTCGACGGGAGAGATTCTGTGAATACAGTGCTGCGACAAGTCCCGCAATTGATTCTCGTGCCATCTCTCTGGTTCCTCCTCGACTGTACTCCGCGGTATCCGGCATTCTCGTCCGGATTCGAACCGCAGAAAACCCATATCGTGGATTCGGTCTGCTTCTCGCTGCATCCTGGTCGATGGGCCGTTCAAACGTGCTGCGTCTTCGCGACGTCCAGGATCGTCAGGCCTTTCGGCAATCGAGATAACGCTTTCCGAATTCTGGGCCGGGAGAATACTCGCCACGCCATACCTTGTCAAACAGTTATTCCAATCGTGGACGAAAGAACCACCATCTTTTCGATTGAGCGTCTCTCGATTTCCGTTCGGCATCGCCCACCGTCTTACAATTGACAGTCCCGGTCACCGATCGGTGCAGCAACAGTGCGAGATGTGAGTACGCGTTGACAGCCAATTCTCAGGACGAATACTTCTCACCTGCCGAGACAGGCGCCGCAGCGTCGGCCGTCCCTGATTTCAGCCCGGACGATCGCGACTTGCTCGATCTTGTCCGCGATCTCCTGAAGCAGGATGGTTTCTACGCCTACCTGATGATTGATGAGCAGCAACGCTGGATTGTGGCCGCCGACGATGAGGCCGGACGAGTCGACGTCCGACTGGACATTGCCAGCTATCAGGTCCAGGTTTGTGGTTCGTCACCCGGGCTGTACATGGAAGAAGATAGTGAATGGCGACGACAGGCGCTTGAGCGTCTGGCTCGCAGAGTCGTACCCAACATCTCTCGTGGTTTGCTCGATGAGCACGAATCAGCGTACTGGAACGAGGCGGATCACGGCGTGGAGGTTTGCCGAACGCTGGCCGTTGACCTGCAAGACGTTCATCGAATTCCTGTCTTCGTTCGACAGAGTCTCGATCAACTCGACGACCTGTTGACCCGTGTTGAATCGGAGTTGCGCACCTGATGCCCGGAACGACAAACGGTCAAGCCGAAGTTCTCCGCCAATCCGACAGCCGACCGGTTTTTCAGCGGCAGAGTCTCTCCTTCACCAGCACCGATTGGCGTCGGCGAATCGTCGCCGCCCGGAAAACGGGTCCTGCTGATACGACGCTGGCCGGTGGGCAGGTCGTCAATGTGTTCACAGGAGAACTGGAAGAAGCGAATGTGGCCATTGCCGGCGGTCGCATCGCGGGGATCGGTGATTACAGCCGACCGGGACACTACATCGATTGCCGGGGCAAGTTCATTGCACCATCGTTCATCGATCCCCATATTCATCTGGAAAGCTCACTAGTCTGGTTGCCCGAATTTGTCCGGGCCGTGGTCCCCCGTGGCACTGGCGCCGTCGTCACCGACCCGCACGAGATCGCCAATGTCGCGGGTCTGGGTGGTGTTCAGGCGATGCGCGACGTCTCCGCGTTGATGCCCTTGCGCATTGGATTCACTGCGCCGTCCTGTGTACCGGCCAGCGCAATGGAAAGCCCGGGGGCCGTGTTCGGTCCCAGGGAAGTCGCCGAAATGCTGACCTGGCCGGAAACGCTCGGGCTCGGCGAACTGATGAATGTCATCGGCGCCGGTTCCGGCGATTCACCCATGGGCATGAAACTGGCCGCAGCCGATGGTCGCCGCCGCGATGGTCACGCTCCACGCGTCACCGGCACGACTCTGCAGACCTATCTCGCTTCAGGCGTGCATTCCGATCATGAATCGACAACGCTCGAGGAAGCCTACGAAAAGCTCCGCAATGGTTTGATGATCATGATCCGGGAGGGCACAACCGAACGCAATCTCCGCGAACTCCTGCCATTGGCCACCGGATACACGCAATCCCGATGCACCTTCTGCTCGGACGATCGCGACTGTCACACACTCATCCACGAGGGGCATATCGATTCGATCATTCGCTCGGCTATCGCAGGCGGTCTGGATCCCGTGCAGGCCATCCGCATGGCCACCTGGAACGCCGCCGACTACTGGCGGCTGGATGGCGTTGGCGCCGTTGCCCCCGGTTACGAAGCGAATCTGGTCGTTCTCGACAGTCTGGAAGAGGTCAATGTGCACATGACGTTGTTCCAGGGGCAGATCGTTGCCCAGGACGGCCAGATGACCGTTGACCTTCCCGATGCCCCACCCCCGGACTGGCTGACATCGACGATCAACCTGGCTCCCCTGACAGCTGAGTCGTTGAGGATTGATCCAAGAGCCGCGACAAAGGCGGTCGTGGTCGAGGAAGGACAGATCGTCACGCAGCTCGATCGCAACCTGGAGCCGCGCATTGTCGATGGCGACGTTGTTTCCGATCCGGACCGCGACCTCCTCAAGCTGGTTTGTGTCGAGCGGCACAAAGCAACTGGGAGAGTCGGAGCCGGTTATGTGCGCGGATTCGGATTGCGCAGGGGAGCCATCGCCAGTTCGATTGCGCACGATGCTCACAACATCGTGGCGGTGGGTATCGATGACAGTGATCTGCTGGTGGCGATACAGGCCATCGCCGAGATGCAGGGCGGTCTGGTAGCCGTCGACAATGGGGCGGTGATCGCCGCCCTGCCGTTGCCAGTGGGGGGCATCATGTCTGACCAGCCACTCACGGTGGTTGCCGAAGGCGTTCAGAAACTGGAAGAAGCCGCTCAATCGCTGGGAAGTTCTTTGTCATCACCCTTCGGTGTTTTGGCCTTCATCGCGCTTTCGGTCATCCCGTACGCCCGGATCACGGACAAAGGTTTCGTCTCGTTCTGAGCTGCGAAACGCTCGGGCGTGCGACTTCGTGTCAGTGCTACACTAAGTCGTTGTGGGCGCCGGGGCCCAGTCCTGTTTTTCGGAGCACTGCATGAACATGGGTTTCGATTCTCCTCTCGATCCGGCGGAAGCCACGGGTCCGGCGTTGTCCTATGACGCTGTGGTAATCGGCGCCGGGGTGGCCGGTCTGTCGTTCGCCCTGCGATTGCCCAATCACTTCAAAGTGGCATTGCTCACCAAAGGGAATCTCGGCGAAAGCAATACCCGCTATGCGCAGGGGGGAATCTCGGCGGCGATTGGTCCGGATGATTCTCCGCACCTTCATGAAATCGATACCCTGGCGGCGGGCGCCGGTCTCTGCGATGAGGCCGCGGTACAAACGCTGGTCGAAGGTGCTCCGGAGGCAATCGACTGGCTCATTTCGATAGGCGCCAGATTCGACACTGATGCCGATGGACAGATCGCTCTGGGTATGGAAGCAGCTCATAGCCGGCATCGTGTTCTGCATGCCGGCGGGGACGCCACCGGAGCTGAAGTCGAGCGAGCAATGGTCGCCGCGGTGCATCTGAAAGAGAACATCGACATTTATTCCAATGCCTTCGCCATCGATCTGATTGTGGAAAACGGATCATGTCAGGGCGTGCTGGTCATGCTGCCGGGCGACGAAGACGCGATCGCCACCATTGCCGCGCCGGTCGTGGTTCTCGCAGCGGGAGGGGCCGGTCAGCTTTGGGCGGTGACCTCGAATCCGCCCGGCGCCACAGCCGATGGTCTGGCCATGGCGCTTCGCGCCGGCGTGGCCGTGGCCGATCTTGAATTCGTCCAGTTCCACCCGACGGTTCTGGCCATGCCCGGCTGGGATGCCTTCCTGGTCACTGAGGCCGTGCGCGGTGAAGGCGCCTTTCTGCGGGATGTGCACGGGAATCGTTTCATGACCGCGCTGCATCCTCTCGCCGAACTGGCGCCGCGCGATGTGGTGGCCCGCGGTATCCAGTCGACGATGGCCGCGACCGGTTCGGATATGGTCTTTCTCGATCTTCGCCATCTCGACGGCCAGGCAATGCTGCGCCGTTTCCCGACCATCGCCCAGGAACTCGATCGTCGCGGTCTGAATCTGGCTCACGATCTGATCCCGGTGGCCCCCGCTGCTCACTATTTCATTGGCGGCGTCGTGGCTGCGACGAATGGTCTCACGTCGATGCCCGGACTTTATGCGCTGGGCGAAGCTGCCTGCTCAGGCGTGCACGGCGCAAATCGCCTGGCCAGCAATTCATTGCTGGAAGGACTCGTTTTCGGGCGAGAAGCGGCTGCACACGTGGCACGGAGTCACTTCCCGGCCTCGAGCAGCCGTCAGACGGCGCCGCGACGACAGTCGGTCCGCCAATCCGACAGAAACCCGGCGCCTGCCGCCATCGTGGAAACCGTGCAGACACTGATGAGCCGCTATGTCGCCGTCGTTCGCGACGCAACCGGACTCGCCCAGGCCGAGTTGGAAATCTCCGCGTTGATCGCCTCGCTTCAGCAGGAGACGGCAAGCGGCAAAGCTGCCTGGGAGGCCCGAAATCTGGTCCAGTCCGCAGTGGCGGTCGTGGGAGCAGCCCGTTTTCGGGAGGAAAGCCGAGGAGCGCACTACCGGCGCGACTATCCTGAAACCCGCGTGGATCTGGAGCATCAGCATAGTCTGTTGATCGGAACCACGGGTCAATGGCACTTCGGACCACTGGCCGAGCCGTTGCCCGTTGCCGCCGCGACCCCGGCCGGTCACGCGGCAGACTGAATCCGGGTCACGTCCACGAACGGCTACCAGCATGTCGTCAGGGAAATCGAACGCCGCAGCGCTGCGGCGGCCGGGTTCGTTGCGAATCCGTTCCTGAACGAGGCTGCTCTTGAGCAGGGACTGCACCGCACCCACCTCCTGCTGAATGGAGTCAGCAATCCCCAGAACGGATTGCGCATCGTGCATGTGGCGGGCAGCAAGGGCAAGGCGACCACCTCCACGCACATTGCCAACATCCTGACGGCTGCCGGGTTCCGGACTGGACTCTTTACCTCGCCTCACCTGCATACGTGGCGTGAGCGAATTTCCCGGGACGGCAGGCAGATCAGCGAACGGTCGTTCGCGGCAATTGGCGAGACCGTCCTGCAGACCGTTCGGGAACTGGAAGGCGAAAGCGACGCAAACATCCGCTTCACGGCATTTGACATTTTGCTGGCGATGGCCCTGGGCGAGTTCAGAATGCGATCATGCCAGTTCGCCGTGCTGGAAGTGGGGCTGGGGGGTCGCTACGACGCGACAAACGTCGTGCTGCCCGATGTCGCTGTGATTACCGAACTCGAGATAGAGCACGCGAAGATCCTCGGCGCTTCGCTCTCCAGCATCGCCTGGAACAAAGGAGGGATCATCAAACCCGGTGTTCCCGTCGTCGCACTGCGCCCTCCTGAAGAAGCCATTCGTGTTCTGGACGGAATCGCCGCCAGTCATGCGGCGCCGATGCTCATGGAAGATCGCGAATGGAAGTGGTCGACATCCCGCACCGGCGTCACGGTTTCCATGCCCGGCCGGGTCGTCGAGCATCTGACGCCCGCCTCACCTGGCGATCATCAGCGGCAAAACGCCGCTCTCGCTGCCGTCGCCGTGTCACAGTTGACCGGCGAATCCCTTCCTCCGCACGACGACGCAATCCGGTCGGGGATATCCCGCACCCGCCTGCCGGGCCACTTCGAGACTGTGCGGCAGGGTGACCGCACGGTCGTGCTCGATGTGGCCCACACACCCCGGTCGATCGATCTGCTGCTGGCGGCTCTGGCCGAAGCGGGGTATGCCCGACCCGAGGTGGTGGCTGGGTTTTTGAATGACAAAGAGATTTTGCAGATCGTCACCAGTCTGGCCGGCATCGCCCGCTTCGTCACCCTGGTGCCTGTGCGAAGTCCCAGATCCGCCACCATGGAGCAACTGGCGGCAGCTGCAACCCACTTCCCCAATGTCCGGGTCGTCTCCCAGATGGATGACAGATACGCTCCAGTTCGTACACAGCATCCTGAATCAGACTCTTTGCTGGTAACCGGATCGTCCGCCCTGGTGGCGGAAGTCAGGGAACGGCTCGGGTTGCCGACACGTTGAGTAGATATGCTGCAGGTATTCACTGCGTGGATCCTGCGGCATTCAGGTAGACTGAGATTGAGGGGGTTCGTCGTTTCAGCGGGAACCCCCGCGGGAAGGACATCCCAAATGTGGGCCGTGACGTATAGCAAGGTGAAACCCGTCGGCAGCGAGGGCGACCGCGCCGTCTCCTGTCGCGAGTATTGCCGGGCTGGAAACCAGTGGGGCGAGGATGACCGAGCGCCCTGACCCACGCCAGGCGAGCGACGCGGAACTGATCGGACAGGCGGCTCTGGGTGTTCCCGGGGCACTCGAAGTCCTGTATGATCGTTATTCGCGTGTGGTTTTTTCGTTCGCGTTGCGAATTGTGGGCGATCCGCAAATCGCTGAAGAGGTCCTGCAGGAGGTCTTTTTCCGAGCGTGGCAGCAAGGATCGTCCTTTCAGTCGAATAGGGGATCGTTGATCACCTGGCTGCTGAGCATCACGCATAATCTCTCGATCGATGAAATTCGCAAACGTAATCGGCGTCCCCAGCGATCGGACGCTGCCGATCCGGATCTTGTTCTGGCGGCCGTCAGTGATGAATCGATCGACGTCGAGGAAGAAGTCTGGCTCGGTAGTCTGCGGCAATCGATCAATGACGCCTTGAGGCAGTTGCCAGACGCGCAGCGCATACCGATTGAGTTGGCGTATTTCCGTGGTCTGACCCAGCGGGAAATCGCCGATCAGTTAGGCGAACCGCTGGGGACGATTAAGACGCGCATGCGACTCGGAATGCTGAAACTGCGGGAGTCGCTCGGTCAGGAAGTGGGCGACGTCGTCGAAACAGAAAACGCCGACGTCGTCTGAGTCGGAGCATCAGCACAGTCTGATGGCTCCGGGAAAGTGAGTCGTTCAGTGCGGTCAGATTTCGCGCAGGAGCTTGACTGCGGCACGGTTCAGGATCTGGCGCACGACTTTGTCGTCGCTGGCCTGGAACCAGAGCTACACGAAGCAGTCACCGCACATTGCCAGCATTGCTCTCGCTGTCGAGAGGCAATCGACGATCTGACCAGTACAGTTTCCATGCTGGCGTTCGCCAGCCGACCGGTGGCTCCGCCACCAACGGCGAAAGCCGCGCTTTTCGCACGCATCGCACAGAACGCCACACAGCAAACCAGTCAATCTATCGAGTGGTCCGGCGACTCACTCGAGAACTTCCGTACGCCGTCGCTCCCAGCGTCGTCGGTCATACAGGATCAGATCGAACCCATGAAGCAGCCGAAGCGAGGCTGGACGCACGATCGCTTCATCTCCTATGCGGCGCCCCTGGCCACGATTCCACTGATCCTGATGCTCGGGTTTGTCGGCTATTGGGGCGTTTCCACCCGCATGCAGCTCAATGACAAATCGAAAACCGTCAACGAACTGAACTCCACGGTCGAGCTCCTCAACTCCCGTGTCGACTCTCTATCGGTCGGCATGGGTGACTTCGAGCGCTACCTCAACCCGGATACCTCCAAGCACTACGCCATGCTCGATCCCAGTCCATCGTCTGAGGGTTCCCAGGCCTACGGATTGCTGCTCACCTACGCATTCGGTGACGAAGCTGTCGTCATGACCTGGCGCCTCGACCCCGAGATCGAGCGGTACGAAGTGGTCATCGAAGGCACGAACGGAATCGAGAAGAAACTCGGCGATCTGCACACCGACAGCGATGGCGACGCCATGCTGCGCGTTGAGTTCGGCATTCCTCTCAGTGAGATTCAGTCGGTGCATATTCGTCCCGCGATGGACGGCTATGGAACGGCCAGCGACCTGTCGGCAACGCCTCCCGATGCGCTGACAGCCACCATCTGGCCCGGACTGTCCGGCGTTCAGGATACGGTGACGTTGCAGTCATTCCCCTGATCGCCAATCGATTGCGCCCGCATCCTGTTCAGGACTATAGTCAGCAGTCGAATCTGTGCGCAGCAGACGGCGTGATCGATCGACGTACATGACTGAATTCGCGTTACCTTCCCAGACAATTGCCGCAGGCAGCACGGTAGCGAGCAAAGCATCGCCGTCATTGCCTGACGTTGGCGGAGCGTTTGCCGCCGCTGCGCTGGCGGATCTCCCGGCCGCCGACGGACCGCTCAGCCTGGTCATCCCCGTGATGAACGAAGAAGGCAATCTCCGCGAACTCCACAACCGACTCACGGCATCCCTGACGGCAATCGGTCGCCCGTACGAAATCGTGTTCATCGATGATGGCTCGACCGACGGGACGTGGTCACTGATCCAAACCCTGCGAAGCGAGGACAGGGCGGTGGTCGGGCTGCGACATCGCCGCAACTTCGGCAAAGCTACGGCTCTGGCGAACGGGTTCGCCGTCGCTCGCGGAGAGCTGGTCATCACTATGGACGGTGATTTGCAGGACGATCCCGCGGAGATTCCCCGCATGATCGACTTCCTCAATCAGGGATTCGATCTCGTTTCCGGCTGGAAACAACATCGCCAGGATCCCTGGGGCAAAACCGCTCCCAGCCGACTCTTCAACTGGACCGTCCGCTCCGTCACCGGCGTCCATCTGCACGACTTCAATTGCGGTTTCAAAATCTATCGGCGGGATGTGACCGACACCATTCGACTCTATGGCGAATTACACCGGTTTACGCCGGTGCTGGCCGCCGCCGAGGGCTTTCGGGTCGCCGAACTGCCGGTGCGTCATCACCCTCGCACATGGGGTTCGTCGAAATACGGTCTGAAGCGACTGATCAAGGGCTTTCTCGATCTGATCACCGTGTTCTTTCTGACCAATTATCGCCAGCGACCAATGCATCTCTTTGGGTTGCCGGGGATTCTGGCCATCGGCATTGGCGTGGTGATCGGACTGAAACTGACGTTCGACCGTCTCATTCAGGATCAGCAAATCGGTACACGCCCACTGCTGATGCTGGCCGTGCTGCTGGTCGTGGTCGGTACTCAGTTCTTCGCGCTCGGCCTGCTTGGCGAGTTTCTGGCCAATGGTCGCAATGCGGTACAGATCGATCCAAAGAGATATCTGAGAGCATCGATCGGGGTGTCGGAAAAGCGCTCCTGGCACACCTCTGAGAATGACTAGTACAGAACCGTTCCGTTCGTGGTGAAGCGTCTTCTCGCGATCCCGACCCCTGTCATTTTTCTGTTCTCGGTCGCGATCGCCATCGTGTTGCTGTGGTGGCAGGGGTCGATCCGAGAAATTGGGCCGGCGCTGCGCAGCGCCAATCCGTGGCAGATCGCCGCTGGCCTCATCCTCTACCTGGCGGGGTTGACGATGCTCTGCATCCGCTGGAGTGTGCTGGTGCGCATGATCGGCGGCAAACCCGATACCCTGCTGGCGAGCGAAGCGTTTGTCACATCGGTGGCGATGAACTACGCCGCTCCTCTCAGCCTGGCCATCCCGGGCCGCGCACTTCTCACGATGCGAGCTCTGGGATTGTCCAAAGCGGAAACCGCCGGTCTCTCCTTCTGGGAGGTCGCCGCTGATCTCCTGGTACTGACCGCCGGCACCTGTCTGTGGATTATGACCGGAGGGTGGCGAGGCGAAGGTCTGGACAACGTCGATTCATCATGGGCGCTTTGGGGATCATTCCTGGCGCTGCTGGCCGTGGCGGCAATCATC
>WBZO01006227.1_pt1 | contig 11682 bp, 7 predicted proteins | sample 5204261 | NCBI WGS metagenome assembly WBZO01 (sample SAMN12412400, study PRJNA552823) | activated sludge metagenome | isolation source: activated sludge from anammox sidestream of wastewater treatment plant... | place: USA: North Carolina | collected 2017-09 | reverse complement strand
CGCGGTCGAGCGAATGCAGGCAGCGCCCCGCATCCAAAGTGATTTGAGAACGGTCGATCGCAGCGAACCGTTCGGCGGTATCGAACAGATTCAAAGAGCGGCCTCTTTGGGCAGGTCGATCTCGAGCCCGTCGGCGATCGCCAGCAAAGAGCCATGTGCGAGGTGACCAATGCCAAGATAGAAATCCGTTTGCGCGTGCTTCTTCACGAGCTTTGCCCAGGCCGGGCCCCAGCGCAAGAGATGTTCCGAGAGAAAATCGCGCTGGGCCTGGATAAGCTCATCGAAATCCGGCTCGTTATTTTCCTCTAAAGCTTGTAAGGCGCGCCCGGCTAGATTAGCGATGAAAAGAAACTCGAGGCCGATATGATCATCGGGCTCACGGTGGATGCGCTCGGCTTGTAACTGAAATCTGGAATACCATTCGCGCACTTGCAGAGTTTGCTCTTGGAAAAGCAGATGCTTTTCGCTGGAATAAACCGATTCCCAAAGCGGCGCAAGCACTTGATAGATTCCGATAAATAAATTCACCTGATCCTGTTTCAAAGCCCCGATTTCGGCATCGGAAATGCCGTCTCGATTTTCATCGGCCCAGCGTTGAAGCAATTCAAGCCCGGTCTGCGTCTCGGGTTGCTCCGCGCCGAGCGGCGCCTCAGCAAATATGTCCTCTTGGATCAGCGAGTCGAGCCAGATAGGATCTAAGTCCTCATACAGTATCTTTCCAAGCAAACCACATAACAAGGATTCACCAACTAAAAATATACTCCAGTCCATCGTACGCGGCATGTATGTTTTACTCCTTAGAATCTATGGATTTTCGGCGTTTCTTCACCCAGAATAACACAAATAGCGGGATAGCGAACAGGGACACAAGTGAGAGAATATAGGTGATAAAAGTAATCGTTTGAACGGCGCCGACGCCAACCTTTTCGAGCCAGTTTGCTACCCGTGCGCCTAAGGTGGGCTGGATTCTTTCTGGCACAGGCGACTCGGACAAGCCTGGATTCAAAGCCAGAATGACGGGTGTATCGATCGTCATCGGTTGGGCGGATTCGAACAGGGCGATCATATCTCCGCTCCGCACCTCAACTGGAGCCTGCCCGCCAGCGAATTGAACTTGCGCCTGCCCCTGGTAGATATACAGCCAGGCCGTCCGGTTGGGAGCGTTTTCTAAAGCGAACTCGCCGTTTAACAGATGAATTTGCACGTTAGCGGTGTGGATAGTTAAAGGTTGTGCGGCTTCGTTCTTCCCCCATAGCCAACCGCTGTTCAAGTTGATGTCCGACCCATCAAAAGCGGCATTCGTTTGCGGCGGGAGGGTCACTCGCCCACTTCCCCAGGGTATATTTTTCGTTTCCGCCTCAGGCACGAGTTGGACATCCAGCGTTTCTTGATTATCAGAAATATGCTGGGATTTAGAATAATATCCGGGCGCGGTGAAGGTGACAAAATCGGCGTTCTGGGGGAGGTTCGTAAAAAGATAACGACCGGAACCAGGGTCAATAAAATATACGTCGCCCTGGCTATTGTCCTGCAGCCAGGCGAACGGAACCCGAGTTCCGTCCTCGCCCGATATTTTTCCAGTGAGCGGCCGCCCTTTTGTCACATCCAGAGACACGTTTGTGTTTGGAGAATCAAACAGATCAACGGCTGATCCTGAAGTGGTCAATCCCTGCTGAGCCAAGACATTGCTGTCGGGCGCGATCAGATATCGGCTTACTGGAATGGAGTCGAAGGAAAAGGAGTTCTGCGCAGATAGAGTCGTTTCAAAAACTGGACCGGCAGGGAGTTGAACAGCTTTCACCGGCAGTCCGGCTAAGCGGGCAGAATCGACTGCTGTGATAGCGCCGTGGATCTTGCCATGCTGAGCCGAGGCGGTCAGGGTTACCATTGGATGAGAAGTTGCGCCGGGAGCCAGGTTCACTTGTGCCGGCGGACTGGCATAAAGAACGCCATTCACCACCTGTGGCGGAACGGAGAGCTGGTAGTGGGTCGGCGCCTGGGTTAAAGCTTCGAGGTCAAGAACAACGGAGCCGTCGCTGCCGGATACGGCGGAACCATAGCGACCGCGCCACTCATAGAGGATAGTAGAGGCGTTGACAGAAAGTCCTGGGAGTGGCTCGTGGGTCAGGCTGTCGACAACTTGAACCGGGACTGAAGCCGCGCCGCTCGAATCGACGCGCACCCAACGCTCGTCGGAGGCTTGACGACCGGTTGAGTCGGTGACCGTAACCACCAGCCGTACATCTCCATTTGGAATTGCAATCAGTGAGCGGTGTTTTTCATGACACGTTTCGCAATCCGGCCCGCCTTCAATTCCTGGAACCAGCGCTCCCTGCGGGTTGATTGCCAAGTCGAATTGATAGCTTCCGGTTGCGGATATGCTCGAGGTCAGAGAGGTTGTCTTTTGTTCTCCAGACCATACATCGAGCCTGACTTGTAAAGCCGATGGTATCAAATTATCCCCAAAAACCTGTCCAGTAACAAATACCGGCGCTGTAAGTCCAGTACCAGAATATAGAATTTCTCCGTTGGCAGGGGAGGCGATCAGCACGGCAAGGCGGTCGCTGCTGGTTGGTAATCCCGCAGGAAGTTCGGTGTGGGTGTAACCCATTTTAAAAGGCGCAATGTTGCTGGCACGTGGAAAAGTAGGACACCAGACCAAACTCGCCCCGTAGGAGTGGCAGCCCTCGCAGCGCATATAAACCACGCGCGGTGGTTCGATTTGCCCGCGCGTATGATGGCATTCCCTGCAATCAGGGGTTGTGGATTGAACATCTGCCTGAGATGTTGGTGTGCCGGTTGAAGCAGCCGTGTCAATCCCCAGAGCTTTAAGATCCCAGATATAGAGTTGGTTTTCACTGCCAGAGGCGATCGTTTTTCCATCCGGGGAGAAGCTCAAAGCATAAATAAAACCCGTATAGCCCTGGAAAATTTGGATCAAGTTACCATCACTGACATGCCACAGCCGCACGGTTTCATCCACGGCAGAAGATGCGAGCGCCTTGCCGTCCGGCGAAAAGGACAGTTCTTGAATGCTCGATGTATGCCCTTTGAGGATCCGCTCCAACCCTCCATCCGACATGCGCCACAAACGGACGTTCATATCGAAAGAACCAGAGGCCAACAGGCCGCCATCCGGCGAAAAGGCGAGGCAGCGCACCCAATCGGTGTGTCCAGAAAGGGTATACAACAGCTTTCCATCGGCAACGCGCCAAACTCGTACCGTGCGGTCTTCGAGCGCTCCAGCTACCAACTGCCCATCTGGTGAGATCGCCACCGCCCGCACGCCCTGCGTGTTCTTGTCGATCGTCAGAATCGGATCGCCAGCGGGCATCTTCCAAATCCGGATCGTATCGTCATCCGCAGCAGAGGCGAGCAAGGAGCCATCTCGCGTGACAGAGATTTTTCGCACCCAGCCTTGATGCCCCGAGAGCGTATTCAACAATTTACCGTCCGGTACGTGCCATAATTTGATCGTATTGTCAAAAAGACCGGCGACCAGTGTGTGTCCCCCTGGTAAAAACAACACGTTTCGCGCCAAAACCTGCGTGTCAAGATAATCAAGAAGCAATAATTTCTGTGCGTCGAAAATGTAAATCCCCGAGATACCGCCAACAGCGAAGTATTTGTCATCGCTTGAATAAGCAAGAGAATGGGCTTCCTCATACCCGCTCTGAGAGAGCAAAACGGTGCGTAATGCCTCGCCCGTTTGCGCGGAGGCCTGTTTTGCCCTCATAATAAAGAAACCTAGCGTTGTGAGAATAAAAAGAATAATGAGGATATGAAATTTCATTCTCATAGCAATTCCTTTTTAATTGACCCCCCTCTTCCGCCGCGAGAGGGGTAGGGGTGAGGGAAAATTTTGCGCAACATCTGCACAGCAAGTCACCCGCTCGGTATGGGCGGCTTTTTGAAGGTCAACCAGGGGCGGGCGGTTGCCCGCCCACCCCTGAGAGATGGTAAAACCAGTAAATGACTAGACGCCAATACGGTAGCTGGTGGCGTAGAAGAGGAAGCGGCCGATCACTTCGCCGACCAACACCAGCACAAAAGCGCTGTAAGCAAGCGTAGCCAGGGCCTTCTCTTTGCCGGAAGCAGAGGCGTTAGCGAAGAGATAAGTTGCCAGGATACCGCCGCCTACGAAGACCAGAACCAGGCGGAGCGCCAAGGCCCAGCCATAAACGCCGACCATCAGGTTGAGAGACCGGAGGGCCGCAACGCCTTGCGTGCTCAGGTAAGCCAGGTAGATCGGCATGATGAGCAATTCAAGACCCATCAGGACGATCGAGGCAATCGCGATACCTTTCATAACCTGATTGTCAACTTCAGCCCGTGTAAACACTAGTACCGTGGCAGTCCCGAGGACACCCAGGAGAAGCGTGGTGGTCAAGAACATGATTGGCGTCGCCCAGGTGTTCCAGGCGGGCTGCGCTGGCAGCATGTAGGTCAGGCTCATAGCAACCAGGAGGAACAAGCCCACCAGGACTGAAACCCATCCTAAAATCATGCGCAAGGATTCGGTGCCGGTTTTGCGCCAGGTGAAGAAAGCCAGTAGAGCAGACAAGATCATGAAGGTCACGGAGGTAACGACTTCGCGACTCATCCAGGAAGTGGAGAGGTTCGGCACTGCGCCGATGATGTGCGTCAATTTTCCAAGATGGAAGAACGAGGCAATCAATGCCAGGATCATCAGCACGGTGACTACATAGAAAAGTCTATCCGTGGTCTGCGCAGCATGTTCTGCGCTTGTTTTGCTTGCAACATATGTCCGGATGATCAACGTCACGATCAACATGCCGACCGAGAGTTGTGCAAGCAGGGTAAAGATGATCAATGCCCATTCATGTGCGTTCATGTTACAACTCCTCGAGGTTCATTAAGCGACCGCTGGCGTCGCCCGTCGTCTTGGTGACGTGGTTCGGACCGTAGACTACACTCGGTTGGGTGATGCTTGGATCGGGCAGCGGTGCGGGGGCATTGAAAGCGCCATACTTCTTCTGCAGCTCGTCCAGGGGTCCAAAGTCTAAGGCGCGATATTGGCAAGCCTCAACGCAAGCCGGTCTCTCGCCTTTATCCACCAGGTCGTAGCACATGTTGCACTTGGTCATCACGCCCTGTTTCTCGTCGAATTGAACCGCGCCATAGGGGCAGGCCCAAGAGCAATAGCGGCAGCCGATGCATTTGTCCTGATCGATCAGGACGATACCGTCTGCACGTTGGTAGATAGCAGCCGCCGGGCAGACCTGCAAACAGACCGGGTTTGCACAATGCATACATGCTGATGAGACAAAATAGGCATACACGCTGCTTGGGATCATCTGTCCATCACGCGCGATCCATTCGCCGCCTTCATACTGAAAGACGCGCCGCCAACGGATCCCGGTAGGCAGGTCGTTCTTATCTTTGCAAGCTACCTGGCAGGCTTTGCAGCCAGAACAGCTGGCAATATCAACATAAAAAGCAAGTTGTTTAGCCATGGTTCATCTCCTTAAAGTTTCTCGACCTGAACCAGGTTGGTGTGTTGGGGATTCCCACGCGCGAGCGGTGTGGGATAATACTTGGTGAGCACATTACAAGAGCCGGCTGTATCGATCCCCTTGGCGTCGGGTGCATACCAGGCGCCTTGCGGCAGGTTGGTCGTGCCGGGGATTACGCGATTGGTCACAAATGCTTGTATGCGAGTTTCGCCACGGTCATTAAAGACCCTCACCATGTCGCCATGCTTGATGCCACGTGGATTGGCGTCTACGGGGTTAATCCACAAGCACTGTGGGTGCGCCTCGCGCAGAAAGGGGACATTGTCGAAAGTGGAGTGAGAGCGGGAAGGCCAGTGCGCAGTGACCATCATAAGCGGGAATTTTTCGCGCAGCGGGTCGCTGACACCTTCCCATTCCGGAATATATTTTGGAATAGCCGGGATTTCTTTCGGATCTCCCAGGTCAGCTAGATAGGGAGAGAAAATCTCGATTTTTCCGGTAGGCGTCTTCAGCGGGTTTGCCTCGGGGTCAGCCAAGAAATCTGTAAAGGGAAGAACGGGGTTTTCGTTGACATATTTATAGATGCCGACCTTTCGGAACTCCTCCAGCGACGGGAAGTCGGGGTAGTTCTGCTGGGCGGAGGCGACCATATCTCTCATCCAATCTTCGCGGGTATGATGACCGTCTCGAAATTCGTCGCCCAATCCAAGGCGATCCGCCAACTGTTCAGCCACCCACAGTGCCGGTTTGGATTCGAACATCGGCTCGATGAGTTGATGGTTGAACAACGCCCAGGCGTGATTGCCTTTTTCAGGCATGCTGCCCTCACCCGTGATGATCTGATCCATTTCGTAATTACTGGTGTCGGGCAGGAGGATATCGGCAAATTTGGCGCTGGGTGTCATCATGATATCGGAGACGACGATCATTTCCAGCATAGTATCATCCTCCAGGATCTTGCTGGTGAGGTTGATGTCGGAGTGCTGGTTGATGAGCGTATTGCCGCCATGGTTGAAAGTGAACTTCATATTAGCGCCTATGCTAGTTCCACCTTTCAAACGATCTCTAGGACCGTCTGTCATCTCCGCGCCGCGCAAAATGTAGTCTGGCCACAAGAAGACGGGGTATTTCACAGTGATCGGGTTAGGAGGAACGGGCGGTGCGCTATCCATTCTGAAGGTCAAGCCTCTTGGCCGCAACCCATTTCCACCGCCGCTGATGCCAAAGTTGCCAGTCATCGCGGTGAGAACGACCAGGGCTCGTACGGGTTGTTCACCAAAAGCGCGGCGCTGCCAGCCCCAACCCTGGAACATGGCGCAGGGTTTGGTCGCGGCGATATCGCGAGCAAGTTTGACGATGGTAGCGGCAGGGATGCCGGTGATCGGGGCTGCCCATTCAGGGGTCTTCTCGATGCCATCCTCGCCATGGCCCATGATATAAGCCATCCACGAGCTATTTGGAGGCGCGCCTTCGGGCAGCGTGTCTTCATCAAAACCGACCGTGTACTTTGCGACGAAGTCTTTGTCGTATAGATCCTCTTTGACCATCACATGAGCCATCGCGGCAATCAAGGCCACATCGGTGCCGCCATTGATTGGGATCCACTCTGCCTCGAGGGCGATCGCTGTGTCATTCAGCAGGGGATCAACCGAGATGACCCTCGCGCCGTTTTGTTTGGCTTTAAGCAAATAATAGCCAAAGTTGTCGCCGCCAGCGCGATTAACCATAGAGTTCTCGCCGAATAGGACAATCAATTTCGAGTTGACTACATCCTCAGCATAGTTGGCGTCTCCAGCTGTGGTGTAGGGGACAACCGCAGCGTAGCAGGCGAAACTATAGTTGCCGTAATAATCCACATAGCCACCAAACAAGACCATCAATCGCTTAAAGGGATCATAGCCCGCGGCATCCGGCCCCTTCCAGCGATATGTGCCAGTGGCTCGATGGACACAAATTGCCCCATTGCCATATTTATCCTTGACTTCTTTCAGTTTATTTGCGATGGTGTCAAGGGCTTCGTCCCAACTGATGCGCTCGAATTTACCCTCGCCGCGCTTGCCGACGCGTTTCATCGGGTATTTGAGACGTTCTGGAGCATAAACTCGTTGGGTCAACGCACGACCGCGCACACACGGAATAGCACGCGGTTTATAAAAAGTTTCTTCCTCAGTCGGATCGGCTACCAGCCGAACGACCGTGCCGTCTTTGACCACTGCGCCGAGGATGCAGCGACCACCGCAGTTGTGGTAACAAGCAACGGTCAGCACTTGCTCCTCGCCTACTGCAGCCGCTTTCTCCACGGCTTTTAAGCCAAGATTCAAACCGCCTGCTAAAGCGGCCGTGCCACCCAACGCCGCGCTCCACTTAAGGAAGCTGCGCCGGGTGAGAGCCACATCAGTCAGGGTCTTGGTGAGGAAACTGTCTTCAGTCATTCTTTTCCTCCGAAATAATATGTATTTAGTTCCTTTGTTCTTTTCAAGACAGGCCTTCCGATTTACATGAAATTTGAGATTTGCGATTTGGGTTACTCGATTTGCACTCTCCTGGCAACAAAATAGGCTCAGACACGCTTGTGTCAACTCTCACAATCAGGATAACTGATAACCCCCTTCGTTTCATCCCTCTTAGGCGGCAAAACCTCCTCACCCCAAAGGATGATTCCGTCGTGCAGACAATGCGATAAAAAAGGCCCAGCCTGTTATGCTGAGCCTTTGCCAAGCGTTCTATCCTCTCTCGCTTATTTCTCCGTCGGCCGTACCAGACCATGCCTCAACGCATAAGTGGCGGCCTGCGTTCGATTGGCAAGCTGTAGTTTCTCCAATATATTCTTCAAATGGCTCTTGACCGTGTTGATCGAAATTGAGAGGTTCTCGGCGATCTCGGCGTTGCTGGCGCCGTTGGCGACAAAGCGCAAAACGACCAGTTCTCTTTCAGAGAGGGCTTCTTCTCCGCTCTCGGCGTCCACCATGCGCCCCGCCACGCCTTTCAAGAGCCGCATCGCCATTGCACGCGTCATCGCCGCCTCGCCATGCGTGACCCCCTCGAGCAGCTCGAACAACTCATCCGCATCGAGACTCTTGAGCAAGTAGCCTGCTACACCCAGCCGCACTGCTTCATAGAGATGACCATCGTGCTCCGAGGAGGTCAACATGACGATTGCAACCCCAGGAAAGCGGGCCAGAATTTCCCTGGCCGCTTGCAGACCATCCTTCTGCGGCATATAGATGTCCATCAAAACGACATCCGGGCGAAGCTGTTCGGTCATTTGTACGGCTTCTTCGCCTGTTTCAGCCTCACCCACCACCTCGACCAGGTCCTCGCGTGTGCGCATCAGGCTGATCATCCCCTGGCGGAACAGTCTGTGATCATCTGCAAGCAAGATTCGAATAGGCATAACAAATCTCCAGCTCTTCTCTAAACACCAATCCGGACGTGAACCGCATAAAAGAGAAACCGGCCCAGGATTTCTCCGACCAGCACAAAAATGCACGCGGCATAAACCGGAATCATTGACTCCTTGATAGCTCGATCCTGCTTGACGATCTTATAAACCGAAATGGATAATATGACGAGCCCCAGAAGCGGCAAGGCCAGCCTCAGGAACAACAAGGGGCGGTATAGATTCGTCAGCAACTCATAGCTCGTCTGCGCCCAAAGATCGCCCAGGCGCAGCATCCAAATTTGGTAGAAGCTCAAAGCGACTGTGGCGATCCAGGCAATGACCCCTGCCGCCGCAGACCAGATTAGCACGCGCCGGATAAAGAGATATTGCTGGTCGGACCGTTCCAGAGCCAGCACCTGTGAGAACGAGAAATCGACGAGCAGCATGGCCGGCAGGGCAATACAGCCCAAGAGCAGCATGGTCAAAAAGAACGACAGGGAGGTAGACCGCGTGTTCCAGGACGATGATTGAGCAGGGAGCAGATAAATATTCGCCATGCTAAAAACGAGGGCAAAGCCAGACAGGATCGCGCACCAACCCAGGGCGGTCTTCAACCTTGTTTTTCCACCTGGCAGCCAGTGTAAAGCTGCCAGGCTCGCCGTGATCAGAAAAAGCAACACATTGAAGGCGACCTCACGGCTTAACCAGGAGGTGCGAAAGTTTAGCACAGCCAGGTAAGAATGAAACGGCTTGCTCAAATGGGAGTGAGAGCCCGCCATTGCCACCCAAACAGTCAAGGAAATAATCGTGATCGGAAATTTCACGATCTGGCTGATCTCCGCCTCGGCAAACCGGCGAAGATAGATTTCGCGCGCACTCCAAAGGATCAACAGAGTCCCAATGGAAAGCTGTGTCAGGATGGTATAGACCGGCAGCGCCCACTCCCTTACGTTCATTCTGGTACAACCTCTGGCACATCGACGTGCAGCTCATTTTCCCATAACAACCGCGGCCTACTTTCCAGCCTGTCGCGCGGCAAACAGGGGAAGGAACACTCGATTGTCGTGCCTTTGCCCGGTATCGAATGTACCAGCAATGTGCCGTGCACGCTATTGGCGCGTTCTTTCATCGTTTGAAGTCCGAACCTTTGTTTTTGGTCTCGCATAACAAACCCGACCCCGTTGTCCATCACCGTCATAAAGATATCATCGTTCCCATTCGTGTTCTGCCTGACAATGGACACGGTTACGCGGGTAGCCTGGGCGTGCTTGCGCACGTTGGCTAACGCCTCCTGCAAAATACAAACCAGTTGAACCTCCGCCAGCGACGCCAGGTTCAACTCACCATCGACCTCGCCCAGAAATTCGGTTTCGATCTCTGTTTGGATGCCGAATTCCTGCAAATACTCATCAATCGCAGAAGCCAACCCCTTATCGTTTGACAGCGTGGTCCTTAAGCTTAGGATGTTCTCGCGCACATTGGCATTAGCCGCTTGCACCGCGGCGCGCATCTGGCTGAGCTCGGCCTTGAGCGCCTCCTCGCGGCCTTGCCTGAGCAAAGCCTCCAACGTTTGCACTTCGATATTCAAATATCCTAAAACTTGAGCCAGGCCGTCGTGCATTTCGCGCGCGATGCGCGCTCGTTCTTCTGTAATCGAACAGGATTGCAGGTGCGATGTCATCAAGCCGTGCTGAATTGCGATCACAACCTGATCCGCCATGCACTCCAGCCAGATCAAATCGGTTTCGGAAAAGGGTTTCGGCCCGCAGCGAGCTGCCCAAATTCCGCCCACCGGGCGATTGTCCAGCGCCAGTGGGACGATCGCCATCGCCTGAAGCTCTTTTTCCATACCAATGCCGAGGTGCTTAAAAAACTCCGGTAATTCTATTCCTGTCGCGCGGTAAGGCCGCGCGACGCGTATTGTCTCCAGAATCGCTTCATTTCGAATCAAGGCAGGCTCGGATATAAATTCACTTTTGCTTTCAGACGAAATGTATTTCAAGTCCAGCGACGAATATGAATCGTCGATCAGCGCCAGGCCGGTCAAATCCGAATGTAATAGCAGGCGCGCTTTTTCGACAATGAACAGGAGAATACGATCCCTATCCTCCAATTCTGTAATTTGACGGTTGATGCTGACGAGCGCATTCGTCCAATTCTCAGCAGTCTGTCGCGCCGCGATCTGTGCTTCAAACGCGGACTGTTGCGCCCGGTCTCGTTCATCCTGCAATTTCTTCAGTTGGCGTTTGCGTATCGCCTCGAACACGCCCAGGCCCCTCACCATGAAAAATGTCAGGATAAAAGCCGATACCATCCGCCAAAATTGAATTGGAATGCCGGTCACTTCCAAAACGCTTTGATAATCGAGCCACGAGATCATACCGCCGCTGTTCGCCAGGACATTGGCCTGCTCGCCGCGAAAAGCGTTGGCGATCACGCGGTCATAGTTATAGTAGGAAGCCGGGCCATAAGGCGCGGCGGGCACGACCAGGCCAACCACGAAAGCCTCAAAGAGAAATGCCAACCCGGTCCCGAGCATCAAACCGGCCACATCGGGCAAGCCAAGTTTACGTTGAGCATTCCACAGGCGCAGAAAACCGATTCCCGCCATAATGCTGCCCGGCAAATAGAGTAAATAGCGTGACCAAATATCAATGGGTATCTCGATGGGAGAAGGCGTGATAAACGTCGTCGCGGCGTACGCGATCACGTAGGAGATGGGGACGATCAAGATGCCGGGGATGAAGATAGTCCAGGCGGGGAGCGGGATCAGGTCCTTTAAGACGCGCAAGCCGAAAATCAACAGCAGGAGGCCGCTCACGG
>WBZO01006224.1_pt1 | contig 11686 bp, 4 predicted proteins | sample 5204261 | NCBI WGS metagenome assembly WBZO01 (sample SAMN12412400, study PRJNA552823) | activated sludge metagenome | isolation source: activated sludge from anammox sidestream of wastewater treatment plant... | place: USA: North Carolina | collected 2017-09 | reverse complement strand
ATCCGCGGTTCGCAGCGCGGTATCGGCCAGACCCTTGCGCGCGCCGTGCGTCGAAATGAAGTACTCGAGCACCGTCAGACCTTCGCGGAAGTTCGATTTGATCGGAATTTCCACGATCTTGCCTTGCGGATCGAGCACCAGACCGCGCATACCAGCCATCTGGCTGATCTGGTTCATATTTCCTTTCGCGCCAGAGTCGGCCATCATGTAGACCGAGTTCTGCCCCTTCAGGCGCGCGGCGACATCCGCCTGCAACTCATCACGGGTCTGATTCCAGATCTCCTCGATTTCACGCAGGCGCTCTTCCGAGGTCATGAGACCGCGCTTGTACTGGCGTTCCACCTTTTCGACGGCTTCATCGGCAACGGCCAGCATAGCCGGCTTCTCCGGCGAGAGCGTGACGTCGTCCACGGCGATGCTCATACCGCCGCGGGTCGAAAATTCGAACCCGACCTTCTTGATCTCGTTGACGACCGCGGCCGTATCGAACGGGTCGCTAAAGTGGCGATAGCAATCGGCCACCACCTTGCGCACCGCCTTGCGATCCATGGTCTCGTTGTAATACTTGCCGAGGGCCGCTGGCAGCGCCAGATTGAAGATCGCGCGGCCGGCGGTCGTTTCGATCAGTTTCGACACTCCACCATCACGATCGGTTTGAACGCGAATCGCGGCCTGGATGTCGACTACGCCCATGTCGTAGGCAAGCTGGACTTCTTCCAGCGATCCAAAGACCTTGCCCCAGCCCTTGGGAAGCGTCCCTTTGGCCAGTTCTTCCTCGAAATTTCGCTCGCTGGTCATGTAATAGCAGCCGAGGACGATGTCCTGCGTCGCCGAAACGATCGGCTCACCGTTCGAGGGCGAGAGCAGGTTGTTGACCGAGAGCATGCGCGCGCGCGCTTCAGCCTGCGCTGCCTTGGACAGAGGCACATGAACAGCCATCTGGTCACCGTCGAAGTCGGCATTGAATGCCGTACACACGAGCGGGTGCAACTGAATGGCCGAACCTTCGATCAAACGCACGCGGAACGCCTGGATGCCAAGTCGGTGCAGAGTCGGCGCGCGGTTGAGTAGTACGAGGTGATCTTTGATGACCTCTTCCAGCACTTCCCAGACGCGCTGGTCGACGCGCTCCACCAGCCGCTTGGCGGCCTTGATATTGTGCGCGTGCCCATGATCGACGAGTTTGCGCATGACGAACGGCTTGAACAGTTCCAGCGCCATCCGCTTCGGCAAACCGCATTCGTCCAGCTCCAGATCGGGACCGACGACGATGACCGATCGGCCGGAATAGTCGACACGCTTGCCAAGCAGGTTCTGGCGGAACCGACCCTGCTTGCCCTTCAGCATGTCCGAAAGACTCTTCAGCTTGTGCTTGCCAGAACCGGACACGACCCGGCCACGGCGGCCGTTGTCGATCAGCGCATCGACGGCTTCTTGCAACATGCGTTTTTCGTTGCGCACGATGATATCGGGAGCGCCGAGCTCGATCAGCCGCTTGAGCCGGTTGTTCCGGTTGATAACCCGGCGATAGAGATCGTTCAGGTCGGAGGTCGCAAAGCGGCCGCCATCGAGCTGGACCATCGGCCGCAATTCCGGTGGAATGACCGGCAGCGCGGAAAAAATCATCCACTCCGGGCGGTTGCCACTCTTGCGCAATGCCTCCACCACGCGCAGGCGCTTGGTCGCCTTCTTGCGCTTGGCATCTGACGTTGCCTGCATCTCATCCCGGAGCTGAATAGCCAGCTCGTCCAGATCGAGGCTGTTGACCAGATAGTCGTAGACGGCTTCGGCGCCCATCGCGGCCCGGAAGACCCCCGGCGGGGTGACTTCCTGCAGCTCGCGGAATTGGGTTTCCGACAGGATCTGCAGCGGTTTGAGATCGGAAACGGCGCGAATGGCGTCGTCCCGCTCGCGCTCGAGCTCACGGATCTGCTCGGTCAACCGGTCGGTGATACGCTGCTGGGCAGCTTCCAGTTCCTGGGTAGCCAGATCCTTACCGGCGCCCGCCAGAGCCTCGGCGCCGGAGGCGCTGTAATCGGCAGCCTCTTCGATCCGGCTCTTTTCGGTCTCGTAGGTCTCGTCGAGCAGAGCATAGCGATCGTCATTCACCGCCTCATCGGCGTCGACGATGGTCACCCCACGGAAGACCAGAGCGGCCGGCGAAGCTTCGCCCTTCACCTTGTCGAGTTTCTTGGTCATCGAGGTATGTTCGCGCTTGAGCGTCGCGAGCGCCTTCTTGCGCTCGTCTTTGACGTTCTTCGTCTGGCGCGTTTCACCCTCGGTCAGAACCTTGATTTCGGTACCGGTGACCTCGGCCAGCTCCTTGAGCTCGGCATTGGCGCCCTCGGTCAGTTCTTCGACCGATTCCTCATGGACATCACGGATTTCCTGGATGGCCGATGCTTGTGCTTCTTCGTCCACTTGGGTCACCAGGTAGGACGCGAAGTAGAGCACCCGCTCCAGATTCCGCGGCGAGATATCGAGCAGCAGACCGAGACGGCTCGGGGTGCCCTTCACATACCAGATATGCGCGACCGGCGCGGCCAGCTCGATATGACCCATCCGCTCGCGGCGCACCTTGGCGCGGGTGACTTCCACCCCGCATTTGTCGCAGACCGTACCCGCGTGGCGGATACGCTTGTACTTGCCGCAATAGCATTCCCAGTCCTTGGTCGGACCGAAAATGCGCTCGCAGAAGAGACCGCCGTGCTCGGGTTTGAGCGTCCGGTAGTTGATGGTCTCCGGCTTGGTGACTTCGCCATAGGACCAACCGCGAATCGACTCAGCCGATGCAAGGCTGATCCGAATCGCATCGAAATTATTCACGTCGAGCACGCGACCTCGATCACGACGGTCGTTGCGGCTGAAACCGCGGGACGACTGGCGCTCCGTCGAGGGAAATGTCAGCTCTGCTGTCCCAGTCGCTTCTCGAAACGCGGTGTCTGACATAGATTCGTACCTTTCCAGGTTGTCGCCGGGAGCAGCAGCACTCCGCTCCCGGCGACCAGATATGACGATGGTGAACGAGTCGAACGATGGTCCGAGCCGAATACTTAGCCCTCGGTGCGTTCGAACCCGCTCAAATTGATGCGGTCGAGATTCGACAGGAGATCGCGAGACGTGTCTTCGGTAAAGTCGACCGTCTCCTCGTTCTCATTGATGACATGGATCGAGAGACCCAGCGAGCGGAGCTCCTTGACCAGCACCTTGAACGATTCCGGCACACCGGCTTCGCCGATCTCATCTCCCTTGACGATGGCTTCGTAGGTCTTGACACGACCGACGACATCGTCCGACTTGACAGTCAGCATTTCCTGCAGGGTATAGGCCGCGCCGTACGCTTCGAGCGCCCAAACTTCCATCTCACCGAAGCGCTGACCGCCGAATTGCGCCTTGCCACCCAACGGCTGCTGAGTAACCAGCGAGTACGGACCGGTGGAACGCGCGTGAATCTTGTCTTCCACCAGGTGAGCCAGCTTCAGCATATAGATGACGCCGACCGTAACCGGGCGATCGAATTTTTCACCGCTGCGGCCATCATAGAGATCGACCTTGCCGTCCTCCGGCAGACCGGCTTCCTTCAGCGCCTCGCGGATTTCGCTTTCCTGCGCGCCGTCGAACACCGGTGTCGCCACCTTGAAACCAAGATGTTGCGCCGCCCAGCCAAGATGCGTTTCCATCACCTGGCCGAGATTCATGCGCGACGGCACACCGATCGGGTTCAGGATGATATCGACCGGGGTGCCATCGGGTAGATACGGCATATCCTCGATCGGCAGAATCCGGCTGACCACACCCTTGTTCCCGTGGCGGCCAGCCATCTTGTCACCTTCCGACACCTTGCGCTTCTGCGCGATGGCGACGCGCACCATCTGATTCACGCCGGCCGGAAGTTCGTGATCGCTGTTTTCCTCACGGCGGAAGGTCTTCACATCGATGACCTTGCCATGCACACCGTGCGGCACCCGCAGCGAGGTGTCTTTCACCTCACGCGCCTTTTCACCGAAGATCGCCCGGAGCAATCGCTCCTCGGCGCTCAGCTCGGTCTCACCGCGCGGGGTCACCTTGCCGACCAGAATGTCGTTCGGGTTGACCTCGGCGCCGATGCGCACGATGCCGTTTTCATCCAGATCGGCCAGCGATTCTTCGCCGACATTCGGAATGTCCCGCGTCACCTCTTCCGGTCCGAGCTTGGTGTCCCGCGCTTCGGTCTCATATTTCTCGATATGAATCGAGGTAAAAACGTCATCGCGCACCAGCCGCTCGCTGATCAGGATGGCGTCCTCGAAGTTGCCACCCTCCCACGGCATGAAGGCGACGAGCACATTCTGCCCGAGCGCCAGCTCGCCGTTTTCGGTCGAAGACGAATCGGCCAGAATGTCGTTCACCGCTACCCGGTCACCGCGACGAACACTCGGTCGCTGATTGATGCAGGTGTCCTGATTGGAACGGACGAACTTCTGCAAGTTGTAGATATGCGTCCGGCCTTCGTCATCGACGAGGCGGATCTCGCGGGCATTGACATCGACGATTACGCCGTTATGTCGCGAAACGAGCACCTGGCCCGAATCGCGCGCGGCCTGCAATTCGACCCCCGTGCCGATGACCGGAGCCTTCGGTTTGAGCAGGGGAACGGCCTGCCGCTGCATGTTGGCGCCCATCAGTGCGCGGTTCGCATCGTCATGCTCCAGGAACGGGATCAGCGCCGTCGCCACGGACACCACCTGTTTCGGTGAAATGTCGAGGTACTGGACATTGATCGACGGAATGACCGGGAAGCGGTGCCCGCCGCCCTGTCGCACCGTGACATTGTCCGGCACGATCCGATCGTTTTCGTCGAGTTCGGTCGTCGCCTGGGCGATCGACATCTTCTCTTCCCGATCGGCCGACAGATAGTCGATGATGTGCGACGCATACGGGCGGATACGCACCAGCTGCACACCCGCTTCCTTCATGGAAGCCAGCATCTCGGCGGTGATCTGATCGCCCTTCGCGCCGTAGACCGTGCCCCCCTCCTCGACAACCGCGTCCTCGCGCAGAACCTGACCAACCGGTTCGATCACCGGGTCATCCAGGAAGATCGTCGAAATGACCCGCCGGTATGGGGTTTCGATGAACCCATACTGATTGATCTTTCCATAGGTGGCGAGCGAACCGATCAGACCGATGTTCGGTCCTTCAGGTGTCTCGATTGGGCAGATGCGGCCATAGTGCGACGGGTGAACATCACGAACGTCCATTCCGGCGCGATCGCGACTCAGACCGCCCGGCCCCAGGGCCGAGAGGCGACGCTTGTTGGTCAACTCGGCCAGCGGGTTCGTCTGATCCATGAAGGCCGACAACTGGCTGCCGCCGAAGAATTCGCGAACCGCCGCCATCACTGGCCGGGTGGTGCTGATCAGCGACTGAGGGGTCACCGTTTCGACATCGACCAGCGTCATGCGCTCCCGGATACCGCGTTCGAGACGCTGGAAACCAGTGCGGACATGCATCTGGATCAGCTCGCCGACCGCGCGGATACGACGATTGCCGAGATGGTCGATATCGTCCGGTTCGCCGACGCCATTGTTCAGGCGCACGATTTCGCGAATGATCTCCACCAGATCCTCATTGGTGAGAATCCGCTGGGTCGTCTCGAGATCGGTGTCGCGGTCGTCCGGATGCAGGCGGTGATTCAGCTTATAGCGCCCGACCCGCGCCAGATCGTATCGGCGATCGTTGAAGAAAAGGTTGTCGAGCATCTGGATTGCGTTGTCGCGCGTCGGCGGATCGCCAGGACGCAGGCGACGGTAGAGCTCGATGAGCGCCTCGTCCTTGCTCTTGGTCGTTTCTTTTTCCAGTGTCGACTGGATGAACCGGCGCTCCTCGTCGGTATCGACATCGCTGAACAGCGCCAGCAACTCATCATTGGTTTCGTAGCCAAGCGCGCGCAGCAGGATAGTGACCGGCATCTTGCGCTTGCGATCGACTTTGACCGAGATGACATCGCGATTCGACGTCTCGAATTCGAGCCAGGCGCCGCGGTTCGGAATCAACTTCGCCGAGGTCAGCGCCTTATCCGTCTGCGGGTCACGGGTTCGGTCGAAATAGACACCTGGCGAGCGGACCAGTTGCGAAACGATGACACGCTCAGCGCCATTGATGATGAACGTGCCCGAGGTGGTCATCATCGGGAAGTCCCCGAGGAAGATACCGTCCGGGCCGGTTTCCTTGATCTCGCCGGTTTCGAGCATGACGAGCCGCGCCGACACCCGCAGGGGGGCGGCGAAGGTCATATCGCGTTCGCGGCACCAGACCTCACAGACACGCTGGTCGAGTTTGGCGCGTTCCTTCTCATCGCCTTCCGGCATCCGATGCCAGGGCGGGTCGAAGCGCGGTTCGAAGATGGACAATTCCATCTTCTTGTTGTCGGTAATGGGCGAAATCTCTTCGAGCAGCTCGCGCAGACCTTCGCGACGGAACCATTCGAACGATTCGAGCTGGATCTGAACGAGATTGGGCATTTCCAAAGCGGTGGGGATCCGAGAATATGTCCGTCGCCCGACGCCGATGTTCGATTTGACCTGCCGATCTCCACTGACGATCGGCGGAAGCTCAGCAACGCTTCCGTTGACTCCTGCCATTTAGCAAGCCTCCAGAGAATTCGATGCGACGAACACCCGATTGTGTACGCTCGATAGCGACCGAAACAGCCGCATGGGGAGGGCAGCCTGCCGCGGGATTCCTTTTGCGCCTGTGTCCGCCGTCGATTCTGGTTTTCACATGGGAGACACGCGAAACCCGCCGGACACGACAAAAAAGGGACGGCTCAGGCCTCCCCGAATTGTGGTAACTTAATTGGTGCGTGCAGCACTCGCAGTTCCAAGTGTTTCATACCGGCTGCAGACAATGGCCCACAACCGCAAGAGGGAATCATACTCCAGGCGGGTATGTATTGTCAATACGTGCGCGGCGTGTTTTTTCTGTCAAAATGCGGTCCGATTGTCGAGCCACCGGGCCGCCGGGCACGTGCGACCGGCTGCTTTCTGGTGGGGTTTGGCACGCCCGAACACGAAATGGCCGCCACCGGCGTTGACGGGTTGTCCCGTCCCCCCTATAATCGCGTGGCTATTCGGCAGCCTGCCCAGGTGGCGGAATCGGCAGACGCGCTAGCTTGAGGGGCTAGTGACCATTACGGTCGTGGGGGTTCAAATCCCTTCCTGGGCACCACGGAGCAGACGCACCGTCGGGGCGATTAGCTCAGCTGGTCAGAGCGCCACGTTTACACCGTGGAAGTCAGAGGTTCGAACCCTCTATCGCCCACCAGCATCCGGCGCCGAATGCCGTTGCTTGCCAAGGTAGCTCAGTTGGTAGAGCTCACGACTGAAAATCGTGCGGTCCGCGGTTCGAGTCCGCGCCTTGGCACCAGTCCCCGTGTGGCAGGATTCGCCGAAAAATCAGGTTCTGGAGTTTGGGCCCTGTGTTGTGAGCAACGCCCGGCGCTCTGCCGTACCTCGAACCGAATGATCGATCTGATAGACTGGGCGCCAGACGCTCGTGGTGGGAGATACGGCTAGCCCACACCTTTTCAGGAGACCTCCGATGGATGCCTGCGGAGCGAGCGTCAGTTCTCTTCCTTGCTTCTCATCCACCACGCGTTCTTCAGTTTCTGGTACTGGGCCGGTCGCAATGGGCGAACGGTAATCACATTCCAACTGCCGTTCTTGTCCGGACCAAAGACCAGCTGATTTTGATGCCCGCCGGAAGCGAAAATCAGCCGCCACACCTCGCCATCGCCGGGCTCTCTGCCAACATGGCTCCACTCGGCCATAGATCGATCCAAACCATCGAAGAGCAATAGTGTCAGCGGACCTCGCTTTCGCATCCGAGCGAATCGCGATTTCGATACTCGCAGGACCGGGGGCGCACCTGTCATCTCATCGAACCCTCCGAAAACAGCAACACTTCTGTCCTTAGGCACGTTTCCAATTTCGGGCAGCCAAGAACGCCTCACACCGCGCTGCCCGACGAGGAATCTTATTCGTCAGCGGCGATTCAGTGCCGGTCCGCGCTGCTCTCCAGGCTTCTGGCATACTGCTCCGGCACTTCGGCGAAACGAGCGGAGCGGAGCATGGATGGCAATCAGCTCTTCTACGGAGACAATCTCGACATTCTGCGCGCGCACATTCCCGACGAATCGGTCGATCTGATCTATCTGGATCCGCCTTTCAATTCCAATCGCGACTACAACGTGCTGTTCCGGGAGAAAAGCGGGACGGCCTCGCCCGCGCAGATGAACGCGTTTACCGACACGTGGACATGGGATTTGGCGGCAGAGCGGGCCATGCAGGACCTGGCGATGAACGCGCCGGCGAACGTGGTGCGGTTGATGGAGGCGCTGCGCACGGCCATCGGGGAAAACGAGCTGATGGCGTATCTGGCGATGATGGCGCCTCGGCTGGTGGAACTGCACCGGGTACTCAGGCCGACAGGGAGTCTGTATCTGCATTGCGACCCGACGGCGAGCCATTACTTGAAGGTGGTGCTGGATGCGGTGTTCGGGAAAGAGAACTTTCGAAACGAGATTATTTGGAAGCGTGCTTCTGCACATAGCGATGCTCGCCAAGGCGCCAAGCATTTCGGCAGGGTCACGGACACTATTTTCTTCTACTCAAGAGAAATGCATTCTACGTGGAATCAACAGTACCGTCCATATGACGAGAAGTATGTTGAGCGCGATTACAGGCGGATCGATCAGGATGGGCGGCGATATCGTATCGACAATATTCAGGGTCCGGGAGGGGCTGCAAAAGGCAATCCCTATTATGAGGTCATGGGAGTATCAAGGCACTGGCGCTATTCCAAAGAACGAATGGCGCAATTGATCCAAGAGGGTCGGATCGTTCAAACAAGGCCCGGTGCTGTTCCCCAACTGATTCGGTATCTTGACGAGATGCCGGGAATGCCTGTCCAGAATCTTTGGGACGACCTTCCAAGCATCAACAATCGCCAACACGAATACCTAGGCTATCCCACGCAGAAGCCGCTCGCTCTTCTCGAGCGGATCATCAATGCGAGCTCGAATCCCGGCGATGTGGTGCTCGATCCATTTTGCGGGTGCGGGACGGCGATTGCGGCGGCGGAAAAGCTGGGGCGGCGCTGGATCGGGATCGATATTACCTATCTGGCGGTAACGGTGATGAAGCAGCGGTTGCGGGACCAGTTCGGGCCGGAGCTGGCGTTCACGGTCATTGGCGATCCGCAGGATGCGCCGTCCGCGCGGAGGCTGTTCGATGATTCGCCGTATCAGTTCCAGTGGTGGGCGGTGGACAAGCTGGGGATCAACGCACGGCCATTCCAGGGGAAGAAGAAGGGGTCGGATGGCGGTATCGATGGCGAGTTCTTCTACTCGGACGAACGCGGCCGCGCGGTGCGGGGAATCATCCAGGTCAAGGGCGGCAAAACGGGGTCGCGCGACATTCGCGATCTGCGGGGAACGATGGAGCGAGAGAAGGTCGATCTGGCGATCTTCGTTTCCAATCAAACGCCGACGCCGGATATGAAACGCGATGCCGCCGCGGCAGGGATGATCTTCTCGCCGCTGACGGGGCGGCATCACCCGCGCATTCAAATGCTGACGGTGGACGAGCTGTTCGACGATCGGCGGCCTGATATTCCATTCGCACAGTCGGCACATGCGAAAGCGCCCAGAATCCAGAAAACAGCCAGGGACATGCAAACACTCGAGCTCCCATTACAGGCATCGGGCACATCGCCCCAGCCGGAGGTCCCTTAGCGATCGTCCTGGCCGCACTGGTTATCCCGGAACGGCCATCATACAGCAATACAGAAAGCGGTCGGACATCGATGGTCACCACTCCTCGACAACGCCAAATGGCGCGGTTGCTGCGGCGGCTGGAAGAGTTGCGCGCCTGGCGAAATCAGGTCGAAACGGACATTCCGACGTGGACCTTCGCCCTACCGGACGGTCGGGAATTCCAGCTCAGGCCCGGCGATTTCTGGCCCGAAGTCACATTGCCCGTTCGATTCGAGTCCAGCGTCGAGGTCCCGGCCGAGTGGGTGGGTCAGCCGGTCGAAGCCGAACTCTGGTTGGGTGGCGAGGGGTTCGTCCAGATCTCGACCGGATTTCGCGGCGGGCTGAACCCGATGCATCACCGATTTCCGGTGACATCGTCCGCAGCCGGCGGAGAAACGATCACGATCGAAGCCGAAGTCGTTCCCAAAGGCATCTTCGGATCGCATATCGCCGAACCGCGTATCGAGCGATCAATGCTGGTGATTCCGAACCAGGACGTGCGCGCCCTGGAGCGCGATCTGACGATGGTCCACGACGCCTGCGCGGTGCTCGATCAGCACGAGGTCGTCCCGTTCTTGCTCGAAGCTGCCGAACAAGCCTTGTCGGAACTGGCAGCCGATTGGCCGACAGCGACGCCCATCTCGGTATCGCGCTATGTACATGGTTACGAAAGCGGTATCGGCGCTTCGACCGCTGCTCTGCCATCGGATTGGCACGGGATCGATTCGCACGACAACCGGCGTCCCACGATGCCCATCTGGCAAATGCCGGATTCGGAACCAATGCGCCCCCTTCCCGAACCAGCCATCGAGGCGGTTCGGCGGGCTCGCGCACTCCTTGCCGGCCGCCTCGACACGATCCGGCAAGACTACCCGCCAGTCGGGCGACTCTGTTTGACCGGGCACGCGCATACCGATCTGGCCTGGCTTTGGCCGCTGGCCGAAACCCGGCGCAAACTGCGCCGCACCTGGTGGACGGTCATCGACCTGATGGACCGTTATCCCGATTTCACCTTCGATCAATCGTCCGCCCAGGCCTACGCATGGATGGAAGCAGACGATCCGGAGCTTTTCGCGCGGGTGCGCGAGCGAGCTCGCGAAGGACGCTGGGAACCGGTGGGCGGAACCTGGGTCGAACCCGATGCCAATATCACCGGCGGGGAATCGTTCGTCCGGCAATTATTCTACGGTCAGCGCTATTTCGAATCGACCTTCGGCGCCCGTCATTCGGTGATCTGGCTTCCCGATGTGTTCGGTTATTCCGGAGCGCTTCCCCAAATCCTCCGGGGCGCCGGGATCAGCGGTTTTTTCACGATCAAGCTGAACTGGAACGAATCGAACACGTTCCCCTACGATCTCTTCACATGGGAAGGGATCGACGGCGCCTCGGTTACCGCACACATGTTCGCGAATCCCGGACACGGATACAACGGCAATATCGTTCCCTTTGACACGCTCGGCACCTGGAGGAATTTCCGGGGCAAAACCCGGCACAACGAAAGTCTCTTGTCGTTCGGATGGGGTGACGGCGCCGGCGGCCCCTCTGAGCGGATGCTGGAAAACTACGCCCGCATCCGCGATTTCCCGGCGCTGCCCCGCCTGCGCATGGGTTTGGTCGAGGAGTTCTTCCACGGTATCCCATCCGAAGGTTTGCCGAAAGTCGTCGGCGAGCTCTATCTGGAACTCCACCGGGGAACTCTGACCACCCAAGCCAAGACCAAACGACTCATGCGCCAGGGCGAGCACCGGCTCTTCGAGGCGGAGGTGTTCGCTTCGATCGCATCATTGGACGGTCACGCGTATCCGGCGGACGATCTGGAACACCACTGGAAAACGCTCCTCCTCAACCAGTTCCACGACATCCTGCCCGGATCGTCGATCACCGAGGCCT
>WBZO01006220.1_pt1 | contig 11687 bp, 10 predicted proteins | sample 5204261 | NCBI WGS metagenome assembly WBZO01 (sample SAMN12412400, study PRJNA552823) | activated sludge metagenome | isolation source: activated sludge from anammox sidestream of wastewater treatment plant... | place: USA: North Carolina | collected 2017-09 | reverse complement strand
ACGCCGCGCAGCTCGAGCACCCGCTCGAGCTCGGCGATGCGCGCCCCGCGGGCCGCCGGCGTCACCTTGCGCGCGGCATCCAGGTCCGCCTGCGCCGCCGCGAGCGCCCGGCGGCGCTTCTCCTCGGTCGCGCGCGCCTGGGCGGCCTCGCGCTCGAGGGCCGCGCGCTCCGGGGCGAGCCGCGCGAGCACCCGGTCGAGGTCGGCGCGCGGGAAGGCGACCGCGGCGGAGGCGACGCGGATCTGGCGTTCGAGGAGCGCGAGCTCGTCGCGCGCCTCGCCCGCCTCCTCGGTGGCGAGCCGGCGCGCGACCTCCAGGAGCGCGACCTGCGCGCCCTCGAGCCGCGCGCGCAGGTCGGCGGCTTCGCGCTCCCAGGCGAGGCGGCCCTGCTCGCCGTTCGGCCCGTCGGTCGCGCGCTCGGCGGCTTGCCGCGCGGCGGCCTGGGCGCGCGACAGGCGCTCGCGCGCCAGGTCCGACTGCTGCTCGAGCAGCCTGACCTTCGCCTCCGCCGCGCCGAGGCGGTCGCGGGCCGCGGCGGCGTCGCCGCGCAGCTCGTCGACCATGAGGAGCGAGTACGGCGGCGGGGTCCCGAACCCGGTCCACGCGCTGGTCTTCGCGGCGAGTGCCGCGCGTCGGCGCTGCGTCCGCGCGATCATCTGATCGCTGTCGCGCGCCCGCTCGTAGGCGTGCACGAGCCGCTCGGCGTTCGTGCGCCACTCGATCAGCGACTCGGGCGCGACGCCGGGCGGCACGCCGGTGCGGGTCGCGACCTGCTGCGCGATGCGGTCGAGCTCGGCGCGGGCGTCGGCGACGCGCTGGTCGAGGGACGCTTCCGGGGCGCTCGCCGGCGGCGCGGCGGCCGCCTTCTTCGCGGGCGAGAGGGCGGGGAGCGAGGGCGGGAGCGACTGCGCGGCGGCAATGCCGGCGCAGCACGCCGCGGCGAGGAGGAGCGGGAGGCGCATGACGAGGGCGCAAATGTAGCGCAGCGCGACCGCTCCCGCGGCGGTGCCGGGGAGGCCATGCGCCTTCGGGGCGTCGCGCTTCCACGCCATGTTTCCGGTACGCGCAGGGTTCGATCTACGCTTTTCTTGACGGTGCGAAGCCTGTCGAACCGCTTTACAGCGGCACCCCCTTTCGAGGCGTAACTCAATGATTCGATTGAGTGGCATGCACTTTGCTATCTCTCATGCCAAGCAGTGAAATGAAACTCGAAGGAGGTCTGACTATGGTACGGAGACTGTTTGGAGTTGTAGCGGTTGCAGCGCTGACTGTTGGTGTCCCTGGGGTGGTTCAAGCGGGCCCGTTCATCCTTGCGGGTACCGACGCAGACGACCACGGCTCCGTGAGTGCCGGCGTCAATCAGGATGGCTGGTTTTTCATGCAACGCGCCCTGGAGAATCTCGCTCCCGGTGTGACGAATACCAACAAGGTCGTGGTCACGCTTGGAAGCAGCACCGGTACAGCGCTCGACGCCGCGACGTCTGCCTTCAATCTTTCGTCGTTGCCCGGCTTGGGTTGGACGTTGCTGTCTGTGGATGGTGCTCCGGACATCACGAGCTTCCTGACCGGCGGTACCGTCGGATCCGCAACGCTCGCGACGACTGGAATCATCATGCTCGATTCGGGAGTCAACGTCATCGGCGGCTTGACCGCGGCGGAAATGACCGCGTTGGCGGCGAATGCAGCGGATATCAACAATTTTGTCGGCGCGGGCGGCGGCTTGTTCAGCCAGGCGAACGGATATGGCTGGCTGAGCACGCTGATTCCGGGCCTCACGGTCGTGGACGAGTTTGAGACAGGCATCGCTCTTACCCCCACCGGGAATGCAGCGTTCCCGGGTCTCTCGAACGCGGACCTGAGCGCGGGTCCGTACCACAACCGGTTCGAGAACGTCGGCCTCATTCCGGTGCTTGGTATTTCGACCGTAACTCAAAATAACATCATCATTGGCGGCGCATCGGGTTCCATCACCGATCCCGGTCGAGTTCCGGAACCCGGCACGGTTACCTTGCTTGGCCTCGCGCTCGCCGGCCTCGGGTTTGCCCGCCGCAAGCGCGGGTAATTCGGCAGCGTCAGCGACGCGACACGGGGCGGCCGGGAGGCCGCCCCGTGTCATTTCCGTTCGTCTGCCCGCATCGGCATGCCTTACGGCGTGCGACAACCGCTGACCTAAGCGTGCCGCCGACCGGCCGGACGCAGAAGAAAATCAGCGGGTTCCGGCCATTGCGCCATTCGCGCACGAAGGTTGCTCCATTTCACAGCCCACGGCTGCGACCCGTGTAGACTTTCGCAGGCGAACCGCTCGGGGGCGGTTCGCACGGCGCCCGGAACAGGCCTCTATGAAAGAGTCGGTCCGCAAGCTCGTCGACCGGCTCCGCGGCCGGGGCGGCGGGGCCTCGATCGGCCCCAAGAGCCAGCCCTCCACCGAGCCGTCGCTGCCCTTCGCCACCGACGGCCGCGAGTTCAAGAGCGGCCTCACGGTCTTCGACGACCGGCCGCTGCGCTTCCGCAGCCTCACGATGGCGGAGGCCGGCATCACCGGCCTCGAGGACCCCGGCGCCGAGCAGGCGGCCTTCAAGATCCGCGTCGCCACGCGCCACGCCGGCTTCCGCCAGGCCGCCGCCACGCTGGTCGACAAGCGCTACGGCGACCGCGGCTACGAGACGAAGTCGGCCCAGCCCCGCGACCCGCACCTCTTCAGCTTCGTCGCCTACGACGAGGGCAAGCTCGTCGGCACGGTGAGCATCCGGTTCGATTCGGAGAAGGGGCTCTCGGCCGACGAACTCTACAAGGACGAGATCGACGTCCTGCGCAAGGAAGGCTGCCGCGTGTGCGAGTTCACCCGCCTGGCGGTGGACGAGCTGACGGTCAGCAAGCCGGTGCTCGCCGGCCTCTTCCACACCACCTACCTCTACGCCGCCGCGGTCCACGGCTACACCTTCGCCGTGATCGAGGTGAACCCGCGCCACGTGGGCTTTTATCGCCGCGCGCTCGCCTTCGAGCCGATGGGGCCGGAGCGGCTCAACACGCGCGTCAACGCGCCCGCCGTCCTGCTGTGCGCGGCGTTCGACACCATCGCCGAGGGGCTGAAGAAGTTCGGCGGGCGCCACGCCGAGTTCCCGCAGGAGCGCTCGCTCTTCCCCTACGGCTTCTCGCCGGCGGAGGAGGCGGGCATCCTGAAGCGGCTGCGCGATCTCGACGCGCGCTAGCGGCGCGCGCGGCTAGAGCCGCTTGAGGTAGTCGCGGGTGAAGATCTTGTCGTCGAGCTGGCGCAGCGCCATCCCGGAGTACTCGAGCACCGACACCTCGCCCTTGCGCAGCGCGTCCTCCATCACCAGCCGCGTCGGCCGCGGCCGGCCCGCCATCGGCTGGTAGTTCTCGTAGCGCGCGGTCTTCAGCAGCCGGTCGGACACCGAGTAGAACTCCGCCTTGTGCGGGAAGAAGTTCTTCTGCTTCACCCAGTACAGCACGCGGTGGTAGGCGACCGAGCGGTCGACCGCGGTGAGCTCGAGCACGTAGTGGTCCTCGCCGTCCACCGGCTCGGTGCGCAGGATCCGCGGCGCGTAGTCGCCGGCGAAGTTCGCGCGCGCGATGTCGCCGTTCGCCACCTGCCCGGTGAGGCGCTGCGCGAGCGACAGGCGCACCGGCTGCGAGACGTTGGGCAGGAAGATCCACAGGTCGCGGCCCTTCATCAGCATGATCTGGCCGCGCTCGCTCGCGGGTTCCACCACCATCACGATCGTGTTCTCGTTGCCCTTGGAGAGCACGCGGTACTGGCGCGTCTCGGTGACCTGCCCGCCGTTCGCGTTCGCGACCGCCACGTCGACCTGGAAGCCCTCCGGCGGGAAGCGGATCTGATCGGCCTTCAGAACGATGTCTCGCGCTAGTTTTTCTTCTTTAGAAACATCAACTTGTGCATAGCTATTGAGAAAATACATCAGACCGGCAAGAATGCCGGGGAGCGCGTGGCGCCACGCGGGCCGTCGGGGAGCGAACTGTGCAGCAGGCGTCATGGCAAGCCGGTCTCGCAGCGGGTCGCGCCTAGTATAGTCAGCGCCAGCGTGGGAGCCGCGAGTGTCATGAGCCTGGTGCGCGTCGAGAACGTCTCCAAGGAGTATCTCCTCGGCGAGCAGCGCGTGACCGCCCTGCGCGACGTGACCATGCACATCGAGGAGGGCGTATTCCTCGCGATCGCGGGACCCTCGGGGAGCGGGAAATCGACGCTGCTGAACCTCATCGGCTGCATCGACACGCCCACCCGCGGCCGGGTGTTCATCGACGGCCAGGACGTGAGCGGCCGCACCCCGGACCAGCTCGCCGACCTGCGCGCGCGCACCATCGGGTTCGTGTTCCAGACCTTCAACCTGCTGCCGGTGCTCTCGGCCGCCGAGAACGTCGAGTACCCGCTGCTGCAGCTGCCGGAGCTGACCCGCAAGGAGCGCCTCGAGCGCGTCGGGCGGCTGCTGAAGCTGGTCCAGCTCGGGAAGTACGCGCATCACCGCCCCAACCAGCTCTCGGGCGGGCAGCGCCAGCGCGTCGCGATCGCGCGCGCGCTCGCGGCGCAGCCGCGCATCGTGCTCGCCGACGAGCCCACCGCCAACCTCGACCACAAGACCGGTGAAGGGATCCTCGCGCTGATGAAGGACATCAACGTCTCGCTCGGCACGACATTCATCTTCTCCACGCACGACAAGAAGGTGATGGCCCGGGCCGACCGGCTGGTGCGCATCGAGGACGGGCAGATCCGCATGCTCGGCGTGCGCGCCGACGCCCGCTGGCTGGTGGTGGACGAGCGGCGCCGGCGCACCGAGCGGGCCGCGCAGCAGGCCGCGCGCGAGAAGGCGTGAGGACCATGGCGAGCACCCGGGTCGGCGGCATCGGACGCCTCGTCTGCGCGGCGGCGGCCGCGCTCGGCTGCGCCGCCGCGGCCGCCCAGGACCAGAAGCCCGCGCCCGGCGGGCGCGACGCGCTCTTCGACCTCAAGCCCGCCGCCGGCGCGCCCGCGGCCGAGAAGCCGGTGTCGTTCAGCGGCTTCTACGACTTCCTCGGCGCCTACACCTACTCCGACCCGTCGCACTGGTCGAACGCGGTGAACCGGTTCCAGCTCTCGGCGCAGGGCAAGGCGGGCGAGGGCCTGAAGTGGAAGATCGGCGGCCGCGTGGACGGCGACATCGTCTACGGCAGCTCGGACTTCTACCTGCCGGACGTCCGCAACGACCAGAAGTGGAGCGCCTTCTGGCGCGAGACCTACGTCGATTTCTCCGCCGCGGGGTGGGACTTCCGCCTCGGCGCGCAGAACATCGTCTGGGGCGAGGTGGTCGGCTTCTTCGTCGCCGACGTCGTGTCGGCGAAGGACCTGCGCGAGTTCCTGCTGCCGAGCTTCGACGTGATCCGCGCGCCGCAGTGGGCGGCGCGCGCCGAGTACTTCAAGGGCGACTCGCACCTCGAGCTCGTCTGGATCCCGTTCCAGACCTTCGACGACGTCGGCAAGCCCGGGTCCGACTTCTACCCGGTACGCCTGCCCTCGCCGACGCCGGGCAGCGTGGCCGCCGGGTTCCTCGACCCCGAGAAGCCGTCGCAGAACCTCGGCAACTCGGCCTACGGCGTGCGCGCCAACACGCTGGTCGGCGGCTGGGACCTCGCCGCGTTCTACTACCGCAGCCACTCCAACTCGCCCACGTTCTACCGCGTGCCGAGCACCATCCCCGGCCTGCCGTTCCTGGTCCAGCCGCGCTACGACCGCATCTGGCAGATCGGCGGCACGGTGAGCAAGGACTTCGGCCCCGCGGTCGGGCGCGCCGAGCTCGTGTACTCGGACGGGCGCAGCTTCGCCTCGACCGACCCGGTCGCCCCGCAGGGCGCGCTCCGGAAGGACACGCTCGACTGGGTGGTGGGCGCGGACTTCGTGCTCCCGCGCGACGTCAAGCTCAACGTGCAGGCGTTCCAGCGCATCTACAGCGGCGGCGAGGACACCCTCGCGGTGCAGTACGGCAGCTTCGGCGTGAGCGGGATGATCTCCGGCAAGGTCACCCCGACCGTCGAGCCGCAGCTCCTGTGGATCCAGACCTTCGGCGGCGGCGGCGGGCTGATCCGCCCGCGCGTGAACTGGACGCCGGTCCGCAACACCACCGTGGGCGTGGGCGTGGACATCTTCACCGGCCCCGACGACGGGGTCTTCGGGCGGTACAACAACCGCGACCGCGTCTACACCGAAGTCCGGTACGACTTCTGAGGGCATCGTCGCGCGCCGTCGTCATCGCGCGGGGCAGGTCCGCGCCGGGCATGCGCCGGATCCTGCGGGCACGCCCACTCAGCCTGGACGCGCCAGGAGCTCCTCCAGGGCGTACAGCGTCTTCCGGGGAAAGCGCTCGAGCGGATAGAAGCGCGTGACAACCGCGATCGCCTGCTCGTAGCGGTCGATGTTCAGGTGCCGGAGCAGGTAGCGCACGTCGTCCTCGTCGTGGAATTCGGCGCCGAGCCGCAGGGCGAGGCACTTCATCGCGAGCAGGTACTCGGGCTGGGCCACCATGACCCGCAGGTGATCGCGCTCGAGGAAGGGGCTGAACGCTCCGCGCTCGCTCAGGAACCCCTTCACCCCGTCGTTCAGCCAGTCCGGCGGGAACCCCGCACGCAGGGCCACGCGCGCGGCGGCCGCGCGCACCTCGCGCGTCGGGCGGAACACGGCGTCCACGTCCCGGGTCGACGGGCGCGCGGCATAGGCGAGGCACATCACCGCGCCGCCGACCAGGAAGAGCTCGCCCACCGTGCCGGTCCGGCCGAGCTCCTCGTCGAGCAGCGCGAACAGCCGCCGGATGTCGCGGTCGGCCAGCGCGGCCAACTCAGACCTGCGCGCCGACGGAGGCGTCGACGAAGAGGTTCCGCCGCCGGAAGGCCGGCGGCGAATGCGTCAGCAGATGCAGGCGCAGGCTCTGGAGCGAGGAGCCGAAGTACGGCTGCGCGAGGGGCGGGATCGAGCGCGTCCACGCCGGCGGCGCGATGCCGTGCCGCGCGCAGGCGGTTTCGACCATCGCGGCGACGTAGGCGGCAAGGTCGGGCGGCAGCTCGCGCGGCGGCGACTCGAGCGCGTCCCGCAGTTCCCCCGCGCCGAGACCCGCGAGCCAGGCGCTCAGCTCCGCCAGCTCGAAGCGCGAGCCGTCGAGGTCGCGGCAGGCGCCCATGAGTTCGGCGAACCGGCGCGCGGAGGCCGGGAGCGCTCGCGCGAGGACGTAGGCGGACATGTCCACGCCGGCCCGGCGCGCGGCGCGCTGGATCGCGGCCTTCTCGGCCGCGCTCACGCGGATCTGCAGCTGGGCGGTCTTCGGGCCGGCGGTCATGCCGGGAGCCTATACCGGTCGTGGAAACGGTGTCAATACAAGCGTATTGACAAAATATGGAGAACCGTTTCGAGTCACGGCCGCGCCGGCGTGCGCCGCGCACTTCCGCGAGCCACCGGCCGCGTTCGACGATGCGGCGCATCATCCTTGAACATTGAGCGGGACAGGCTCAATTTTCGAGGAGACCGCGGCTGGATCCCTCCTCGGCAGACGCGCTTGGAGGAGCCTCGGGATCGCTATCCTCGCCCGCCTCCGCCCAGGATCGCCGGCAGGCCCTCGGGGGTCGTCGCCGTCACGCCCTCGCTCAGCGCCGATGTCGCTGGCGGCAATCGCCCCTTGCGGTGGACGACCACCGCTTGCGTCGCGTAGCGCGAGGTCGCCGCGCTCAGGCGATGAAGCGGGCGCGCATCCTCCGGGCGGAGCGTGAGCGAGGCCTTGGCTTCGAGCAGTGCGAGCCGGTCCTCGCCGAGCGGGACGACGAAATCGACCTCCAGGCCCTGCTGGTCGCGGAAGTAGTACAGGGCGCGCGCGCGTCCCGCGTTCAGCTGGTGCTTGACGACCTCCGTCGCGACGAAGTTCTCGAACAGCGCGCCGAGGAAAGGCGACCGGTTGAGCGTCGCTTCGGTCTCGATGCCGAGCAGATGGCAGGCGAGGCCGGTGTCGGCGAAGTACACCTTGGGCGACTTGATCAGGCGCTTGCCGAAGCTTTCGAAGAAAGGCGGCACGAGGAGGATCTGGGAGGTGATCTCCAGGATGGCGAGCCAGTCGGAGAGCGTCGGCACCGAAACGCCCAGGGGCGCCGCGAGGTCGGACCGGTTGAGCACCTGTCCGCAGCGGGTCGCGAGCAGCGCGAGAAAGCGCCGGAACGCGGCGAGGTCGCGGATCGCCGCGACCGACCGCACGTCCCGCTCGAGGTAGGTCTGCACGTACGAGCGGAACCAGACCTGCGCGGCACTTGGGCGGGCGAGCACCTCCGGAAACCCCCCGCGGAGCGGCGAGACCTTGGGCGTCTCCTGGAGGGAGAACGGCAGCAGGTGGAAGATCGCTGCGCGCCCGGCCATCGACTCGGACACGCCGCGCATGAGCGGGGCTTCCTGCGAGCCGGTGAGCAGCCACTGGCCGCGCCGCGCCGGACGCGCGTCGATCTGCGTCCGGACGTAGTTGAGGAGCTCCGGTGCGTTCTGGATCTCATCCAGGATGACGGGCGGGCGCAGCTCCTCGACGAAGAGCCGCGGATCGGCCCGCACGCGTGCGGTGACGTCCGGGTCCTCGAGCAGGCGATAGTCCGCGCGCGGAAACAGCATGCGGAGAAGCGTGGTCTTCCCGGCGCGCCGGGGGCCGGTGAGGATCAACGCGGGGAAGGCTCGCGCGGCCCTGCGGAGCTCTCCGGCGAGCAGGCGCGGGATCGGGCGCATTTGAGAATTTTAAGGTTACAGTTTAAAAAGCTCAAGGATCGAAGACCCGCGCCGGATGGCTGGCAGGCCCGCGCCGCCCGGCCCGACTCATCGCAGGCGCGCAGTCGCCGCGGTCGCGCGTAACGAACGGGCGATGCGCTGAAGCGCGCCCGGGTGAGCGGGCGGGCTCCAGCGAGGACGCGATCACACCAGCTGGCATTCCCCGCTTGGTGGCACCCGGGTTACCCACTAGAATGTCGTTATGGTGGGTAACGATGGCTAGCCCGGCCCGGTTCTCCTACTTCGACGGCCCCTTTCAGGTGCTGTACTCGGCGCTATTCGACCGGGCGACGACGCAATCAGCCGTGCTCCTCACTTCGCCGGGCACGATCGTGGACCTGGAAAAGAAGGGACGGAGCTACCTCTACTGGCGCGTGTACGACGCGAGAGGAAAGCGGTCCGACCGGTACATCGGACCCAAGGACGCTCCGGACACTGCGGCGCAACTTGCCGAAGTGGAAGGCCAGATCGCCGAAGCGCGCTACTACGCGGACACTTCCCGCACGCTGCGTAAGCAGGGTTACGCCGCCGCGGACAACTCGACGGCGCTGACGTTGGCGGCGTTGTTCAACGCCGGGGTGTTCCGGCACGGCGCGATGCTCGTCGGGACCCATGCGTTCGGGGCGCTCCTCAATGCGCTCGGTGTGCGACTCCCCGCGAACGACTATACGGGGGTCATCGACGTCGCCCGCCCTCGCCCCATCAAGCTCGCGACCCGACCCGAGGGCGGCATCCTCGAGATCCTCAGGGCGTCCGGACTCCCCTTCGCCGAGGTGCCGGAGCTCGACCTGCGCAAGCCCTCGACGTCGTTCAAGGTGCGCGGGCGGCCGCTCAAGGTGGACCTGCTCGTTCCGGGAGATGAGCGGTACCTGAGCTACGCGGTGCCCGAGCTCGGCGCGCACGCCACCGGCCTCCCGTTCTTCGACTACCTGCTCGCGGACGCGGCGCAGAGTCTCGTCCTCGGTCGGGATCACGTGATTCCGGTCCGGACACCCACGCCGGCACGCTATTGCGTCCACAAGCTGATCGTCGCCTCGCTGCGCGCGTCCACGTCGGCGCCGAAGGCCGACAAGGAACTCGCGCAAGCGGCGGTCCTGGCGGCCGTGCTGTCCGAGAAGTTCCCCGCCAATCTTGCGGATGCCGTCGCGAGCCTTGGACCTCAGGCGCGAAAGCGCGTGAGGCAGAGCGCCAGGCGGGCTGCGGCGTTACTGGACGCGCAGCACGGTCCCGGCCGTGATTTTCTCCGGGACCTCGCGAGCAGGTGAGTGGGATCGTGCTGTGCGTCGAACGCGCGGAATGGACGTCCGAACCCGGCCGTCGGAGTCAAGCCGCCAGCGCGGCGGGCGCGGGCGCGTGCAGGCCGATCTGCCGCAGGCGCGCCTCGAACCGGTCGAGCTCCAGCCGCAGCAGCACCGCGGGCGCGCCGACGCGCGGGCACATGCGCTGCCCCGCCGCGGCGACGAAGCCGAACATGCGCTGGTAGAAGCGCACGTGGCGCGGGTTCACCTCGACGAACACGTCGGTGACCTGGTGCAGCGTGCGGCCCGCGAGGTAGGCGAGCCCGATGAGCGACACGAGCGTGGGACGCCACGCCGCGTCGGCGTCGATCGCGAGCCGCGTGAGCTCGCACAGCCGCCGCCCGGCCTTGCGCGCGAGGTTGAGGGTCTCGCGATAGCCCTCGTCGGCCGCGAGCCCCGACGGACCGTCGGCGCGCAGGGTCAGCGTGCCGAGGGTGCCGGCGTCCCCGGTCGCGACGACGGTGATGGCCGCGGCGCGGTCGTGCGGCTGCACCGCGTAGCCGCGCCACGCGTAGCGCGACTCGACCAGGCTCGCGGCCGCGGCGATCTCACCGGCGGTGGACGCCACCTTGGCGCGCACCAGCTCGGGACCCGTGGTCACGAGGCTGAGCCCGCGCAGATCCCCGAGGCCCTCGGCGCGAGCGCGCGGCGGCGGCGCGCGGCGCTCGAGGAAGGCCGGGAACGTGGGGGCGGAAGGGGATTGCCAGAACGTGCGTGCGAATAGCCTGTCGATCGGATCCATGCCCTGCGCGCGTGTGTAGTCGTTGTTGTGGAAGGGCGGCACACCGACCCTCGCCGTGTCCGCCCAGACGCAAAGTGCCAGATCGTGGCGCGTCGCACAACTGTCTCAGATCAACGACATAGAGAGCGATCTTCACGTCGTGCAGCGACGACGGAAAGGCGCGGGCTCAGGCGCGGGGCGGTGCCGCGCGGCGCCGCCTCAGACGTTCTGGCGGAGCGCGTCGACCACCGGCATGCGCGCCGCGCGCAGGGCGGGCGGTATCGACGCGAGGATCGCGGCCACCCAGCCGGTGAGGAACGCGCCGGCGATCACCGAGGGCACCAGCCGGATCGCCGCGGTGTAGCCGAGGTTGGAGTTGGGCGGCGGCGGCATCGGGATGCCCACCGCGGAGATCGCCGCGGCGAGCACGACGCCGACGGCGACGCCGAGCGCCGCGCCGGCGAACCCGAGGAGCGCGCCCTCGATCGTCACGAGCGCGAGGATTCTGCGCCCGCGGTCGCCGAGCGCGCGCATGGTGCCGAACTCCCCGACGCGCTCGAACAGGCTCATGTTGACGCTGTTCGCCACGCTGAGCAGCACCATCACCAGGATGATGAGGCGCAGCACGCCGAACTGGCGCTCGTAGAGTCGGACGGTCTTGTCGTAGAAGTCGCTCAGCTCGTGCCACGTCCGCACCTCCAGGCCGCGCGCGGCGCCGATCGCGCGCGCCGCCTGCGCCGCCGCCGCGGTGTCGCGCGTGCGCGCGAGCGACACCACGAGCAGGTTCGCGCCGCGCGTGCCGAGCAGCTCCTGCGCGGCCGCGAGCGGGATGCGCACCGCGCGCGCGTCGTACTCCCGGGAAAAGCTCTGGAACACCCCC
>WBZO01006219.1_pt1 | contig 11689 bp, 11 predicted proteins | sample 5204261 | NCBI WGS metagenome assembly WBZO01 (sample SAMN12412400, study PRJNA552823) | activated sludge metagenome | isolation source: activated sludge from anammox sidestream of wastewater treatment plant... | place: USA: North Carolina | collected 2017-09 | reverse complement strand
GTTGTTTTAAGATTCATCCGTGGCGGGAATAATAGTCCCATGAACGATCACATGGCAGGCGGAACATTCATTAAGCTGACGGCGGAAATCGTCTCGGCTTATGTCAGCAACAACTCGGTGCCGTCGGGCGATCTACCGGCGCTGATCGGTCAGGTGCATTCCGCACTGAGCCGGGTATCGAGCGGACAGAGCGACGGTTCGCTCGAGCCGCCGAAGCCGGCAGTGTCGGTGAAGAAGTCGATCACGTCCGATCACATCGTTTGTCTCGAAGACGGCAAGAAATTCAAGTCGCTCAAGCGCCATCTGCGCACGCAATACGGCATGACGCCCGAGCAGTATCGCGAAAAGTGGGCGCTGCCTGCGGATTATCCGATGGTGGCGCCGAATTATGCCGCAGCCCGGTCCCATCTCGCCAAGCAGATGGGACTCGGCCAGCAGCGCCGTCGCCGCAAGTAGGCGGCGCGCTTCTGCGAAATTGATCGGGCCGGCGCACTTCGTGCTCCGGCCTTTTTGCTGTCCTGCGGTCAGCGAAATCCTGCGAATGTGCGTGGTGGCGGTCGGTTGATCGCGCTTGACTTCGAGGCCGGCTTACAATAGGAATAAAGACAGATCAAAGGAATTTATTGGAGGCAACATGACGCACCGCGGGAACCATGGCATCGGCAAATCGGCGGCCGTTCTGCTCGCGAGAGTCGCGCGGCGCGAGGCGGGAACGGGCCGTGCGTCCAAGCCGTCCGCTGCGTCGGCGGCCGTCAAGGCGCTGCTTGCGGCCGATCTGGCGCAAGTGGCTCCCAGTGGCGCGCTTGAGATTACCGACGCCGGTCGTGCTCATCTCACGCGCGCGGCACTGGCGCGCGTCGGCGCCGGGATCGACCCGTTCACCGGTCAGCACCTCGTCCTCGCGCCAGGCGAAGTCGATAGCGACCAGGGCCGCGCCCGCGTCGCCGTCGACCTGACCGAGAGCCCGCTCGCCTGGCTCGCCCGCCGCAAGGGACGCGACGGCCGCCCGCTGATCGAGCCCGTGCAATTGCAGGCGGGCGAGCGGCTGCGCGCCGACTTCACGCGCGCGCAATTGATGCCGCGCGTCACCGCCAACTGGACCGCCGCGGTGGCGCAGGACGGTCAGCGCGGCGCCCGCGGGATGGCGCTCACCGACGCGGTCGTGGCGGCGCGCCAGCGCGTTCGTCGTGCGTTTGATCAGGTGGGACCTGAGTTCACCGGGCTGCTCATCGACGTGTGCTGCTTTCTCAAAGGGCTGGAGGACGTGGAGCGCGAACGCGGCTGGCCGCGCAGCTCCGCCAAGGTCGTGCTGCAGCTCGGGCTTGACCGGCTTGCCCGCCATTACGGCTATGGCGTGGAGGCGCGCGGCGCGGCGCGCGCTCCGGTGCGGACCTGGCTCGCCGACGACGCGCAGTTCGCGCTGGGAGAATAGCGCCGGCGCTGGCTATGCGGCGTTTCCGAGGCTCGAATCGTATCAAGATAAATCCTCGTCCTGAGGAGGCGCGCGCTTCTTGAGCGCGCGCCGTCTCGAAGGACGGCCATACTCGTGCCGCGGCCATCCTTCGAGACACATCGATGCAAGCTTTTGGCTTGCATCGATGTTCCTCAGGATGAGGTCAGTGGCTTGTGTCGCCTAGCCGATCTGGTTGGTTTCATGGAATCGGACTACTACGCGGCGGGCGCAAGCGCCGTGCGGGCGTCCGACTTGATGCGCTCGACCATGGAGCGAAAGCCGTTCGAGCGCTGCGGTGTGAGGTGTTCGCGCAGCCCCAGCTTTTCGAACAGTGCGATGGCGTCGGCCGAGAGAATGTCGCGGGCGGGCTTGCCGGAATAAAGCGCGAGCAGAATGGCAATAAGGCCGCGCACGATGTGGGCGTCGCTGTCGCCGGTGAAGCGCAGCACCGGGCCCGCGGCGCCGTCGGGATGGACCGTGGTGGCAAGCCAGACCTGGCTGACGCAGCCCTGCACCTTGTTCGCGGCGTTGCGGTCGTGCTCGTCCAGCGGCGCAAGCCCGCGGCCGAGTTCAATGACATAGCGATAACGGTCGTCCCACTCCTCGATCAGCGAGAAGTTGTCGACGATGTCGTCTATCGACGGCAGGGTTTTGGGGGCGGTCATGCTATCGGACATAGCCGATATATAAGCGCAGATACAGCAGGATTGAGCCCCCGGCCCCGTGTCTCGATTGACGGGCTATCCCGCTTGTCGGCGTGGCGCCGCCACGGTTCCCGTCAGACCGGGCCGCCGCGTCGAAGGTCTTTGTGGTGGGCCGGTCCGCGCCAGGCGGGCGCAAGGTCGGCCGGAACGAGCGTCTGCTGCGAGGGCCGCGGTGTCGGCATCGGCACGGGCTTGCCGGAGGGATTGCTGGCCGCCGGCGCATTGTCGCTCTGGCCGACGTGCTCGTTGAGGAACTCGTAGAGCATCTTGGCGCCGGCCTGGGCGCGCTGGCCGAGCGCGGTTGCAACTTGCGAGCCGACCGCGCAGGCCTCCGACTGGCGGCCGCAGAACTGCTTCACGTCGGACATCGCGGCGCTCGCCGCCGAAATGGCCTCGATCGGCCCGACGCTGGCCTTCGGGGTCGACTGCGAGCCGCCGCTCGGCAGACACACCAAAATGATCGTCAGCCAGAATCCCATTCGCAGGAGAAAACGCATGACCCTGCCCCTCGTCCCCGCGGCTTGCCCTCTTTGCCGCATTGCGCCGCAAGCTAGCAGCAAGGCTTGAAACGGCGGTTCGCCGGGGCCTGAGCTTTTTGTCCAGTTTCAAGACGAATCAAGCGCGAACTTTCGGAAAATTCGAGCAACCGGCATTTGACTAAAACTTGAGCGATGCGCTCCGAAGCCCGGCATTGACGGCTCCGCTTCCCTCCGCCGGCGTCCGCAACGGACCATACGGCCATCACCGGTGCACGCTGTCGGCAACCGCGCGTTCACCATTTCGCGCAAATGCCCGCGGTTGCCACGTCGAATGGCCGGTGAAACCGGACCCCGTGTGGCGGACGGGCCACGCGCTTTAGCGTTCGTTTAAGCGGCCTCTGACACGATCCCGCCCCAAGCAAAAAGGGGAGCGCGTCCCGAGCAACGGGCGTGCACAGGGACGTGGGCCCGTTCACGGCGATCCGCCATTACGTCGACGGCCTTGTGCACCCCTCGGCGCAACAGGATGCGCTGAGCGCCTCGCGCCATCGCGCCTTCATTGCGCCGCGGCTCATCGGCAGCCTGGTCGCGCTCGCCGCGTTTCCGGTCTACCTCGCGCTGCGCGGCGTGCCGAGCTTCCTCGAGGTCACCGTTTTCGCCTGGCTCGTCGCGCCCATCCTCATCGCCTATTTCCTCTCGCGTACCGGCCAATACGAGAGCGCGCATGTGCTCTCCTCGCTGGCGCTCACCGGGCTCGTCACCGCGGTCGCAGTGAAGACCGGCGGCATCGGCTCGTTCTCGGCGATCTGGCTCGTGGTGGTGCCGCTCGAAGCGGCCCTGTCGGCATCGCGCCGCGTCGTCGCGCTCGCATCGACGTTCGCGCTCGGCGCGGCGGGGCTGCTGCTCTTCATGGGCGCGATGGATTTGTTGCCGCCCGCGACCGAGATCGAGCGCGAACAGGCGGCGCTCGCCGCGCTCGGTATCATCTCGGCCGCGCTTTACGCCACGGGGCTGGCGCTGGGCGCCGAGTCGCTCGCGCGCACGAGCTTTTGGCTCCTTTATGCCGAGGAGGACCGCTACCGGCTGCTCGCCCGCAACATGACCGACGTCATCACGCGCCATCGCCGCAATGGCGACGTGCTGTTCGTGTCGCCGGCGGCCGAGCCGCTGCTCAACGCCAAGGTGTCGGATCTCCTGGGCTGCGGGCTGTTCGAGCGGGTGCATGTGGCCGACCGTCCGGCCTACCTCACCGCGCTGGCGGATGCCGCCGCGCTCGGCGAAGTGCGCTCGGTCGAATTCCGCGTGCGGCGCGATGCGCCCGAGCCGGGCGGGCGGCGCTCCCCGGCATTCATCTGGATCGAGATGCGCTGCCGGCCGCTCGAACAGGCGCTGGGCGAAGGCCACGGCAGCGAAAGCCGGGAGGTTGTCGCCGTCATGCGCGACATCACCGAGCGCAAGCTGCAGGAGCAGGTGCTGGAAGAATCGCGCGCGGAAGCCGAGCGGGCGAACGCCGAGAAGAGCCGCTTTCTCGCCACCATGAGTCACGAACTGCGCACGCCGCTCAACGCCATCATCGGCTTCTCCGAGATGCTGATGAAAGAGGATACGTTGCTGATCGGCCCCGAGCGGCGCCGCGAATACGCCCATCTGATCAACGGGTCGGGCCACCATCTGCTGTCGGTCGTCAACGGCATCCTCGACATGTCGAAGATCGAGACCGGCAATTTCGAAATCTTCCCGGAGCGTTTCGCGCCCGAGCATGTCATCGCCGACTGCTGCGAGATTCTCGCGCTCAAGGCGCGCGAGGCCGGCATCGAGCTTGTGGTTTGCCGCGAGCAGAAGCTGCCGGAAGTCGTCGCCGACAAGCGCGCCCTCAGCCAGATCATGCTCAATCTCCTGTCGAACGCGGTCAAGTTCAGCAATCGCGGCGGCAAGGTCAGGATCAGCGCCAAGGCCGACGGAAACGCCCTTGCCGTCATGGTCGAGGACAACGGCGTGGGCATTGCAGACGACGATCTCGCGCGCGTCGGCGATCCGTTCTTCCAGGCGCGCTCGAGCTATGACCGGCGCCACGACGGCACCGGCCTCGGCCTCTCGATCGTCAAGGGATTGGTCGCGCTGCACGGCGGCCATGTCGAGATCCAAAGCCGGCTGGGGGAGGGGACCCGCGTCACCGTCTACCTGCCGCTCGACTGTGAAAAGGCCGCGCCCGCAACGCCGGCACCCGGCAAGACCGTGGCGGAGCTTCCCCTCGGCCGCGCCGTCACCGTTGACGCTCCTTCCCGGAACCTGGTGAAGAAACGTGCCTAGTCGCGCCGCATCCGCAGGATTGTTCGCGACGCTCGGCTGGGGCCGGCGGGACGTCGTTGCCATTATCGTTGTCGCCGTGGCGGCGGGTGCGTTCCTGATCAACGTGCTGTTCATGCAGTCGGGCTCGCATCCGGCGCCGATGCTCAAGGGCCAATCCGCCGCCGCCAAGCGTGCCGTCGTGACGGAGAACATGCCTCCGGCCACTGTCGCGCCGAAGCCGCGAGCGGTTGAAACCGTGCGCACGATCCCGATTACGGCAACGCCGCTTGCGCCGGTGCGCGCGGCGCCGATGCCCGCACCTGTCGCGGTCAACCCGCCGGCGGCCGTCCGCACGCCGGGCGTGATCATCACCGACATTCAGCGCGAACTGGCGCGGCGCGGTTTCTTCGAGGGCGGCGTCGATGGCTTCCATGGTCCGAAGACCGATCGCGCCATTCGCGAATTCGAACAGGCCGCGGGCTTGCGCATGGCGCCCGAGCCGAGCGAAGCGCTGTTGCAGGCAATCCAACGTGCGCCGGGGAGGATCGCAAGGACGCAGGCCGCCGCAGCGCCTGGCGCGCGTCCGGCGCCGGTGCGCAACGACGTCGCCGTCGAACGGCCCGCGCCGTCACGGCGCGTGATTGCCGTCCAGCGCGTGCTCGCGGAATTCGGCTACGGGCAGATCAAGCCGACCGGCTTGATCGATGCTGAGACCCAAGCGGCGATCGAGAAATTCGAACGCGAGCGCAGGCTGCCGGTCACCGGTCAGGCCTCCGAACGGGTGGTGCGCGAGCTTGCCGCCGTCACCGGCCGTTCGCTGGATTAGCCGTCATCACTCGATTGCGCTGCGACACGAGACGTATCATCGTGCGCCATGCGCTTGAAATCCGCGATCTGGGTCGCGGCGTATATCCGCCGCTGCTATGCCGAAGGCGCCTTCGCGGTGGTGCGCAAGCGCGGCGCCGAGGAAGCAGGCGCGATCTTCGTCAAACTGAACCGGCTCGACGGCACCGCCGAGCTGTACGGCCCGGCGCCGCAAAGCGCTTTTGACGATGCGCGGCCGGCCGATCGCCTGTTCAGCGCCTGCGTCAGGGATCAGCCGGCGCCTGATGCCAAGATCGAGGAACGCCTCGCGCGGGAAATGCGCTTCGATCCCGACCTGTGGATCGTCGAGGTGGAGGACCGCTCAGGCCGCCATTTCCTCGAGCAGCTTGCCGGGTAGGGCGCTATTGCTGCCCCGTGCCGCCGCGCGCGGCGGATGGCAATGCGGCCGCCGGCCGGCGCGCGATTTCGGACAGCGCGCGGCGGGCATTCTCCGCGGCATTGCGCCAGGCGGGCGATTCGTGCCGCACCGGCTTGGAGTCGGCGGGATCGGCATCTCGCAGGATCGCGACCATGCGGCAGGCTGCGTCAACGGTTATGTCGTCGTAGAGTTCGGCGAGCTTGTAGACCCGATCGATCGATTGCCCGACGCGCGGATTGATGAACAGCAGCATGCGCTGCAGAACGTCCGCCGGTACTTGCATCGCTTTCGCGGCGGCGACGATCGGCTCGCCCGACTCATCCGCGACGATGCGGCGCGCCTGCCGGCGCGAAATGCCGAGCGCACGCTCGAATTCGCGCATGACGGCTTCCAGGTTGTGCTGCAAGGCCGCCGATTCCATACGCAGGATATCCTTCCGATTGAGCACGACGATGGGTGCCGGCGGGATCGTTGCCGCAAAGTCGAGGTTCATCAGAATGAGACGGCGTTCCGCCGTCCCGGCGGCATAGAACAATTCGGCGAGCTCGGCCGCTTTGCCGCCGCCGGCCACGCCGGCCTCCAACCCGGCGGCCGGCTCGGGCGCGGCCGGCGCCGTTCGCGCCGCAATCATTGCCGCATGGGCCGGTCCGCAATCCTCGGCGATCGCCGCAAGCTCCGCGGCGGTCAGGCATGACGAATGTTTCAGAATCGGCTCGGCGACTTCGATCGCGTCGCGTGCCAGGCGTTTGATGACCTCGCGGGGAGCGGCGGGATAGCGAGCCAGGCGGGCGGCGAGTGCGGCGCGCGTGTCGGTATCGATCGCATCGATGAGCCGCAGCGCAAGCTCGCTGTAGTAGCGTTCGTCGTCTCCGCTGTGCGCGGGCTTTTGCAGGTAGAGGTCGGTCAGCACGCGCAGCAAAGTCGGGCGCATGTCGACGCCGCCGCGTGGATCGAGATCGGTCAATCCTTCGAGATCGGCAAAGACCGGCGGTCGTTTGGTCATGGTGACTGCGCTTTTGCGGCAACAGGTTGATTTTGAAATACCCTAGGAGCCCGACGTTATTGAACCGTTAACCTTGCATCCCGCTAAATTGACGCAAGGATCGAGAGGCCGGATCGGGCTGCCGGCCGGTTGATGTTCGGGGGAAGTAACATGGGAGTGGTGATCAGTTTCCCGGAAGCGGGGCAGGCGGCGCAGCCAATGCGGGCACTCACCGGCAGGCAGGAGTCGGCGACCGTCATCATTCTTCCGGTCATCCGGATCGAGCGCTACGGCGACGAGCCGGCCGGCGGCTTCGAGCCGGGGGTGGCTTCGAGCGGTCAGCGCCGTCGTCGCCGCCGCCGTACGTCGCGATCCTGAAATCCGCTTTGCCCGGTATCGACTTGACCGCATCCTCCAGCAACGCGCCGGCACGTTCCAGCAGACCGCGCCGGCTTTACGTCGACCTTTCGCTTTGCCTCTTTTTGGTGATGGGTTGCCCCAACGGCGACTTCGGCCGGGTGCGCCCATGGCTGGGCAGCGATTACATCCATGCCTGGGTCGGGCGCGATGCGGCGCGCGGCGCCGGCGCGCCGGTTTCGCTTTATCCGCTGACCGACGAGGAGATACGGCTGCGGGATCTTGCCTATCCGCTGATTGAGCCGCCGTTCGACCGGCAGCGCTGGTTCAGCGTGCTGGGCGAATGGGGGCTCACGCACTACTTCCGGCCGGAATGGTATCACTGCGATCCGACCGCCTATGCGGCGCGGCTGATGACCGCGTTCGTGCGCTCGGAGAGCACGCGTTACGCGCGGCTGAACGAGGACGTGCGCAATGACGTGGCGCGCCTTGACCAGTTCTTCATGACGGCGCGGCGCGTCACCGACATGGATGCCAAGCGGCAACGCAGCCTGGAATACGTCTCGGTGCTGAGCGCGCCGGAGATCGCCAACGCGCAGGCGCGGGTGAGCGAAAACGTCCTGGTGATCGGCTGGGTTCAGCAATCGCTGGCCGACCGCGTCGCCGCCTACCGCTTCGCGCTCGAACGGCTGGTCATCGCGGTGCCCTCGCCCATGGCGACGGAAGTCGATCGCTCGATCTCGTTGCTGGAAACACGCGCCAACGCCAGCGCGCTGGTGCCGACGCCTAACCTGGGCGTCGCGAATGCGGCGCCGGTGCCGTCGCCGGCCCCGCGCGCGGTGGTCAGCAAGTAAGATCAGCGCCGCGCCTGTGGCGGGGTTTGTCGGGAAGCGGGTACCTGCCGCGCCTGTGGCGGGGCTTGTCGCGAAGCGGGTACCTGATCCGGTTCTTGCGGTCGGCACTGCGCCGCCGTGAGCGCCGCGCGCGCCTGCGGCATCAGCCCCGGTTCCGGTGCGAAGGCCCGGATCACGATCAGGCCGGTGGTTGTGGGGGAAGCCACGATCAGCCGGTCGGCGGCGGTGATCTCCTCGTTGGTCGGCAGCTCTTCGCGCTGCGCCGTCGTCATGAGATCAAGCTCGATCACGCGGCGGCCCGCGGCGCGGTCGTTGATGGCATAGAAGGCGACGTCGGAGCGCGTATAGAACGAGACCGACGTGTAAGCCGGGCTGATCGGGACCGAGAATTTCATCGGCCCGCGCGACAAATCGAACCGGCAGACTGCGGCCGCAAAGGCCGGGTCCATGAACGGCAACAGCGCATTGTCCGGCGAAGGCGCCGGCAACGGCGTAACGGCGTTCACCGGGGCAAGCGCGGACACCCGGGCATAGGCATCCTGCGTCGCGAGCTTAGGCAGCAGCAGTACCGTCGCGAGGTGGACGATGCCGCCGAGCAGAAGTCCCCCGATAAGCCAGAGCAACAGGCGGATCACGGGCATGACCTCCGCGTGACGGCCGGCATCGGCGCATCGCGTCCGGTACGGGTCGCGGCGCCGACCGGCGTATCATAGAGTCGGAGTACCAGCACGTAGCGCTCCACCCCGCCGGTCGGCAGCCAGTTGCCGGCGCGCGCGCGCGGACCGACCGACATTTCAAAGCTGCCGTCCGCCCGCCGGATAATCTCCTGGCTGGTGAAGCCCTGCCGTTGCAGCAGGTTGGCGACCATGCGCCCGTCGAGGTCGTAAAGCGTCAGCGTCCAGAATCTCGCCTGCGCGGTCGTCCCGCTCAAAACAACATCGCAGCGCCCATCAAGTGGCGCGCCGCTGTCGTCGGTGCGGGCGTAGAACGCGACGCCGTCGCCGGAGCCAACCGGAAGCTCGCCCGTGCGCGCGACGATCGCGCGCGCATACGGATCGATGCCGGGCGTTCCATTCTTCGGCCATGCGGTCCAGGCGCCGATCGTGACGCCGCCATAGGCGGTGCCTTCCGTCAACGCGATCCAGGTCAGGCCAAGCCCGATCGCCGCCGCGACACCGAATGCAAATAACGCTCCAAGCAGCAAACGCACAGTCGCCCCGATCGAGTGACTACGTCAGAGGGTGTTAGCAGACGCGTCGGGCGCGTCAATTGCCGCGAACTTGCCCGGCCGGCGGCTGCTGCGAGGCAGCCAAAGTATCCTGCCGCGGCGTTACGAGATCCTGGGCGTCGGCCGCCTTGCCCGGGACGGCCGTCCCGCCGCCGGTGGCAAGTGCGCGCGTCGCATCGTCCATTAGTTTCTCGACTCGCACCAGCACATCGGTGCCGCGCCTGGTCAGTACGGTCGGGCGCAGCACATCCGGTACACCATCCTTCTTGTCCTTGTCCGCGATCGAGCGTCCGACGGTGGCGCCGTTCGGCCCGAGACCGGGGATCTGCTTGAGCTCCACGCCCTGGTGCGCGTACTCCATGATGTCGTGCCAGGTTTGCGCGGGCAGCGCGCCGCCGGTCATCTGCTGCATCGGCGTGTAGTCGTCGTTGCCGTACCAGACGCCGCAGAGGAAATTGCCCGTGAAGCCGACGAACCAAGCGTCGCGGTGTGCGTTGGTGGTGCCGGTCTTGCCGGCCGCCTTGATGCCGTCGAGGATGGCGCGCCGGGCGGTGCCTTCCTCAACCACCTTGTTCATCATGAAATTCATGTCGTTGGCGACCTGCTGCGAGATCACCCGCACGGGCTTCTTGCCGTCGCGATCCCAGCGCCAGATCAGCTCACCGGAGCTGCTGCGCACTTCGAGTGCGGCATGCGGCGTCTGCGCCATGCCGCCGTTGACGAACATGGTGTAGCCGCCGGTATGATCGAGCACCGTCACCTCGTCGGCGCCGATCGGCATCGACGGCGTATCGGGCAGCGGCGTGCGGATGCCGGCCTTGTGCGCGAGCTGCCTGATCTTCTCGCGGCCGATCTTCGGGTTGCCGTTGCCGAGCGCGATCGACAGCTTCACCGGGATGACGTTGATCGAGCGGGTGATCGCCTGCGTCAGCGTCATCGCACCGGAATGACCGCCGGAATAATTCTTCGGGCACCAGTTGCCGATGCAGACCGGCGAATCGACGACGATCGAGGTCGGCTTGAAGGCGCCGCTCGCGAGCGCCGTCGCGTAAACGTACGGCTTGAACGAGGAGCCCGGCTGGCGTGTCGCGTCGACCGCGCGGTTGAACTGGCTCTCGCCGTAGTCGCGCCCGCCGACCATGGCGCGTACCCCGCCGTCGGTGTCCATCAGCACCGCGGCGCTCTGCTTGACCCGGTAGTCGCGGCCGTACTGTTTCAGCAGGCTTTCGATGGTCTTTTCGGCGTGCTTCTGAATACCCTGGTCGAGCGCCAGCCGCACCACGAACACGCGCTCGTGCACCGACCTGGGCAAATTCGCCGCGAGCTTCTTCATCTCGTCGAACGCCCAGTCGAGGTAATAGTTGGGCGACCGCTCATCACGGCGGTCGACCGCCATGGCGGGGTTGCGGCGGGCGCCGAAGACCTGGCCCTCTGTCATGAAGCCAGCTTCAACAAGATTATCCAAAACCACGTTGGCGCGCGCCCGCGCCGCCGGCAGGTTGATGTGCGGCGCAAAGCGCGAGGGCGCCTTGAACAACCCGGCGAGCATCGCGGCTTCCGCCAGATTTACGTCGCGCGCCGACTTGTTGAAATAATACTGCGCCGCCGCGTCCACGCCGAACGTGCCGCCGCCCATATAGGCGCGGTCGAGATAAAGCTTGAGGATCTCGTTCTTCGGCAGCCGCACTTCCAGCCACAAGGCCAGGAACGCCTCCTTCACCTTGCGCTCGATCGTGCGCTCGTTCGAGAGAAACAGGTTCTTGGCGAGCTGCTGGCTGATCGAGGAGCCGCCCTGCACCACGCCGCCCGCGCGTGCGTTGGTCATCATGGCGCGGAACAGGCCCGGAATATCGATGCCGAAATGCTCGTAGAAGCGCCGGTCCTCGGTGGCGAGCGTCGCCTTGATCAGGTGGTCGGGGAACTCTTCGAGCTTGAGCGCGTCGTTGTGCTTGATGCCGCGCGTGCCGACTTCGTTGCCGTAGCGGTCGAGAAAGGTGACGGCGAGCTCGGACTTCTTCACCCAATCGTCGTCGGAGGTTTCGCGGAACGCCGGGATGGCGAGCGCCAGCATCGCAATTATGCCGAGCGTTCCAAGCGACA
>WBZO01006218.1_pt1 | contig 11689 bp, 10 predicted proteins | sample 5204261 | NCBI WGS metagenome assembly WBZO01 (sample SAMN12412400, study PRJNA552823) | activated sludge metagenome | isolation source: activated sludge from anammox sidestream of wastewater treatment plant... | place: USA: North Carolina | collected 2017-09 | reverse complement strand
CCGACGTCGCGACCCTGAGAGCGCTGCTCGAGGAGCACCGCGATCGAACGGGCTCCGCCGTCGCGGCGCGGCTGCTCGACGACTGGGAGTCCTCGCTCGCCCGCTTCGTCAAGGTGATGCCGCACGACTACAAGCGGGCCCTGGCAGAGCAGGAGGTGGAGGCGTACGACCATCCCGTCTCGACCGGCGGCGGCGGCTTCGTCATCACCGAAACGGAGACCGAGGGCGAGGAGGCAGCCTGATGGGAAAGCTCGGCGGCTTTCTCCAGTACGAGCGCAAGGAGCCGCTCGAACGCGACCCGCGCGAACGGGTCGGTGACCAGCGCGAGTTCGTGCGTCCGCTACCGCTCGCCGAGTTGCGCCAGCAGGGTGCTCGCTGCATGGAGTGCGGCGTGCCCTTCTGCCATCACGGCTGCCCGGTCGGCAACCTGATTCCCGACTGGAACGACCTCGTCTACCGCGACCGCTGGCAGGAGGCGATCAGCCAGCTCCACCGCACCAACAACTTCCCCGACTTCACGGGGCGGCTCTGCCCGGCACCGTGCGAGGCGGCATGCGTGCTGGAGATCCGCGAGGGAGAGGCGGTCTCGATCAAGCAGATCGAGCTCGCCATCGTCGAGCGTGCCTGGGCAGAAGGCTGGATCGTGCCGCAGGCGCCCCTGACGCGCAGCGGTCGCAGTGTCGCCGTGATCGGCTCGGGGCCTGCCGGTCTCGCCTGCGCCCAGCAGCTGAGTCGCAGCGGGCATGCCGTCACGGTGCTCGAGCGCGACGAGGCGGGCGGCGGCCTCGTCCGCTTCGGCGTGCCCGACTTCAAGATCGAGAAGCGGGTCGTGGAGCGGCGGCTCGACCAGCTGCGCGCGGAGGGCGTCGAGTTTCGCTTCGGCGCCGAGGTCGGGGTCAACGTCGATCCGCGGGAGCTCCGTGATGCCTTCGACGCAGTCGTGATCGCCACCGGCTCTCGCGTCCCCCGAGACCTGCCCGTCCCGGGACGGGATCTCGGCGGGGTGCATTTCGCGATGGACTACCTCTACCAGCGCAACCGCTCCGTGGCGCGCGAGCTCGGCGCCGTGCCGCCCGGCGCTCCCCCGCCGCCCGGGCCGACGGAGGCGATCAGCGCCGCCGGCAAGCACGTGATCGTGATCGGCGGCGGCGACACCGGCGCCGACTGCGTCGGCCAGGCCCACCGCGAGCGCGCCGCCTCGGTGACCCAGATCGAGCTGCTCGGCGAGCCGCCGCTGCACCGTCCCGACGACATCACGCCGTGGCCCCGCTGGCCGATGAAGCTGCGCATCTCCTACGCGCTGAAGGAGGGCGGCGAGCGTGACTTCGCCATCTCCACCACGCACCTGGCAGGTTCGAACGGACACGTAGAAGGGATCCACTGGGCCCAGAACACGGGCGTACCGCCGTTCGAGCTCGTTGCCGGCACCGAGGAGGAGCGGCCGGCGCAGCTCGTGTTGCTCGCGATGGGGTTCCTCTCCCCGGAGCCCGGGCTGCTCGACGCCGTCGGCGTCGAGCGAGACGGGCGGGGCAATGTGTTGGCACCTGCCTTCGCCACGTCGGTCGACGGCGTCTTCGCCGCCGGCGACGCGCGGCGCGGCCAGTCGCTCGTCGTCTGGGCGATCGACGAAGGCCGTCGCTGTGCGGCGGCCGTCGACCGCTGGCTCTCCGGGAAGTGACGGTAACTCTTTCGACACGGACTCGACACAGTCACGGCACGGATTGCGAGGTACCGTCGAGCCATGGGTATCCCGTCCGCGGTGTCGTCTAGTGTGGATGAGGAGAGGAGGGTGCGAGAGCTGGACGAGAAGCACTTTGCCGAGATCGATGTTGTGATGCTCTACATCGAGGAGGCGCGTAGGCGCGCCGAACGCACTGCGAAGACGCTGGCAGCTGAGGGCGCGGACACACATCTCGTCGAAGCGCTCGAACGGAGCGAGGCGGAGCTGAGCGATGTCGCACGTCACCTGCGCCAGGGAACGTTCTTCGCGGCGCCGAAGGAAACGCTCACGCTCTGACAGGCGGGATCGTCACCGGCGAGGAGATCCGTCGCCGCCTGACCGAGTTCGCGGCGTCCTGGGGCGGCTACGGAGGGACAGAACGGAGCGAGGCGCAGACGTTCTTGAACGACCTGCTCGCTTGCTACGGCACCGATCGGCGCGCATCCGGTGCGCGATTCGAGGACACCTCTGCGGGAGGGTTCATGGACCTCTTCTGGCCTGGAGTCTGCATCGTCGAGATGAAGCGTCCGAGCGAAGTCGGTCGCATGCCCGAGTACCGCGAGCAGATGTTGCGATACTGGCAGCGGTCAGGGACGCCGGCGATGCCAGCGCCGCGCTATGTCGTCCTCTGCGCGTTCCATCGCTTCGAGGTGTGGGAGCCAGGCGCGGTCTACACGGAGCCGCGGGCTTCGTTCGACCTCGTCGAGTTGCCCGACCGTCTCGATGCTCTTCTCTTCCTGGCCGGCCGGCAGCCGGTGTTCGTTCACGACCAGATGGAGGTCACTCGCGAGGCGGTCGGTCTCGTCACCGACGTCTACCGCCGCCTGCAGGACCGCTTTGCCGACGACCTCGAAGTACTTCGAGACTTCGTCTTGCAGAGCGTGTGGGCGATGTTCGCCGAAGACATGCAGATGCTTCCGTCGCATGTCTTCACCCGCGTGCTGGACGGGCTGCTCGCAGATTCGTCGAGGTCGAGCCGTGACGATCTGGGCCAGCTCTTCGCCTATCTGAACGAGCCACGCGACCGGCCGTCAGAAGGCGTCTATGCGGGCACGCCGTACGCCAACGGCTCGCTCTTCGCGCGTCCTGCACGTGTCCACCTCGAACGAGATGAACTCGAGCGGTTGCGTCAGGCGTGCGAATCGAGTTGGCGGCGCGTCGAGCCGGCGATTTTCGGGGCTCTGCTGCAAGGGGCGCTAGGCCGGGAGCGCCAGTAGGCGCTCGGCGCACACTACACAGCCGAGGCCGACATCATGAAGATCGTTCTCCCGACCATCGTTGCGCCGTGGCGCGACCGCATAGAAGCGTGCCGGACAGTGGCCGACGTCCAGGCAGCGCAGGACGACCTCATGCGTTACGTCGTGCTCGACCCGGCATGCGGCTCCGGCAACTTCCTTTACGTCGCCTACCGTGAGTTGCGGCGCATCGAGGCCGAGCTCCGTCGTCGCGCGACCGACATGCGGCGCAACACCGGTCTCCGCGAGCAGCAGGTGATGGCTCTTTATTTCCCACTCGCGAACGTGAAGGGGATCGAGATGGACCCATTCGCGGTGCAGCTCGCACGCGTGACGCTTTGGATGGGCCACAAGCTCGCCGTCGACGAGCTCGATCTCGAGGAACGAGTGCTTCCGCTTGGTGACCTCTCCGGGATCCGCCGCGGAGATGCGCTCAAGCTCGAATGGCCGCGGGCAGACGCGGTCATCGGCAACCCGCCATATCACGGAACGAAGCTCCTCCGCGGTGAGCTCGGGGACGACTACGTGGACTGGCTTGCCTCGGAATTCGGTGTCGGGGTGAAGGACTACTGCGTCTACTGGTTCCGGAAGGCTCATGACCATCTTCCTCGCAACGGACGTGCAGGACTCGTCGGCACGAACTCGATCAGGGAAGGGAAGAATCGTGAGGCGAGCCTCGAGTACGTTGTAGGCAACGGCGGTGTGCTGACGTCGGTCGTCTCGAACCAGCGTTGGAGCGGCGAAGCGAACGTCCACGTCAGCATTGTCAATTGGGTGAAAGGTCCGCATGCGGGTCCAGTCGCACTCGATGGGCGTGAAGTCATGGCCGTCTCGACCAGGCTTCGCTCTGGTGCCGATCATGGACTCGGAGACCGATTAGTCGGGAATCGCAATCTGCAGTTCTTCGGTGTCGTGCCGAGCGGTCCAGGGTTCCTGCTTGACGACGACGAAGCTCGAGCGCTCCTTGCGCGTACCGACGCCGACTACTCGCTCATCGTCAAGCGCTATCTGGTCGGTGACGACATCACCACGAGTCCGTTCCTCGCACCGACCCGCTGGATCATCGATTTCGGCGAGCAATCGCTCGAGGATGCGGCTCGTTGGCCTGCTGCGTTGAGCATCGTTCGGGAGCGCGTCAAGCCCTCTCGCGACTTGCACAAGAAGGCGCGCGAGCGACTCCAGTGGTGGAAATTCTCTCGCTCGGTCCCTGATCTGTTTGACGCCGTGAGTCACCTGGATCGATTCATTGCTTGCCCTGCTCAGTCGAAGCGTTTTCACATGCTTTGGTGTGAAACCCGTTGGTGCCCCAGCAACCTGACTGCGGTGTTCGCTTTCGACAGCGACTTCGCGTGGGGGGTGCTCCAGTCCCGAATTCATACGGGTTGGGCAACGGATCAGTCGACGACACTCGAGACCCGCCCCCGCTATACGGCCCAGTCGTTCTCGAGCTTTCCCTGGCCTGACGCCGAGAGTGGGACGGGTCACGCGGACGTGTCTGCGATCGGAACTGCACTATGCGCGATGCGGAGTGTCATCTGCCGCGAGCGCCAGATCGGTCTGACGAGGCTCTACAACGAGATAGACGAGGGCGCTCACAGCGATCTGAGGGACCTGCATGAAGCGCTCGATGAGGCGGTTGCGGCGACGTATGGATGGCCCGCATCAGTTGCCCATGACCCGGTCGAGACGAACCGGCGCTTGCTCGAGCTGAATCGTGCCATCACGGCTGGCGAGTTCGAGTACCGTCCCTTCAGATGAGTCCGATCCCCCGATCTGCGTAGAGTAGATTCCTTCCGAGAAGTGATGGCACTGCGCACTCGGCGTGCCACGGACACGCCCGTCGGCCGGCCTCGTTGCGGCTCCATGACGCGGAGATGCGCGGCTGGTTCGTAGGCAACGAGCGCCTCGAGCAGCATGTCCCCCGGGCAGAGCGAGTGGCCGTCACCACCGGCTGCCGGATGGAGCCCGGCCTCGACGAGCGCCCGACCGTTACGCACGGAGTAGGTGACGTTCTCGCCCAGTGCCCCGTCGGCGACGAGCGTGACGACGGCCGCGCCAGGGTCGTCGCGGTAGCGCTCCTCGAGCGGCACCTGTACGTGACGCAGTGAATCACGGTCAACATTTCCTCCCCGATAGCTCTCGAGACGCTATCCCGGCAGTGGTGTCTCACACTACGGCGCCGCAGACGTCGGGCCGCCTATGCTTCCTCGGTGAGCGCGCAGCGAGACGCAGTCATCGTCGAGGCCGTCCGCACTCCGCTCGGCAAGCGCAACGGCACCCTGTCCGGCATCCACCCCGCGGACCTCTCGGCGCTCGTCCTGGCCGCGGTCGTGGAGCGCACGGGGATCGACCCTGGGCTCGTCGACGACGTGATCTGGGGCTGCGTCTCGCAGGTCGGCGAGCAGACCTTCGACATCGCCCGCACGGCCGTGCTCTCGGCAGGCTGGCCCGAGTCGGTGCCGGGAACGACCGTCGACCGGCAGTGCGGCTCGTCGCAGCAGGCGATCCACTTCGCCGCCGCGGGGCTCGTGGCCGGCCACTACGACGTCGTCGTGGCCGGGGGCGTGGAGTCGATGTCGCGCGTGCCGATGGGATCGGCGACGGCGAGCGGCTCCCCGCTCGGGGCGCGCTACCTCGAGCGCTACGGCCCCGACTTCCCCAACCAGGGGCTCGGCGCGGAGATGATCGCCGAGCAGTGGGGCCTGTCGCGCCGGGCGCTCGACGAGTTCTCGCTCGCCTCGCACGCGAAGGCCGCAGCGGCGATCGACGCCGGCCGGCTCGCCGGGCAGATCGTCCCGGTCGCGCTCGAGGACGGGAGCATCGTCCACACCGACGAGGGTGTGCGCCGTGGCGGCTCGCTCGAGAAGCTGGGCGAGTTGAAGCCGGCATTCAAGGAGGACGGCGTCTTCCATGCCGGCAACAGCTCGCAGATCAGCGACGGCGCCTCGGCGGTGCTGATGACGACCGCCGCGAAGGCGCGCGAGCTCGGGCTCGAGCCGATCGCCCGAGTGCACACGGCCGTCGTCGTCGGCAGCGATCCCGTGATCATGCTCACCGGGCCGATCCCGGCGACGGCGAAGGCGCTCGCCAGGGCCGGCCTCGCGATCGGCGACATCGGTGCTTTCGAGGTCAACGAGGCGTTCGCCTCCGTGCCGCTCGCCTGGCTCGCGGAGACGGGCGCCGACGCCGCCGCGCTCAACCCCAACGGAGGCGCGATCGCGCTCGGCCATCCGCTCGGCTGCTCCGGCGCGCGGCTGATGACGACGCTCGTGCACCACATGCGCGACCAGGGCATCCGCTACGGGCTGCAGACGATGTGCGAGGGCGGCGGCCAGGCCAACGCCACCATCCTCGAGCTCGCCTGACGCCTGCGCGCCTGCTCCGCCTCCGGGCTCAGCTCTGCAGGAACAGCGCTGCCGCCGGGTTGTGCGTCTCGTCGACGTACGGGTAGCCGAGCTGTCGCAGGAAAGCGCGAAACTGCGACTTCTCGCCGGGCGGTACCTGGATGCCCGCCAGCACGCGGCCGTAGTCGGCGCCGTGGTTTCTGTAGTGGAAGAGGCTGATGTTCCAGCCGGCCCCGAGCGAGTCGAGGAAGCGCAGCAGCGCCCCGGGGCGCTCGGGGAACTCGAAGCGGTACAGCAGCTCGTGCGCGGCGGGCGCCCGGCCGCCGACGAGGTGGCGCACGTGCAGCTTGGCCAGCTCGTTGTCGCTCAGGTCGAGCGCGCGGATGCGGTTTCTCTCCAGCGCGGCGAGCAGCCGGTCCTTCTCGGCGACGTTGCCCACCTCGACGCCGACGAACACGTGGGCCTCGCGCGGGTCGTCGTAGCGGTAGTTGAACTCGGTGATGCTGCGGGTGCCGAGTAGCCGGCAGAAGGCCTTGAAGCTCCCCGGCCGCTCCGGGATGGTGGCGGCGATCACCGCCTCGCGCCGCTCGCCGAGCTCGGCGCGCTCGGCCACGAAGCGCAGGCGGTCGAAGTTGACGTTGGCGCCGCAGAGCACGGTGACCAGGTTCGCGCCGGAGAGCCCTTCCCGCTCGACGTAGCGCTTCGCGCCGGCGACGCCCAGGGCGGCGGAGGGCTCGACGATCGCGCGCGTGTCCTCGAACACGTCCTTCATCGCCGCACAGAGCTCGTCCGTGTCGACGAGCAGCATCTCGTCCACGTACTGGCGGGCGAGACGGAACGGCTCGGCGCCGACACGGCGGACGGCGACACCGTCGGCGAAGAGGCCGACGTGGGCGAGCGTCACCCGCCGCCCCGCGCGCAGGGAGCGGTCCATCGCGTCGGCGTCCGTGGGCTCGACGCCGATGATCCGCGTCTGCGGGCGCAGTCGCTTCACGTAGGCGGAGATGCCGGCGATCAGGCCGCCGCCGCCGACGGCGACGAAGACCGCGTGGATCGGCTCGCGCAGCTGCTGTAGCAGCTCCATCGCGATCGTGCCCTGGCCCGCGATCACGTCCGGGTCGTCGTAGGGATGCACGAGCGTGCGCCGTCGCCGACGGGCGATCCGCAGCGCCTCCTCGTAGGCGTCGTCGTAGGAGTCGCCGTGCATGACCACCTCGGCGCCGAGCGCGGCGACCGAGTCGACCTTGATCTGTGGCGTCGTCACGGGCATCACGATCGTCGCCCGGGTGCCCAGCCTGCCGGCGGCGAGCGCCACTCCCTGCGCGTGGTTCCCGGCCGAGGCTGCGACGACGCCGCGGCGCAGCTCGGCCGGGCGCAGGCGTGACATCTTGTTGTAGGCGCCGCGCAGCTTGAAGGAGAAGATCGGCTGCAGGTCCTCGCGCTTCAGCAGCAGCCGGTTGTCGAGGCGCGCGGAGAGGAGCGGCGCCTCCTGCAGCGGCGACTCGATCGCGACGTCGTAGACGTTTGCGTTGAGGATCCGCTCCAGGTAGTCGATCTCCCGCACCATGCCGCTGACGGTACCCGAGCCTCGGTGGCGGTGTCGCGCACGCGCGCCCCGCTCCGTGAGGCCCGGGTTGACGGGCGTTGTCTACGCTGGAAGCCTGTGAGCGAGGAGATGGCTCGATGACGAGACCAGCGGGATCTGTCGCGTTCGTGGCTGCCGGTGAGCGCTGATGCCGGCCGCGACCAGGTCACTGCTGCTCGGCCAGATCGGCTTCTTCGCCTTTCTCGGCCTGTGCCTGAGCATCGACAGCGCGGGGCTGAGCGACAACCACGGCTGGAGCTACTACGGCGGCCGCAGCGGCACCTTCGTGCCGTACCTGCTCGGCTTCCTCGTGCTCGTGCTCCTGATCGGGCGCACGGCCCGGCTGCTCGAGCGCTCGAGCGCGCCGCCCGAGCTCGCGGGCGCTCTCCGCCTGCTCGCGGTGCTGCTGCTGCTCGACGTGGCGACGCCGGACACCCTGGACGCGTTCTTCTACTGGGCGCACGACGTCGCCAGCGCGCTGCTCTTCCTGTTCGAGCTCGGCTTCGGCTTCGTGCTCGTGTGGAAGGTCGTGCCGACGCGGCTGGGCCGGGGCCTGCTCGGCGTCCAGCTCGTCGGAGGCCTGCTCGCGATGTTCTCCCAGCTCGAGCTGTTGCGGCTCCTCGGCGTCGGCATCCTCCTCTTCCAGCTGAGCTTCGGGGCGCTGCTCCTGATCGCCGTGACCCGCATCGCGGTCGTCGCCCGGGAGCAGCCGGCCGACGCCCGGGAGGAGCCGGCCGCGGCGGGCGTCGGAAGGTAGCCGGCACGCTGCCCGTGCCGGGTGGCTCGGGCAACCGACGTCACGGAGCTTCCGACCCGGCGGGCGGGCTGCGCCAGCTGGAGATGCCCCCGTCCCGTGCGAGCAGGCGCCAGCCGAGCTCGCTCAGGCGCGACTCGGCCGCGGCCGGGCAGCCGGCTGCGAAGAAGCCGCTCTGCGCGTAGAGCGGCCGGTTGACGGTGACGAAACGGACGCCCAGGGCGCCGGGAACCGTGCCGCGCCCGCAGGAGAGGCCGCGCAGCTCGCGTGCGAGCCGGTCGGCCGCGGGCGGCGCGGTCGTCGAGTATCCCTGCGGCCGTTCGCGGGGGCTCTGCCGTGCGTAGGCGAGGTGGGCACTGCCGAAATGGATGTCCGGCCGGAAGACGGGCAGCTCGAGCAGCCTGCCCCGGCCGCGGATCGCGGCGTAGGCCGCGTTCGGCCCGTCGGCGGTCACGGCGCCGAAGACCGGCACGCGCAGGTCGACCGCGAGCGCGACGAGCGTCACTACCGTCACGAGCAGCGACGGCAGCCAGCGCTTGTGACGATGTGTCACATGGTCCAGGGCATAGCCGACGAGTGCCGCGAGGGCGAGGCAGGAGATCGGCATTAGACGCTCGGGTACGCGCGCGAAGCGGAACGGCGGCAGCGCCTGCCAGAGCAGCTCGTACAGCGGCAGGTTGGCGCCGAGAGCGAGCAGGCAGGGAACGAGCGCCGCCAGGCCGAGCAGCCAGGCCAGCCCGTGCCGGCGCCGGAGCGTCCAGAGGCCGGCCAGGGCGAGCAGCGGTGTCAGCCAGCCGGCGAAGACGAGCTCCTCGATGCCGGAGCCGACACCGCGCCTGACGAAGTCCGAGAGCTCGGCGGAGTAGCGCTCCACCTGCGCGAACGAGCGGCCACCGGCGGCGATCGAGCCGGCCACCACCAGCTGCTGCACGGCGACGCCCGCGAGCGCGGCTGCGGCGGCCGCCGCCCCGGCCCGCCACCAGCCGTCGCGCGGCAGCCGTGCCCATGCGTAGCCGAGGCACAGCACGATCGCGCCCATCGCCAGATGGAGCTGCCCCGAGAGCGGGATTGCGGCGAGCGCGAGCCCGGCGAGCAGGAAGCGCCGTCGCTCGAGCGCGAGCAGCAGCGCGGGCAGCAGGAACGAGATCAGGCCGAGCAGATGCCCGGTCGACTGCCCCACGCGGTAGGGCGCGAGCGCGAACACGAGCCCGCCGGCGAGCGCCGCGGCACGCGCGAGCCCGAGCGCCCGCAGCCACGCACAGCAGAGGCCGCCGGCAGCGACGAACGACAGCAGCAGGATCAGGTTGTAGGCGACGCTGTGGCCGAAGGCCCGCTCCAGCGGCCAGGCGGGGAGCCCGAGCAGCCAGCCCTGCAGGTTCGGTGCCGCCTTCGCCTCGGGACGGAACGAGTACGGATCGGCCCACGGCGCCGCGCCGCGCTCGAGCTGATGGCCCGGCAGCCAGAACGCGAAGGAGAGCTGCAGGTGGTCGCCCGCTGCGGCGCCGCCGTGGCCGGCGGCCGGACGTGCCAGGTAGTGCCCGTCGGCATGCCGGATCGCCGGCCAGGTCGCCCAGACGGCACAGGCGGCGTAGACGCCGAGCGCCACGCAGGCGAAGCGACCGCGGCGATCGCGTCCTATGGCGCTACGGCGAGCGACGCGGTGGCGATCGCGATCTCCTCGGCCACCTCGACGATGTCGCGGTTCGCGTTGAAGGTGCGGAGCTGCCGCTCGGCGCTGTTGCCGCGGTCGAGGATGTCGGTGATCCCTTCCAGCTCGCGCTCCGAGCCCAGCTCACGAGCATGGCCCTCGATCTGTCGCAGCGTGCGGCGCACGAACTGCGCCACCGGGATGCGGTTGCGCCGTCCCGAGGCCAGGTCGATGATCGGCGCATCGAGGCCGTGGCGGGCCGCCAGCCACTTGTTCTCGCTCGTCAGGATGCGGTGATACGTGGGGATCTGCTCGCCTGCGTCGTAGCGCTCGCAGAGCTGCTTCACGAGCGCCTGGCAGTAGGCCGCGAGGGCGACGGTGTCCTCCACGCGGGTGACGGCGTCGCAGATGCGGATCTCGACCGTGCCCAGCCGCGGGTGCGGGCGCACGTCCCACCAGATGTGCGTGTAGTCCGGGATGCAGCCCGTCCGTTCCAGCTGGCAGACCACGTCGGCGTAGTCGGCGTAGTCGCGAAACCGCGGCGGCGGCCCCGAGCGGGGAAAGGCGGCGAAGACCATCTGCCGGCTGGAGGCGAGGCCGGTCGGCTCACCCCGCCAGAAGGGCGAGCTCGCCGAGAGCGCGAGCAGCGCGGCGAGCTGTGGCAACAGCCCCGAGACGACCTGGATCGCCTTGTCGGGGCCGTCGACGGCGACGTGGATGTGCATGCCGAAGATCAGCTCGCGCCGCGCCACGTACTGGAGCTGGTCGACGAGGGCCCGGTAGCGGTCCTTCGCGGTGATGCGCTGACGCTCGAAGAGGCTGAACGGATGCGTGCCGGCGGAGCCGACCCGGAGGCCCTGCTGCGCGGCGAGGTCCGCTACGTGGCCGCGCAGCTTCGTCAGCTCGGTCATCACCTCCCCGGCGTCGCGGCAGACCGGCGTCGCGATCTCGAGCACGGACTGCATCAGTTCCGCGTTGACCTGCGTCTCGAGCTCGTGCCCGCGTACGGCGGCGAGCACCGCGTCGATGTGCTGGACGAGATCGAAGCTCGTCCCGTCCAGCAGCATCAGCTCCTCCTCCACCCCGAGCGTGTAGGGGGCGCTGCGGCCGAAGCGGTGCTCGAGGACGCTCCCCGTCCCCGGGCCCGTCGTGTCGCCGGCCGTCTGCTTCATTGCGGCACCGACGCCTCGGCCACGACGTCGCGGCACACGTCGTCGTGGGCACGGGAGACGTTCCCCCGGTGGACGGCGTCGGTGACGAAGATGCGCGTACGCATGGGGGCTAGTATCGCGTGGCATGGACGCCTTGCGCCAGATCGACGCGTGGGACGTCCCTTTCGCCGCCGTGGGGCTGACGGGCGCGGACGCGCCTGTTGCCACGAGAGGCGACAGGCGCCGCGCGGT
>WBZO01001313.1_pt2 | contig 11692 bp, 15 predicted proteins | sample 5204261 | NCBI WGS metagenome assembly WBZO01 (sample SAMN12412400, study PRJNA552823) | activated sludge metagenome | isolation source: activated sludge from anammox sidestream of wastewater treatment plant... | place: USA: North Carolina | collected 2017-09 | reverse complement strand
TCCGGGACGTCGTGAAATCGGTCATGGCAAGCTGGCATGGCGAGCAATTCGTCCCATTCTTCCCTCGAAGGAAGAGTTCCCTTACACCATGCGCGTAGTATCGGAAATTACCGAATCCAACGGGTCTTCCTCGATGGCGACAGTCTGCGGCACCTCACTGGCTCTGATGGATGCAGGCGTGCCGATTGCACGCCCAGTTGCCGGTATCGCCATGGGTTTGATTAAGGAAGGCAATGACTTCGTCGTGCTTTCTGACATTCTGGGCGATGAAGATCACCTCGGTGATATGGATTTCAAAGTTGCGGGTACCGAAAAAGGCGTAACTTCGCTGCAAATGGACATTAAAGTAGCTGGCATTACGGCTGAAATCATGAAGGTTGCGCTTGAGCAGGCCGGGAAGGGGCGTGCCCATATTCTTGGTCGCATGAGCGAAGCGATGTCTGCACCCCGCGAAGAGCTGAACGTGAATGCGCCTCGTATTACCTCCTTCAAGATTAATCCGGATAAAATCCGCGAAGTTATCGGCACCGGCGGTAAAGTGATTCGTGAAATCACCGAGAAAACCGGCACTAAAATCGATATCGACGACGATGGCACGATTCGTGTTGCAGCTGTTGACGGTGATGCCAGCAAGGCAGCGGTTGACTGGATTAAAGGCATTGTCGAAGAGCCTGAACTGGGCGCTATTTATACCGGCAAAGTAGTGCGTATTGTTGATTTTGGCGCATTCGTTAATTTCATGGGATCGCGCGATGGCCTGGTGCATGTGAGCGAAATCAAGGATGAGCGCGTTGAAAGCGTGACAGACGTCCTTAACGAAGGCGATGAAGTGAAAGTCAAGCTCGTGGAAATCGACCCCCGCGGCAAGGTCCGCCTTTCCATGCGCCTGGTAGATCAGGAAACTGGCGCTGACCTTTCAGACCAAAAAGAGGTTCGCTCTGCGCCGAAGCGCCGTGAGGATGGCGAGCGAGGTGACCGCGACCGGGGCGACCGTCGCCGTAAGAAACAGGCATAAGTTAAAAGAAACCCGCCAAATCAGGCGGGTTTTCTTTTTGTAGCGCACCGGTCTTCATCAAAAATTAATATAGCAGACAGATAATTAGGTGTATAAAAATAAAAAGACAAAGGTAACTCATGCGTCTAGGCAGCATTCTCAAGTGTATTAAAAACTCCAGCGGAGCCGCCATTATTGAGTTTGCTTTTGTGGTGCCCTCGTTTGTTTTTCTGACTTTCGCTGCTTTTCAATTCGCATATATCATTATTATTTCATCAATTCTTGAATCCGCCATGTTCGATGCGACACGCCTGGCAAAGGTATCTGACAGTACTGCTGCCACTGTGAATGCGATCCGCCAGGCTATACAGACCCAGTCCATGGGGGTGATTGATGCCAATGAAATTGTTATCACAACAGATTTAAATGCGGATCTTGCTGAAAACTGGCAGAATGCGCCAGCAGAACCCTGTAAAGATGCTGCAGGGCTTATCATACCAGGCCAGTTTTGCCCATGCAGTATAGCCTGGTCTGACGATAATCATGACGGTGAGTGTGATGTTGGACCGCCTCCCTTAGCGCTTGAAGCACCTGGTAATATTGTCAGATTCATGGTGTTTTATAAAATGCAGCCTTTAATTCCTACCTTTGGGTTCATGGCAACAGTTGGCGGAAAAATAGGTATTGTATCAACGACGGTAGTAAGAAACGAGCCGGCATGACATTGAAAGAAAAAAAATTATTCAAACTCCTGTTCTCTCAAGAGGGGGAAAAAGGCGGCGTATTAGTGGAATACGCCTTTATGCTGCCGCTGTTAATCCTGCTATCCTTGCCGGTAGTAGATTACGGCCGCCTGATACTGATTCGCCAAAAAGCAGTCAAGACCGCATCCTTTATGGCGGATGCGGTAGCGATGTCGCGTGAGATTGCAAATGATACAACTGCGGCCAATGTTGCCACTGATGCTACCTATATGACTCCGCAGGCGCTGCAGGCAATTGTGAGCTCGCTTAACGTGATGATGATGCCTTTTCCGCCGGAACAACCTGGCGGGCCTGATTTATACCGGGCAGTTATCACGCATGTTTATAAAGATCCTAATACAGGCGGTCCTGTGCTGGGATGGCAGTTTGATCAGAACAGTATGAGTTTCTACGATAGCAACCGTATTTCTACGGTTGGGCTCGTTGCTAATGTATCCGATATTGGGAAACCTGCTAATATTCCGCCCAGCCTGGCTAATAATCTTGACGATGGCGAAAACCTGATTGTTGCAGAAGTTTCTGTATTCTTCGATCCAATAACGCCCGATTTAGGTGTTTTGGGAGTGCCGTTTCTGACTCAGCGATGGATGACCTATACCGCCTATTTCCGCGCTCGCTATGGCAACCTGAAATGCGTCTGGCAGGTATATATGCCACCTCAACCTGACTGCTTGCCTGTATCCAGTGGTTCCAGCAGCACGTCTTCAAGTGGCGGCAGCGGCCCCACTACAACTTCGAGCACCAGCTCCGGAGGATCAACCACTGCGACTTCTTCGGGCACATCAGGTGGCACGATTACGCCTGCGTCATCGACAAGTTCCGGGGGTAGCGTAACGCCAGGTGGGTAACACACGTTTGCTGCTAAATTATAGCGGAGCTCAAATACATAAAAGCAGGGGGAGCTAAATGGCTCCCCCTGCTTTTTAAGATAAGTAACGTGCTTTAAGCAGCTTGCTTTTTAAGCACGTCCAGCAACTTGGCTGTTGCAGCCGAAGCATCAATCTTCTGTGCTGCCGCGAGTTCTCCAACCATGCGGCTGAAAGCAGTCTCATAAATCATACGTTCGCTGTAGGAGCGCTCCGACTGATCAACGTTTTTATGCAGATCGCGAACGACTTCAGCCACGGAAATAAGGCATCCGGAGTTGATTTTTGCTTCGTATTCCTGCGCGCGGCGGCTCCACATGCCACGACCTGCTTTTGCACGGCCTTTAAGGGTCGTGAAAGCTTTCTCAATTTGGTCCATGGAGCTGATATTGCGTAGACCCGCTGCTTCCGCACGGTGCATAGGCACGCGTAACGTCATTTTATCTTTTTCAAACGAAATCACGAGCAGCTTAAGCGTGGTTCCGCCGATTGCCTGGGTTTCCTCACCCGTAATTTTGCCCACGCCATGAGTGGGATAAACGACAAAGTCACCTAATTTATAATCTGAAGAGTTTTTTGATTTTGTAGTTGGTTTTTTAGTAGCAGTAGCCATAGACCTTCCTTTTTTTAGGGACACTTACAAGAAGCACATCCACAATAAAACATACACATCGTAACGGCATAAGCCGCTAACATTGAGATAAACAACGGGTCCTTAATCTGAACTCGGAAATAAGATAGCACAAATTTAGGGCAAATTCAGCTTAATTTTTAAGTGAAGCTTAATAAGTCAGACTATCAAGCTAAGGTATTGCCTTTAAGTTCCTGGCTTTTCACTTAAGTATTTTAGTTTGCCTGAGATATTTTTGAATTCTTCAGCATCCGCCGGAGCATCCTTTTTAATAGTAATATTGGGCCAAAGGACTGCATATTTGCGATTGAGTTCAACCCAATCAATGAGATCTTCTGATTCCGGCTTGATTGCATCTATGGGGCATTCGGGCTCGCAAACACCACAATCAATGCATTCATCGGGATTAATAACGAGCATATTTTCGCCCTCATAGAAGCAGTCTACAGGGCAGACCTCAACGCAATCTGTATATTTGCAGCGGATACAAGCGTCAGTGACGACGAAAGTCATGGAAACTCCCAAAAAATGATAAGACACTGGCTTCATAGCCAAGCTGAAAGCCTGATGCAAGCGCTTGAGCCATACTATCTAAGCATAGTATGTATATTATTTTCCATAATATACATTATACGATAATTGTTGATTGCGCTGAACCTGTGAAAGCCAGGAAATCTAGCCCCCTCACTGCGCTTTAATATGTAATTACTTTAAGCATATTAGTGCTGCCAGCAACACCAAATGGCGTACCCGCGAGTGCAATCACCTGACTGTCGTCCTGGAGCTCCAGTTGTGTTTTGCCCCATTCCTGCGCCCATCGAAACATTTCGTCGGAATCACTCAAATCCGGCGATAATACAGGCGTAATGCCCCAGGTTAAAGCGATTGCCCTGGCAGCCGATGGATCCGGTGTTAACGCGTAAATTGGGCAGAATGCACGTTCACGCGCTACCGCTAAAGCCGTGCTGCCACTGCGTGTAAATGCAAATATCGCTTTGGCTTTTAACTGCCGGGAAATATCACGTGCGGCGGCGGAAAGAGCTTCTGCTGCTTTTGGGTGCTTTTTACTTTTGCGGGCCTGCATTAAATTCCAGAAATGCTCATCCTCCTCAACGGCGCGAATCAGGCGGTCCATCATCGCCACTGCGGTGGCGGGGTGCTTGCCCACTGCCGATTCAGCGCTTAGCATTACTGCATCTGCCCCCATATAGACCGCGGTCGCAACGTCCGACGCCTCTGCCCTTGTGGGCACAGGCGTGTCCACCATGGATTGCAGCATTTGAGTGGCGACAATCACAGGCTTCCCCAACCGGCGACAGGTTTGCACAATTTTACGCTGAGCAATGGGCACCTGCTCCATGGCCAGCTCTACGCCCAGATCCCCGCGTGCCACCATGATAATATCTGCCAGTGCGGCAATTTCCTCGATTTGCTCAAGCGCCAGAGGCTTTTCAATTTTGGCGAGGATACGCGCCCTTCCCTGTACCAGTTTTTGTGCTTCAATAATATCCTGCGGGGTTTGAACAAAACTGAGGGCAATAATATCGAGATCCTGCGCCAGTGCGAATTCCATGTCGGTCCGGTCTTTGTCTGTCAGTGCGGAAATAGGCAATGTGCGATATGGCAGGTTCACACCCTTTTGCCCTGATAGGGTGCCCGGAATATCAACCCTGGCTAAAACTTCAGTCTCAGAGAGTCTCTCGGTAACAGTCAGCGCCAGGGTTCCATCATCGAGCTTAATGGAATCATCAGGCTGAAGCGCCAGCAGCACTTCCGGATGGGGAAGGCAGATAAGGCCGTTTTTCCCTTTTTTATCAGATGCTTTTATATGAATTATATCGTTATACTTTAATTGAATATTGCCGGATTCAAATGAGCCCGTACGAATTTTAGGGCCCTGCAAATCTGCGATAATGGGAACATGCAGGCCCAAACTGGAGGCTGCATGGCGTATGGCTTTGATGCTTTGAAGGTGGCTTGCATGCTCGCCATGGCTAAAATTAAGGCGGAAAGCGGTCGTTCCTGCCTGCAAAAGCTGCAGCGGATTGCTTGCAGGGCCAATAGTGGCGATAATTTTGCAGCGGCGAGGAAGCTTCATAAACAAGCAAAACATAGCATAAAATCCTTTTGCTTTGCTTAACAAAAGCCCTTGCTATAAAGGCGCCATGCAAAAAATATTTGCCCCCTTTGGCAGCCCTGCCCCGCTACTTTATTTGCTGCCCTGGTTTATGCTGTTGCTCTTGTTGGGAACGGTAGCCCAGCGCTATATCGGCCTGATCGAGGCGCAGCGACTTTTTTTCTCTTCCTGGATATTGTGGCTGGGGCCGGTACCAACTCCTGGCGGAATAACCACCCTGGCTCTGATTACCCTGAATCTCTTATGCAGGTTGATGTTCTGCAGCCCATGGCAACGGGAAAGGATTGGCACTATCCTGGCACATTTGGGAGTGTTAATGCTCATGCTCGGTGGCGCCGTCACATGGCTTGTGCATCAGGAAGGAACGATCAATCTGCTCGAAGGTGAATCCACGCAAACCATGCAGGATTATTACGAGCGTGAACTTACATTATACGAGTCAGAAAAACCTATCGCCCGCTGGCACGAAGAAAAGCTCAAGCCTGGGGCGCTACTGCAAACAACGCCATTCAGTCTGAAAGTGACTGGCTTTTGCAGTAATTGTCAGGGATATGTGCAGGAAAAGCCAGAAGGAAAACGGGGGCTTGCACGCAAATTGCGTCTAGAGCCAGCTCCTTCAGCAAAGGAAAAAGAAGAAAATAAAGCGGGCGTGACGGTCTTGCTTGAAAAGGGTAATCAAGCGAATGGAGAATATCTGGCCTATGAGCTTCTGGGGTCGCGCTCACCTGAATGGAATTTTGAGGGGAAGCATTATCGCCTGGTATTGGCTCGAAAATCTTACTCGCTGCCTTTTACGTTAACGCTGCTCGATTTTGAGAAAATCCGTTATCCTGGATCAGAAGAAGCGAAGGAATATCGTTCACAGGTCGCAATAAATGAAAATGGACATATCCAAGAGGCAACAATTTCTATGAATGAGCCTTTGCGGTTACATGGATATGCTATTTACCAGTCCTCCTTTATTCAAATTGGAAATCAACAGGCCTCGATTCTGTCAGTAGTAAAAAACGATGCCTGGCTGGCGCCTTATGTCTCCACATTTATTCTAGCATGGGGGCTGTTGTGGCATCTTTATCTACGACTGCAGCGCAGGGGCACTGGCGTATGAAGCCTTGGCTAGTCTTGTTTCTGTTTTTCTGGTGGCCGGTACAGGCGATGGCGTTGCCACTGGAAAATTTTGGATCATTGCCGATAGCGCATGAAGGCAGAATTAAGCCGATTTCGGTTTTTGCCCGTGAAGAACTGCTGAAATTCTCCGGGGAAAAATCATGGAGAAAGGCTTCGGCACTGCAATGGCTGGCGCTGATGGTTTTTACTCCCGAATCCATGGATGAGAAACGCCTGATTAAAGTTGAAAGTAAAGCCCTCAGGCAGATGCTAAAGCTGCCGCCTCATGTGAAGAGTTTATATTCAATAAAAAATCTCCGTGAAGCAATGCGCCCACATGCACGGCTGGTAGTGGCATCAATGCTGGCGATACAGCAAAAACAAGCCGTTACCCCGCTCCAGGAATCGCTGGTGGAGTTATATGCACTTATGCAGCAGTTTCAGGAGTTGCAGGATAGCATAAACATGTATCTGCCACTCCCGCGAAGTGAAGAGACAACCTATCTGCAGGCAAAAAATAAAATGAAAACCCTTTCTCCCAAGGTCTCTGCAGTGATTGCGCAGATGGAAGAGCGGGGGCGCCAGAACAGATTTTTTGCCATTGTTCCCTCCCCCTGGCCAGACGATGAAGACTGGTACTCCCCCTGGTCGTTGCGCTTTAATGGCGTTGCTGCGCCGCAAACTGAAACCTATTTAAATACATGGAAAAACATGGCATCCGCCTTTCGCAGTAATGATGCGGAGCGATGGGTACAAAGCATAGATGAAGCACATGCAATAGTCGCTGAGCTGGGCAGCGCTCAATACCACCCGTTACGTCTGAAGCTGGAAGAATGGTATTATCGCCTGAGCTTCCTGTCGCTTGCAATCTGCGGATATGCAGCTTTCTTACTGGGGAGCGCGTTGAGCAAAAGCATATACATGCGAATCCCTTTAGTGGCAGGAATAAGCTGCCATGCACTCGCTCTGGCAGTGAGAATGCTGATATTGCAGCGCCCGCCCGTCAGCAATCTCTACGAGTCCTTATTGTTTGTGAGCCTTTTATTGTTAATTGCCGGGACGTTTCTTGGCTGGCGGCAGCAGAAGCCCTGGTTATTGCAGGCAAGCGCCGCAATGGGAATATTGTTGCTACTGGTCAGTCAAACTCTGTTGAGCGGTCAGGAACAGCTGCCTGTCGTAATGGCGGTGTTAAATACTGATTTCTGGCTGGCCACCCATGTTATCTGCATTACCAGCGGCTATGCTGCTTCGGTGCTGGTAAGCCTGCTGGCGCATTATGCATTGTGGAATCGTCAGGACTCTTTACGGCTGCAAGGCTATGTGCTGGTTGCACTTCTGCTGACAGCGGTAGGAACGTTGCTGGGGGGAATCTGGGCGGATCAGTCCTGGGGCCGCTTCTGGGGATGGGACCCAAAAGAAAACGGCGCTTTATTGATTGTATTATGGCTCATCTGGCTGCTGCATGGCCGGCTGGCAGGTCAGATCAGAGAGCGCTGGTATCTTGCGGGCATGGCTTATCTAGGCGTGATTGTGAGCTTGGCGTGGTTTGGAGTAAACCTGTTAAGTGTTGGCTTGCATTCATATGGTTTTACAGAAGGCACAGCCTGGGGTTTGATAGGTTTCATAGCGGCTGAGACTACTTTGATTGCCTGGCTGCTGTGGCGAAATAAACGGAAAGATTATGCGTAAATTTCTTATTATTTTTTCTTATGCGCTATCGGCGCTTCTGATTGCTTACGTGATGCTCGATAAGACCCCCGAGAGAAAGCGTCTGCAAGCTCCACCGGACTTTTCTTTCCTTACGATGCAAGGAGAGGCGCATCGTTTAAGCGAGTATAAGGGAAAGCCTGTGCTGCTTCATTTCTGGGCAACCTGGTGCCAGCCATGTGTGTTTGAATTTCCGCAGCTGATTAAAACCGCAAAAGATAATCCTGAACTGGTAGTTCTGGCCGTGTCTGTCGATAATAAAAAATCCGCGATCGAGAAATTCCTAAAACCACTCGAAGTGCCTGCCAATTTTTATATCATCCATGATCGTGAGAGAAAGATCTCCTATGATCTGTTTCGCAGCATGAATTACCCGGAAACGATCCTGATAGGCTGTGATTTTAAGATGCAGGGGAAAGTGATTGGCGTGGCCGAAGATTGGCCTGGAACGGCGAAGGACCTTCTTAACGACTGTACCGGGCAAACCACTGATTGACTTCAGCAAGCACCTCAGTCCGTTGCGGGTTGAGGTAGTGATTACCGCCAGGATATTCAATGAGTTTGTGAGGATGCTGCCGCCCTTGCAGACGTGAAGCCAGCTGCCTCGAATGCAGCACAGAAACATCGGCATCTTCATCGCCATGCATTAAAAGAATCGGAGTGTTCCTCAACTTAGGCAGCCAATAAGGCGCCGATCGCGATTCAAGAGCTTTGAACCCCTCCGAGGCATAATCCGGCAAAACACGCTGCAGCCATTCTTCGCGCCTGCTGTGTTCGCCCGTGGAAAGGGTAAGATCGATAAGCGGCGCACCGAGAGCGGCAGCATTGACTTCGGCACCGGCTTTCAGCGCGAGCAGCGTCATCATGCCGCCCCGTGACCAGCCGAAGAAATAAGCATTGCGGCCATCCCATCGCGGCAGTTTGCGGCCCTGCTCAAGGAGATGCAGAATATCATGCACTTCCGCACCGCCGAATTCATCAACCCCTTCCCCGCCGTCTACGCCTCGGTAATTGCTCGCTAGTACGAGGTATCCCTGCTGCACGAGAGGATAAAGCAGGTTGTTAAGCGTAAGCACGTTGAGCATGCCGTAACGATTACGCCCTCCGCGGTTAAAAATAATCAGCGGGTGACGGGAAGCTTCCTTCGGCTCTATCAGTATGCCGGTCACCCGGTGACCGTCGCTATCATAGGTAATGCGGAAGGTCTGGGCCTCGTCGTTGCGCTCAAATTTACGCACCCAGCTTTGATAGGCCTCAGGCGTGATGGTACTTGGCAATACGCCTTCATTAATTTCATCAAAGCTATGTGGCTGGAAAGGTTCCTGAGAAATCATTGATGCCGACCTGGGCGCAGGCCGCTCTCCTGCTGCCGGCGCTGCTGGTATAAATTCTGCCGGGAGTGAGAAGAGTATTTACGATCTGATTTCACGCGCTGAGGCTGAGTACCTGCAGCGGTAACTTGTGATACGGGATCAGCCGGTAATTGTTCCGAAAGATTATGCGGGCGTGGTGGCTGAAGGGTTTGCGCTTCGGCAAAAGGTGAAGCCAGTAAAAGGAAAATACAAAATAAGGTGAACCGCATTACCAGGCCATCCTTGGAGCGGCGCGGGCTTCTTTACTGGTTTTATGACCGCTTTTCTTTTGCTCGGTATTGGACTGACTTCCGTCATCGAACGGAATGGTCCAGCCATCCGGAGCTGGCTTGGCTGTTCCCGCCCAGCCAAGACTGGAAGGCTCCTCATCGGACTCCCCTGGCCTTACGCTTTTATAAGTGCTGGGAGGTACTTCTGCCTGCATGCTCGGGGGAATTTCGCCCGGCATCTCACCAGGCATTTCTGCTGGCATGCCTTCCGGTGTCTCCATTGCGATTTGCGCATGAGCTTGCGCCGCAAGTAAGAATGCCGTCAGAAAATAAAGAGGCAGCCGCATTAAAAATACTCCACGAGAGTAATCACTGCTTGGTTTTCGCATAATTAGCCAAAACCTGCAATTGTTATGCCATTAAGGCTGAACGGCCCTGGGGCTGTATTTTTCGCAGGCGCCTTTCTGTACCCAGGCTTCAAAGGTGCGCCCTCCACCGCTGCGTGAGGCGGAGCTGTTTGTATGTTTATCAAAAGCTTCGCAGCGCTCATAACCTTGGGAACCCAGCCAGCCTTTAAAGCGCGACAAGGATACGGCTTGTCCGCCCATGGTAAGAGCCGTCAGCAGAACCACTAGGATAATGCCGCCATATTTCTCAGGCAGCATCCATTTGCCGCGGCGGTTCATCATTTCCAACACCAGCAGCACCGGCACCATAAGCAACGAAAACGGCATGGCAAAGGGGCCTAGCTCCACCAGAATCCGCGCCGGACGGGACTGAACTTCCGCAATGAGATCGTTAAGGAGGTAAAGGCCGATACCGCCGGCGATAAGCAGAAAGCCAGCGCCGATGAGGTGAAAGTGGCTGCGATGGGTGGCGTAGGTGGGTTTGGTCATTTATTTCAGTATAACAACGAATTTTAGTGCTCACAATGGGGCGGCTTTTGGGCAGGCAATACCCTACTCGTCATTGCGAGCATAGCGAAGCAATCCAGATAGGTACATGAAAGGCTGGATTGTTTCGGTCGTGCCTGCAATGACAAAAAATTACTGGCAGATATCTTCATATAAATCGCGCCATTCAGGGTTCAGGCTTTCAATAAGAGCCAGTTTTTTCGTGCGCGATCCGCCTTTGAGTTGTTTTTCGCGGGTAATGGCTGCTTCCATTGTGCAATGCACTTCGTAATATACCAGTAGCTGACATCCATATTTTTTGCTGAATCCCTCAACCGTAACTTCCCGATGCTGCCACACTCTCGCCGGAAGGTTGGAGGTTACACCTGTGTAAAGTGTGCCATTGCGCTGGTTGGCGAGGATATAAGTGGCCGGCTGCTTCACGTTTTATCCTATTCGTCATTATAGGGAGCGCAGCGACGCGGTACCCAACCTAGTCGTACTGCCATCACTGGATTGCTTCGCTACGCTCGCAATGACGGTTTATACTGCTTGCTTCGTCTTTGCGAGGCGAAGCCGAAGCAATCCAGTCGTGCAAGATCTCTGGATTGCCGCGTCGCTACGCTCCTCGCAATGACGAGGGGTGCGGTTACCCCACCTTCTTATAAATCTCCCCGCCCTGCTCTAAAAATTCGCGGGATTTTTCGGCCATGCCAGCTTCGGCTTTTGCCTGTTCTTTCGCATCCGCCATCACTTTCTGGCCGAAATCGGTATTAGCGAAATCGCGGACATCCTGGCTGATTTTCATGCTGCAGAATTTCGGTCCGCACATGGAGCAGAAATGGGCGACTTTGGCGCCATCCGCCGGAAGGGTTTCGTCGTGGTATTTCAGCGCGGTTTCCGGATCGAGGCTGAGATTGAACTGATCCAGCCAGCGGAATTCAAACCGCGCTTTGGAAAGTGCATCGTCACGGCGTTGTGCGGCGGGATGACCTTTGGCTAAATCTGCTG
>WBZO01006217.1_pt1 | contig 11694 bp, 13 predicted proteins | sample 5204261 | NCBI WGS metagenome assembly WBZO01 (sample SAMN12412400, study PRJNA552823) | activated sludge metagenome | isolation source: activated sludge from anammox sidestream of wastewater treatment plant... | place: USA: North Carolina | collected 2017-09 | reverse complement strand
AAAGAGATGGTTACAGTTTCACGTGGAACAACAATCATGGGCTCTAAAGTAGAGCGCCTCTGTAACACGATATGCGCGGTCACACCTGCAATCAGCAGCGAAACCCAGTTGATTAGCTTTGATTTGGACGGTATTTGCGTCAGCGCTGGCTCCGCCTGCTCATCGGGGCGCATTGAACCCTCTCATGTATTGCAGGCGATGGGGTTATCGCCAAAGGATGCCAACGGCGCGCTCAGGATTTCCCTGGGCTGGGCAACTACAGAAACCGAAGTAATGCGGTTTATTGAAAGCTGGAAAAATATTGTCTCAAAATTAGCCAAAAAAGAGGCTGCATAAAGTTGACCTTCCGAATAAGGTATTATACTATCACGCACGAATGGAGCAGATAAAATGGTTGTAACGGCATTGCCGCAGTTTAAATTTCCGATCTACCTTGATTATCAGGCAACAACGCCTGTTGATCCGCGGGTGATAGAAAAAATGATGCCTTATTTTACGGAAAAATTCGGCAACCCGCATTCGCGCAGCCATGCTTATGGCTGGGAAGCGGAAGCAGCGACAGAAGAAGCGCGTGAGCAGGTGGCAAAGCTGATTAATGCTGATCCGAAAGAAATCGTATTTACGTCCGGCGCAACTGAATCCAACAACATCGCAATCAAAGGCGTGGCCGCATTTTATAAGGATACAAAAAATCACATCATCACCACCCAGACCGAGCACAAATGCGTGCTGGAATCCTGCCGCGCATTAGAGCAGGAAGGGTTTGAAATCACCTATCTGCCCGTGCAGAAAAATGGTTTGGTTGATTTAGAGGTGTTAAAAGCAGCTATAAAGCCAACTACCGCACTTGTTTCAATTATGGCAGTGAATAATGAAATCGGCGTCATCCAGCCATTGGCGGAAATTGGCAAAATCAGCCGTGAGCATGGTGTATTTTTCCATACCGACGCCGCGCAGGCTTTCGGCAAAATCCCGCTGGATGTGGAAGAGATGAATATCGACCTGCTGAGCATCTCAGGTCATAAGATTTATGCACCGAAAGGCGTTGGCGCATTATTTGTACGCCGCCGCCCGCGTGTACGCCTTAAATCACCTGTATCAGGTGGCGGGCAGGAACGTAGTTTCCGCTCGGGTACCTTGCCGGTTCCACTGGTGGTTGCGCTGGGGGAGGCGGCTCGCATAGCCGGTGAAGAAATGGCGCAGGAAAATGACCGCCTGACGGGCTTGAAAAACAAATTCCTGAAAGCGGTGATGGATAATATTCCAGACGTATATCTCAATGGCGACCGCGAGAAGCGTATTCCCGGCAATCTCAATATAAGCTTTGCCTATATTGAAGGGGAATCGATGATCATGGCCCTGAAAAACCTGGCTGTATCGTCAGGTTCGGCCTGCACATCTGCTTCGCTGGAGCCTTCCTATGTGCTGCGGGCCATTGGAGTGGGTGAAGATTTGGCGCATACTTCTATCCGCTTTGGCTTTGGCCGGTTTACCACCGAGGCGGAGATTGATTATGCGATTGATCTTATCAGCAAAAGCATCCATAAGCTGCGCGAAATGAGTCCGCTTTGGGAAATGGCGCAGCAAGGCATAGACATCAATAGTATTAAGTGGGCAGCCCACTGAGGAGACTAAAATGGCATATAGTGAAAAACTGATCGATCATTACGAAAATCCGCGAAATGTTGGTACATTTGAAGATGATGCCGGTGTTGGTACCGGTCTTGTCGGTGCGCCCGCTTGTGGCGACGTGATGAAGCTTCAGATTAAAGTAAACGATGCCACAGGCATCATTGAAGAGGCCAAATTTAAAACTTTCGGTTGTGGCTCGGCGATTGCCTCCAGCTCACTGGTAACTGAATGGGTTAAAGGCAAAACCCTCGACGAAGCGCAGGATATAAAAAATACGCAGATTGCGCAGGAACTGGCGTTGCCACCGGTCAAGATTCACTGCTCGGTTTTGGCGGAAGATGCGATTAAGGCAGCGATTAAGGATTATCGCGAAAAGCATGCGGCAAAGCCTGAGGCTGCGTAATGGCGCAACCCGCTCTTATGATAACGGATGCAGCGGCTGCCCAGGTGCGGGCGCTACTGGATAAGCGCGGTAAACCCTCAGTCGGCATTCGCATTGGCGTACGTACAAAGGGCTGTTCCGGGCTTTCCTACACGCTTGAATACGCCGACGAGGTGAATAAATTCGACGAAGTAGTGGAAGATAAAGGTGTGCGCGTGCTGATTGATCCCAAGGCAGTCATGTTCGTGCTGGGAACAGAGATGGATTTTAAGGCTGAGAAAATGCAGTCTGGTTTCGTGTTCAACAATCCAAATGAGAAAGGCCGCTGCGGTTGTGGCGAGTCTTTCCACGTGTAATGCAAAATTATTTTCAGTTGCTGGGTGTATCGGAAAGCTTTGGCCTTGATATGGCGCAGCTGGAGCAGCGCTATTATACCCTGCAGCGGGAATTTCATCCTGATCGCCAATCAGCAAAAACAGCGGCAGAGAGACAGAAAGCTTTGCTGACATCGATGGATGTGAATCAGGCATACCAGACACTGAAAGACCCGGTGCTGCGCGCCGGACATTTGTTGGCATTGCAAGGAATTCGGGTGAATACCGATGGCCATGATACGGTAAAGGCTACTCCCGAATTGCTCATGGAAATCATGACGATGCGTGAAGAAGTGGCAGACTGCAAGACGGTGGCTCAGTTGGAGCACCTTGAAAAGCATGGCCAACGGGAATGGAGCGGGGCGATAGAAACGCTGGCAGTATTGTTTAATGCCAGCGACTGGCAACAAGCTGCGATGGTGACGTTAAGATTACGCTATCTTGAGAAATACAGAGAAGAGTTGCGTGTAATCCGTAGCCAGCGCTTTCGTGAGGCTTCATGAATTTGCTGCAGATACATGAACCGGGGCAAACCCCGCTTCCTCATCAGGAATCATTGGCGGTAGGAATCGACCTTGGTACGACGCATTCAGTGATTGCGATTGCCCACGAAGGCAAAGTGGAAATTCTGCGTGATGTGTGCGGTGGCGCATTGGTTCCTTCCGTGGCTCATTATACCAGCGACAGCATCACGGTTGGTAAGCAGGCTATAATAAAGGAAAATTCCATTGCATCGATCAAAAGGCAGATGCACCAGGCCCATGTTAAAATTGGTACCGCGCAAGGTGAAAAAACACCGGTTGAAATTTCTGCGGACATTTTGCGCTATTTGCGCAAGCAGGCCGAGAATGCGCTGGGTAAGGAAGTAACGAAAGCAGTGATCACTGTGCCCGCTTATTTTGACGATGCCGCACGCACTGCAACTCGGGATGCGGCCAGGCTGGCAGGATTAGAAGTGTTGCGGCTGGTAAATGAGCCAACGGCCGCAGCGCTGGCATATGGGCTTGAGAATCAGGCTGAAGGTATCTACGCCATTTATGATTTAGGGGGCGGCACCTTCGATATTTCGTTGCTGAAATTGGAAAAAGGAATTTTCCAGGTGCTCGCAACAGCAGGTGACACGGCACTGGGTGGGGATGATATTGATCAATTAATTCAGCGGCAGGCAATGCATGTCAGTTACACTGAGCTGACGATATTGCAGGCACGCCAGCTGAAAGAAAAGCTGAGCGAACAGGAAGCGGTTGAGCATGGCGCCTATGCATTGAACAGGCAGGTATATGAATCGCTAATTGCACCACTTATTGATCGCAGCCTGCGTATTTGCTCTCAGGCAGTGATGGATGCTGGCATCAGCAAGGAAGAAATTAAGGGGGTGGTGCTGGTGGGTGGATCAACCCGTATACCGGCGGTGCGCAAGGCAGTTGCGTCATTTTTTGGCAAAGAGCCGCTCACAAATGTGGATCCCGATCAAGTGGTAGCGGTTGGCGCCGCACTGCAGGCGGAAGGATTAACTCAAGGGTCTGACAACCTTTTGCTGGATGTGGTGCCGCTTTCTCTGGGGTTGGAAACCATGGGAGGAATGGTGGAAAAGCTGATTCACCGAAATACGCCGATCCCTGTGGCTGTATCGCAGGAATTTACAACCTATCAGGATGGACAGTCCGCAATGTTGATCCACGTATTGCAGGGCGAGCGTGAAATGGTTGATCAATGCCGATCGCTGGCGCGTTTTACGCTTAAGGGAATACCGCCGCTTCCCGCGGGCATTGCGCGAATTAAAGTGAGCTTTGCAGTGGATGCGGATGGGTTGCTTAATGTGTGGGCAACTGAAGAAACAACCGGCGTAGAACAGCGGGTTGAAGTAAAGCCCTCTTATGGTTTACCACCAGAAGAGATCGAAAGGATGTTACGTGAGAGTATGGAACATGCCCGCGAAGATATTTCGCAGCGATTATTGGCTGAGGCAAAATTCGAAGCGGAAAGATTAATAACGGAGCTAATATCTGCGATGCAGGCTGGAAAAGACGTATTATTGGCAGAAGAAGTCTCACGTTTTGCCTCTCAGATTGAAAAGATAAAAGATGCAATTGCAGGCAATAACCGTGACGCCATCGATTATCAGCGCGGTATTTTGGAAGAAATTACCAGGCCGTTTGCTGAGAGAAGGATGGACACGGCAATCTCTCATGCGCTAAAAGGCGTAAATATTAACGAAGTAACCGAGTAAGACGATGCCTAAAATGATTTTTGTTTCGCCCGATGGAACCAATGAACAAGTGGTGGAGGCACCTATTGGTCAGTCTGTGCTGGAGATAGCCCATCACAACGGTGTCTCACTGGAAGGGGCCTGTGAAGGATCTCTGGCTTGCTCCACCTGCCATGTTATCGTCGATAAGGCGTTTTTCGATAAGCTTAAGAAGCCGACCGAAGATGAAGAAGATATGCTGGACTTAGCTTTCGGGCTGACCCAGACTTCCCGCCTTGGTTGCCAGATTATCATGTCAGAAGCGTTGGATGGCCTGCGCGTGATGTTGCCTAAAGCAACCAGAAATATGCAGGTTGCTTAATTTTCCACGGCTCGCTGGCCAATCATTTCCTGCGGCTTAGAATCCAGGTTGAAAAAGGAAATTCCCATGCCTTCAAAGGGAGCCTTGGTGGCTTCGTCACTAAATTCATCAGTCGCGATTGCCAAATATAGTTTTCCACCCGTATGAACCTGCATGGCCGGCGCCAGTAGGAATCCTAGAAGTTGGCTAAATAAACCGGGTCTTTCTGCAAAGGTATTTTTCAAGCCTCGCTCCTTGGCAAGATTCCAGAGTTTTTCCCGTAAGCCTCCTGCCTCCTGCAATTGGCTTTCTATTTTCTGGCTAACGGATTCAAAGAAAGCGGGTTCTGCAATCACCAGCGTTTCGCGCATAGAGAGATTCTCAATTTTCCATATTTCTGCCGGATCGAGAATCAGGCAGGAATGATCCATCATCAGAGGCAGAGCAGCGGAGAGCATAAAGCTCTTTGGGTGATGAAATGGCAGAACACATAAAAGTCGATGTTGACGCTTAAAACCAGCAATGCTGTCGGAAATATCATCCAGTAGCAGCTTGCCTTCCTTAATGATTTGGCCGTGGGTGCGGATTGAACCACGTAAATGCTGCTGGCTGTCAGGCTGAAAATAAAGGAAAGCCTCCTGGTCAGAGGCAATGGCCTGCCGCAAAAGCGCAAGCCGGTCTGGCTGTGAAGCGCTTCTTTCCATAATCTCTGTCCAGTTTGCACAGAGAATTTCAGGGTGTTTTGCTATCTTGCCTTCCTCAAGTACCACGATTTGTCTTAATTGAGGTAGGTTGCTGATATTCGTAAGCAAAGGCAAAGCGCTATCAAGCGTATCTACAATAAGGCATTCAGTGCGGCTGCTTGAAAGAGCCTTCAGCTTTTCTTCAACACTCACATCCAGCGGCAATACCACATTCACATGGCCGTTCAGCAGGTTTCCAAAAGCTGCAATAGTAGCTTTGATACTGTTTCGGCAGAGCATTGCCACTTTGCAGTTGCGCTTAAGATTGGTTGCGCTCATGCCGCGAGCAAAGCGGCTAACCTGATGGCAAAATTCCTGGCGATCAAATTTACGAACAAGATTACCATGAGGTTCAACAAAGAGGGTGTTACGCTGATTGTCATCCGAAAGAGGCTCATAGAGCATTTCGATCAAAGTCTGCGGTAGGGGCTTGTTCATTTCGCTCATGGGACTTATGTTTAGCTAAATTTAATTAACAAGTATAGATGGGAAGGCTTTCATGGCAAAACAATCCACAGCAAAATCCGCCTCAAAAAAGAACAGCGCCGAGGCGTTACCACGCTGGAACCTGAAAGATCTTTACCCCGGCATTAACAGTAAGGAAGTGGAAGCTGATATTGCTAAAGTAGCCAAAAAATGCGCTGCCTTCGCAAAAGCGTATGACGGCAAGGTCGTGAAGCTGGATGCGGAGGGGTTAGGCAAGGCAATTGCCGAATTCGAACAGATTCAGGAATTGATGGGAAAATTGGGCAGTTATGCGCAGCTCGTTTACGCAGAAGATATGAATAACCCGGCAAATGGCCAATTCTATCAAAATATCAGTGAACAGCTGACCACTATTGGATCGCAAATCTTATTCTTCACGCTTCATCTGAACAAAATTTCCGATAAACAGCTGAGCGATGCACTCAAAAAATCTAAAAAGCTTGCATATTATGCCCCCTGGCTGCGTGAGGTCCGGCAGTTCCGTCCTTATCAGCTCAATGATGATTTAGAGCGATTACTGCACGAGAAATCTGTGGTTGGTTCGGCTGCATGGTCTCGTTTGTTTGACGAAACACTCGGTGGACTGCGTTTTCCTTTCCGCGGGAAAGAATTGGTGCTGGAAGAAATCATCAGCCAGCTTTCTTCCGCTGATGAAACAGCACGCCGGGATGCCGCGAAGATATTTGGTAAGATTCTGGGCGAAAATAATAAAACTTTTTCTTTGATTATGAATACGCTCGCCAAGGATAAATCCATCGAGGATGAATGGCGTGGTTTCAAACGTCCCATTGATTCCCGTAATATAGCCAATGCTGTTGAAAATGAAGTGGTGGAAGCGCTTTTGAAGGCGGTAAAGGCAAGCTATCCCCAGCTTTCGCATCGTTATTATAAATTGAAGGCCAAATGGTTTGGTAAAAAGGCGCTAAATTATTGGGATCGTAATGCGCCCTTGCCAGATGCACCGGATCGAAAATATAGCTGGGAAGAAGCAAAGGAAGTTGTCCTGACTTCCTACACAGCCTTTTCGCCGGAGCTGGCAAAAATCGGTAAGCATTTTTTTGATAAAGGCTGGATAGATGTGCCCGCTCGTCCCGGGAAAGCATCGGGAGCATTTGCGCATCCGACGGTTCCTTCGGCGCATCCCTATCTGCTGCTGAATTACCTAGGTAAATCACGCGATGTGATGACTCTGGCGCATGAGCTTGGGCATGGGGTGCATCAGGTATTGGCGGCAAAGCAGGGGGCACTGATGGCGGATACGCCTTTAACCCTTGCCGAAACAGCCTCGGTATTTGGGGAACAACTAACCTTCCGCGAAATGCTGCGTCGCACAAAAGATAAGAAGGCACGTAAGGCCCTATTAGCAGGTAAAGTTGAGGATATGCTCAATACCGTCGTGCGCCAGATTGCTTTCTGTCAGTTTGAAAAGATTTTGCACGACGAGCGTAAAAACGGTGAGCTGATGCCCGAGCGCATTAACGAGATTTGGCTGCAGGTTCAGTCTGAAAGCTTAGGTGCTGGCATAAAGTTTGATAAGGAATATGCTTATTATTGGAGTTATGTTTCTCATTTTATTCACTCTCCGTTCTATGTATATGCCTACGCTTTCGGTGATTGCCTGGTGAACTCTCTTTATGCGGTTTACGAAAAAGGCAGTGTAAGAGATTTTGAAAAGAAATATCTGGATATGCTCCGAGCGGGCGGCAGCCTACGGCATAAGGAGCTGCTGGCACCTTTCGGCCTGGATGCAACCAAGCCTGTTTTCTGGCAGCATGGGCTTGATGTCATTAGTGCAATGATCGATGAATTAGAGGAAATGTAACAATGTATAGACGGAAAGATCCCCGTGCTTGAGTAGAATATAAGCACTGTGCTTCTAATCGTCCGAGTATTCCGCAGTAATTTCAAATCGGCTTTCCGGGGGGGTGAACAGGCTGAAGCCAAGTTTAATAGCCAGCACCAACAGCATGAGGGAAAGCAGGCCGCGCAGATGCGCTGCAGGCAGTTTCCCGCCAACGCGGGTGCCAATTTGAGCGCCGATGGACGAACCAACCAGCAGAATTACGGCGAGTACGATATCAACACTATGCGTGGTTACGGCATGTAGAATCGTTACATTTATGGTGGTGAAAATAATCTGGAACAGCGAAGTTCCTATAACAACAGCTGTAGGCATACCCAGCAGATAAATCATTGCAGGGATCATGAAGAAGCCGCCGCCAACCCCCATGATAGAAACCAGCGTCCCTACCAGAAAGCCTAGTGCAATAGGGGGAATAACGCTGATATAAAGGCGTGAATGCGGAAAGCGCATTTTCCAGGGAAGTCGCTGCAGAAGTTGCCGGCGTACTGATCGGTTGCGGGTAGGCGAGGGCTGACGCTTACCCGAAAGAGTACGATAGCTCTCCCAGGCCATCATACTGCCGATGCTCCCGAGCAGGGTGATGTAAAGTATGGAAATTACCAGGTCGATTTGGCCGATTGCCTGTAATAAGTGGAAGATTCCAACCCCAAGGGTAGAGCCAACTAAGCCGCCTGCCAACAGGAGAAAGCCCATCCGGAAATCCACATTTTTCATTCTCCAGTGCGCATAAAAGCCTGAAAGTGAAGCTGCCACAATCTGATTCGCAGAACTGGCAACGGCAACCGCAGGATTAATGCCCATAAAAATAAGGAAAGGCGTGGTAAGAAATCCGCCGCCTATACCAAACATGCCGGAGAGAACACCTACAATCCCGCCTAACGCCAGCAATCCGAAGATATTTACGGAAAGCTCGGCGATTGGCAGGTAGATGCTCATAGCAAATTAGTATCCTTCAAGATATTCCGAGAAATGCTGTGGAATTCTATGTGATAGCTCGCTATCCACCTGCTGCAGCACTGAAATAACCAAGTCGTTAAATGCCTGCTGCCGCTGAGCAACGGATGCATCCTCAGACAGGGTAATGAAGCGGCTGGCCTCACTTTCGACACCCGCACGAGAAGTAGGACGATCAGGTGTGTAAAGGGATAGCGATACTTTCAGAGTTGCCTTGTAGCGGCGGGATTGCTCATCTTTAAATAGACCCGCAAAGCCCTTGGTAACAGGCAGCTTTTCTTCAGTAACACTGGCCTCTTCTATATCCAGTTTAAGCCGGTTCTCACCGCCGCGCAGTACAATACGATCCTTAATCCATTGTTCCATACCCGAATCAAGTCGGGTGGGAAACTGATAGCGGGACTGAACATCTGAGGGCGAAGCCGGGCTGGACTGAACAATATCAATATCCATAGCATCGAACTGGAAAGCGGCGCCGCTAAATTGTGGTTTGCCAAGGCGCGGTGGCGGTGTGGTCGGATGACAGGCGGAAACGGCAATCAGAAGAGCAAAAAAGCAGAGTAAACGTTGAAACATTGCGGAAACCTCAGCGTGAATGATTTATCCTATGGAACAATTTTGTTTTAATGCAAGCGGATTAGAAGGAAGTTTGGCATCTGGCGGGCGGATGTAAAGCGCCTGTGGCGGATAGTCTTCGATTGCCAGCGGGTGTAGCGCAGCATATTCAGCCAGCGCAGCGGCATCAGGTCGGAGGGCGCCTTGCGCGCCAGAATATACGCCCTCTAAATCGCCTGCAGCAATAAAAGGCCTGTAAGCTGCAGCAAAGCCTTCCAGCTGATCATGCGGCAGGGACTGCGCAAGGGTAAGAGGTTTTAAGGCACCCTCATACCGGAAAGCCTGAACATAAACTTCACCGCGATAGGCATTAATGGCGGAAAGTATTGTGCCTGATTTGGCAGGTCTGACAGCTTGCCATGCAAGTAGCTCAAGCGTGCTGACAGCCAGGATAGGTATATGCAGCGCAAGCCTGAGGCTGCGTGCAACAGCTAGCCCGATACGAATCCCTGTGAAACTGCCTGGGCCGGAAGTGGTCACAATCAAGCCGGTTTCAGGAAGCGTAACCTTCGCTTGCTTCATAACGGATTCAATCATGGGCACGAGCAGCTCGGTCTGCCGGTTGCGCTCAGCTTCACTTTCTGTAGCGATGATTTTTCCATCATGCCACAGGGCAGCGCTGCATTCACCCATTGATGTATCAAAGGCCAGTACCGGCTTACGCATGGACAATCACCCTTATTTTTTCTAAACTGGGCATAGTTAAACCGATTAAGGATAGCAAGCCAAATGACCGCGCAGACCGCCCAGAAAGTAAACTCTCTTGAAAATCTTCCCGGCTGGAAACTCAGTGCCGATGGCAAGGCAATCAGCAAAAGTTATAAATTTCCGAATTTTTTGGCAGCGCTGGCCTATGTAAATAAGCTGGCTGAAGTAGCGGAAGCTCATAACCATCACCCTGATCTGACACTGGGGTGGGGCTATGTGGGAGTGACATTTACTACTCATGATGCCGGTGGTCTAAGCGATAACGACTACTTGATGGCTGGGAAGGCAGAAGCGTTGAATGCGTAGCTTACTTCTTTTGGCGGCCTTTCTACCGCTTGCAGCCACGGCAGCGGAAGAGCCCGCAAATATTCCTGATCGCTTCGGGGCGGAGATGACTAACCACTACCTCGAAGAAAATCGCCAGAAAGCTCCTTTAGCCAGTGAATTGCTGCCCAAGCTGCCAAAATATCAAAGGGAGTTTGTTGAAAATTATGTCAAAGTAAAGCGATACCAGGATGATGTGTTGTTACGCGATTTGATTCATCCGGAATCTCGAAAATGCGAAAATGACGACAATGTGGATTACTTTGATTACCTGCGTTACTTCTATCTGCACGAGGAATTGCCGGAAGTTTTCCGCCTCCAGATAATGGAGATTGATCCCAAAAAGCAGGCGGCTTTACAGAAGCGGCTGGGAATGCCGGCCGCGCCTACCCATGTGATGTTTATTGAATACGGCGAAGGTAAGATGATTGAAGGCCTGCAGCGGTTTTTGCGGGAAGAGAAAGAACCCGAACCCCGTTTGTATGAATTGGTGAAATGCCCTGACGAAGCAACGTTGAAAGCGTTTCGCGGTGATCAGTAATTATCGTATTGCCTGCATACCCCAAAGTTTGGTGAGGCTGCGTGCCTCAAATTCTTCCGGCGTAAGCGGCAGGTGATAGGTCAAAGGTGCCATAAAAATAAAAGCTGATATCTGGGCAATGATGAGTCCAGCCAGAAGCGCCGACTGTGTTTTGCGGCTCCATTGATGTCTTTCAGTAAGATAGCTGAATACAGCCGCAGTCATAAGCCAGGAAAAGATTAGTGGAATAAAGTAGTGGTATAAATACAGTACGCGCTCGGCACTCATGGCCGCCAGCATGTAGCATAACCAGAGCAGAAAATAGGCGCGCATATGCGTAAGGGCAATCGAAGGACTTTGATTGTTGATCTCGCCAAGTGCCCGGCCTGTGAGTAATGATGAAACGAGAAAAATACCGATTAATCCGGTCAGCCAGCCAAGCGGGTTCACTGTTAATTGCAGATAGCTTGTTGTATTTCCTAATTTATCCCAACGGTAGTTAATGCTTTTGCCACCAATCATCCATAGCAGGGGGTGGCTACC
>WBZO01005254.1_pt1 | contig 11695 bp, 11 predicted proteins | sample 5204261 | NCBI WGS metagenome assembly WBZO01 (sample SAMN12412400, study PRJNA552823) | activated sludge metagenome | isolation source: activated sludge from anammox sidestream of wastewater treatment plant... | place: USA: North Carolina | collected 2017-09 | reverse complement strand
CAGAGAACCTTATTCCACAGCGTGTTTCCAATACGGCAAGGATCATGGCTAGGCGGTTGGAATCCCACCCCACCACGGCGCGCCTCGGTGATGACATATAAGAAGGTGAAACCAGCGCCTGAATTTCCACCAGTAGCGGGCGGGTGCCCTCCATTCCGGCAAATACGCATGCACCGCTGATAGCTGTGTCACGGTTGGATAAAAATAATGCTGACGGGTTGGTTACTTCCTTAAGCCCGCTTTCTTGCATATCAAACACGCCGATTTCATCAGTGCCGCCAAAGCGGTTTTTTACCGCACGCAGGATGCGGAATTGATGGCCGCGCTCGCCTTCAAAATAAAGCACGGTATCAACCATATGTTCCAGCACGCGCGGGCCGGCAATCTGCCCGTCTTTAGTGACGTGTCCGACTAAAAATAAAGTGATATGGCGTTTTTTTGCTATTTTTATCAGCTCATGGCTGGCGGCGCGTACCTGCGAAACCGTTCCGGGAGCGGCATCGATATTATCGATAAACATAGTCTGGATCGAATCAATAATCACAATATCCGGTGGGTCTTTATCAATGCTGGCGAGAATGTCGCGCACTGAGGTAGCTGATGCCATCATCACCTGTTTGCTGGAAAGGCCAAGCCTGCGCGCGCGTAAGGAAACCTGTGCCACTGATTCCTCGCCGGAAATATAAGCGCAGGCAAGCCCTTTTTCAGCCAGTGAAACCACAGTTTGCAGTAGCAAAGTCGATTTGCCGATGCCGGGATCACCACCAATCAGGATTGCGCTTCCGGCCACCAGCCCACCACCCAGCACGCGGTCTAGCTCACTGATTCCGGTTGATTGCCTTTTTGCGTCTTCTGCGCTTTCATCCATCGGCACAAAATCAATTTTTTTGCCTTTTCCGCCTGCTGAAAGCCCTTTTGGGGTAACTTCCATAGCTTGTTCGGAAATAGTGTTCCACTGCCCGCAATCATCGCATTTGCCAGACCATTTGGGATGTACAGAACCGCAGGAGCTACAGATGAATTGTGAGGTTGGTTTAGCCATTTTGGTATTCCCTTTTATGAACATTTGTGCTAATGTACATTTGTACATCAAAAAATAAAAGAGGTTTTTATGAGTAGGATTAGCATAGAAGTAACACCAGCTATACACAAGGCAATTAAGCTTGCGGCTATTGATAATGGATTAAGCCTTAAGGATTTTGTTATTTGCAAGTTAATGGAAAATCATACTCATAAAAAATCAAAATCCAATGCAGGGCATGACGATTGTCCGTTATGCCGTGCTTACGGCAAAGACCGTAAATATAATGCGAAAACTTTAAAAACGCTAGATAATGAGAAAAATAAGAAGGGAATGCTTAAATTCACTAATGCAAAAGATGCTATTGATTATTTGCGTTCATAATGCGTCAGGTTATATTCAAAAATAGCTTTAAGAAATCTCTTAAAAAAGCAGAAAAACGTGGTAAAAATCCTGAAAAACTTTTTACTATTATGACTTTATTAATGGATACGGGAACATTGCCAGCAAAAAACAAACCGCATAAACTATCTGGAAATCTGGCAGGAAAGTGGGAATGTCATATAGAGCCGGATTGGCTTTTAATCTATATGATAGATGATGGATCCCTTACGTTGATAGAAACAGGCACACATTCAGATTTATTTGATTAAGGGTATTTGGCAAAACAATGTATAAAATTCAACAATCTCATAAAATGGCTTTCACCCTGATAGAATTATCAGTTGTCCTTGTTATTATAGGTCTGATAGCTGGCGGAATTTTGTTCGGCAGGGATTTAATAAAGGCGGCAGAGATTCGTGCTCAGATAAGTCAGATTGAAAGATATAATACCGCGGTTCATACCTTCAGGCTTAAATATAACGCCCTGCCGGGTGATATGAAAGCCAGTGAAGTAGCGGCCGCTGGATTTGCGGTATTGCCTAACAGGGTAGGGACCCAGGCGCAGGGGGATGGTAATGGATTGTTGGAAGGCATATGGAGTGGCGGTATTAGCAGGTATTTACAGCATGGGGAAACAGTCTGGTTCTGGGTTGATTTATCAGCTAATTCAGGATTGATATATGGTGATTTCAGGTCAGCTACCTCTACTCCTACTATTTCTGATAGCGGTTGGTCGTCAATATCTAATCCTAATATATCCAGAATATTGCCTGTAGCAAAAATTGGTAATGGTAATTTTATCTCAGTTTATTCAGAAAATGTTGGCGTTCATTATTATATTATTTCTAAAATTGATAATATTGATGGGAATGGAGCTCCTTATTCAACGGTATCTTTATCTCTTAGCCCACAACAAGCCTATGCTATTGACAGTAAGATGGATGATGGTTTGCCACAAACAGGAAGAATAAAGCCACGCTATGTTTTATGGGCTCCGGGACATTATAATCTAACCTGGGCAGCAGGCGGCGGGGCAGAGGGGGCAACCGGTACAGCAGCCACTCCTGCTTCTGATACTACTTGCTATGATAATGGCAATGTTGGTGGAGCAACACAACAATACTCACTGTCAACTAATGATGGTAATGGGTTAAATTGTGCGTTGAGTTTTAGATTCCAATGAGAATAGGTTATGCCCATAATTGAACTTAAAACTACTAAAGATTTTGCTCCGGCCTATCGTTTGGTGAAGCAGATGAACCCAAAACTTGGCAAGGGTGAATTTAACAGGAGGCTTAAGAAAATGCTTGGTCAGGGCTATCGCTGTATTGCTTATGTGGAAAGCGGCCAGTATTTGGGAATTTGCGGGTTCTGGCAGGGAACGCGTTTCTGGTGCGGGGATTTTATTGACCTGGATAATGTGGTGGTTGATGAAAAACACAGGGGCAGGAATATCGGCAAAAAATTGGTGGTCTGGGTGGAAAATCTGGCAAAACAGGCGGGATGCGCGCAAACAGGGCTGGATTGTTATGTAACCAGCGATGCAGCTCACCGCTTTTATTTTCGCGAAGGATATATTATAAAGGGCTATCATTTTATTAAACCCATAGAAAAAATTGAAAAGAAAAATTAGAAATGACCAACTTCCTAGATTTTATAGATTCACAAATATTGCTTCTTGACGGAGCGATGGGAACGCAGATCCAAGGTGCAGACCTTAAGGTAGAGGAAGATTACTGGGGGCAGGAAAACTGTTCGGAGATACTTAATCTTTCCCGTCCAGATTTTATCCGCAACGTCCACATGAAATACCTGGCAGCCGGGGCGGATGCGGTGGAAACCAACACCTTTGGCGGTTCGAGCCTGACCCTTGGCGAATTCGGGCTGGAAGAAAAAACTATTGAGATAAACCGCAGGGCTTGTGAACTTGCGCATGAAGCCATTGCTGAATTTGCCCATGATGGCAGGAAGCGTTTTGTAATCGGTTCAGTAGGGCCGGGAACAAAATTGCCGAGCCTCGGGCATATTGCCTATGACGCGCTGGAAGCATCATTTGCCATGCAGGCGGAAGGGCTTATTTTAGGGAAGGCCGATGCGATTTTAATAGAGACTGCGCAAGACCCGCTGCAAATTAAATCGGCGATAAACGGCGCGAGAACAGCATTTGCTAAAATGGGCGTTAAGCTGCCGATTATGACGCAGGTGACGATGGAAACCACAGGCACCATGCTGGTGGGAACAGATATCGCGGCGGCAACTACCATACTTGACGCTATGGATGTGGATGTTATGGGGCTTAATTGTGCTACAGGCCCGCAGGAAATGGCAGAGCATATTCGCTATCTTTCCCGCAACTGGCGTAAAAAAATCTCGGTGCTGCCCAATGCCGGGCTTCCTGAACTGCGTTGTGGGAAAGTGCATTTCCCGCTTTCACCGGGCGAAATGGCAAAATGGCTGGAGCGTTTCTTAAAAGAGGACGGAATAAATATTGTTGGTGGCTGCTGCGGTACTAATGAAGAACATATTGCAGCAATAGACGCGATGCTTAAGCAGCAAGAAGTAGGAAAACCCCGTCCGGCACCTTGTAAACGCGAGATACATTTTGTGCCGTCAGTGGCATCGCTATTTAATGCCGTAGAGCTGCGGCAGGAAAATGCCATTCTTTCAATCGGTGAGCGTTGTAATGCCAATGGCTCGAAAAAATTCCGCGAAGCGCAGGAGCGTGAGGATTGGGAAACCTGTTTGGATATGGCCAAAGAGCAGGTGCGGGAAATGTCGCATACGCTGGATATTTGTACCGCTTTTGTCGGACGGGATGAAGTGCGTGATATGACGGAAATGCTAACCCGCCTGCGTGGCTCAATCACCGCGCCTTTGGTGATTGATTCAACTGAACTAAACGTTCTGGAAGCGGCACTTAAACTTTATGGCGGCAAAGCCATTATTAATTCACTGAATTTTGAAGATGGGGAAGAACCAGCCAGAAAGCGTATGGCACTGGCCAAAAAATTCGGTGCGGCGATGATAGCACTTACCATTGATGAGCAGGGTATGGCAAAAACGGTGGAGCAGAAAGTGGCACTTGCGCACCGGCTTTATGACTTCTGCTGCAATAAGCATGGTCTGCCACCTTCTGACCTGATGATCGACCCGCTGACCTTTACTATTTGTACCGGCAATGAGGATGACAGGAAATTAGGGCTGTGGACACTGGAAGCGATAGAGCGAATTTCTAAGGAGCTTCCTGATATACAGATTGTGCTGGGGCTTTCTAATATTTCTTTTGGGCTTAATCCCGCTGCCCGCCATGTGCTGAATTCAGTATATCTGGATCATGCGCAGAAACGTGGTATGACAGGTGCGATTATCCATGTTTCTAAAATTATGCCGCTGCATAAAATACCGGCGCACGAGGTGGAAGCCGCTGAGGATCTGATTTTTGACAGGCGTAGCCCCTTGGAGGTGGCGGCTTAGTTAAAGCTCTCAATCCTGATCATATATGGTTGTTCGCGCATGAAATCCAGTTTCGCTATTCCTTCTATAGCAGCAAGCATGGATTTTTCCTTTGTTTCATGAGTGGTTAGTACCACCTGCACAGTTTCATTCGGCTCGTGCGAATGCTGCAGGAAAGAACGAAGCGAAATATGGTGTTTTTTGAAAATATTGGTGATCTCTGCCAGCACACCTGATTTATCAATTACACTTAAGCGCAGGTAATAAGAGCAGGCAAGACTGTCAATAGAAGCAAAGCTCGCATGCTCTAGGGAAGAAACAGGCAGGGTAAATGGTTTATATTTAACGCCGCGGGCAATGTCCATAATATCGGCGACAATAGAAGAGCCGGTTGGGTGCGCGCCTGCGCCGCGTCCCTCAAGGAATACGCGCCCAACAAAATCACCCTCAACCAGCACTGCATTATATACACCCTGCACAGTTCCAAGCATGGAATTCTTTGTCACCATCACCGGATGAACGCGCTGCATGATGCCTTTTTCGCTTGGGGTGGCGATGCCAAGCAGCTTGATAGTGTAGCCCAGTTCATCGGCAAACTTCATATCACGTAATGATATACGGCGGATACCTTCAATATAGACATTATCAATGGAAGGCGCGCAGCCATAGGCAAGGCTTACCAGAATGGAAATTTTATGGGCGGTGTCAATGCCGTCAACGTCAAAGCTGGGGTCAGCTTCAGCGTAGCCGAGTTCCTGTGCTTCTTTAAGCACGTCTGCAAAATCACGTCTGGTTTCCAGCATATTAGTGAGGATATAGTTACAAGTGCCGTTCAATATCCCCATAACGCGGGAGAAACGGTTGGCAGCCAGCCCGTCACGCAGGGTTTTAATAATCGGGATGCCGCCAGCTACGGCAGCTTCAAAGGCCAGCACCGCCCCTGTTTTTTCTGCCAGTTTTGCCAGCTCTACACCGTGATGGGCGATAAGGGCTTTGTTCGCAGTAACAACTGATTTTCCATTGGCAAGTGCGGTTTCCACCAGTTTTCTGGCTATACCTTCTGAGCCGCCTATGGCTTCTACTATCACGTCAATTCCAGAGTCATTGGTAAGGGACATGCTGTCTTCAACAAAACGCAGACCGCTTATATCAACGCTGCGTTTTTTATTTTTACTGGAAGCTGAAACAGCAACAATTTGTAGCGGGCGGCCACAGCGCACAGAAAGCAATTCTGCTTGTTTTTGAAGAATATCAAGCGCACCACCGCCAACATTGCCAAGACCAGCTATTGCGATGCGTAATGGAGAAGAATCTGTTGTCATGATTTTTTATATGGAATAAAAATGTTAGTAAGCATTGGATAATGTTTTTTATTAAGTGTGACAAGGGTTGAATCATCATAATATGCGGATGCGGCTATAATGCAATCGGCCATTCCTGCTCCGTGGCTCTTTCCATATTTTTTACGGAACTTCCCAGCTAAAATGGCAATTTTTTCATTTATTTCAATTCTTTCAAATAAATTTAAGAATGCCATTACGCGCTTTTCTTCTTTATCGTTCCTGAAGCCGGAATAAATTTCTGCAAGTGTAACAACGCTTAAGGAAATGTCATTTTCATGTTTTTCAAAGAATTTTATAGCATCAGCAACACCACGGGTTGCATCAATCAACACATCGGTATCGATCAGTAATTTTTTCATGCAGGAAATTTTCTATCCCAGCTACTGCGAATTTCGCTGAATTCTTCAGGGTTACGGTCTGCCCAGACACCAGCCATGCCGTGGAGTGCTTTTAAGAATATATCCTTATGTTTTTTCTTATCATTTAAACGTTGTTTTGCGTAATCTTCCGCGGCGCGGCGCAATATTTCACTTACATTTTCACCATCTTCACGGGCGATGATTTGTAATTGTTTTTTTAATTCCTGCGGCAGGTAAATTTGTGTGCGTTCCATTACAGTTCTCCATACACCATGCATATACACCACTATAGCATAAAACTATGTTAGTGCAAATGGTTATATGTAAACTATACCGCTTTCTCCAGGCTCTGGATCTGTTTTTGCGGGTCAGAAGCAAGGAAATGCTTTATGTTACGCACAGCCTGACGGATGCGGTATTTGTTTTCCACCAGAGCGATACGGACAAAACCTTCGCCGCCATCACCAAAGCCGATGCCGGGGGCAACAGCCACGTCAGCGTGCTTAAGCAGTAATTTTGAAAATTCAAGGCAGCCGATAGATCTATATGCTTCCGGCAGGGCTGCCCATAAAAACATAGAGGCATCAGGCACGGTTATGTTCCAGCCTGCTTCTTTCAGGCCATCGGCCAGTATGTCACGGCGCTCTTTATACATTGCCCGAAGGTTTACGACATAATCCTGCGAGCCGTTAATTGCCGCTGCCGCGGCAACCTGAACAGGAAGGAATGTTCCGTAATCCAGATATGATTTTATTTTGGTAAGAGCCGAGATAAGGGTTTTATTGCCCACGGCAAAACCAATACGCCAGCCAGCCATAGAATAGGTTTTACTGATAGTGGTGAATTCAACGGCAATGTCCTTCGCGCCTTTGACTTGCAATATAGACGGTGGCGGGTTGCCGTTATAATATAGTTCACAATAAGCCAGATCAGAAATTACATAAATCTGGTAATGGCGGCAAATATCGACAACTCTCTCATAAAACTCAAGGCTTGCTGATTCTGCGGTCGGGTTGCAGGGATAATTCACTATCAGTGCCACAGGTTTACGTTTGCCATCATCAAGTACGGCTTTGAGAGCGGTAAAGAATTCTTCGCCGGTGGTGTTGGGAATGGATACAACTTCTGCGCCAGCAATTACAAAACCCCATACATGGATAGGATAGCTGGGGTTGGGCACTATAAACCTGTCACCAGGGCCGGTGATGGCTTGTGCGAGGTTGGCAAGTCCTTCTTTTGAGCCGATAGTTACAACTACTTCTGATTCCGGATCAACATCCACCCCGAACTGGCGGGCGTAATAACCGGCCTGTGCTTTGCGTAACCCTTGAATGCCGCGGGAAAGGGAGTAACGGTGAACCTTTGGATCTTTCAAAGTTTCACGTAGTTTCTCAATAACATGCTGCGGCGGCTGGGAATCCGGGTTGCCCATACCAAAATCAATAATATCACGACCAGCGGCGCGTGCTGCTGCCTTCATTTTATTTACTTCAGCAAATACATAAGGGGGCAGGCGGGAGATACGGTAAAATTCTTCTTGCATAAAAAGTCAGTTAGTTAGCGGTATTTGATTGTTTTCTAAGGCCTTCGTAGCGTGATGGACGCATAGATTTAATTATGCTAGGCGAAGGAAGGGCGGAATCTTGCGATTGCCCGCTTGCGGAATCCAGTTTGTTTAAAACTTCTGAGGCTGGTTTAAATGACGAGAACAGGTAGGAATCTGATACTGATTTAGAATCAGCATCAGTTGCCGGCAAATCATTTGGAATATTTGAAGGAGAAGAGCTGGCCGCATTTTGTACAGCTTCTTCTTTTGGTTTTGACTCGGTTATTTCCAATGAAGGTTTGCTAGAGTCAGATGGCAAATTTGTTGTTTGTGTAACAGTAGTATCAGAAGGTTTCTGCGTGTCGCTTGCTTCTGATAAAAATTTGCTGAATCCTGCAAAGAATGATGGTTCTTCTGCGGCTGGAGCTGGTTCTTTTTCTGCATTGCTTGTTTCCTGAACAGATTTTTCAGGAGTAGTTGCAAAAGAATCAGGAGCTGCAACAGGCGCAGTAAATTCTGTAGTAGTTGTCTTTAGCTCTTCACTTTCTTTTGGCAACGGCAAGGAATTTTCAATTTTTGTAAAATCCGGCTGTTTTAATTCCGGCTTTTTATCTTCAACCACTACCGGAGCAACTGAAGATGGTGGCACGGAAATTTTCCCCAATGTTTTTTCTTGAGCTTTTGTTTTCTCTTTTGTTTCTTTTTTTGCTTTTACAATCTTTTTTTCTGTTGGCGGAAGCAATGGTTTAACTGGCTCTGTTCCTGACACTTCCTGTTCAAGATTTTCTTTTTCCTGTTGTGCAGCGCTGTGTTCAGATTTAAGCTCATCCATATTTTGCTGTTTTTCACGTTTTACAGCGTCAAATTCTTCCGGTTTAGGCGGAACAGATGAAATTTTAGGATATTCAGCTTGCTGGCTTTCTGTGCTGGTTGAACTGTCAGAAGAAAAATAAGAGCTTATCCTGTCGAATAAATCGCCATTTTCTTTTGTAGATTGTGGTTCAGGCAGTGAGTCTGTTTTAGGCGCAGTAGCTGTTTCAATTTTAGGCGTTTCTTTAAGTTCCTCAATTTTAACGGCAGGCATATCTGTTGTCTGCGGTTCTTGCGTTACAAGCTGCGGTTTTGGCAGGTCAGCAATTTTTTCTTCAACTTTCACTTCCGGTTTTATTTCTGGCTTTACATCAACAACAGGAGCTGGCGTATTTTTCTCTGATGTTATGGTGTTTTCTGGAGCGTACGGATTGCCTGCCAAAGGTTTACGTTCTGGTTTTATCAATTCTATTTTTTCTTCTTTTGGCTCAGGCAATTTATTGCTTATGTCAGGCTGAACCATATAGGGTTGTGGATTAGGTAAAGCATTTTTGTTTGTTACAATGGGTGCTTCCTGTGATAACTTGCTGACTTCATTGCCGTTTGCATCATACATATCGTAAGGTGACATTGCAGGCTTGCCAGTATCTTTTGAAAAAGCAGGGGCTGGTATTTGCACAGCGCTGCTATTTTTCAATTCAGGTGTTGGTCTCATAGCGCCGCTTTGGTTTAGCAATGGCGTTCTGCGCGGGCCGTCAATTTTTTGTTCAGGGCGTTCACCGGTAAGTTGTTCCCAGCTTGTTGACTGGTTGCAGCCAGCAAGCAATAAAGCGGTAAGGCTTCCTAAATAAATGGTTTTTTGCAGTGATATAGGATTTTTATTATCTGAAACTGGTTTATTTTTCATTGTCTGATCCCAATATATAAAATTCGATTTGCTAAGATAAAAGATATATAGTAGCTAAAGTAGTTATGCAATTATCTATTTATATTTATTATTTATAGTTATTTGATTGTTTAGCGCAATATTTATTGGAATAAAACGCTAATTTATAAAAATCCAGACAAGACGTCCATAAGGTTATGAAAATAGAAAATAATCCTAAAGCAGAGCAGCACACACCAGTGGAATTTGCAGAAAATATGGCAAAGATCGCTGAAAAATGTCAGTTGATAATGCAGGAATTTTTAGCAAGGCAAACACAGGACATAGCGAACACACCGTTAGATCCGCTCAATATTGGCAGTGCTTTTGCGGAGTTATTCGCGCGGATGATGTCGGATCCGGTAGGGCTTGCTGAGAGGCAGTTTGGTTTTTGGCAGGATTACATGAGCCTATGGCAAAAAACTGCCCAAAGGCTTATGGGTGAAGAGCAGGAACCGGTAATAAGCCCCGACAATAAAGATCGCCGCTTTAAGGACTCAGCGTGGGAACAGAGCGCGGTTTTTGACTTTATAAAGCAATCATATTTATTGTCCGCCCGTTCGATACAAAGTTCAATAAAGGATGTGGATGGATTAGAGCCGCATGATGCCAGAAAAATAGAATTTTACACGCGGCAATTTGTGGATGCGATGTGTCCCAGTAATTTCCTGCTTACTAACCCTGAAGTGCTTAAGGCTACCATTGATAGTAATGGGGAGAATTTGGTAAAAGGGCTGGAAAATCTGCTTGAGGATATGGAGCGTGGCAAGGGCAGTCTGCGCATTAATATGACTGATGAATCGGCATTTGCCGTAGGGAAAAATCTTGCAGTTACAAAAGGTAAGGTTATTTACCGCAATGACCTGATGGAGCTTATACAATATGAACCGGTGACCAGTGAGGTTTATAAAACCCCGATTCTGGTGATGCCGGCATGGATAAATAAATATTATATCCTTGATTTGCAGCCGGAAAACTCCTGTGTGAAATGGGCGGTTGAGCAGGGGCATACTGTTTTTGTTATTTCATGGGTGAATCCTGATGAGAAATTGTCTGAAAAAAGCTTTGATGATTATATGAATGAAGGGCCGCTGGCAGCTTTAGAGGCTATTGAGCAGGCCACCGGCGAAAAGGAAATAAGTATAATCGGCTATTGCCTGGGCGGGACATTGCTGGCGGTAACTCTGGCATGGTTGCATGCTAAAAACCAGCAGAAGCGCGTCAAGTCAGCTACTTATCTTACTACGATGATTGATTTTTCTGAGGCAGGGGAACTTTCGGTTTTTATCGATGAGGAACAGCTTAAGCTTTTAGAGCATAAAATGTCGCAGCATGGCTATCTTGAAGGCAGCGAAATGGCAATGACATTCAATATGTTGCGCGCTAATGACTTAATCTGGTCATTTGTGGTCAACAATTATTTACTGGGTAAAGATCCTTTCCCTTTTGATCTGCTTTATTGGAACTCTGATTCCACGCGGATGCCGGCAACCATGCATAGCTTCTATTTGCGCAATATGTACCAGAATAATTTACTGGTTAAGCCGAAAGCCCTTACGATTGGCGGGGTAGCTATAGACTTGCGAACCATTACAACGCCTACTTATATGCTTTCTACCAGGGAAGATCATATTGCTCCTTGGAAGTCTACTTATGCCGCCACCCAGATTTTCAAGGGAGATACTCGCTTTGTGCTGGCTGCTTCCGGTCATATTGCCGGTGTTATTAACCCTCCTGCTAAACAGAAATATTGTCATTGGATTAACGTAAATCTGCCACCTCAGCCTGATAAATGGTTGGAGGGGGCAAAAGAATACACTGGCTCGTGGTGGCCGGATTGGCATAAATGGCAAT
>WBZO01004921.1_pt2 | contig 11702 bp, 11 predicted proteins | sample 5204261 | NCBI WGS metagenome assembly WBZO01 (sample SAMN12412400, study PRJNA552823) | activated sludge metagenome | isolation source: activated sludge from anammox sidestream of wastewater treatment plant... | place: USA: North Carolina | collected 2017-09 | reverse complement strand
CGCAGCTATGCCGCGCGCTTCATCGCACGCGACGTCAACAAGCTCGTAAACCTCTGCCTGCTCAAACACCACCAGTCGGCTGGCATCACCTTTGCGCTGAAGAACATGTCGCACGGACTCGTCAATAACGTCAACCGCAGCCACTCTTCTCCGCTGCTCAATGCCTGCGGCGCCTTTATTCCGGCTTCGGTTTCTATTCCGGTCATCCGCAATAAGGCGGTGCTGCACATCGGCGATGCCATCAAAGCGCTCGCTCACGGCGGACCCGTCATGAATCCGGGCCGTCAGAAATACGTTTGGGAGCACAAGACGATGTTCTTCTCCACCGACCCTGTCGCCATCGACAAGATCGGCTGGGAGGAACTCGACGCCCGCCGCGCCGCTATCGGCATGAAGCCGCTGGCTGAGGCCACAATGGACCAGGACAGCGGCTTTGTCCGCATGCAGCCTGAGCACGTCGAGATCGCCGGAGCCCTCGGGCTCGGCGTGGCCGACAAACGCAAGATCGACCTGCGCTCCTTCAAGCTGAGCTAGACTGCCACCGAGGAGGTTTCATCATGAGTAGATCCAGGCGCGCCTTCGGCGCCGCAATCGTTGCCGGCACGGCGGCGACAGTTTCCGCGCAACCTGCCGGCCCTCAGAAAAAAGTCCACTACCGCGGCGGCAGGAAGCCGGCCAAGACGCCGCTCTTCTCCGGAGCCGTCTCTTACGGCAACCTGCTGTTCATCGCCGGCAAGGGCGCCCATGTGCCCGGAGATATTAAGGACCACACGAGGATCGTACTCGACGAGGTCGAGAAGGAACTCGTCGCGGCAGGGTCTTCGATGTCGAAGGTTCTGAAGTGCAACGTTTACTTGAACGATCTGAACGACTACAAGGCGATGAACGAGGTCTTCCTCGGGCGTTTCGGCGATGAGCCGCCGGTTCGCACAACCATCGCGGCCGCGGGCGGAATCCCGGGCAACTCTCTGGTTGAAATCGACGTCATCGCTTATATTTGACGGCTCGCGCCCCGATGCGCCTATTTCGCGAGCGCCGCGACGTCGGCCAGATCGAAGCGCTCCAGCAGCCCGAAACAGAAGTACTCGGGATACTTGTCCACGGTCAGATCTTCCTCGAGGACGCTCCGCAGGCTGGTCAACCCGTCCTTCGCGACCACGCCTTTCACGAACTTGGGCTCCAGCGCGCCGGCGATCCTGCCGCACAGCGACGTTCGCGGGCCGAACGTATGCACCTCCGCCCCACCCGCCCATCTGGCGGCCGCCACGATCTGGCTCGCCTGAATCCCGACAAGCCTTTCTCCCACCGTCGCGAGCAGCAGTCCGTACAGGTAATCGCGCGAGGCGAACTTCGATTCGCCATAGTACAGCGGATCCATGGCGATCACACGCCGGCCAGAATCGACCAGCGCCTGCACCGCATCCGCCGCGCCCGCCCGGCCGCCGTCAGCCACAACCACGACCGTCTCCCGCGCATTTGCCGGCGTGAACTCCACCGCCGGAACCGTCCACACTCCGTCCATCGAAAGCCGCCACAACCTGGCCGCCAATCCAGCCTGCTTCATCTCCGCCGCCGAGTGCGCCTCGACCTTGTAGTTCCGGCTCCGCACAGTTTCGGCCAGTTCCGCCCGGCGATCCCCTCCCGCAGTCCTCCTGGGCAGCCCCGGGCTCAGCTTCATCGCAAGCTGGTGCAGGTCGAGGCTGCCGGCCGGCAGATCCACCTTCAATTGCGCCGGGGTCCTGACCTCGGCCGCCACCGGGATCTCGACCGTACTGAAGCTCGCGTCCTTGGGATAGAAGAACTCCTTCAACAACCGGTAGAGCGCCTCGCGGTTGTCCACGCCGTAGTTGTGCCCGGCGTCGAAGTTCAGGTGATAACGAAGACGTTCCTGCGCGCCCAGCAGTCTGAAAATGGGCGCTGCCTCCCGAACCAGCGGCGCTACCGCGTAATCGGCCCGAAAACAGCAGTTGTCCCTCGCGTTGTACGTGAGCAGCGAAGGCCGCGGAGCGAGCAGCGCCGTCAGGTGCGCGTAGTCGGCGATCGTCCCCAGGTCGTTCGGCGTCTGCTCGGAATCGCCAAGGTCTAGCTCCGGCCAAGCCGCGCGCGTGACGAAGCTCGAGTATCCGGCGACCGGTACCGCCAGCGTCACCCGCGTGTCCAGCGCGCTCAGTACGATCGTCTGCCATCCGCCGCCGGACAGGCCGGTTACGGCGACCCTCGAAGGATCGGCGTTGGGAAGCTTCAGCGCATGCGTCAGCGCATTCCGCATCGTCAGGTAGAAAACCGAGAGCCCGCTCGTGCCCACCAGGTCCAGTTGGTTCATTCGCGTGTGCGAATAGCCCGGCGCGGACAACTCGCCCTTCCCCGTCCACTCGGGATTCACCGCCAGAATCCCCCGTTTGGCCAGGTTGATGCACCGCTCCTGAATGTACGGCGTCGCCTTCCCCTCCCCTTCGTGCCCGTTGACGTTCAGCACAACGGGCGCCTTGCCCGAGATCCGGCCGGGCTCATATAGCAGCGCCGGAATCCAGAAACCGGGCACGGCCTCGAACCGGAACTTCCGCACGTGATAACCGTCGCCCTGGATCGTGTCCAGCCACTCGATCCGCGACTCCGCATCGCGCCATTTCCGCGCCTCGCCGCGGAACACGATCTCGTTCAGAATGCGCGCCCGCAGCCCGTCGGCGTACGCCCGCCACTCCGCGGCCGATTTCACCGGCGGCAGCAGCGGAACCTTTGAAGCGGTGTAGACCTGCGCCTCGACGGTGGTCTGCTTCGGCCCGAGAACCTCCTGCTTCAGCGCCGCCCGAATGAATGCTCCATCGGCCGCCGCGGTTGTCCCCGCCAGTGTGAGTGCCAGCAATAGCCTGTGCATTACTTCTCCTTCGCCGCCGGCAGCGCGCCGCGGGGCAGACGCAGAGCCATCGAACCCTGCACGGTGATCACATCGTACTGCCCGCGGGCACCGATCAGCAGATGCGCCGCCCAGGGCTCCATCCCGTAGTCCTTCATCAGCCACTCCACCATGTCCGAAGTCGCCAGCCGCAGGCTGCGGTCAAGCGACGTCGCAAACTCGGGCTGACTGCCGATGGACGCGATAAAATCGGCCGTTTCCAGCCGCGGTCCTGCGAGGTTCGCCTTCTTTCGCAGGGCTACCGTAAAGGTCACCTCCATTGTGGTCTCGATGCCGGTCCCGATCGGCTCGCCGTCGGCCTGCAGCGCGTGGCCGTCTCCGATGAAGAAGAGCGCTCCCGCGTGGAACACCGGCAGGACCAGCGTCGTGCCTTCGCCGATCCGGTTGTAATCGATGTTCCCGCCATAGGGACCCGAGATCCCCGAAGTGGGCGCGAAGACGCCCGGCGCTGCCACGCCAGCGCAGCCGAGCATCGGCTGTGCCAGAAACTCCATGGAATGCACCGCCGAACGCGGCTCCACCAGCCGTACCTTGGATGTGGCCCGGTCGATCGACCACTTCACAAGATCGTCTCGCCCCGGCAGCGCCGCGCCGCTGCGATAGGCCCGTGGATAGATCCGCTCGATCATTCCCTCGTTCAGCGATTGCAGCAGCAAGCGGTAGGAGGTCCAGCCGTAATCGCGGTTCATCCGCACACGATCGAACCGCACCGCGATCGCATCCCCTGGTTCGGCGCCCTCGACAAAGAACGGCCCTGTCAGAGGATTGCTCCGCTCGCCTGCCTGCCGCCCGTGCTCGTCGAAGCCGCCGGCATCGATCGTCACCGTCTTGACCGTGTCGCCCGGCTTGACCCTGGCCAGCACCGCATGCCGGTGATCGAAAGAGTTGTAGTAGCGATCCGCGCGGATGCTGTAAGTCTCCGCGGCCGCGCCGCAGGCCAGCGCCAGGAACAGCACGAATCTCATCGAGCCAGCCTCCTTCACCCTGATAGCGTGGCATAGTTTGGCCGTCGCCGCAGGCGGGCGCGCATAGGGATTGGATCGCGTGGGATCGTGCGAAGCTTGGAGGCGCGGACCGGATTCGAACCGGTGAATAAAGGTTTTGCAGACCTCTGCCTTACCACTTGGCTACCGCGCCGCTCGTGGTGGGCTTACCTTCTTACTATAACCCAGAGGCAAAAAACAATCCGCCCACGTCTCTACAATGTAAGTAGCCCGGACTCGATGCGCAACTTGCTGATCCTTCTGGCTGTCCTCGCACCCGGCTGGCCGGCCGCCGCTCAACCGACGCCTGCCCTTATGCCGCTGTCGGAGATCAAGCCCGGGATGTCAGGTACAGGCCGCACGGTCTTTGCCGGCGGCCAAGTCGAGGAATTTCAGGTCGAAATCCTCGGCATCATGGAAAACGTCGGCCCAAGGCAGTCGATTATTCTCGCGCGGCTCAGTGGCGGGCCCCTCCAGAAGACCGGCGTGTTGCAGGGCATGAGCGGGAGCCCGGTCTATATCGGCGGAAAACTGATCGGCGCGGTCGCGCTCTCCTTCGCTTTTTCGAAGGATCCCATCGCCGGCATCCGGCCCATCGCCGAAATGATCGACGCCGCGCCGGACGCGCCTCCGCCCTCGCCCGCGCCAGGCGATGGAGCGGCACTGCCGCTACGCGCTGAATTCCACGCGGGTCCCGCGAAGCTCGTGGAGATCGCCACGCCGTTATGGATGGCCGGATTCAGCCGCTCCACGCTAGACCACTTCGGCCCGTTGCTGCGGAGCGCCGGACTTGAACCGGTACAGGGCGCCAGCGGCGGCGGACGGCCCATGCCGAATACCGCCAAACGCCGGCCGCAGCCGGGAGAGATGATCAGCGTTCAACTCATGACAGGCGACCTCAGCGTCGGAGCCGACGGCACCGTCACTCACGTCGACGGAGATCGCCTGTGGGCCTTCGGGCACCGCTTCCTTGCTGGCGGGGATACCGCTCTGCCGTTCGCGCGCGCCGAGGTCATGACCCTGCTGGCGAGCCAGAATCTCTCCTTTAAGATCTCCGCGCCCAAGGAGTGGATGGGGGCGATCCGCCAGGACCGCAATGCCGCCATCGCGGGTCGCATCGGTGAGCAGGTCGACTTGATCCCGCTCAGCCTCACCTTGCGCCGGGAATCCGGCGGCGAGGCGCGCGCCTACCGGATGCAGATGGTCAGGGACCGCCTCTTCGCTCCGCTGCTGCTTCAGATGGCTCTCTTTTCCGCCGTCGACGCCACGGAGCGCACCGCCGGCGCAGCCGCTATCACGGTCAAAGCACGCGCGGCCGTCGCGGAAGGCCCGCCGCTGGCCTGGTCCAACACCTTCTCCGCGGAACTCGGCGCCCCGCAACTCATGGCGGCGCTGGCGGCCGCGCCGGTCGCCACCATGGTTCAGTCGGGGTTCTCCTCGCTTGACATCCGAGCCCTCGACTTCGACATCGAAATCGCCAGCCGCACACGCTCGCTCGCTCTCGACAACGCCTGGACCTCGCGAAAGACCGCCCGCCCCGGCGAGACGATCACCATCCACACCCAATGGGCCGGCGAAAACGGCCGCCTGGTCACGCATTCGACGGACTTCGTCATTCCAACCGGGATGACCACTGGACCGCTGATGTTCACCATCACCGACGCGCCCTCCTCCAACATCGTCGAATTCCGCCAGTTTCTCAGTGCGCCGCCGCGCTCCGCCGCGCAAATGCGAGAGTTCCTCTCCGGACTGCGCGTCCCGAATCGCGGCTACATTCGGGCCTGGCGGCAGCAGCCGAGCCTCATGGTCGCGGGCGAAACCCTGCCCTCCGTGCCTCCGTCGGCCGCGCTCACGCTCGCCCAGACGACATCCCATCTGGGGGCGTCGAAACTGGCTGAGATCCCCCTGCCCGAAGACAACTCTGTCTACTCCGGGTCCAAGACCGTACAAGTGGAAATAATCGAATGACTCTGCCCGCGACGCTCGCCGGATGCCTCCTCTCCCTCTCCGCCACGGCGTTCGCCGGCGGCTCCGCCGTGTGGGAGAGCCAAACCTACGAGGACTTTCTCAACGGCCGGTTCGAGGGCGTCGCACTGACACGCGACGGTCGCCTTACCCTCGCCCCCAGCATTGAAACGCTCGCCGACACCGGTGACGCGGGCATCTGGAGCGTCGCCGCCGCCCCCGATGGTTCGGTGTACTTCGCGGGTGGTCACCGAGGCAGGCTGTGGAGATACCGGAAGGGATCGAAGCCCGAACTCCTCTGGCAGGCCCCGCAACCCGAGATCTTCGCGCTTGCCACGGACAATCGAGGCCGCCTCTACGCGGCTACGTCGCCGAACGGCAGGATCTTCCTGCTCGAGAACGGGAAGGCCAGCGAGTACTTCGACCCGAAGACTACCTACATCTGGTCTTTGGCCATCGCTGCCGACGGCGTCCTCTATGCCGGAACCGGCGGCGAGGGCAGAGTCTTCCGCATCACCCGGGCGGGTGAGGGGGAAGTGTTCTACGAAACCGGTCAGACAAACGTCACGGCGCTCGGCTTCGACCCTCGTGGAAGGCTGCTCGCAGGCACGGAACCGAACGGCATCCTATACCGCATCGAAGCCAAAGGGAAGGCGTTCGCGCTCTACGACGCCAACCTGCAAGAGATCCGCGCCATCGTGAACGGCCCGCGGGGGGAAACCTACGTCGCCGCGCTCGGCGGCAGTCAGGCGCAGAAACAGTCGCAAACAGCCGTCGCCAGCGGCGCTTCCACCGCCCCGGTCGGCGTCGTCACCACCTCCATCACGGTGACGGCCGAAGCCGATGCGCGCGCTCAGAGCGGAATCGAGGTGAAGCCGAAGGCCGACGCGCCCAAACCTACCGCAACCGCCGCGCCCGAGACTCAGACGCCCGTTGTGCCCGCGCAGGTTCCAGGCGTGGAAAGAGCCGCCATCTACCGCATCGAGCCCGACGGCCTCATCGAGACCGTGTGGTCGTCCAAGGAAGAGAATATCCTCGATCTTGCGCTGCAAGGCGGCGACATCACCTTCAGCACGGATCGCAACGGCCGGATCTACCGGATCTCCCGCCAACTCAACTCGGCCCTCGTCCTCGAGACCAGGGAGGGCGAGACCACGCGGCTCCTCGAGGCCGGCGGAGAGACGCTGGCCGCGACGAGCAACAGCGGCAAGCTGCTGCGCCTGGGAGAGCCGGCCAAACAGGGCCGCTATATCAGCCCCGTCCACGACGCCGGCAACGCAGCCCGGTGGGGCCGCATCGAATGGCGCGGAGAAGGCGCGCTCATCTTCAGGACACGCTCGGGCAACTCGGCTCGACCCGATTCAACCTGGAGCGAGTGGTCCGAGCCCATTACCGGCCTGGCGCGGAACCAGATCCCGAGCCCGCCCGCCCGCTACGTCCAGTGGCTCGCCGATCTGCCCCCGAACGCCGCCGTCGACGCGGTCTCCATCAGTTACCAGGCGCCCAACGGCAAACCGCAGATCCGTAGCGTCCAGGTCATGCCTCAATGGACCCCGCTGCCCGCCAAGCTAGCAGCGTCCGCGCCCTCGACTTCTTCCTACAGCGTGACCGTGACCGATACGGGCGAAGCCGCCCCCGCCACCAGCGGCGGCACGCCTTCGCAGATTGTGCCGCGTAGCGGAACTCCGCAGGTGCTCATAAATTGGCAGGCGGACGACCCCGACGGCGACCGCCTGCTCTACCGCCTGGAGTATCGCTCCGTCACCGAGAGCCGGTGGATCGAACTCCGCAAGGAGATCGCTGAGAACAGCGTCCTCGAGGACGCTGAGCGGTTCGCCGACGGCCGCTACCTGTTCCGAGTGACCGCCAGCGACAGCCCGTCCAATCAGCCCGATCAGGTCAAACACGCCGAACTGCTCTCGGCGCCAGTCCTCATCGACCTCACCCCGCCACAGGTGATTGCCCGCGCCGAGGGGCGCACAGCCTTGATCGAGGCGGCGGACTCGGCGTCCCCGATTCGCCGCGCCGAAGCCTCCGTCGATGGGGGTCCCTGGCAGCCGCTCGCCGCCACCGACGGGGTCATCGACGGCAAGCAGGAGTCGTTCAGCTTCAAAGCGCCCGCCACGCAGGGCGAGATCAGCGTGGTCTTCCGGATCATCGACGCCGCCGGCAATGCGGGCCTTACACGGTTGGTTCTTCGCTAGCCTCGTCTTCGCAGGCTGTTCACCTGCGCCTAAGCCGTGGCTTGTGCCGCTGCCTCCGCAGCGGCAGCTCGTCGACGCGCCCGACCTGCCCTACGAGCGCAGTTTCGTCTTCATGAGCGAGCGCCGCGCCTCCTCGATGATCGTCAGCGACATCGCGGGATCCGGGCTGCAGCGTTGGACCGGGCCCAGGCCCGCCATGCGCTTCGTCCTGCCCGAACCGGGCGAGTGGATCGCCCAGGTGCGCTTCAACGCGGCGATGCGGACGCTCGCAGACACCGGGCCCATCACGCTCTCCTTCGCCGTCAACGGACGCCCGGTCGGAACGCTGCGCGTCGCGGACGCAGCCGTGAAGACCTTTTCAACTCCTGTGCGGCTGGACACCCGCCAGGCTGTCCTCTCCTTTGCCATCGACAAGCCCTGGATTGCTCCACACGACGGCGCCCGGCTTGGCGTTCTGCTCCACGCCATGGGTTTCAAACACGCCGCCGGCGGGAATCTGCCATGACCGGGATCTTGTGGGGCGCCATGGCCGCCCACCTGCTCATCGTCTCACTGGGGCTCCTCATCCTCCTTCCGCTTCGCCTCCGCCTCACCGTCCCGGAGCGTTGGGCCGCCGCCGCCGCATGTGGTCTCCCCGCCGCCGTCGTGCTCGTCCATGCCCTATCCGCGGCGGGACTGTTCCGCCGTGGAGTCATCCAGCTTCTCGTCGCGCTCGCGGCGCTGGCCTCAGCATACCTCCACTGCCGCCTCAGGGCCGCCGGACCGGGTGCAGGCGTCAGCGAGGCGCGCGCGCCGGCAAGCGCTCTCGCCTGGCTCCCAGTCCTCTTCATGTGGCTTTGGGTCGCAATCGCTGCCACCGGCCCGGATCACACGCCGCCCGCGGAAGATGCGCCGCTCGTGTCTGCTCACCGCGTTGCCTCCGGATTCGAACCCGCCCCGTGGAACATCGGAGCCGCTTGGGCGTTACCCTACGCGATCGGCCGCCATAGCGCCGTCGCCCTCTTCCACGCCTCGCTGTTGCTCCCCGGCGCGGCCGCGCTCAGCCGCTTCGGTTGGCTCGCGATGCTCCTGCTTGCGGCGCACCCGGCCCTGATCGCTCTCGGCTCTCGCTCGGGCTCCGCGGTCGCCTTCTCACTAGCGGTCTTCGTCGCCACAGGAGCTCTGACCATCGCCCTCGTCCGCAAAGAGTGGCGCCTCGCCGCCATCGCGATCCTCGCCGCCATTGCCGCGATCCTCTCCTGGCCCGGCCCCCTTGAAATCTTCTCCGGCTTCGTCTTCCTCAAGTCGCCGTGGTGGCTCGCCCCATTCCTCGCCGCCGGCGCCGGTTGGCTCGTCACACCCATCAGGCCCGCTGCCGCCGCTCTGGCGGTCTTCGCCATTCTTACCGGCTTGCCCCCGCTCACCGCCATCCTCGCCCCGGCGCGGCCGCAGGCAACGGAACTCCAGGGCATGGTCGAGGCCCGTTTCCTCGACCTCCTGCCCCGCGCCGCGACCGTCCTCTCAGACATCCCTATGCCCGGCGCCTGGATTCCGCGCCGCCTTGCCCCGCACCCCGAATGGCTCGAGGAAGCCCGTCGCGTGGCCGCGGCTCAGTGGGGCATCCGGAAGCTGCCATTCCCTGCATCCCGCATCGTCGAACTGAGGCCGCCCGGCTTCACCGGCGAAGTCACCCTCAGATCCGGGGGCCGGGATATCCCGCGAGACCCGAAATGGAAGGTCTGGCCGCCCGAGGCTTTTGATGGCCTGCCGTTCACGGGGTCCACGGGCCCGATTCGCATCGACACCGGTTCACCCTTGGCCGCCGGCGAAGCGAGCATTATCGGCACCGAAGGGGATGCCTGGTCGCCACCCGACGGACTACGCCGGAACGTCGTCCTCGATTGGAAGCGCCGCAGCATTACTCACGTCTTGGTCCGCGACCCGCAACTCGTCGAGGAATTCGACAACCACCCCGCATTCTGGGGGGTCGAACCGCTCGGCCAGCGCAACGAGGCGAAGCTCTATGCGCTTCGATAACCGCCTGGCGCGCCCGCTCGCCTTCGCCTCGCTCGCCGCGGCTTGGTTCTGGCACGCCGCCCGCGCGGTTACCGCAGCGGTCACAACCGATGAAGCCTTCACCGCCCTCGATTTTGCCGGCAAACCCTGGCTCGATATGTTGGCCTACTACGATGCCAACAACCACGTCCTCCACACCATCCTCGTCAAGCTCTCCCTGGACGCGTTCGGTTGGAATCTCGCTGCCCTCCGATTGCCCGCCCTCGCCGCGGGACTTCTCTACTCCGCGATGATCTGGCGGCTCGGCCGCCGCTGGTTCGGCGATACGCTCTCCTTCTTCGCCCTTTGCGCGTTTGCAGCCTGGGCGCCGCCCGTCGCCGAATACTTCTCTCTGGCCCGCGGTTACTCCCTCGCCCTTGCGTTCTTCGCATGGGCACTGTTCGAATCCGAAGAGCCCGGCACGGTTCGATGGCCCCGGGTCTCCATCGCCATGGGCCTCAGCGTGGCCTCCAATCTCGTCTTCGCCATCCCCTCCGCCGCGTTGACCGCCACCCTGTTGCTCCGCGAGCGAGGCCTCTCGCGCTTCCGAAGCCTCGTCGTTCCCGGAGCCGTTCTCGCGCTCATCGTGAACGCACTGCCCTTGAGCCGCGCCTATCCCGGCAATTTCTATTACGGCGCCGCGAGCTTTGCCAAGAGTGTTCGCTCTATCTTCGAGTGGTCCGGCTACGACGGACTTGGTCTTGTCACCGCCTTCCTCCTGCCTGTGCTCTGCCTCGCCGCACTGACCAGAACCGCCACACGCCAGACGGCCCTCACTGCCTGCTTCTCTGTCGCCATCGTCGCCTTGCTCGCCCTTGTTGGCGTGCCATGGCCTCGCAGCCGCACCGGAGTCTACCTCGCCTTCCTCATCCTTCTTGCCGCCCTGCGCTGGCTGCTTTCATGGGAGCGGATGGCGTGGCCTCTCCTGCTGCTCCTGCCCTTCTGCTGGGCTGCGCTTCCGCTTCACCACCACCCCGAATGGTCCGGCGACGCCAGCAGCCGTGTCATGATCCAACGCATCGCCGCCGAAACCGGGCAACAGGCGCACGTCGTCATCGCGGCCGAGTTCCCCTACAACTACGCCATCGCCTTTCACGCCCGCGAGATCCTCGGACCCCGCGCCCGCGTCGTCCGCATGGACGAACCCGGCCCGCCGCCCGCCTATGCCGTGACCAGCGAAGCTAAAGCGCCGCCCGGCAGAGTCGTCTTCAAGGACCCCGCCACGGCCATCACCCTCGTGGCGCCTACCGCTTCTTCAAAGTGATCGCCATCCCGCCGCCCGTCGAGTAGATCACCGTATCCAGATCCGGGTTGGCGTTCACCTCACGCAAATACTCGCCGATCATGTCCGCGTTGTGCGCCAGAATCAGCCCGCCCGGCTTGACCAGCGGCAGCAGCGTCTTCAGATAGTCGACGTAGCCTTCCTTGTCGGCGTCGATGAAGACGACGTCCACCGGTTCCTTCAGCTTGCGTACGTTCTCATGAGCGTCGCCCTCGACCAGAGTCACCAAGCCTCCCACGCCCGCCCGCTTGTAGTTCGCCCGCGCGCTGGCCGCACGTCCCCTGTCGAGTTCGAACGTCGTCAGTTTGCCCCCAGTCTTC
>WBZO01004824.1_pt1 | contig 11703 bp, 7 predicted proteins | sample 5204261 | NCBI WGS metagenome assembly WBZO01 (sample SAMN12412400, study PRJNA552823) | activated sludge metagenome | isolation source: activated sludge from anammox sidestream of wastewater treatment plant... | place: USA: North Carolina | collected 2017-09 | reverse complement strand
CCGGAAGACGTACGGGCGGGCGGCGGTGGTGTTGCCGCCGCCGGTGGATACGGAGAGGTACCGGCCGGGCGGGGCACGCGGCGAGGAGTACTTCACGGCAGCGCGGTTCGTGCCGTACAAGCGGATCGATGTGCTGGTGGAGGCATTCCGGTCGCTGCCCGACAGAAGGCTGGCGGTGGCAGGGACGGGGCCGATGTTGGATCGGGTTCGCGCGACTGCGCCGCAGAATGTAACTTTGCTTGGTCACGTCGGCGGCGGGGAGATGGTTGAGCGGATGCAGGCGGCGCGGGCGTTTGTTTTTGCGGCGGAGGAGGATTTCGGGATCGTGATGGCGGAGGCGCAGGCGTGCGGAACGCCGGTGATCTGTTACGGGGCGGGCGGCGCCAGGGATATCGTGGTCGAGCGGGAGACAGGGCTCTTCTTTGAGTCCCAATCGCCGGGGGCGGTGGCGGCGGCGGTGCGGCGCTTCGAGCAACTGGAGGGGTGCTTTGACGGGGAGCGGATTCGGGCGAACGCCGCGCGGTTCAGTGCGGAGGCATTTCAGCAGGGCTTCGCGCGCATCTACGAGGAGGCGGCGGATGAACTACCGGAGGCCTTTGGACTTGAGGTGCGCGATCAGCGCCGCGGGATCGTCAGTGATGATGCCGTCCACGCCGGCCTCGATCAGCTTGTCCCAAATCTCGGCTGAGTTGGCGGTCCACGCGGCGACTCTGAGACCGGCATCGTGGGCCTTTTGCACCTGTTCCCTGGTGACGAGCGCGTAGTGCGGATTGACCATTGTCATTCCGCCGGCCTGGGCGGAGATTTTCGCGTAGTCGATGGGGAGGCCGGCGTACAGCGCGGCCAACGTCCAGCCGGGAACGATCTTCTTGAGTTCCGCCATGAGAGGCAGATCGAAGCTTTGGAGCAGGACGCGCCGCTCGAGTTTGTGCCTGGCGACCAGATCGGCGACCATGCGGGCAAAGACGGGCCGAGCGGGCGTGAGTTCCGGCCGTTTGGCGTCCATTTTCAACTCGATGTTGAATTGAAAAGCGCCCTTAGGCGCGAGAGCGAGCACCTCCTCGAGAGTGGAGAGGCGTGTTCCGGGGACGGGCTTCTGCCGGGGAAAGTCCTTGTTGAGGAGCGTGCCGCAGTCCCACTCCCTGATCTGCTTCAGGGTGAGTTTCCGGATGGCCGTCTCGCCATCGGGTCCCTGGCAGATGGAGCGATTGATGGTGAGATCGTGGTTGACGACGACCACGTCGTCCCGGGTAACCGAGACGTCGAGTTCGATGAAGTCCGCTCCGGCGGCGATGGCGTGTTCGAAGGCCGGCAGAGTGTTTTCGGGGAGAACGGCGCGCGCGCCGCGATGTCCGTGAACCTGAATCTTCGCGCCGCACGTGGTTGCCATCAGAAGCGCTCCCGTCAACAGATGCAGTATCTGAACCTTCATGAATCTCAGGATATTCTGGTGAGGAGTTTCCCGGCGCGATGGGAGGGACGATGCGCAGTCTGCTGATCGGGGTGGTACTTGGCGGCATCCTGGCCGCACAGCCGGTAGCGCGGGCCAAGTCCGCCATTGCGGAGCCCTCGCTGCACCCGTCGCGGGCGGAGATCGTCTTCGTGAGCGGCGGAGATCTGTGGACAGCGCCGCTGGCGGGCGGTGAAGCGCAACTGATCGTGTCGCACCCGGCGCGGGATTACCGGCCGCTGTGGTCACCGGATGGGAAGCGGCTGGCGTTCGCCAGTCTCCGGTCCGGCAACGGCGACATCTATGTGCTGGATACGGCGACGGGGGACTTGAAACAACTCACATTCGACGATGCGGCGGAGAACCTGGACGGGTGGTCGCCGGATGGGGAATGGATCTACTTTCACGCGTCGCGGCAGGTGCAGTTGACCGACCTGTTCCGGGTGCGCGCGAGCGGGGGGACGCCGATGGAGGTGAGCGCCGACGCGATGATGACCGAGTTCCAGGCGGCTCCGGCGGCGGACGGGAAATCGGTCGCGTTCTCGGCGCGCGGGATCGCCTGGAATCAATGGTGGCGGAACGGGCACTCGCACCTGGACGAGAGCGAGATCTGGCTGCTGCGACTTGAGGGTGCGCCGAAGTACGAGCGTCTGGTGGCGATGCGGGGAAAGAACCTCTGGCCGATGTGGGGCGCGGGGCAGCTTTACTTCATGTCGGACCGCTCGGGCGCGGAGAACCTGTTCAGGCTGGAGAAGGGCGCGGCGAAGCAGTTGACGCAGTTCAAGGATGGGCGAGTGCTGTGGCCGGCGATCGGCCGGGATGGGGGGACAATCGTCTTCGAGCGCGATTTCGGGATCTGGCGGTTCGACGTCAAGAGCGGGAGGGCGGCGCCGGTGGAGATCGCCCTGCGGGGCGCACCCTCGCTGCCGCAGGATGTGAGGCAGCTGGTGTCGAGCTATTCGGCGATGGAGGTCTCCCCGGATGGGAAGAAGCTCGCTCTGATCGCCCGCGGCGAGGTATTCGTGGCGGGGGCGAAAGAGGGCGAGGCGCTGCAAGTGACGCGAACCGCGGCCATGGAGAGCGGCCTCGCGTGGGCGCCCGATTCGAAACGGATCGCCTATGTGTCCGACCGCAACGGAAGCGCGCACATCTTCTTGTACGACTTCGCGGCGCAGGCGGAAAAGCAGCTCACAGCGGGGGCTTTGAACGATGCAGCGCCGCGTTTTGCGCCCGACGGGAAGACGGTCGCGTTCGTGCGGGACAGGAAAGAGTTGAGGGTGCTGACGCCGGATAACGGTGAGGACAAGCTGCTGGCGAAGGCTCCGCTCGCGGGCGGGATCGAGTGGTCGGGCGACGGCAAGTGGATCGCGTGCGTGGTCGCCGGCGAGAAGGGGTTCCGCAATGTCCACGTGATACCGGCGGCGGGTGGGGAGCTGAAGCCGTTGAGCTACCTGAGCAACGCCTTTTCTAGCGGTCCGACGTGGGGGACCGATGGGGCGACGCTGTACTTTAGCACGGGGCAGCGGATGGAGGGGGTGAGGCCGGCTCGAATCGCCCTCACCGTGAGGGCACCCAAGTTCCGCGAGGATCAGGTGACCGACCTCTTCAAACAGGAGCAGCGAGAAGAGAGGAAGCCGGCAGCCGCCCCGGTGGAGATCGTGTTCGAGGAGATCCGGCGCAGGCTGGAACTGCTGCCGGCCGGCTTCGACGCGACCATCGCGGACGCGAGTCCGGACGGGAAATACCTGGCGCTGCTTGCCGATGTTGGCGGCCAGGAGAACGTGTGGTTGTGGCCGCTCGACGAGCTTTCGAGGACTCCGCAGACGGCGCGGCAACTGACGACCACTGCAGGCAACAAGTCCTCGGTGCAGTTCTCGCCCGACTCGAAAGAGGTCTGGTATCTGGATGGGGGCCGTGTGACGGCGGTGAACGTCGAATCGCGGCAGTCGCGCACAGTGGCGTTGACGACCGACTTCGAGACGAGCTTCGACCGCGAGAAGCTCTCGATCTTCAGGCAGGCGTGGGGCGTCATGCGAGACACGTTTTACGACCCGCAATTTCATGGTAGGGACTGGAGCGCCGTGAAGAGCGCGTTTGAGCCCTACGCGGCCGGAGCGCGGACGCCGGACGAGTTGCGGAGGGTGATCGCGCTGATGATCGGGGAGTTGAATGCATCGCACACGGGGATCAGCGGGCCTCCGCAGGGCGCTGCGCCGGCGCCGCCGGCGGGCAAGCTGGGCCTGGAATTCGACCGAGTGGAGTACGAGTCGTCCGGAAAACTGAAGGTGACCGGAGTGCTGCCGTTGTCGCCGGGGGCGCTGGCGAAGATCGTTCCGGGGGAGTATCTGCTGGCGGTCAACGGCGAGAGCGCGGAGGCGCCGGCGAACCTGGATGGGCTCCTGCGCGGGCAGGCGGGCAAGCGGGTGGTCCTGAGCGTCTGCAAGGATGCGAGCGGAGACGGCAAGCGGGAGATTCCCGTGCGACCGGCCAGCGCATCGAGCGAAGGCGACCTGCGATACCGCCACTGGGTGGAGGGCAGACGGACGTATGTGAGCAAGGAGTCGGGCGGACAACTCGGCTACGTGCACATGCGCGACATGAGCGATACGTCGCTGCGGCAGCTCTACATCGACCTGGACGCGGAGAACCACGTCAAGCGTGGCGTTGTGATCGACATCCGGAACAATAACGGCGGCTTCGTGAACGCGTACGCGCTCGACGTGTTCGCGCGGCGCCCGTATATGACGATGACGCCGCGCGATTTCCCATCCGGGCCGGCGCGGACGATACTCGGGCAGCGAGCGCTGGAACTGCCCACGATTCTGGTCGTCAACCAGTTCTCGTTGTCGGATGCCGAGGACTTCACCGAGGGGTATCGGGCGCTGAAGCTGGGGAAGGTGGTGGGAGAGCCGACGGCGGGTTGGATCATTTACACGGGTGCAGCAACGCTGCTGGACGGATCGTCGGTCCGGACTCCGGCGACCCGGATCACCGGCGCGGATGGAAAAGTGATGGAATTGAATCCGAGGCCCGTCGATGTTGCCGTTGAGCGGCCGGTGGGTGAAACGCTCACGGGCAGGGACACGCAACTCGACGCCGCTGTCAAGGAACTGCTCGCGCAGATTCAGAGGAGGTAGGAAGCATGTCTCAGATCTCACGCCGCGCGGCCGTGGCCAGCGCATTGAGCTACGGGCGGATCCTCGGCGCCAACGATCGTGTTCAGGTGGGCTATATCGGCCTGGGCAACCGCGGCGATCAGGTGCATGACGCGTTCCTGGAGTGGGGCGATCAGCAGACTGTCGCGGTATGCGACTTGCGGGAGGACTACCTCGATCTGGCGGTGAAGAAATCGCGCGCGACGCCGAAGCGCTACAAGGATTACCGCCGGCTGCTCGAGGACAGAGAAGTGCAGGCGGTGGCCATCGCGACGCCGGACCACTGGCACGCGTTGATGTTCATCGACGCCTGCCGCGCCGGGAAGGATGTGTACGTCGAGAAGCCGCTTTCGCTGACCGTGACGGAAGGTCGGCGGATGGTGCAGGTGGCCGGAGAGACACGGCGGGTGACGCAGGTGGGGATTCACCGGCGGTCGGTGAAGGCGCTACAGGAGGCGGCGGAGTACGTGCGGTCTGGAGCGCTGGGAAAGATCACGGTGGCACGCGGGTTCCATCTGCAGAACGAGTGGCCGAAGGGGATCGGGAACCTGCCCGACGGCCCGCCGCCGTCGGCGGAGGAGTGGGACATGTGGCTTGGTCCGGCGCCGAAGGTTCCCTACAACAAGAACCGCACATATTACCGGTTCCGGTGGTTCTACAACTATTCGGGCGGCCAGATCACGAATTTCGGCGTGCATTACATGGACATGCTGCGGTGGGCGTGCGGGCTGGAGTCTCCGAAATCGGTTGTCGCGCTGGGCGGCAAGTACGCCGTGGACGACAACCGGGAGATTCCGGACACCTGCGAGGTCATCTGGGAGTTCGAGGGTGGTCCGCTGATGATCTTCTGCCAGTACAACGCCAACGATGCCCCGTCCTGTCCGCGGGGCTATGAGATGGAGGTCCGGGGGACCAAGGGAACTCTGTACCTGCAGAGCGGGCGCTGGGAGGTCGTGCCGCAGCGGTATACGGAGGAGTTGGTGCCGGCGCGGACGCCCGTGGACCGGCCGCATGAGGGCGCCTGGGGCAAGTCCAAGCGGGCGACGCTTGAACCGGTGCAGCGGGGCGACGGGCAGGCGACGACGAACTGGCATGCGAGGAATTTCCTCGATTGCGTGAAGACCCGGCAGAAGTGCAATTGCGACATTCTGACCGGGCACATTTCGACCTCGAACACGATCCTGGCCCATATCGCCCTGCGGACGCGGACGCTGCTCGACTGGGACGCGCGGGCGGAGAAGTTCACCAACAGCGCGAGAGCGAACCAACTGCTCAGCTATCAATACAGGGCGCCCTACAAACTGGGGTGATGGTCATGAACAGACGCGAATTCCTGTCGTCCACGGCGGCCGCCGTTTCGACGACGGCCACGGCGGCTCCGGTCAAGCCGCCGGTGTGCATTTTCTCGAAGCATCTGGCGCAACTCGACTGGGCCGCTCTCGGGGCGAAGGCGCGCGAGATGGGTTTCGACGGGATCGACCTCACGGTCCGGCCCAAGGGGCACGTGCTGCCGGAGCGGGTGGCGGAGGATTTGCCGCGGGCGCTCGAGGCGATCCGGAAGGCTGGCAGCGATGTGTTGATGGTGACGACGGATCTCAAGTCGGCCGCGGACGCGGCGGCGGAGCCGACGTTCGCTGCGATGCGGGGGCTGGGGTTGAAGCTATACAAGGTCGGCTACTGGCGGTATAGCGCGCGGGAGCGGATCGAGCAGACGCTGGAGCGCTGCCGGGCTGACTTCAAGGCGCTGGTGGAGCTGGGAGCGAGGTATGGCGTGGTCGCGGGGCTGCACAATCACTCGGGAGAGTACGTAGGCTGTGCCGTCTGGGACTTTCGAGAGTTGCTCAAGGGCGCGGCTGCGGCGCAGGCTGGCTACTACTTCGATCCGGGCCACGCGACAGTGGAGGGCGGAGCATTCGGCTGGCGCGCGTCGCTCGATCTCGCTGTTTCGCGGCTGAAGATGTCGGCCATCAAGGATTTCTACTGGGAGAAGCGCGACGGCAGGTGGCGCATGGCGTGGTGCCCGCTGGGGCAAGGCATGGTGAACTGGCCGGAGATATTCAAAGCGTACGCGAAGGCGGGCTACAGCGGCCCGTTGTCTCTGCACGTGGAGTATGGCAAGGACGATCCGGGCGACATCGCGAGGGACCTGGCCTACATGAAGGCCGAGGTAACGAAGGCGTACGGGCTGTCGTGAGGCGGTCGGGCGCCCGCCCTCGTGGTGCGCCGCGGGGCGCGTGAAATTCTGTTACCGATGAATCCTGACGGGTGTATACTCTTCGTAGCCGGAAGATAGAAGATATTCCGGTCTTGAATTTGGGGTCACCTATGAGGTTTTCGAATTGGCTACTACTCACCGCCTTGTGTACCGCGGGCGCGGTCTATGGGCAAAACGTCTCCAGTTCAGTCCGAGGGGTCATTGTCGACTCCTCGGGCTCATCGATACCGGGCGCTGAATGCGCCCTTGTGCGGCAGGGGACGGGCGCGGCTGCGACCATCACCTCCGACACGAACGGGGTGTGCACGTTCCTGTCCCTGCAGGCGGGCACGTATGACCTGACAGTGAAGGCGAAGGGCTTCAAGACGCTGGAGTCGAAGGACATCGTCGTCAATGCGGCGCAGTTGCGCACGCTCGGCACGCTGACGCTGGAATTGGGCGGAATCACCGAAACGATCAACGTCACAGCCGAAATCGCCACGATCCAGTTGGCGTCGGCGGAGAAGTCGGGAACGATCGACGACAAGCAACTGCAAAACATCGCCGTGAAGGGGCGGGATTTCTTCGCACTGCTGAACACGACGCCAGGCGTGGTGGACAATTTCTCGCAGCGCCGTGAAACCAGCAGTCCGGATTCGATCCGCGGCACGTTCATCAACGGGCAGCGGGAGAACCAGAAGAACCTGGCGATCGACGGGATTACGGACCTGGACACGGGCTCGAACTCGACGGTCCACTTCCAGCCGAACATGGACTCCATTTCGGAGATCAAAATCCTGACCTCCAACTACCAGGCTGAGTTTGGCCGTAATGGCGGCGGCGTAATCACGGTCATCACCAAGGGCGGATCAAAAGATTTTCATGGAACCGGTTATTGGTTTTATCGTCACGAGTCGCTGAACGCAAACAGCTTCTTCAACAACCGGAACAGGGTTCCGAAGAATCCATACCGCTACCGGATCAACGGCTACACAATTGGGGGGCCGGTCTTCATCCCGAAGGTCTTCAACAAGGAAAAGGAACGGCTGTTCTTCTTCTGGAGCCAGGAGTATGTGGGGATGAAGAAGGACTACGGCACGCAGTATGTGAACATGCCGACGCAACTGGAGCGGAACGGCGACTTCTCGCGGAGTTTCGATTCCTCCGGCAGGCTTATCCCGATCAACGATCCTGTCACTCGCCTGCCACTGCCCAACAACACGATTCCGAGGTCGCAGTTTAGCTCGTTGGGGCAGAGCATCCTGAATTTCTTCCCCATGCCGAACTGGAGCGATCCGGACCCAAGGCAGTTCTACAACAGGAATTACCGGTCCGCCTATTCGGGCAGCTATCCGAAGCGGCAGGACATGATTCGCATCGACGCGAATATCACGTCGACGCTGCAGGCGTCGTACCGCTTCATCAAGGACAAGGACGAGCAAAACGTGCCGTGGGGCGTCTGGGTGAACGGAGGTCTCAACTGGGACCTGACGCCGACGGTCTTCGGGCAGCCGGGCAAAGGACACAATCTGCGTCTGACGAAGACGTTCACGCCGACACTGATCAATGAGTTCATCTTCGGCAAGAGCCGAAACAACCTGTACTTCTTCCCGCTGGAGCCAGCGAAGATCGGGCGGGACAAGGTCGGGAACCCGGGCGAATGGTACAAGGATTCAGGGTCCGGGGTCACCTATCTGGACGCGGTGAGCTACATGCCGAACCTGACATTCGGGGGCAACCCCAATCCGGCGGTGACGACGTTCGGCAACATTCCCTACGAGAACTACAACAATATCTGGAGTTTTGTAGACAACGTCAACAAGATCATCGGGTCGCACAACCTGAAGGCGGGCATCTACATCGAGAGAACGCAGAAGTTTCAAGTCGGCGGGGGCAACTACAGGGGCGCATTCAACTTTAGCCGCAGCGCGAACAACCCGCTGGATACGAATCATAGTTTTGCGAACGCGCTGCTGGGTGTCTTCAACACATATACGGAAGCTTCGGCTCGCGTGAACGGTGACTGGTGGTTCTGGAATGCCGAGTGGTATATCCAGGACAACTGGCGGGTGAATCGCAGACTGACGCTGGATCTCGGCATGCGGTTCTACCATTTGCCGCCGCAAACGGACAAGAACGAAACGATCGCGAGTTTCGACCCGACGGCATACGACCGTGCGAAGTCGGCCGTGCTGTATATCCCCGGGCGGAACGCCAGCGGGGCCAGGGTGGCGATGGACCCGCGGAACGGGCAGTTCGCGCCGGCGCCGCTGATCGGCCAGTTTGTGCCCAACTCGGGCTTGACTGCAAACGGCGCTTTCATTGGCGGGAAGAATGGATATCCGGCGGGTCTGTACAAGGCGCCATGGCTTTCGTTCGGGCCGCGCGTCGGCTTTGCATGGGATGTTCTTGGAAACGGGAAGACGGCCATCCGGGGCGGCTTCGGAATGTTCCAGGACCGCATGCAGGGCAACCCGACGATGAACACGAACGGCAACCCGCCGGTGACGTCATCGCCGACGCTCTCGTTTGGCGAGTTGGCTACTTACGCCAATGCGCCTGGCGCAGTGGGTCCGACGGGCATCAACATGCTGTTCGCCGATCAGCGGCCGGCGACGACGATGAACTTCAGTTTCGGCATCCAGCAGCAGTTGGGCACGTGGGCGTTCGACGCCTCGTACGTCGGAGGGCTGTCACGGCATCTGCTGGGGAGCGTGAATATCAATCCGATTCCGATGTACGCGCGATTCGTGGACGTCTATCCCGGCAACGCGGACCCCACGAACAAGGCCGTCCCGCTGCCGGACAACTTCCTCCGGCCGTATTACGGCTGGGGCGACATCAATTACAGAAACAGCGGATACACGTCGAACTACAACTCGGCGCAGTTTGCCGTCAACAAGCGTTATTCCAGGGGGCTGCAAGTGGGCATCGCCTACACGTTCTCGAAGACGCTGGGCGTGGCGGACGGCGACACCTCAGGTCTCAGCCCGTACTTCTCGCCGAAGGCGCGCAACTATGGCCGATTGGGCTTCGACCGGCCGCACGTGTTCGTGGCGAACTACATCTACGACACGCCGAAACTCGCCGAGAGGATAGGAGTGAAGCCGCTCCGGTGGGTTCTGGACGAATGGCAGGTCAGCGGCATGACGACCATCCAGAGCGGGTCGCCGTTTACGCCCGGATTCGGCCTCGTCTCCTCGGAGGAGTGGACGGGGTCGGCCGAAGGCGCGCGGGTCGATGTGGTTGGCAACCCGGTTCTGCCCAAAGACCAGCGCACGTTCGACCGATGGTTCGACACGTCGGTCTTCATCATGCCCGCGCGCAGGACCTTCGGCAACGCCGGGGTGAACATCATGCGAAACCCGGGCATCCACAACTGGGACATCTCGATCGCCAAGCGATTCCCGCTCTCCGGCGAAGGACGCTACATTCAGTTGCGGACGGAGATGTTCAACGCCTGGAATCACACGCAGTGGTCGGGCGTCGGAACGGGCACGCAGTTCGACAACAAGACCGGCGTCAACGTAAGTCCGACGTTCGGCGTGATCAACGGCACACGCGACCCGCGGTTCATCCAGCTTTCCCTGCGAGCCGTCTTCTGAGCAGAAACCGGTGAGTCAATCCGGGCGGCATCTTCGCATACTCTATTGGAGGAGGCCTCGGAGATGCCAAGCTGGAACGACTACTTCTACGGCACGAAGTGCGCCTGGATCAAACCGGAGAACATCCAGGCGCCTTCGATGCAACGCAACAGGAACATGACCGCGCAGGTGATGAACGGCGCGTTCAAGTTCTACTACGACGCCCACCAGGCGATTCAGAAGATCAACGGAGCCGGCTCGTCGCCGGCAGCGACAAAAGCGATATCCGACTTTCGCTGGGCGATCCAGAAGGATCTGCTGTCGGCGGCCGATTTCTGGATCGGGAGCGACCTGAAGTCGGTCTTCCAGCATCTGGACAAGACCGGCGGATCCTGGAAGGACGACAACTGGAACGGCTGGAAAGGGGTCTGCAACATCCCGCAGGGAGTTTTCTCCTTTTACGAGCAGGTGGAGAAGCGGGGGCGGCAGGTCGCCGCGGATGCGGAGCAGATCTCCTCGTACCGTCAGTGGCGCCGGTACCAGGGGGACCTGAAGCGGATCAAGGACGGCCAGGCGTGGGAGAAGCTGGCCAACGAACTCGGCTACGCCGAGAAAGTATTCGAGAAAGCGACGCCGAAGGTCTGGGCGGTGCTGGGAGGGACGGCGCAAACCGGGGAAATGCTGGCGGGGCACCTGAGCAGGTGGTGCGGCTATGCGGGGAAGGTCCACGGGTATCTGTCGCTGTACAACAAAATCCGTTACAGCACAGAGGGTTCAAGACGGACGGCGATCGCCGAAGCCGCGGCCATGGTTGTGGATGGTCTCCCCGTTTTCGGCCCGCTGTACGCCGATGTGATCCGCGGCGTGCCGGGCCTCATGCAGTGGTTTGAGAACTACGGCAGAAGCGTCTCACGAGTCATCGACGGACGACCCTGACCGGCAAACGAGGAGGCCTGATCGATGGCACGGCGACTGCTGCCGATTCTTCTGGCCGGCGCGGCGTTGGCGGCCGCGCAGGCCGGCGGCCGATACTACCGGATGAAGCCGGTTCGGATAGTCGACGAGCAGGGCTTTGGCCAACCCGTCGAGGCGGCGCGGTTGCTGGTTCCGGCGGACTGGCGGACCGAAGGCGGCATTCAGTGGGACGGCCAGGAGTTGGGTTGTCCCTTCAACATCATCAAGGTACGGTTCCGGGCGGTCTCGCCGGACGGGATGTGGGGCCTGGAGGTTTTCCCAGGGATGATGTGGCAGGCGGCCAGCGATCCGATGATGCAGCAGATCATCGGCCAGCAGGCGGCGCGGAGGATGGGCTGCGGCGCC
>WBZO01006211.1_pt1 | contig 11707 bp, 8 predicted proteins | sample 5204261 | NCBI WGS metagenome assembly WBZO01 (sample SAMN12412400, study PRJNA552823) | activated sludge metagenome | isolation source: activated sludge from anammox sidestream of wastewater treatment plant... | place: USA: North Carolina | collected 2017-09 | reverse complement strand
GGCGGCCTCTTCCTCGCCGAACTTCGTGCTCGGCCGGTCCAACCAGAGCAGGTCCTCGCCCTTCACGTTGAAGACGAGGGCGCGGAGGTTCGCCGTGGCGCGCGGGTCCAGGTTCGGGAGGCCGGTGAGCATGCGCAGGAAGAAGAACGCGAACGTGGTCTTGGTGGCGACGCCGCTGACGCCGCTGATCGACATGTGGCCGCCCTTGGTGCCGTCGAAGTAGTCGAGGTCAACCTCGATCTCGTCGCCGTCCCGCCCGAGGCCGACCGCGAGCCGCTTCTGCGGGTCGATCGTGTCGACGTACAGCGCGCGCTGCCGGTCGACGCCACGGGCGCGCTCGGCGACCTCGCCCGGTCCGGCGGCGACCCAGATCTCGGGGTCCACGCGGGTGACCGCCACGCGCGCGGTGCGCACCTGCTCGGCCGGCTGGAACCCGCCGTCCCCGATGCGGTGGACGTCCGAGTCGAAGGAGGCGCCCTCGTAGGTCGCCTCGCTCTCGGTCACGATGCCGTACGTGGAGACGGTGCCGGCCTCCGGCACCTCCGTCCTCACGACCACGAGGTCGTCCACCGCGAGGTAGCGGTCGTCGTCCAGCACGACCCGGAACTCCTGCGACGTGGTCTGGCCGACGCCGGCCACGCGGCCGACGCGGCCGCCATTCGCGCCGGGAGTCGCCTCGGTTGGTTCGGTGGTCATGCGCGCGCCTCCGTGCGGGTGTCGTGCTGGTGCAGGGCGGCGCGCAGCGCGCGCTCCACGAGGGCGGCGTCGCCCATCTGATGGCGCAGGTGCTTCTCCAGCGCCGCGATCGGGACGAGGTTCTGCGGCGCGCGCGGGTCGATGTGCAGCGGCGGCGCGACCCGCGGGAGGATCGCGGCGGTGCGGTCGGCGACGGCTCGCGCCGCCTCGCGGCCCAGCGCGAACGCGGACTCGCAGCGGACCACGCCGCTCCAGGCGTGGCCGAAGGGCACCGTGGCAAGGCGGACGTACCAGGAGTACCGCTCGAAACGCGCGCGGGGGTTGATCCGGAACAGCGGCGTCCGCTCGCCCGGCCGCAGCGCGGCGACGCACGCCGCCTCCGCCGGCGCGAGGTAACTGCGGTGGTGCGTCTTTACATAACCGATGACTTCGAGAGGGGCGAACTCGTTGATCGGGCCGTCCGCCACCACGAAGTGGCCCTCGCCGGCGAGGGCGGTCGCGCAGGCGGCCTCCTCCTGGCGCATCCGCGTCTGGACGTGCGCCATCAACTGGTCGTCGTCCTCGCCCTCGGTCGACTCGGTGACGTAGTCGAGGCCGCGCGCCGGCGGGACGCGCTCCGACCGCCCGCGACCGAGGACCGCGAGGCGCCGCACGGTGATGCGCTCGAACGTCGACACGGGGCGCTCGCCGCGTCGCCACACGGTCGCGCCCACGGCATAGGAGGCGCAGAGGCCGGGGATCGGCAGGCCCGTCTCCAGGTCGTCATCGAAGAGCGTCAGGCGCGCGTCGATCCGGCGCACGCCGTCGACGAACGCGATCGAGGGCACGCCATCATCGAGGCCTGGGATTGGTTCCCAGGCCCCTTCGACCTCGACGGTCGGGTCGACCTCGACCTCGCTGGGGGGAAGTGACTGATCGGCATCGACCGGCGAACCGAACCCCGGTGCCCATGACTCCAGGTACAGTCTCGCCATCGCCGCCGATTGTAGCCGCCCGACGCCGTGCGGACGCCAGCCGGCCGGGGGAGCCGTTACCGGGCGCGCAGCGCCCCGCTGTACCAGCCCACGCGCTCCAGCACCGCATCCGGCCCGCCGAGATCCTCGACCACCGGCAGCATGGAGGCCTCGGAGTCCTCGGCGAGCGGCTCCGGCGGCGTCATGCCGTCCCCGATGCCCAGCGATCCGGCCAGTTCACGGCCGCGCACCACGGCCCACGCCAACCCCTGGAAGTTCGTGTCGTGGTGATGCTCAATCGCGTGGACGATCTCCTCCGGGAACTCCCATGCCTCGGCGATGGCGACGCCGTGCTGGACGTGGTCGAAACCGAAGCACATGCGCTCCGCCTCCACCGAGGGGATGCCGCGGCGCGACAGTTCCGCCACGGTCGCGTACTGGTCCGGCCACTGGGACGCCATCGCGAGCCGGCCGATGTCATGCAGCAGCCCAGCGGTGAACGCGGCGGAGTGCTCCACGGTGCCCCACGCGATCGCGTCCGCGAGGACGGCGGTGCCGACGAGGTGCCGCCACAGTTCGTCCTCGTCGATGCCGGCGCGCTGGAGGTTCGTGAACGAGCCGGAGAGCGCGACGCCGAGGACGATGCGGCGCGTTTCCGCCGCGCCGATGCGGACCACGCCGGTCTGGACGGACTTGATGCGGTCGACCGGGGCGGAGGCGGCGGAGTTGGCGGCACGCAGGACACCCGCGCTCAGCGCCGGGTCGCTGTGCACGACGCTCAGGAGGTCCTCCAGCGCCGGGTTCGGGTTGGAGACGAACGCGAGCGCGCGGACCTTCGCCGCCGGGAGGGCCGGGATCGATGCTGCCGAGGTCATGGGCCTGCCCTTCCGTACGCGGACGCCCCGCCGATAGTTGGATCATCGGCGGGGCGTCCGGGCTCGCCAGTCACGGCGGGCGAGAGTCAGGCTTCTGACAGCAGATTCAGCGAGAACTGCGCGCGGAGGCCGCCCGCTTCGCCTCCGCCGCCTCTCGCATCGCCTGCCGCTGGGCCTCGGCGAGCTCGTCGAGGGGGATATGGCAGAGGATGCGGTGGGCCGGGTTCGCCGGGTCGACCTGCATCGGCGGTGGCGTGCTGTCGCACTGGTCGCCGAGGGAGCGCGGGCAGCGGGCCGCGAACGGGCAGCCCTTGAACGGCTCGCGCAGCGTCGGCACCGACCCCTCGAGGCGGATACGCGTCGGCTCGGCGTCCGGGTCGGGCACCGGCGCCGCGGAGAGCAGCGCCTCCGTGTACGGCGACCACGGCGGCCGGAGGACGGCGCCCGCCGGCCCGCTCTCGACCACGTGCCCCCCATACAGCACGAGGATGTCGTCCGAGATGTACCGGACGACCCCCAGGTCATGCGTGATGAACATGAACGCGGTGCCATCCTGCCGCTGCTGCTGCGTGATCAGGTTCAGCACCTGCGCCTGCACGGAAACGTCCAGGGCGGAGACCGCCTCGTCGGCGATCACGAGCGCCGGGTCGGCGGCGAACGCCGCCGCCAGCGCCACCCGCTGCTGCTGGCCGCCGCTCAGTTCGCGTGGCCGGCGCTCCATGTAGGTGGCGTCCAGCCCGACCTCCTCAAGGAGGTTGCCGGCGATGTGCTCCGCCTCCGCCTTGCCCACGCCACGCGCCTGTCGGATCGACCGCACGAGCGCGTGGCCGATCGGCAGCCGCGGATTGAGCGAGGCAGCGGGGTTCTGGAAGACCATCCGCACCTTCGCGCGTTGCGACTTCGGACGGTCTGCCACGTCCGGGGCCAGCGGCTCGCCGTCCAGCAGCACCTCGCCCAAGGTCCGCTGCTCGAGGCCGGCGATCGACCGTGCGGTCGTGGACTTGCCTGACCCCGACTCGCCGACGATGCCCAGCGTGCGCCCGGGGCGGACCTCAAAGTCCACGTCCACGTTCGCCCGCACCGGCCGCCGCGTCGGCGGGCCGAAGAAGACGTACTTCTTGCGGTCCGTCCCGTAGTACTGGTGCAGCCCGTCGACCCTCAGGAGTGCCTGCTCGTCGTCGGTCCTCGGGCGGCGCGGACGCGGCTCCGGGGTGCCCCAGGTGTCCGAGTCCACACGCTCCGGGAAGAAGCAGCGCACCGGGTGCGCACCGTCCGCGTTCGCGGCGATCGGGGTGGGCGTCTCCTCGCGGCAACGGTTCTCCGCGATCGGGCAGCGGTCGGCGAAGAGGCAGCCGGGCACCGTGGGCGCGGATGGCGGATAGACGGAGCCCGGGATGTTCCGCAGCTGCGGGATCGCGCCGCTCTCGTTCACCGGCGCCGGCACGCAGGAGAGGAGGCCCGCGGTGTACGGGTGCTTCGGCCGCGCGAAGATCTCCCGCACGCCGCCTTCCTCGATCACCTGTCCGGCGTACATCACCGCCACGCGGTCGGCGACACGCGCGATCACGCCCAGGTTGTGGCTGACGAAGATGATGCCGGCGTTCACCCGCTCCTTGAGGTCGGCGACCAGGTCGAGGATCGTCGCCTCGGTGGTGACGTCCAGGCCGGTCGTCGGCTCGTCCATCAGCAGCAGGTCCGGCTCGCAGGCCAGCGCCATGGCGATCACCACGCGCTGCAACTGGCCGCCGCTCAACTCGTGCGGGAACCGCCGCCCGAGGCGGCCCGGGTTCGGCAGCCCCACGCTCTCGAACAGCGAGGCGACGCGCTCCTCGGCGGCCGCGCCCTTCAGCCCAACGTGCGTGTGGAGCACCTCCGCGATCTGGTCACCGATGCGCATCGAGGGGTTCAGTGCGGATCCGGGGTCCTGGTAGACCATCGCGATCCGGCTGCCGCGCAGCGCGCGCAGTTCCGCCGGCGGGATCGTGACGATGTCGCGGCCCTCGAAGCGGATCTCGCCGCCCACCTCGGCGGTGCCGGGGAGGTAACCCAGCGTCGCGAAGGCGACCGTGGACTTGCCGCAGCCGGACTCGCCCACGATGCCCAGCACCTCGCCGCGGTGAAGCGTCAGCGAGGCGTGGCGCACGGCACGCACGGTGCCGCGCGGCGTGTGGAACGTGACCGACAGGTCACGCACCTCCAGCAGCGGGGCGTCCGCGACCGACGGGACCACGGTTTCGCCCGTGGCGGTCAGGATGGTCATGACTCATCTCCCTTCGGGAGTTCGCGCGCCTCGCGCAGGCCCTCGGCGAGCAGGTTCACGCCAATGACCAGGGAGGCGACCGCCATCGACGGGGCGAGGACGATGATTGGCGAGTCCGCGATGTGCGCGCGGCCTTCGCTGATCATCAGACCCCAGTCCGGGGAGGGCGGCTGTACGCCGAGACCGAGGAAGCCCAGCGAGGACGCCAGCAGCACGGCATAGGACAGCCGCACGGACGCCTCCACGGTCAGGACGGAGACGGTGTTCGGGAGGATCTCCCGCAGCACGATGTAGTAGGCCGGCTCGCCCCGCAGGCGGGCGCTCTGGACGAACTCCATCGTCTTGATCGACAGCGTCGCGCTGCGCAGCACGCGGGCGACCGAGGGTGTGAACACCACGCCGATGGTGATGATGATGTTGACGTGGCTCGAGCCGAGCGTGGTCAGCACCAGCAGCGCCAGCAGCAGGCTCGGGAACGACATCAGGCCGTCCAGCAGCCGCATCGTGATCTCATCGAACTTTCCGCCGACGTAGCCGGTGGTGAGCCCGGCGAGGGTGCCCATCACCAGCCCGAGGATCGTGCCAGCCACTGACACGCCGATGATCGACGTGGCGCCGGACATGACGCGGCTGAAGATGTCGCGCCCGAACTCGTCCGTGCCGAGCCAGTACGTGGCGGTGGGGCCGGAGAACCGGTCCGCCAGGTGGAACTCGTTCGGCGGGAACGGAGCCAGCAGCGGCCCCGCCAGCGCCAGGACGATGTGCAGCACCACCAGCGGCAGGCCAATGCGGCCGGCCGGGGTGGCGAGTGCGTAGCCCAGTTCCCGGCGCATCCCGCGCGCGAGCCCTCGGACGGCGCGCCCGGCGGCCGCGGCCGCGCCCTCCTGCTCCGTGGGGGTGTAGGTCGTGGTAGCCATCAGGCGAACCGGATCCGCGGGTTGAGCCACGTGTACGCCAGGTCGGCGGCGAGGTTGCTGAACGCGTAGGCCGCGGCGATCAGCAACGAGAGCGCCTGCAGCAGCGGCACGTCACGTGTCTGGATGGAAGTGAGCAACATGCGCCCGAGGCCCGGATAAGAGAACACGTTCTCCACCAGGATCAGGCCGCCGAGGAGCCAGCCCACGTTCAGCGAGATCACGCTGATCGTGGGGAGCATGGCGTTCGGCACCACATGCCGCCAGATCACCTGGCGCATGGGAAGTCCTTTCAGGATGGCGCTGCGGACGTAGTTCGTCTCCAGCACCTCGATCACGTTCGCCCGCGCCATCCGCATGACGTACGCGAACATCACGCCCGTCAGCGTCAGCGCCGGCAGCACGAGGATCTGCGGACGGGTGAGCGGGTTCGTCCCCGGCTCGACCAGGCTCGAGGACGGCAGCCACCCGAGCGTGCTCGCGAAGACGATGATCAGGATCACGCCGGTCACGAACTCCGGCAGGGAGATCGCGACCAGGCTGGCCATGCTCACCGCGCGGTCGCCGAACGAGTTGCGGTTCACCCCCGCCCAGATCCCGATCCCCACCGCGAGCGGGATCGCGAGGAAGAACGTGAACGAGGCGAGGATGATCGAGTTCGCCAGCCGCGGCGCGATCATCTCGGTGATGGGCAGCCGCTGGACCAGCGACTCCCCCAGGTCACCGCGGACCGCCCCGGACACCCAGTCCAGGTAGCGCTCGGGCAGCGGCCGGTCGAGGCCCATCCGCTCCCGCAGCGCCGCGACGTTCTCGGGCGTGGCGCCCTGGCCCAGCACCTGCGTCGCCACGTCGCCGGGCAGGATCTCGGTCACGCCGAAGATGGCGAGCGAGATCACGAACAGCGTCATGACGATCAGGCCGAGCCGGATGATCAGGAATCGCGCCATCGCGACCCTCCTTCCCTGCTCCGCTTACTGCTGGAGCCAGGCCCGGTGCAGCAGCAGCCAGTTGGACGGGTGCGCCGCGACGCCGCCGACCTTCGTGGACATGCCGATGAAGTTGGGCTTGAAGACCGGGATGATGCGCGGTGCGTCGTCGATCAGGATCTGCTGGATCCGGCCGTACACCTCGGTGCGCTCCTCCTGGTCGGCGATGCCGCGGGCCCGGACGAGCAGGTCGTCGACCTCGGAGTTCTGGTACTTGGCCTCGTTCCACGGGGCGTCCGAGAGGTAGATCAGGCTGAGCGCCTGGTCCACCGTGCGGCCGTTCCAGCCGACGGTGGTGAACGGCTCGATCAGCCACACGTCAGACCAGTACGAGTCCTCCGACCCGCGCTGCACGGTGACGTTCACGCCGCCCTGCGTTGCGAGCTCCTTGAAGGCGATCGCAAGTTCCTGGATGCCCGGCGTGATCGTGCTCGTGTGCAGCGTGACATCGAGGCCCGCCCCGAACCCCGCCGCGTCCAGCAGCTTCTTCGCCTCGGCCGGGTCGAAGCCGGGCTGCACCTGGCCCTGCCAGAAGTGCGGGTCGAAGGACGGCACCGGGTGGTCGTTCGCGATCTCGCCACGGCCGTAGTTCGCCGCCTCGCGGATGAACTCGCGGTCGGTGAGGGCCTGCATCGCGCGGCGCACGCGGATGTCCGTGAACGGCTCGCGGTCCACGCGCATCGCAAGGTTGATGTAGCCGGCGCTCGCCTGTTCGCTCACGATCACGCCGCCGGACTCGGCGGAGCGGATCTGGCCCGCCTCCAGCGGCATCTGCACGTCCACCGAGCCGGTGCGCAGCGCTTCCAGCCGGGTCACCGGCTCAGGCATGTAGAAGAACGTCACCGCGTCCAGGTACGGCAGCGGGTTGTCCCAGTACGCCTCGTTCCGCGTGAACTGCGTGCGCTCGCCGGGGCGGTGCTCCGCGATCTTGAACGGCCCCGTCCCGAACGCCTCCGTCGCGAAGCGCGACGGCTCGATGTCGGACGGCACGATGCGCGCCTGGTAGATGGAGAGCGCGTCCGGCAGGAACGCGTCCGGCGCCTTCAGCACGAACTTCACGGTGAGGTCGTCCACCACCTCGACCCGGTCGATCGAGGTGAGCCCGGCCCGGCCGGGGGAGCCGAGGTCCGGGTCGAGCAGCCGCTCGAACGTGAAACGCACGTCCTCCGCGGTGAACGCCTTGCCGTGGTGGAAAGTCACGCCCGGGCGCAGGTGCGCCACGTACTCGGTCAGGTCTTCGTTCGGCTCCAGGCGCTCCGCCAGCATCCCGCGGATGCTCGCGTCGTGCTGCTGCAGCACGAGGTTGTCGTGGGACGCCATGGTGATGGCGGCGTCCGGCGTGCTGGTGCTGAACGCCGGGTCGAGCGTGTTCGTGTCCGCCACCGTGGCGACGCGCAGCGTGCCGCCGCGCACCGGCTCGCCGGTCGCCCCCGCCGTGGCGGTGCCGCCGACGCGTGGCGACTCGCCGAGGTTGCTGTCGTCGCCGCCGCAGCCGATGAGGGCCGCGCCGGCGAGCCCCGCCACGCCGAACGTGGCCGAACGGATGACGCCGCGACGCGAGATGCGGCGGCCCCAGTACCGGGACGTGAATGCCTGCTGATCCATGGGTGGGTGTTCCTCTCTGTGAGAGAGGCCTGTCCGCAGGGAAACGCCATGCGCCCCGGCAGTGCATGCCGAGTGCGAACGGTGAGACGGCAGCGCTGGGCACAGGGATGCCCGGGCGACGCTACGCGCCTGCGACCAGACCAACTCTTAGGCGGGTTGCGTGTCTCGCACCCTGGGCCCCTTGTCCTGCCTGCGGGGTTAGCTGACGGGTTCGGACCGGGGCTCCGGCCCTATCCGCGGCAAGCCGCGGAATTCACCCCATTGGATTGGGTCCCCCGTCTCCCCCGGAGGGGGAGTTCGGCGTATTGCCTGTCCATTGTTAGCGGGCCCGCCAACGTTGAACAACCCGCGCGCGGGCGTTCTCGGGCGTTCTCGGCCGGATATAGGGAGGAGCCGCGAAGAGCCGCGCGATCCGTACGAAGTCCTCCCGCATGTGAATTCCGCCCACAATCGCGCGCCACCGTCCGAGGGGTGCGCACCGTGGCGCGGCACCCCCGGAGCGGCGCGGGCGGGCTACTGCTGGAGCCAGGCGCGGTTCAGCAGCAGCCAGTTGGACGGGTGCGCGGCCACGCCGCCCACCTTCGACGACAGCCCGAGGAACGTGGGCATGAACGCCGGCACGATGCGCGGCACCTCGTCGATCAGGATCTGCTCGATGCGGCCGTACGCCTCGGTGCGCTCCTCCTGGTCCGCGATCCCGCGTGCGCGGCGGATGAGGTCGTCCACCTCCGCGTTGCGGTACTGCGACTCGTTCCACGGCGCGTCCGAGAGGTAGACGAGGCTCAGCGCCTGGTCCGCCGTGCGGCCGTTCCACGAGACCGTGGTGAATGGCTCCACCATCCACACGTCCGACCAGTACGAGTCCTCCGAGGCGCGCTCCACTGTGATGTTCACCCCGGCGGGCATCGCCAGTTCCTTCATCGCCAGCGCCAGTTCCTGCATGCCGGGGCTCACGGTGCTGGTGTGGAGCGTGAGGTCCAGGCCGCCGCCGAATCCGGCCGCGTCCAGCAACTTCGCCGCTTCCGCCGGGTCGTAGCCGGGCTGCACCTGGCCCTGCCAGAAGTGCGCATCGAACGGTGGGATCGGGTGGTCGTGGCCGATCTCGCCGCGCCCGTAGTTCGCCGCCTCGCGGATGAACTCGCGGTCCGTCAGCGCCTGCAGCGCGCGACGCACGCGGATGTCGTCGAACGGCGCGCGGTCGAGGCGCATCGCGAGGTTGAGGTAGGTGCCGCTCGGCTGCTCGCTCACCACCACGCCGCCCGACTCCGCGGAGCGCAGCTGCGCCGCCTCCAGCGGGTACATCACCTCCACGGAGCCGGTCTTGAGGGCTTCCAGGCGCGTCACCGGCTCCGGCATGTAGAACCACGTCATCGCGTCCACGTACGGCAGCGCGGTGTCCCAGTACGCCTCGTTGCGCTCGAAGCGAGTGCGCTCGCCGCCGCGGTGCTCCACCACGCGGAACGGCCCCGTGCCGAACACCTCCGTGCCGAGGCGTGCCGGGTCGATGTCGGACGGGACGATGCGCGCCTGGTAGATGGAGAGCGCGTCCGGGAAGAACGCGTCCGGCGCCTTCAGCACGAACTTCACGGTGAGGTCGTCGACCGCCTCGATCCGGTCGATCGAGGTGAGCCCGGCCGCGCCCGGCGATCCGGTGGCCGGGTCCATGATCCGTTCGAGGCTGTGCAGCACGTCCTGTGCCACCAGCGCCTTGCCGTGGTGGAACGTCACGCCGGGGCGCAGCGCCGCCACGTACTCGGTGAGGTCAGCGTTCGGCGTGAGCGACTCCGCCAGCGCCGGCTGAATGGTGCCGTCGTGCTGCTGCATGAGGAGGTTGTCGTACGAGTTCTGCGTGATCGCGGAGTCCGCGATGCTGACGCTGAGCGCGGGGTCGAGGAGTTTCACATCGCCGATGGTGGCGACGCGCAGTTCGCCGCCGCGCACCGGGTCGCCCGTCGCCCCCGCCGTCGCGGTGTCGCCGCCCACGCGCGGCGACTCGCCGAGTGGGCTGTCGTCCCCGCCGCAGCCGAGGAGCGCGGCGCCCGCCAGTCCGGCGACGCCCAGACCGGCGCCTCGCAGGAGGCCTCGACGGCCCAGGCGGCGGCGCGTCCAGTAGCGGCTGGTACGTTCGCTGTCGTTCGTGGTGGTCATGGTGTCTCGTTCCCTCTCCGCGGTTGGCCGGCGGCCGGGCGGGGGAACGGCAATGCCCGGGAACGCACGTTCCGAGCACCCACCACTGAAGACGGACCCACGGGACGAGCGATGCCGGGCGCGCTCCGGCGCCCGTTTCCACTGGCCTTTCCGGGCGCACACGGCGCGTGATCCGGCCCCCGTCCGCCCCTCATCGAGGCGGTTCGAGGCCTGCTCATCTATTGGTACCCCGGCCCGTGAATGCCGGGCAACCCGCCGATCCGGGCTCTCGTCCGCTCTCGGCCGGATATAGGGAGGAGCCGGGACGAGCCGGACGATCCGCACGAAGTCCGCCCGCATCCGGCCGGATCCGGCCGTCTCCGCCCGGCCCGCCAGAATCAGCCCGCGCGCCGTCGTACGCTGGATCGCACCACCACGCCCCGCCGGACGAAGCGTCGAGGCCGCCCGCGATGCCGATCACCAACCCACGCCCGTTGCGCGACGACGAGCCGCAGGAGCCACCCGCCGACCCGGTCCGCGTGCTGCAGCAGCGCGCGCGCATCCTCGCGCGGCTCACGGACGGTCGAGGGCGCATCGAACGCTGGCCGAAGCGTCGCGTGGAGCGGCTACTGGTGCTGGAGCACCTCGCCGCGCACTTCGAGCCGGGCGAGGTGCTGACGGAGCGCCAGGTGAACGACCGCCTGGACGCGCTGCACGCGTTCCACGACCCCGTCTTCCTGCGCCGCTACCTCATCGACGAGGGCTTCCTCGCCCGCCGCCGCGACGGCTCCGCCTACTGGCGCACCACAGAGGCGTGAGCGGGGGCGCCTCACCGGAGTGCGCGACGCAGGTCCTTCATCAGCAGCATCAGTTGGAGTGGGTCGACGGGTGACGGGTCGAATTCCGCCTGCCGCAGGTACCACGCGCGCGCCGCCTCGTTCTGCGCGTGGATGAGCAGCGCCCGAGCGCCGACGATCTCCGCCGCACCAGCCACGCGGATCAGCGCGTCTCGCAGCAGCAGTGTGCCGATGCCGCGCCCCTGCTCGCCGAGGTCCACCGCCAGCCGCGCGAGCAGGATGACCGGCACGGGGTGCTCGCCCAGCCCTCGGGCTAGCCGAGGTGGCATGTCCGCCTTCATCACCGCGCCGGTGGCAAGGGCGTAGTACCCCACCACCCGCTGCTCACGGTGCACCACGTACACGCGGGCGCTATCCGAGCGGTGCGCGGCGAAAGCGATGCGTCTCAGCCAGTCCGTCAGTTCCGCCACGCCGCAGTCGAACTCGCCGATCTC